>Ga0105240_10005417_pt1 | contig 19022 bp, 48 predicted proteins | sample KBSC54metaG_FD_80426 | JGI IMG/M metagenome (GOLD analysis project Ga0105240, IMG submission 80426) | Corn rhizosphere microbial communities from Kellogg Biological Station, Michigan, USA - KBS C5-4 metaG | ecosystem: Host-associated > Plants > Roots > Rhizosphere > Soil | place: Michigan, USA... | reverse complement strand
ATATTGAGTGCTATGGGGGGGGGTACATAGCACTCTTTTTCAACCTGAACACACAGCACTACCTAATTATTAGCCACATATGGCTAAAATTAACCCAACATTAACAACAATTAACTATAAATATCTATAATATCTATTGCATACTCATTAGATATATTTATACTGAGCATACTGAATAGACAAAAACAACCCTAATTTGGAGTATCGGAAAATGGAAAAACTACTCACTGCCTACATGTCAAACCCTACAAAAGAAAACCTTGACAAGCTGTTTACATATGACCGCAAACATATGATGGCAGTATGCATGTTGCCTTTGCACATGCAGACGATATTCAACCAGATTAAACGCGAACACGCCTAACCATTCCGCAATCGTAACAACTGAAAGGACTAAAACAATGACAAACAAAGAAACATACGCTGCAACATACAGCCAAGCTTTCATTGATTCATATCCGCAATTACCAGCGGAACAATCTAAAATGCTTATCGAGAAGGCGTTAAAAGTGGCGCTTGATAATATCGACAATGTGCTTATTGAAGGCGCGGCATTCAAGCTAACCAGCAAGCGTTTAGGCATCAAGCACACGAAAAAAGCAATTAAAGAATATTTATCAGCATAACAGAGAGGAACAAACACACTATGACAAATACAACACACACGCCGGGGCCTTGGGAAACTGAATATGTCAGTGAAGCTGATGTATGGGGAATATGGCAAGAAAAACCGCCCGAAAATGAAACCGGCTCCATAGCGAGGGCTTACGATGAATCTAACGCCCGCCTTATAGCCGCCGCGCCTGAATTGCTGGAAGCTTTGAAATATTGGCTTCCTGTAATTGAAGCACAAGAAGGTAAGAGCGATGAAAAAGACCAATGGGTTGATTGTGTTCGTTTCGCAATCGCCAAAGCGGAGGGCAAATAATGCTTCCCTATCTCTACACCGTCACAACAGCAGGAAAACTTGTATATAGCGGGGGCGATTACGATAAAGCCTCCGCAATATACGAAAAGCATTTGCGGATAAGTGTTTTTGAAAACAACGGCGAATTTGTACAACTCAGGAGGATTGAAGATGGAAAAACCGTTTAACTGTGGCTTTGCGGATGGCGTGCTGGGGCGTGAATCGCTCAATCCCTATGGCTGGGAACAATCGGGTCATATGATCGCTTACAATCGTGGTTTCCTTGAAGGTAAACAGGCGCGGATTGACAAGGGTATTATAATCAGACTTGAAAGGGATGACACATGAAAACACTCAACACACCGATAGTATTTATTGCCACGTTGGCACTATTTTTAGCGCTGGCGTGGTATTCATGCCACTATAAGCCTGATTACGATACAAAAGGCGTGGCAAGGCTCATAGATGCCTATAAACCGCTCACCAAAGCGCAGAGGCTTCACCACGACCAGGCAAAGGCATTGCGCGAGGTGTACATGATAAAAGCGGGCGACGAAAACCTTAACATTTTTGGAGAATAAGATAATGGACAACAAAGAACTGCGAAAATTGCGCCTGACGCTGGATTTAACGCAGCGGGAGATGGCTGCAAAGCTTGGTGTGTCGCTACCAATGTATAGCCTATATGAGAGGGGGAAAACACCAATGAGCAAGCCAGTAGAAATGCTTGCGGCTAAATTACATGAGGAATAAACAAACGTTTCTTATTAAAAGGCTCCCTTTGGTTGCCGTTTAACTTTAATACCGCCGCAAGGACAATGGCAACATCTTTGCGGTTTGGACTTTTTAAGCCAATAGCCTCAGCTATTTCGGTTGCTGATTTTCTATCGTCCAACTTATATTCCCAATTATAATAATCCCGTACCTTTTCAAAAATAGGCTCAACCTGTATATGTTGTTCGTTTATCCTTGCAATGTGCGCTTTTTCATCAGGTGCAAGTTGCCATGTTTCGCCCTTGACTTCTATAAGGTCTAAAACCTCTGCCCAAAGCTGTTGCATGTCTATGGTGTGATAACTGTTGATTGCAGTACAAGGAACTGTCCAGAAGCGCCTATTACCAGCGGTATCATGCAAATAAATCATCTGGTCAACGGATGCAATAAGAGCAGTCCGGCGCGGATAGCGTGAATCTCCCATATCATACGGCCTGCGCATGATGTCGTGGTCTTTGGTAATGAACGCTTTTAATGCCTGCAAATCGGCCTTTGCAAAGGTCGCCCCAATTTCGCCTAATTCACATATCCAATAGCTGATAATCTGGCTCACGCTGTCTTTGTCATGGGGGTCAACAGTTGCATCTGTCCTCACCAATTGTTCACGCAACTCATCTGGTACAAGTTTGCGTACCCACCACGTTTTTCCGATATCCTGGCCGCCTTGCAATACCAAACACCCGGCGCTGTCTATGCCTTGCTTACATGCCATTGACATAGCCGTAATAAGCCAGCGGCGGATTAAAAGATGTTTGGCTTCTGGTTCTGGCGATGTGATAGTGTTGGTAAATTCCTGCAATCTTGAATGACCGTCCCATTTTTTAGAGCGCACCCACTCCAGTACGGGGTTGAACTGGTTTTCATCGGCAATTCGTAGTAAATATCCTTTATGCCCATCGGTTGGCATACACCATTGTTTCATAAGGCTATAGATAACAGCTAGTGCCGCATTTTCTTCATTGTCGATGGTAAAATCTTCACCGGGAATGGAATGGATAACTTTTTTGCTAATAACGTTATATCGGCAAATAATTTTATGATAGAGTAATAAATCCCTGAGATTCTCAATGGTGGCTTGGACTTTTTTCCCATCAATATGTGTAAATAGCAATTCCCCACGTTGTGCAGTTGTTTCGACTGGCGTGTCGTCTATGAGAGCGGGAACTGATTTAGCTTTTTTACTCACGTTTCACCTTGGCGGCGTACTCCAGACATGCGGGAACGAGCCGCAAAATCTGGAGCAGAGGCCAAAAGGTCAATCAATCAAGGGAAATAATTTCATTAGGACAACTTTCTCGTTCCAAGTGCAATAGCAATCATGAGATCAAGACTCGATTTTGTCAACATGCTTTTTTATACGGTACTCTTCGGCGCGCGCAAGCATGGTGACAACGGACATTAGCAGTTTAACTTGCTCTTCTAGTTTTTGTGTGCGCTCAATATAATGGTCGAGCAAATCACGCTTGCTGTCGGCTTCCTCGAAGGGGTTTGGTAGTGGTTCAATAGTCATAGTTTTGGTGGCTTGTTCATATTTTGCATAACTTTCATTTTATCTTCCCATGTCATACAGTTTGGCTCTTTGAAATACTGGCATGGCTGTATAGGCTTTATTCCAAAGCCTAACAATTTATGATGACCTTCTTCTACGGAATAAAATTTCTCACATGGTATGCCCATAGGTATCATAAAGGCCATGAAAGTTTTTTGGCTGGATGAAAAATCATTCTTACCCCATTTTGCCTCTAAAAAAGCCAGCCTGTCACGCACGCCGTTAAACCATACAAAAGGGTAATCAAACCATCCGGCTTTTACACCCATTTTCTTTAGCTTTGCGCCTTCCTGCGGCGATCTGCCTTCGTTAGCAATATGAGTCCAATTCAATATACCAGGCTGCCTTGGGAAATATATTTCACAATGCTCTGTGAATGCGATACATAGTTTTACTTCGTTGTGATTACGCATTTTTTGACTTCTTATTGCTTTTACGAGCACCACCAGCTTTTTTACTAGGTTTTTCCCATTTCAAAATATCATCTATATTAAAATAAAAGAACCTACCTAATTTAATCGGCTCTGGTGTTTCGCCCCTATTTATGAAATGGCGGAAGTTTTGTGGGGATTCATCCACTAATTTTGCTGCTTTAGAAGCAGAAATCAATTTGTTTTCATTAATCATATTTTTTTCTAAAATAGTTGTTGACCGTATCAAGTTTTCATTCTAAAGTCTGTTCTATTAAATGTCAACCACGGAGAATATACATGCCAAGTTATCGTATAGTAATGCACGGTTCACGCAGGGCGGTTGTCGATGGCTATAGCCTGATTAAGAATTTCCAAAAAGGCCAGGTATATGATTCCCGTGCTGATGGCGAGTTTTATATTCCTGAAAGAGTCGCCATCCATTTTATCAACCATGGATATGCGCACGAGCAGACAACCTCAGAATGGATTGACGAGCTGGACAGACGCCGTAAAGCGATGCTTGATGATCCAAATACCAGCGAAGTAACGAAAGCCAATATCCGTTTGCAGGATGCTATTGCCAATCCGATTATGGATATTTTGAATCTGCTGCCCAATCCCGCCATGAAAGGGTTTAGTGTAGGTGAAGCCATGCGAAAAGAAGTTTTTGAACCATCGGAGCAGTTCAAACATCTGTTTAAGGATGGGGAAGTGATATGAAGCTTTTCTGGGATATACTATTTTTTATCGTGGTTATTATTTCCGTGGCTGCATTGGTGATTATATGTGCCGACCCTATTCAGCAGGAAAAAGCCAAACCCCTAACCCATAGCGGATATATGCAATACAAACATTTTACGGAAAATAACCAATGATTGCTGAGTTTTCATATCACCCCATTGGTGACTATTATCTGGCGATGAACAAAGAAGCCGCACGAGCTGGCCATATACTCAGCAAGATGCGGATACGGCATAGCGATATGGTGACGATCAGGAGCATGGGTTTGATACCCGTGGATTACGAAACAAAAGAAGAAATTGGAAAGGTAAAAATGGATGTCTAAATTAAAAGCAAAAGAACCAAAGGAAGCCTTACCAAGTAAACCCAAAATTGCCATTATGGGCAAATTTGGCGTAGGTAAAACATGGGGGCTTCTCGATTTCCCTAGCTGTTATTATATCGATACAGAAGGCGGTGCAAACCTTAAACATTATATTGAAAACCTAACAAAATCGGGTGGGGTTTATTTTGGAATTGAAGACGGTGCAAATGATTTTGAAACAGTTGTAAGAGAAGTAAAAACGCTGGCAACTGAGAAACATCAATACAAGACTCTTGTAATTGATAGTCTTTCCAAACTATTTAATACTGAAATCACAAAAGAATCAGAAAGACTAGGTGATAAAGATGCGTTTGGTGCATCCAAAAAACCAGCAGTTCGCTTATCTGCCCGTCTTATGTATTGGGTAGAAAAGGCCGATATGAATGTTATTCTGGTAACGCATGAAAAAGCAGAATGGGCAAAGGGAGAACAAATTGGTATTATTCCAGATGCACAAGAAAAATTAGGCCATGATTTACATTTGCTTTTACAAATTGTAAAAATGGGAGATTCAAGAAAAGCATTTGTTAGAAAAACCAGATTGCTTGGCTTTCCTGATGGATCTTCATTTGATTGGAATTACCCAGAGTTTGCTAAACGCTATGGCCAGGATATTATGGAGGCGGAAGTTAAGCCGGTAATATTAGCAACTCCAGACCAAATCGCAGAAGTAAAAAAACTGGTTGAAGTTGTAAAACTTACTGACTCCACTAAAGACAAATGGATTGCCGACAATTTGGAAACTCTTTCTGAAGTGGAAACAGACAAAGTGGATGGAATCATTAAACATCTTAAAGGAAAAATTGCATGAAACACGAACCAATGAGCGATGAAGAGTTAGCCAAATCCGGCCTGATGGAGAATGGCGTATATGATTTTGAAGTCATATCGGCAGAAGAAAAGACCTCTTCAAAGGGCAATGCCATGATGGAAATTAAACTGAATGTATTCGAGCATGATGGCACAATCCGCAATGTACGCGATTGGATCATGCCGCAAATGGCAAAAAAGTTTAAGCATTTCCATAACGCATGCGGAATGATGGATAAGTATGAGGCCGGTAATCTTGAGGCAAATGATGTGATCGGAAAAACTGGCAAATGTGTGATAAAATCAGAACCATACACCAATAAGGATGGCTTGGAAGTGTTCAGCAATAAGGTAGATGACTATGTAAAGCGCGATAATCTGGAAGCATATAATAAGGCATCGTCTAAAGTGGAATTAGATGACGAAATTCCCTTCTAGCATGGATTCCCGCCTGCAAATGATGGCAACGCTGGTATTCGTGGGAACTATCATGTCTATACCGCTGGCAATGGTCATGGCGCTTAAGAGGCAGGATGAAGAGAGTAAACAAGAGCGATGATGAAAGAATAGGGATAACGAAAATGCCTGTAAGTAATGGATTAGGACAATATTTAGGTGGCATGGGATTACAAGACCAGATGCGATTTGCGGAAGAGCAGCAACGCCGTGCTTATGATGAAGCAGAATATAGAGCCATGATGAATATGCCGCCATATCCAGTTCAGCCAGATAAACTAAAAAAGAAGGCAGAACCTAAGTACGACGAACTATTACTGCTGGTGGATGACGACTAATGACGAATGACGGCATGGGGACAACATCGCTTGTTTATCATAACGAATGCAAAGCCAAGCGCGAAGAGAAGCATGCGACTAAAGAACTAGATGAAACAATACTTTTAATCATGGAGGAAGAAGATGCAGTTGAAGCCATTTAAAGAAATTATCGCAATGTCCAAGGAAAAGATTGATGAAACGATGGCTGGCCCACGTGCTCGTCGCATCAAAGCCCAGGCAGAATTGGAACGCGCCGAACTTGAGAATGAAATTGAAGGGCTAAAATCTCAAATTGAAGAAATGTTCGCAGATAAGGATGCGCACAAGAATTTCACTTTCAAGCCTCTTATGGAAAAGCTGGATAAATTGGCATTGCTGGAACGCCGCGAGAAGCAATATGCGAAGGTGCTCAAGCAACTATTCCCAGAAGCAGCTTAACGAATAACGGCATCGGAACACAGGAGAGAATATGAAAACATTTATTTTAATTTTTGCTTTTTGGTCAGGCGCTTTGTCAGACAAAGACAGCATGAGCGTTACGCACGCAGAATTTAATTCCAAAGAAACATGCGATGCGGCAGGCAAACAAGCTCAGCAAACATTTCAGACTATAATGAAAACTGCAAAATACGTTTGCGTAGAGAAGTAACGATTTAACGGTACAGGTAACAAAATGGAACAATACTACATTGCATCACAGGTATGGATCGCTGCTTCGATAATAGTATCTGAAAATACTAGGAAATGGGCGATGTGCATGGGAATGAGTTTGATTCTGTTTTTCCTTAGTGCAGCAACGAAGTAAATGATGAGTGGACAATGATTGAAATAGGAACAGCAGAACAAGCAATAGAGTTCGCATTAGAATTCATAAGTGATTATTTTGAAATGTATGAGTTCTTAAACGATTGGATGCATGGTGATATAGATAAATGGATAAAATATATAGAATGGTTAAAGAAGCAACCAACTCTAGTTAGGAGAGAATCATTATGATGGAGCGTGCTGAATCGAAAACATCTTCTAAGTTCAGGAAAATACAAGCGAATAAGTTGCCTAACAATACATTGGCGGCGGCTGATAACTTGCTGGCCGTCCACCGGCAGGAGCAGGAGATCGAGCGGCTTAGGATAGAGAAACAGAAGCATTATGAATTCGGAACCCTAATGGACAAGGCCCGCTGCAAGTTACTTGAGGAGAATGAACTGCTGAGGGGTTTCTTAAATCATATTTATGCTCTAGGGCAAACGGTCGGTGATTTGGAGGATGTCGCAAATCGCATGGCTGATATTGCTCATAAAGCCCTAAAAAGGGGGACGTAAAATATGCAGGAAGTAGAAAGCAAAGCGTTCGCGAAATTCAAAGAGAGAAGTTGTGAAAACGGACTGACCGAAACTGCGCTCGCTTTTTGCTGCGGATGCCTTGGCTGGGCTATAGAGATCAAGGAATTTCCAAACGGCTACCATCTCATTTATCGAGATGGCCATCCTTGGGCGTATGACAGCCTCAATTCGGTGATTGCCGAAGCCGTGTGGTGGTGCAACACGAATGGCCTAAGTTTCTCTCTTGAATACGAGGCTCCTGACTTTCACGCAAGCGTTAGCAGGATCATCATCGAGCCAGAGGAATCAGCGGCATGGGCGGAGAAGGATTATCTCGGTTATGCCGATAGACCGACACCCAGTCATGCTTTAATGGCGGCCTGTGTGAAGGCGCACAAGAAGTTGAGCGAGGGAAAATGACGGGCATGAGACTTCATATCCGTCAGGCCATCGACAGCGCCATCAACACGATGGGGAAAAGCCGTCTCGATAAACAAGATAAGGCTATGTTGGGGTTCTACAAGTTTACATTAGTCGAGCTTTCTCGCAATTTGGAACGACTGGCACAAGGCGAGGTATCGCTTGACGACTTTTGCCATGCTTATGTTCTAACGCAAAGCAAAGATCAACCATCGAGGGAATCAGGAGCTAAGGTTAATGAGTAAAATACGGCTGATTTTATATGGATTTTTATTAATCGGGTTAATTTTATCTATTGGCGGTTTTTCGATATTTTATTGGTTTATATATAATATTTTAGGGCAATAGCATGGCTCAGACTAGAAAAAGAAGCGCATTAGAGTCATTGGTCAATGTCTTAATTGGCTATGGAATTGCAGTTTTGGCTCAGATAGTAATTTTCCCGATATTTGGAATTTCTATACCAATTTCCAGCAATCTTGCCATAGGAGCTTTGTTCACAATTGTTTCGCTAGTGCGCTCTTATTGTTTACGCCGTTTGTTCAACTGGTGGGACACGGTAAAGCCATGACACTCAAGAAAAACGATTATTGGTATACTCCTTTAGAAATATGGCATGCCGTTCATGCATTTTTAGGAAAAGATGTATTTGATCCTTGCCCGATTAATCCAAATTTTGATGGACTGGAAATTTTTTGGGATAAGAATTGTTATATAAACCCTCCGTATTCCAAAGAAACAAAGAGGAAATTTATCGAAAAGGCCAAGATAGCCTTTGGGCCCGGATGTCGGTTTATCTGGACTCTAAATTATGCCAACAGCCAAGATTTAAAAGAAATTCATTCGCGGGCATCGGCTGTTTGTATTCCCCACAAGAGGATTCGTTTTATTCCCGGTCATCCTGATCTAGGTGATGGGAAAAGCCCAAAATATGACAACATTATTGTTCTGTGGGGGCATGGAGAAGATGATTTTGAAAAAGTATTTAGTAAAATTGGTAAAGTTTACCGAACAAAGGGATGAGTAACTTATGCCATACGCATTACTAGTTTTTTATTTAGTCGCACAAGGTCTATCCGCCTTTATTACTGGACGGTCTTTGATAAAACGCGATGTCAAATGGATAGTAATTGGCGGAATAATTTATTTATTTTGCTGCTTTGTTATCATGCTTCAAATAGCAATTATTGCAGGTAAAATATGAAATCCACCGAACTGATAGATGGGTCGTCAGGTTATCTGAAGTGCCATAAATGCCATGGTGTAGGGTCGTATATGTACGACGATAAACATGGAAAGCCCTGTGAAATATGCTGCTTACACGATCAAGGGTATTGGCAGTTACATGAGCATTACGGGAATAATAACGAGAAATGGTGCTGCAATGCGGGTTGTGGGCATATTTTAGATAAGGAGCCAGCGCAATGACAAGTCAGATCACGAACATGGTTAACCGCTATCAGCCACATTCTTATTATTACTGCATAGATGCGTACAAGGTACCGGACAACCAATCGGAATGGAGTAACTGCCCCAAGTGCGGCCTGAAGCCAATGACATGGGTTTTTGACAACGGAGAACATACGGCATGCGGTTGTTGGGAAAGCAAATATGATCATTTCGACGTTCAAGCCCCGCAGACCATTGCGGAGAATGTCAGAAATACTGGTGGATTCAACGGCTATGACAGTGACGCGCATCGCCGGAAATGGAATGAGTATTGTGAACAGTATCCAAAGGAGATTGCCGCATGACCCAACCAGATACGAGCATCAGTTTGGCGGAGCGGTTTTGGCGCTGGGTCTACTCTATTTCTTCCGAAAAGCTTAAGGCGATTTACCTTGAGCGCACGGGATGGGATTTGAAATGCCCAAACTGCAAGTGCTGGGCATCCAATGCAGGGATTACGCTGGAGTCATGGAATGATGAGCAGAGCCGCTACAAGTGCGACCAATGTGGTGAGGTAACTGCTTGGCACTTTGAAGGCATGGTGGCTTGGCCTGTTCCAATCGTTTACTGGCCTAATAAGGAGAAGGTAGCATGATTGCCCCGCTGGTATCGCTTCGTGAATGCGTAGAAGCCGTCATCATGAATCGCCGTCACGGTATCATGGGGCAGATCGACCCCAACTGGTATCCGTCCAATCATGAGTACGGGAACATCGAAGCAGAGGTGCGAACCGTGCTTTGCAAAGCGGGAGTTGAGTATGGAGAGTAACCATTCGCTGATTCAGAAAAGAGATTTTGGACGCAATATTACCCTGACAGGCCATGAAGTTGCGGTCATCAAGGAGCTTTGCGAGGAGCATTTGGAAGTTCTTTCTTCGATGATGAAGCCGCATGAGGAACACATGCTATTCACGGCACGGGTTGCCACAAGCCTATTGAAGAAATTGAGGAACGCATGACCAAAACCGAACCGCCAATCTATTACACGCTCGATGACCTGAAATCAGCGGCTGGCGCTCTAATCGCTTCATTTGAATACGCTATGTCGAAGGGGCTGCTTGCTAAAGCCTGCTCGCCGAACGTTGAGATATTACAAGAAGTATTAACAGCTATGGGGGATGCCTCTACCCGTAAGGATGAGGCTGCCTGTGCCAGTTCGCCAACTATAGGCGGCTCCCCTAGTGAGATTTCGGTGGTCGCTGATAAGGCGCTTCTTATGGCGGCGCGTTGGTTCAAGCTCTACCAAGAGGATGAATCTCGCTACGAACACCCCGCAAGCACCGCTGATTTGATCGGAATGTTCAACGCAATGCAGCAAGCACGGGAAGAAATCAAGGCGGCAGAACAGAAGCCGGTGTCGGTTGATCTGGAGAAATGCGCCTTCGAGGGTCGTAAAGCGTGTTCAAATTTCCTTACAATATGGGACGGTAAGGATCCATTTATTTTTTATAAGCATATAGCTAAAGTCGTCCTAGATGCAGCGGGGGTGAAGTATGAGTGAGTTATCAATAGAGCGATATATCGAAGAAGTAACGAAAGTGAATCGCAAACTTCAGCAGGACGGGGAAATAGACCAAAAGGATGGTGTTACTGCGCTTGCCGCATGTTTTGCGTTGATTAGAGAAAGAGAAGCCAGAAACATCACCCATCAGCCGGTAGGGAAATCAGTTGAGGCAGAACAATTGCAAAACATCATTGATGTAATAGAAAATTGGCTAGAATGGGACAGAAATAACCGCCGAAGCGAGGCCCTTAAAACAGATGATGGGACATATATTATGGCGCTCCCTGTTCCATACTGGCCCTCACACGGACAATTTGCGAATTGGATTAATATATTCAAGAACGCGGCAAAAAAGCTAAGCACAACAGAGCGGGAATCGAGGGAGCCATTAAGACGAATTTTGAAGAAGGTGCACGAGCTTGGTGCGGGGAAAATATACCAGCCCCGCGTTGTTGTTCGCAAAGAGGTTTGCGACATCATCAATGCAGAGATTACCGAAATAGAAGATGAGAAACCATGACATATAAAGACCTCGCCGAAATTGCCAGATCATTCGCAGCTAACAAGACTTCTGGCGTAAGTGAAACTGCAAATTTATATGTTGAGGCGATGTTCACCTGCATAGCCAAAGTATTCGAAGAAGCTGACAAGCGCAATCAATCCAAGGGCGAGTAACATGACCGACATAAGCCACTTACAAACAATTGCTAACTTAACTGAAAATGGGCTTGTTGTATCGCTTCGTAATCCTGACGAATTGGAACTAGCCTATCGTTGGGCATTAAACGGAAGTGCTATTTCGTTCCAAATTCGGGTTAATGACACGCCTGATTCAAACGATGAGGCAAACAAATGAGTGAAGCTTGGTATTTCGCATTAATAATACCCACTGGCTTTATGGCTGGATGGTATTCCGCATATGCAATTGATTGGGTAAAAACCAAGATAAGTAACCGACCAGGAGGTGATTAATCCTCATGGGCGCATGGAGTAGAAATCTTTGTGAAGATGGTGATAGAGTTTGCAAAGTATGCAATGCTAAAAAGCCTCAAAGCGAATACCATAAAAGCTATTCTGTATGTAAAGCCTGCCAATCTCTTAAGAGACGTCAAGAATATTGGGGAGATTTAGAAACATCTAGATTAGAAGCCCGCATTAGATGGCATAGCGAGAAGAGTAAATTGAGAAGATTGCGGAAATGGCTATCTACGATGTCTTAGTCGGGTTGGGTTTGTCTAGCCGCTGGCCGGATATTCCATCGAAGGTAATTGTATCACCTTCTTTCATTCCTATGACCTCTGTATGCTTGCTAGAGTTGACGACTGCTTCATAAGCAGAAAGGCAATCATTATAACTTTTGCCTTGTTTTGCGTATTCCCAAAATACTCCTAGGGCAATTAAATTTGGCTGCTCACTCGTCAATCTATCTGGTGATGATTCCATAAAATATCCACCCTAAGAAAATTACTGACAATACCCCCCAAGAGAACATAACCCACATGGCTTTGTACCAGAATGATGGTTTCCAATCTTCACTGGTCAGCTTATCTGGTTGGGTCATATAATTTCCTCGACTATTCCCACCGGGCTATATTGCGGTATATATTTTCTGGCTTTTACTTCAGCCTCTTCTCTAGTTCCATTTACATATTCGATGCATTGACCATAAGGCATAGTTTGATTGCCATGCGATGACCAAGAAATCACAAGCCATTTCTTCACCGTATTATTGATCTGGTTGTTGCTCATCATCATATCCCATCTTTAGACGTTTTACCTGACAATCCAATTCGCTAATTCTACGATTCTTTTTTGCAAGCAACGCATTGTATTCAGTGCGTAACTTTCGTTCAATTTCAGACATTTCTTTTTTATGCCACTGATAATCAACGTACTCGTTTCTCCAGTTTTCCTTGCTCGTACAATGCCAGCAAAAACATATAGGGCATTCGTAAACCTTTTGTGAGTGCATGGCGGCAACCGCTTGCGCCTTTTCTTTGGAGCGAAAGCTGACTTTGCTTAGGCACATTTTCTTCCGCGAGTTCACCCCTTGTTATCCGATTTGTTCGATGGTTGATCTTTATGATTTTGCATCATATAGGAGTGCCATTCTTGATTGGTCATATTCAATGGTTTTTGCATAGATCCGTTTGCAAAATATAGATACGTCATACACGAATAACATTGGCAATTAAGATTGGGATTATGTTGCATACCCTTCACTTTCATCGTTGATAATTAGCTTAGAGCGTGACCCCTGGTCTCCAGTTATTCCCCACCTTGGGAGACTCCGCGCGACCCCGAGGGGTTTCTACCGAAGCGTCATCAGGCGCAAGTGGTGGGCTAGATGTCATCTGCACAGGGCCACATTGATGACCCACGCTCTAAGCTAACTCTCCTCTATATTATCATCGTTTAGGTTTAGCTGAATCGTACTTAGCTACGATGCTTTCGCACATATCTATAAATTTTTGGGATATTGATTTGTTCTCGTGGAAAACAGATAGCTTCATAGCCCTCTGTACTACATCATCCGATTCATCTTTAACGTATAAGGTTACATTAGACATTATAATTACCATACTGTTTATAATAAGTATGAATATACTATTTATAATATTATATGTCAATCAGAATGTACGTAATTTAATTACGCAGTATAATCGGGGAAATAATAAAATGGAAATTTAGGATGTTCAGTGCACCCCAAAAGGGCGATGCAAGTAATCAGAACGAATACCAATAAGATTACTTTTGCCATGGGAGTTTATTTGCTCCTGAAACCTTTTCATAAGTACGCATGGTTCCAAGCCCAAGCATCCCCATCAAAATAGTAGTAAGCAACCCACTATCAAAAGTTGGCAATGGAAATGTATGACCAAATATTGCCATGGTATAAGTCAATAGGGGCTGGATAAGAAGATGATAAGCAAATGCAGCAGCGCAACACCAACCCACAGCAGGACGCCAGCCAGCAACGAATAAACTATTATTTGCTGCCTCCGCCTGGTCAATTGCCATTTGACCTTGTGCAAGCTGATTATCCAGTTCTTGAGCTTTTTGGAGATATTGGTCACGAATAGCGGGATCGGGCCAGATTTTATCTGCCACATCTTTTATGAGATCAGAAACCGCCCCAATCCCGCCTACATCGTTGACCGTTAAACCCATATTAAGGAACCGGAGTTCCTTCAACTTTATTGACAACCTCTGTTTTCAGGTCAGCAATAGCTGTAAGTACGTGGGTTAAATCAGTTGCAGCAGGAGCAACCAAAGCATCCACTTTTGCAGTAAGGGCAGTAAGGGCAACACCAATTTCTTCTAAAGTCATATCGTATTCCTTTTCAATAATGTTAAATAATTTATCCACCTCATTAAAGATATGAATAATTCCAGCCTTGATTGCCTTATAAGCGGCGACAAAGGGAATGCTAAAAACGCTAACAATCCAAATCAATAGCGCATGTATCTTTTTCATAAAACTGGCCTGTAAGTTACATTCAGATAAAATTCCGATGGTAAAGATGATCTTAGCGCATTTAATGTATTAACGCTATTCATAACAGCAGGTAAGTCACCAACTTTTCCATAAGTATTGCCTACGAGTACGCAATCATGGGTATCAAGCATAGTATTGCCGTTATGAATAAGGATTGCTGTATGCCCTGGTACATCAGTAATTTCCCAGACATTCTGGAATTTCGGACCATCATGTGGAATGCAAAGATAATTCCCTTCTGGGAATGGCAATGGCGGTTCACAAGTAACGCAAATCTGTTTCCCATCACGGAATATCTGTCCAAATGTTCCTTGAGGGGTAGACGTTTGCCTTAATAATGAAAGGGTTTCGGTCATTTATCATCTTTCTGCTGTTTGCGCCCTATCAGGATTTTGATGTCATTTTGGACATCATCCAGCTTACTATATATTGGAGCTAAATCAGTTTTTTTGGCATAATTCTCTGAAACGATAAGTCTGTGATCGCTTAAAGCATCTTTAGTTTTCATGATATCCTCACCCATATCTTTAACGTCGCCAACCAGTTCGCGCCAAAGCCATGCTCCGATAAGGAATAAACCGCCAACAGCGCATTTAAAACAATATTCCCAAAAACCTACATCATTAGTGTCCATTTTCAATTCTTCATCGTAAAGATTCAATATGTATTTATTTTATTAAATATTAGTTATATCTAATTTCCCCATGCTACCCAATAACGATTTTCTGTATATACAAATACAATCTGAGAAGTTGACACTGATTTAACAGTTGTATACCCCGTATCTCCACCACCAGAAGTAGTTCTATTAAGAGTCGTAATAGCTCCTAAACACGCTGTAGGGAATGCTACACCAAAACTAATGGTTTGGTTCCCTGTTCCTGGAGTTGCACCAGTAACTACACCAAATTTAATAATATAACCATTTAAGGTAAAAGTTAAATCTGTACCAGAAACAGCCGCAGCAGTAAGTGCAGCGGCAAATGCAGTAGTTGCAATTTTTGTACTATTATCTCCAACGCTTGGAGTTGATCCTGTAGCCCCTGAAGGGAGTGCAATCGTGCCTGTAAGAGTTGGAGAAGTTAAACTTTTATTAGTAAGAGTCTGTGATGCCGTAAGCGTTACTAAAGTATCACTGATATCTGGAAGAGTATAAGTACGAGTAGTACCTGTAGTAATTGAAGAAGCGCTAAAAATAGCGAGTTTGGTCGCATCAGCATTATTTTTAATTAATGCGCTAACATCACTAATTGGAATATTAATGCTAGTTGGATTTGCTAATTCCCATCTGGTATTGGCAAGATTGTAAATCACCGTACACTCTGCTAATGCAGCCGGTATATCATTAGCCGCTAACGCACTGCCTCCCTTTTTTGTAATAGTATGTGCTGTAAGCCCATTAGGGGCAAAAGTAGGCGTAGTTGTCGCATTTGCTGCCGTCGCCCTGAATTTTAATGTTAGGCCATCTGTTAATGCACTCACAGCAGGAGAGTAAGTTGCTGTAATGGCATCAGCCGTACCACCAGCAGCCACCCATGAAAACACCGAACTTTGTACCTGATCGACACGTGCATATTGGGTTGCCAATGTAGCAGCCGCTACACCCGTATGAGCAAAACCATTCATAGGGAGGTTTGCGGTAGGGTTTTGCGTACCATCTTTTAGCAAACATGTTGATAAACCTGTAGCAAATCCATTATCTTCCGTGTCCATCCGAGACGCAGTTATATCAATGGAATTGTTCTTGTCCTGTACCCAATTATAAACTCTATTAAACACGCCAGCACTAAATGGCATATATTTGACTTCCTCTTAATAATGGGTTAAGATGGGGTATGATTTTAGGCATTCTTATAGGCGCTTTCGTTACATACCTGATGTTCCATGTTGAGGGACTTTTCTGGAAATAGATCATTGCATCAATTTCCCTTCCGAAATAAATTGTCCCTCTTTATTACCTGCTAAAAGCGCACCTAATTTTAACGCTAAAGGTGAACCAGCAATAGGAACCCCATGTGCCATATATTGGGGAAACCGATTATAAAGCTGCTGTATGGCAACTGGCAGCCCAATCGTAGCTACTCCAGATGCAGCAGCTAACGGTGCACCACCAGCGGCATAAGCAGCCCCACCAGCACCAATGGGAACACCCCAATGTCCTTGCATAATATCTGCCATTTTGGTACGGCCAGCCGTTCCACTATCACCAATTGAATCTTTAAGGAAGGCTTCCCCAGCTCGTGATAAATCGTTTAATGGGCCTTGACCAGTTACATATCCAGTAGGATTTCCTGCTCGTAATGCAGCGCCTAAACGAGTTGGGGGGATATTGCCGGAAAGAGCGTCTTGGGAACCGCTATTCATTGCCCTCATCACGGTTTTCATATTGCCGTAATAACCACGATTTTCAGCTAAAGCGGCAGCATCATCTGCTGCCCCATTTGCTAACATCCCGCGCTGCATGGCATCATCCATATTACTCTGTAAGGCATCAACAGCCTTGGCAAATGTTGGATCTCTATTCCATGCAGAATCAGCTATTTTACCAAGCCCAGATCGAGTTTGCTGATAAAGATGTCCTGGCATTGAGTTTCCAGAGGTTATCTTATTAACCCATTCATTGAATTGCGGTCTTTCAGCAGGAGCAATAGTTTGTCCATATTCCCCCTGAGTATCTAAAACATCCTGGATAAATTGATTATCAATAGGCATCGTATGCTTTTCGGTAATCTGACCAATCATATTACCCGCATTTTTATAACCATTATTAATAATATCTGGAGTAGCAGCCTCAGAATTTACACCAGCTTTTTCTAAAACAGCTTTAGTAAATGCTTTTGCCTGATCTCCCTCTATATTGCCTTGAACTGTTGAGGTAATGGGAAGATTCTTAAATGTGCTTTCCATAAGCTTCATGGTTTTATTACCTGTAGCTTGCGCAGGCGTAAGGTCAACGCCATTATCCTGCAATACAGAAGCCAATCTTTCTTGCTCAGGTGTTAATGATGATTTAATACCACCGAGCAAAGACCCCAATATCTTTCCTGTGATTGCGCCAACAGTTCCACCAGTAGCAGTATTTAGAACCTTATCACTTAATTCCTGATTCGCTGGAGAGTTTATCAGAGCTGATGATGCTCCTGATGCCGCAGCAACCGCTGCTGGACCACCAGGAACAAATGATACAGGATTAGTTAAAATATCTGCCGCAAACTTACCAACACCCGCCTGTACGGGATTTTTATTCGCATAATCTTCACGGGCTTTCTGCGCCAAATCCTTAAATGCTTGCGTTGATTCGTCAGAAGCCATCCCCATCTTATTTGCAGCATCAGCACCCAAACCTAATATTGCGGTTCCTGTATTGGTTTCGCCTTGACCAATAGCATTGGCATAATTTTCTAAGCTGTTTGATGGCTGCGCAGAAAGGTGTTGAGTAATTGCAGTATTAATAGCCCCATCTGGCATTCCATCGGGGAAGGCGATAACTGAACCATCTGGAAGTTGAACATTAGCCATTATTGCCCACCTATCGGCTTAATCCCTTGGGGCGTCCAAACATGCGTTACGCCTGATGGGATTTGTTGCGGAGCATTTTTAGCAACCATCGCATCTATTTCCGCATCAGATGGTGCTTTTTGTCCCATATCACGCATTTGCTGAGCAGTTGATTTAATCATTCCTATATAATTATTTCGCAATCCTTGAATTAAGGAAGCCTTTGCTTCTGGAGGCGCTTTCATATTAAGACCGCTAGAGGACGCGGCTAAGCTTTCAAGAAACTTATTTCCTTTCATGCCTTGCAATTGGGGGCCTAATTCTGGCAAAACACCTTGTGCAGATAATTGTAATAAAGTGTTATTGGCTTTCGCTGTTTTATCGCCTAATTGGTCATGTATATCTTGTTTCGCGCCCTCACCATTATTATCAACACCATAACCGAAACTTGCATCTTTAGCAGCCTTTTCCATAGTATCTAATCGACTTAGAACTAAAGGCAATTTAGAGGTCATGGCATCGAGATTTTTTTGTGTATCAGCGGCTGTTTCTCCATACTTAACTGCTCCAGCCTTAAGACCAGCAGCATTAGCCGCCCCCTCTGGAGAATTAGGATTAATTACTGAAGGCGTATTTACAGTAGGATTAGGCATCACATTACCAGTGGTCGCTGCTGGATCTGGTTGAGCGTTAAATATATCGCCCATGGCTGTATTTCCATCTGGCGTTCCCTGTTGCACAAATGAAGGCTTAACAGCAGGTGGTAACGGCTGAGAAGATTGCGTGGGCGCTCCATTACCCACAATATTACTAAGAGGAACAACAGTGCCATTAGGCAATATAAGCGGAGTAGCAGGAGCTTTGCCAAATGCTTCAGCACCAGCCTTAGCACCTGCAACGCGGGTTTCATATCCGGCTGCTCCTAGTTTATCTCCATATAGCAAACTGGTAAGTTTATCTGTTATTGAAGGCGCATTGGGATCCTCAGGTGTAGTAT
>Ga0105240_10005413_pt1 | contig 19032 bp, 20 predicted proteins | sample KBSC54metaG_FD_80426 | JGI IMG/M metagenome (GOLD analysis project Ga0105240, IMG submission 80426) | Corn rhizosphere microbial communities from Kellogg Biological Station, Michigan, USA - KBS C5-4 metaG | ecosystem: Host-associated > Plants > Roots > Rhizosphere > Soil | place: Michigan, USA... | reverse complement strand
GAAGAGAGTTTGTCTTCCGAGAGGTCGACCAGTGCGGTCTTGAAATCCCAAATCCCGGCGTTCCCGATCGCGCAATCCAGGCGCCCGAACTGAGCGACCAATCCATTCACCGCGCGAAGGTTGTCCTCATACGACGTAACGTCGCCCTGGAAGCCCATCACAGCATCACCGAGCGCATCGCGGATTTCGGCGATCCGATCAGCCGAGCGGTCAAGCACGCCTACCCGCGCGCCCTCCGAAACGAACCGCTCGACGATGGCGCGGCCCAGGCCAGATGCGCCTCCTGTCACCAGCACAACCTGGTTTTCCAGTTTTTTCATTTAGTTCACCTTGTAGCTAAGCAAGCTGCGAAGCTCGGTAGAGGAATCGGCCAGCAGATTGGTCTGCACCGCGATTCGCGACTCGACGAGCCGTTTGGCCGTCGCGTATTCACGCGGGGCGTCGACTGTCGCAACACCTGCCACCCGTCCATTCGATACGCGGAATACGGAAAAGGACGCGCCTGTCTCATCGCCCCGAATGAGCATCTCTCCCGAGCCGGTGAGATCGCCTGCAAGTTGAATCTTTCGCCCGGCGATTTCGGTCCACGAGAGCGCGGTCTGAGGCTGCTCGTTCACGCGCCCGATCATTGCGCATGCTGCGACGGCCGCCTGTGCCTGGCTGTTGAGAAAACTCTCGAGAGAGCGGCGTCCGCCTTCTACGAGCGGCCACGAGGCAACGTCACCGGCAGCAAAGATTCCGGGAATGGTGCTGCGGCCCGCGGCATCGACGACCACGCCGCGCATACACGCCGCACCTGCGGTTTGTGCGAGTTCGTCGCATGGCTGGGCTCCCACACTCAAGACAACGACGTCAGCCGGCAAGTACGCGCCGTTCGACAATCTCACGCCACGCGCCCGTGTATGGCCTTCGATCGAAGCGACCGTCGCGGATCGATGAATGACCACACCGAGTTGCTGGAGTTGGACCCGCGCCCAAAGCCCCATCATTCGCCCGAGCGCACGCTCCATCAGTTCCTCGCCAGACTCGACGACAGTGACCGCATGCCCTGCCTTCCGCGCGGTGCTGGCGACCTCGCACCCAATCAGGCCACCACCGATGACGACGATCTCGCTCTGCGCCGCTAGCGCGTCTCGAAGCGCGAACGCATCATCCAGCGCGCGTAGCGTATGGACGCCTGGCAACGACACGCCGGGCAAGTCAACCTTGCGAGCCCGGGCGCCGGTCGCCAGCAAAATGCCGTCGGTTGCCACCGACGTACCGTCGTCAAGCGCGAGTACGCCTGCGTCAATCGACACCGCGCGCGCCCCTCGACGCCAGTCAAGCTCCAACGTATTCAGGTCTTCCGTCGAGCACAGCGCCGGCGGAGCGCCCCCACACAGTGCTTCCTTGGATAACGCAGGTCGTTCATACGGATGCTGGGCCTCCTCGCCGACCAAGATGATTCTGTCGCTATACCCATTGGCACGAAGCGTCTGCGCCGCGCGTACACCGGCGAGGCCCGAACCGACAATCGCAAGCGGCTGTTTCATATGCCGGCCTCAGGTTCAAGATCGATCAGTACCCGGTCACCCACCACCTTGATCGGAAACACTTTGACGTCGCGTATCGCCGGCGGCGCACAGACCTTCCCGGTCTTCACGCAGAACTTCGCCATATGCAGGCTGCATTCGATCAGGCCGTCATCCAGATAGCCGTCTGACAAGGACCAGTCTCCATGCGGACACTTGTCCTCGATCGCGTAGAAATCGCCGTCGATCTTGAACACGGCGACCGCCTCGGGTCCCGTGTCGATCCTCAACCCGGCGTCGCTCGGGACGTCCGATACTGAGCAAACATCGGTAAACGACATTGCGCTCACCCTCAAAGGAAGAAACTGAGGTTGTTCGCGAGAAACGTCGTCTGATCGAGCAAGATGCGCCGACTGACGATCTGAAATCCCGCGTCCGTATCGACGCAGCGCAGGCGATCATGGCGTTCCCCGACCAGATAGTCGGTCTGCCGTTCCGACCTGCCGCGATACGCGAGGAAGTTCGAGCGGACGAGGTATTCGCCCTGCCCGGCAGCGCTTGCGCGTACGTTCGTGATCAGATGCCGCGTGTGAGACGGCGGCTCCTCGGCCCATGCGGCGCCCGATTGGAGTTTGCGCAAACGAAGCTTGAGGTTCTCCTTGCTTTCGTCGAAATACGCGAGTTCATCAGGACTGGTCCATTCCAGTTTTCGCTCGCGCGGCCCCACGTTGCGGCGGATCGGCATCACATAACGGAGGTCGTCGGCCATCAGCTCGATCCACTCCGCGATGTTTCTGTCGTCGAGAAGCTCGGCTTCGAGAAAGAGGAACTGTTCAATCGCAAAGTGTTCTGCCGCCGAAACGGCGCTCGCGCGCGTCGCGGCGATTTCGTTAGCAACCATGGCCGGCCTCCTTGGCGCACGTATCGTGTTGCGTCGGCATGCACATCAACTTGAGCCAGTGGCCATAGAGTCGCCGTGCGGCCTCCTCGCTGTAGCAGCCCTCGACAGTGCCGGGGAACGCGGGATCCGCGGCGGGATTCACATCCTTACCCATCTGAATGCTCATGGTGGTACGGCGTGCCTGGTGTCCGCGCAGCACACGCTGGATCTCGACCCAATTCTCGCCGTCGTCCTGTTCCCATGTTCCTGCCGGCGAGAAGGTACGCAACGTGGCTTGCCGGAGTTGCTCCTTCTCCGCAGGCGAAGCGTCGGAGTCGACCAGACAGAACGCCCAGACCTCGATTTCGCCAGGGCCACGCGGATGCCAGACGCGGCAGCTGTGCACGCCCCCGAAGAATGAGAACGTGGGAAACACGGTCATGTGTTGCGCGGTCACCGCGCTCACGCCAGCGTTGTGAGCGGCATGCCGCTGAGCAAGGGCCGCCGAATCGTATCCCGGCTCGCGCTGGCCAGCCTGCGACACAATCCAGTCTTCGTGAAGGCCCGGGGCCAGGAAAAATCCCGTGCCGTGTCCTTGGTCCGATAACAGTTGACGCCCCGGCAGCGGCAGTTCCTTGCCCGCATACTCCGGTGTTGTCGCAACTTGCACCGACACATGCGACATGACCCCGTGGTGCATATCGCTGGCGAATTGCTCAGCGGCAAGCTTCCAGTTGCAGGGGATGACCCACTTGTAGATCCCGCCGATCGGCTCCGTACCGGTAGGCGACCGATCGAGCAGTGCGTCCAGATACAGTGCGGCTTCGCCGAGCGATTCTTTCAGCGATTGTGCATGCTCGTCCCAGTTGGCGAAGATCAGGCCCTTGTAGCTTTCAACTCGAGGAACGCGCCTTGCAGGCCATTCTTCCTTGTTGAAACACGGCCCGTAGTGCTCCTCTGACGGGACGTTCACGAGAGCGCCGTCAATCCCGTAGGCCCAGCCGTGGTAACTGCATGTGAATGCCTTCGCGTTGCCTTGGTCCGCACGGCAAATCTTCATGCCGCGATGACGGCACTGATTGAGCAAGACGGCGACCGACCCGTCCTTTTGCCGAACTGCAACGACGGGATCCTCCGCCATATACGTGGAGAAGAAATCCCCGGTCTTGGGAATATGTTTCTCGTGAGCGATGAACAGCCACGACCGCCCGAAGATGCGGTCCAGTTCCTGCTCGTAGATACCCTGGTCGGAGTAGACCAGTGGACTGATCGTCCCCGCTTCTTCGTCGAACAGCGCAGAAGCAGGGTAGCCTTGAATGGTGGTATCAGGCACTTGCGTCTCCTAGATAGTTGCCCATGGCGAAGCATCGGCTCTTATTGCGGTATGCGGGCCGTTGGTGTGAGCGTCGCGCGCATTTCCGTTACTCGAACAATAGGCGTTCGCGGACTGTCCACCTTTGCTCACAGCGCGGAAAAGCTTTGCTTGTCGGGCAGCGACATCCGCGCATCACATGGCGATGCTTCGCGCGACAGCATCGATGAACGATGCTGCCGGCCGCAGAGTGGAAACGTTGGGAGAGATGCCCGTTGTGACGGCATGACGAGCGTCATGCCGCAGAGAACGATGGACGTTAGTTGATAGCGCGTTCGCGCGGTGAAACGTGGCGCGTCAGCACGGGCACACGGAGATGCTCACATGACTTCCAGCAGGACGCCCCTTTCGGCGTCGACTGACGGAAGGCCTTCGCGGCGGATACGATCTCTCAGTTGGCCTGGGCTTTCGCCAAATCGATTCTTGAAGGCTCGATTGAAGTGGCTGATGTTCTTGAATCCTTCTTCGTACGCAACCTGGCAAATTGTTTCCTTAACTTGGCTTCTAAGAAGCAATCGTTTTCTGCATCGCTCGAGTCGCTCCGCGATGATCCACTCTGTTACCGTCGTCTGACATTGAGCGAAGAGTTCATTCAGGCGACGAACGCTTATGCCCATGGCGCTTGCGATGGAAGATGGGGTAAGGGTGTCGTCGTGCAACCTGGCGACAATGTGCGATTTGATCCGCTGCAGAGTCGCGCGGCTATATGTCGTTGCATGCCCCTCTCTCGCCACGATCGAACTGGCGCTTACCGCCGCCGCGATGAGATCCAGCAAGCTACTCTCCAGCCACGGGACGCTATCCCCTGCAATCGAATTCGCCGACTCGTATGTGGTCAGCAGCGTTCTCAACAGCACATGCATGATCCCGTGCCGGCTATCGAATTTTCGGTCTACCGCATCCTGAAAGATCACGCGTCTAATGTGTGATTCAATTTTCGGAAGACGTACCCATAGCCCATCAAAGCCTGCCGAGAACTCCAACCGGCCAGGGTGCTCCGGGCCGATGAGCGCAATGTCGCCCTCGGCCAAAGTGTAGTAGCTATTCCCGATTTCACATGACAGTTGACTTGCCAGAACGACGACTAGAATTAACTCGTCCTGCCCGCCCCTGCCGCTTTTCGAATCTCGACGGATTCCGAACGGACGATTGGAAATCGCCGCCTCGGAACGCAGCATTTCAATGCTGCTCAATCGGCGACGCGTAATCTTTCCGACCGGCTCAAACCGATTCCGGGAAGACTCGAGTTCCAACCGCTCGCCGTCAAACGCCTCGCACAGCCGCTGCGATGTCAGACGCTCGAAACCTTGTGGATCGGACGACAACTGTTGAATAGGTGCGTACATGTGTCTCCCCCATCATTAGTGGGTCATTTACGTTGTATTACCTTCTCGTGCCGCGCTACTGTGAAGCGCAGCTGAGCGCCCTCCAGACAGCCTTCGTCGCAGCGCGAAGTGCTTCATCGTCTGACGATGCGCCATGTGCCGGCCGGACTAAAACGATCAAACCGGCCAAATGGGAGTACAGCAGACGACCGCGTAACGCGCACTCCCGGGGTGTAAGCGATCGATTGATTTTGGCCAGCAGTCGGGCGAACGTCTCCTGGAATCGACGGTTGAAACTTGCCATCAGGTCTCGGGCAAATTCTTCGCGCTCGGCCATGCTCCAGACTTCCAGGCAAAATGGTGCAATGTGCGTACCACGCTTGACCAACTCGTCAAAGACGATATCTGCGATGGCATCCAGCCGAGCCTCCGGCGATAGATCATCGTCGTCGACCACACTTTCATAGAGCATCAGATATCGTGTTGCCACCGCCTCCAACGCCGCTCGCAAAAGGTCTTCTCTGGTCGGAAAGTAGTGCTGCAAGGTCGCCAGGTGGATCCCAACATCGCTTGCCACGCGGCGCAAAGCGAAGCCAACGTTACCGTACTGCGCGAGCACATTGATCGCGGCCTCCACGATTTCGGGGATTCGTGTCGTTCTGTTGCCGCGACGCTTTGGCTCGTCGGCTAACTCTTTAGCCTCTGTCAGCTCAATCGTCAGTTCCCTCATCTTTGACCTCTTGCCGGCAGCCGCCGGTGTGCGCTTCGGACGGTCCAACCGCTCAGATATCAACATTCCCTCGACCGAGCGATCGCAGTCAGTTCATCGGTCCTCGCCTTAGCCACCATGGCGAGCAACCACCTTGTCATAAAGAATATGTCACGCGACTGATAATTGCCAGTCAATCGAGCATGCAAAGATCGGACCCCGTTTATATTTCTTCTATTTATCAGGCGGATAGGTGATTTTCCTAGGCGTCACGACATTGATATATCAGTCGCATGACTGTATAAATAAGTCATGCGACTGATAATGACCACCCGACACCAGCCCGGAAGTCAAGTTACCCGATGGCAAATCGGAGCACCCGCGCCTTGGCGGTACCGCATGCGCCAAGGTGCGGACTCACAAGGTGGTCGAGTCGCGGTGACGGGTCATGGAGAGTGCGATGAACTACGACGGGTATTGTTTGCGCAGGTTGATCGACAAGTGGCTTGCCCCCTCCGACACGTCACCGATTCGCATCAAGCGCTTCCAGCTCAGCGACAAGGTATATCGCGAAGGACGCTGTGTCTGTGTTGAGTCCACCAAGCCTGACCGATCGTTGGCGATATTTTTCTTCCGACACGATGACGGCTTATGGTACGTATTCCCCCCAGCTGCAACGCGACCGGCGATGCGCGCCGCTTGACTTGATGAATGAGTTCCCAGGACATCAAGTCGCTTGCTCGACACCGAGCACACGCATGCGTGTCCTCTTGCACCGTATCGGAAATACTGCCGGCTGCTGTTCCTTCAGCCCGTTAGCCAGATGCGCTTGTGTCGGGGTCGTTTAGAAATCGTATCGACGAAAGCCATTACTCAGAAAACGGTTCGCTGCGCCGAAGATGCCGGAAAATGTACCCAGCCTCTTTCCTCTAGCGTGTATTCGAAATCGAGAATGTAGTTCGGTACTTCCAGTTGTCGTCGGCGCTCCGAGGTAGCTGTAGAACAAGTGATTTATCTCGCATTCGCCCACATTTTCCCGCAACTCATGCCAACGATCATCCTCACCCCAAGGGGTGCTTTATGCCCCGCCATCTGGAACTCTACGCGCAAAGGGCTCCCCCGTGCCGCCCCTTGTCCGGGCTACGGACTTGGGCTGGGTGCCGGCACAAGTTGCTTTGCAACTGAATGTGCTCCGGCTTCGCTATGGACAATTGCGAATCCGATTGAGGCCGACTTTCGGGCCCGGAGAGTGCCGGCCGGAACGGCAGTTGGGCGTCGCGTCCACAGGGCTGGGACGCGACATCTGAAGGGAGGAGGAGAGTCGCGACGACGAACAGATTCAGAATGTCGTCGCAGACCGAGAGCATCGGCCGACTTCCCTTCGTCGCACCGAGTTTGCTGTCTATTTGGCTTCTCGCCGCCCTTGCAATTTCTCCCAGGTGACGATGAATGCTTGATCAACAAGCACACGCATGCCGGGATTGCTAGAACGTATAAGCAATATCGAGATGTGTAACGAGCGGATTTACCCGGATGCGCATTTTCGTCACGATATCGACACCAGTTGCGGTCGTGGCATTCGTCGTTAGCGTGGTCGACAACGGAATATAGGACAGGGACGCGTTGATCGACCAATGCTTGCTGAGCGTATAGTTTGCACCGAGTTCGAACGTCGGGTTCCACGAAGAGCTCAACGACGCTCGCGTCGAGCAGCCGGGCCCGCATGTGGTATTGATGAACGACTGATTGACGATGCGAGTATCCGAGTACCACGTGTAGTTGACGCCTAGTCCGACGAATGGCCTGAACTTGGCATTGGCCGCAAGGAAGTGATATCTAACTTCGAGGACGGGCGCCAGCGGTTTTGTTTTTCCGATCACCCCGAACGAGGCCAACGAACTGTTGCCAATTAGGTCCGTCGTAAACGGCGTGCCAGCCAAGAACGCGATACCGATATTGTCGGTGACGAAGTACTCCGCCATCAGGCTTGCGGCGTCCGATGCCCCAGCGTGAGCTCCAGTCCCAGCTTGCTGCTGATTCACCGTTGCGCCGGCGACACTTTCGACGACAATGGGATCTGCGTTCCCCTGCGGCATGACGTGCAGCCAGCCGACTCCTAACTGCATACTGCCGCTCGATTGCGCGTTCGCGTGACCTGTAAACGACGCGGCGCACATAAGCGCCACTGTGCCGACCGTTCTGAATGTCTTCCTGATTTCCATCTTGTCTCCTTCCATTGGTGAATTGGCCTGCTTGGCGCAATCGCCTTATCGGATATCTTCTGTTGGCAGTCTTTTGTTTTGTAGGGAATTCAAGCTACCATTCGATACTCTTTCGCTTCTTCCCTCCTTGTTAAGTTCGAATTACTAAATTAATAATTGCCAAATCTAAGTGGTTTCGCATGCGATCCACCAGCCTTAAATCTCAAGGGCTGCACCGCCGAAACTCGCGTTGCGGCAGTATCACTGTTCAATCAGAAGTTGAGACGACGCTAGATGTCGGATTTATCCGTTTCGCACAATTTCGGTTTTCCCGCCGTCCGCTTGTGCATCTAATGGAGACTGCACGGCCGCATCGATCACGAATGCAAACGGGAAGCGCCCCAGCACCGCGCTTGCCTGCACCTCTAGCGCCGGATCAGCAAGTGCGACATGTGCTGATACACCACGCGATGCGTCGTTTTCGACCATGACACGAGCGTCGGTCACGCCGGCTTCGTAGAGTGCGGAGCGAAGCGCATCGGCCGTTTCGCGTCGCTTCAACTCCGGCTTGAAGATCTTGCCGACGGCTGTCAACGGCATCGCTTCCACGATCCGGATCTGCCTTGGAAGCGCGGCGCGTTCGCCGATTTCGCCTCGCATGAATTCCGCGAGATCATCCTCTGTGGCATGCGCGCCTGCCTTGAGCTGCACGTATGCCACCGGCAACTCGCCAGCGTGCGCGTCCGGTCGCCCGATGGCAGCTGCGATCTGAACCGCCGGATGGCGATGTAGCGGCTCCTCGATCGTTGCCGGATCGATATTGTGGCCGCCGCGGATGATCAGATCCTTTTTGCGGCCGGTGAGCCAGAAATAGCCGTCGTTGTCGTAACAACCGAGGTCTCCCGTGTTGAGCCAGCGCAGACCGTCGCCCAACTCCAGCCAGAGTTCCCTGTTCTGTTCTGGCTGTACATAGCCGGCGAAGACGTTCGGGCCCGCAATCACAAGCAGGCCTACTTCGTTCGCAACGCAGTCGCGCACATATCGGCCGTCGCCGTCGACGACGATCGCCTTCATCGCCTGCCCAGGGATGCGCAATCCGATTGATCCGAGGCGACGCTCGCCAAGGGGCGGGTTGATGCTGCTAACGCACGCGCCCTCGGTTAGTCCGTAACCTTCCAGAATCCGGATCCCGGTGCGTTCCTGGAACGTCCGAAACACTTCGATCGGCATCGGAGCCGCACCGCACAGGCCATATTCAAGCGAATCGACGTTTCTGCCGCCGATTGGGACATCGAGCAGCGATGCATAGAGCGTCGGCACGCCGCTGAAGAAATTGATGCGATGGTGTTCGACCAATTCCCAGAAGCGCTTGACGACGCCTTCGCCGCGGTAGCCTTGCGGCGTGCCCAGCACGACATGAGCGCCGCGCGAGAACAGCACGAGCCCGGTCGCCAGGACGGCGTTGACGTGAAACAGTGGCAGGCCGCAGAAGACTGTTTTGCCGGGCCCGATGCCGGCGCCGAAAAACTGGCCGACGCTCCAGGCGTTGGCGACCTCGTTGCCATGGCGGCGCATCGCGATCTTTGGCAAGCCGGTCGTACCGCCGGTACAGAAATACGACGAATGGTCCTCGGGATGGAAGCGACGACGGTTATCAAGCGCTGTCCCCGACTCCCGCGCGACGGATCGTCCGAAATCATGAACCCCGATTCGCCCGGGTACCGCACTGCGTACACCGCCCGGGCCATGTAACCTCGCGCACTCCCGACGCTGCATCAGGCGCGCCACGAGCCGCTTCGGCGCTCGCACCCGATCAGCCAGATTGACGAGAACCAGATGTCGGAGCGTTTCGACCCGATCGAGCACGGACTGCACTTTTGACCACAGGTCGGTGCCAGGAAACGGCGCCAGCGTTACCAGCACTTCCGCCTTCGCCGCGTTCAACAATTCCGCGATCGCGACCGACTCAAGAAGCGGATTGATTGCGCATATCACTCCCGCCGCCTCGCCACCCCAGATCACGAAATGCGTCTCGGGCAAGTTCGGCAGGATGTAGGCGATCACAGTGTCTCGACGCACGCCGAGACGGGTGAAGAGATTTGCGGTGCGCGTAATGTCGCGAACCAGCTCGCGATAGGTCCAGCGCGCGACGTTGCGATGATCGTCGGCTCGCAGGAAAAACGACAGCGCAGGAGCGGACGGATCGAGTGCAGCGCCGCGGCAGATCATCTCGTACGTGCTGGCCGGTAAATCCTCTGGTGGACCGCTCGTCTCGATTGCGATGACGTCCGTCTGATTGGCGATTCCGTTCATGCGATCTCATCCACGACACAATTGCGTTGCACGCCGAGATCGATCAGTCCGTCCGCGCTGGCAATGCGCGCTTCGACGATGTCTCCGGTCTGCAGATACTGGCTCCTGCCCGCCTGAATTTTCATGAACATGCGCCATTTGGCGGCCTCGGGCAGCAGCCCGGCGATTCGCTGCTTCGCCGGCGACGGAACGCTCAATGCGCAGCCGGACGGCGTGCCGGTCGCAATCAGATCGCCGACATGCAGGTCATGCACGCCGGATAGTTCGGTCAGTGTCTCGGCTGGTCCGTAGACGAGATTGGCCGTCGAATCCTTCTGCCGGACCTGCCCATTGACTGTCAGCGTCAGGTCCAGTCCTTGCAGCTTCGGGATTTCATGAGCCTCCAGCATGCAAAGGTAAGGACCGACTGGTCCGAAGGTCCGGTAACTCTTGCCTTTATAGAACTGCATCTGAGGAATCTGCACGTCGCGCGCCGAGTAGTCGTTCACAATGACGATGCCGGCGAGGTACTCGTGCAGATCCGCGTTGGTGATCCGCTGGCGGGTGACGATGTCTCGCTTCATCACCAATCCCAATTCGATCTCGTAATCCAGAAAGCGCACTCGTCGCGGCCGTACGACGTGCGAATCGGCGGGAACGATACAGCTCGTCGCCTTCGTGAAGATCATATTGAACGTCTTCGCATCGGGGTCCATGCCAGATTCGATCATGTGCTGCCGGTAGTTCGCACCCTGACACACGAATTGCTGATTGCGCGTGACAGGCGAGAGCCATTCCACCTCCGATTCCTGGATTGTTGGCCCGGACAGCATGGACAATGCCTCGATCCGGTTTGCGCGAACGAACTCGGCCGTCGTCTCGAACTCGCCTGGAATCGGCGTAATCACACCTTGCCGGATGACGCCCCAGCGGGCGTGGCCGTGATGCCTGTAGTGCAGAATGTGCAATGACATGAATGTGCCTCGAATAACTGGACGAATCGGCGCAGCGTCATGCGAACAGCTTGGCGAGCGTTTTCAGCTTGCCTACCGTCACGTCAGGACTGCGTCGGAGACTGCGGACGAGCGCGGCCACGCTGGCCGGCGTGAATTTGGGTTTGGTAAAACTGCGCGGCATCGTCGGTCCCCACTGGGACATCGCTTCGCGGCTGACTTCATGCACTCCCATGGGCACATCTGATGTGAACAGATCGCCGTCGCAGTAATGCTCGTGCTTGTCGCCCCAGGGGTCTTGCCAATAGTCGAAGATCTGACTGCCAAGGACGTGCCGCCCGATACCCCATGCATGCGTCCAGCCTTGGTCACGCAATACGCGCTGACCCATGCCGACCGCATCGGCGTCCACGACTTCGTAAGCACTATGGCTGTAGAGCGGCGCGAAACCCTGGGCCAGCGCGAGCGTGTGATGATCTGCCGGCGTCGCACCGAGATCGAGCCGCATGAACGTCACCGCGGGCGAACCGTCGGGCAGTAGCTGTACGTCACTTGGGATAAATCCGAAATGCTGCGTGTACCACGCGCAGGTTTTCTGGAAATCTGCCAGCTCCAGCACCACGTGCCCGAGCTTGATCACCTCGGGCGGCCCAGATGGCGGGCGCTGCGTGTCGTTGATGCGGGCGGCGACATCTGCCGTGTTGAAGGCCAGAGGCGATCGATGCGGCAACGTGCTGGCCGTCGCTTGCCCGAACACGGCATCGACGCGAAAGCCGGATGGATCGACGAGGCGCACGCGGTGGCCGCCACCCGGGCAGTCCGACGCTTCGATGTCCGATGCGTCGGGCACACGCGCTAGCGCTTGCAGATCTTCGATGCGATTCACGCGTAAGCCGAAACCGACGAAGCGGGCTTTGGGCGCCTGCCGGACGACATAACAGAATGGCGTCGATCCCGTTCCCCGCAGAAACATCTGCTGGCTGTCGCGCGAAACGGTACGAAGCCCGAAGTCGTTCAGAAACCGCTCGGCTTTGACGAGATCCGGGCGATCAAAAATCAGATACGCCAGTGCCGACGCTTTTGTCGTGGGGCGCGGATGGCGAGCCGGTTGCGGTGTGGTCAGTTGCATGACGAGGGCCTCAGACGAAAGATTGAGCAGGTTCGGTGATAGGTGGCATTGCGCCGATCGGCGTTCCAAGCAAAGCCATGCTCTCGGCAATCAGACGACTCGCTTCGCCCACCGGCCCGTCATGGATTACCACTCGGTCAGGTCGCACAACGGCGGCCCAGCCAAACGGTGCGGCGCGCGGCAGAAATGCGCCCTCGAGATCCTCCCAACCTCCGTTCGCCGCCAGATGCAGCCGCTGCCCGCGATGCGCGATCTGGATAACCGTTCCGCCCGCGGCGGCGAATGCTGCGGCCGTCCGGACATCGAGCGCGGCGCCTGCGTCGCGACCGAATCCGATTAAGGTGAGGCCCGGGCCGAGCACGTCGTCGCTCAGGCACGTCCGGCCGTTGGCGCCGCGAACCCAACCCTGCGGCACGAGCGCGCCGCGCGTCAGTCCGGATCGAGTGCTGCCCGCGACGAAAAGGCCACGCCGGCAGATATTCCTGGGCTTGATCTCCAGTTCTTCGAAATAGGCTCGCCACTTAGGTACAAGCCGCATTGCGCGCATCAGACCGTGAGTGACAAGCGCGACTGCGGCGTTGCGCGGCATCACCAGCCTCCCCATGAGCTGGGCGAAGCGAATCATTGCCTTCACATGCGGCCGACGTTCCTGATCGTAAGTGGCGAGAATCTGTGGCGATGCGTGCCCGTGAATGACGGATGCAAGCTTCCAGCACAAATTGGCGGCGTCGCGCAGCCCTGCGACGAGTCCTTGTCCGACAAACGGGGGCGTGATGTGTGCTGCGTCGCCCGCGAGGAACACTCGCCCTTGGCTGAACGCTTTGACTGTCCTCGCGTGGAAGCGATAGACCGCCTTGCGCTCGATGACCATGTTGTCGACATTGCCCCACGGCGCGAGCAGCTCGCGGATGCGGGCGTCAGACTCCATCTCCTCACGCGTTTCGCCGGGCCGCAGCATGAATTCCCAGCGCTCGCGTGCGCCGGGCGCCGTCATGTGCGGCGTTGGCCGTCGGTGATCGCAAATGAATTCGACGTGGTCGATTGGGCGCGGCACGTTGCGTGCGTCTACGATGAGCCAGTCCTCGACGAAAGTTTTGCCCTTGAATTCCTGCCCGATCAATTGACGGACGAGTGAGCTCGCACCGTCGGCGCCGATCAGGTAGCGCGCTTGAACATCATGAATACGCCCGAGCCCCAGATCCAGCGTCGCTGCAATTGACGCCGGTCCTGATTCAATGCCGAGCAACGCGACTCCGAGCGCTGCACGCGCGCAGGGGTATTGCTGGAGGCGGCTCCGCAGACATCGCTCAAGGTCCGGTTGATAAAACGTTACGAGCTTCGGGTGCCCATCGATGCTGCCCAGTGTGTTGGCCTTACCGAACTCCCCCAGTAGTGGTGAACGCATCCTCACGCAGGGGATTGCGACGGTTTCGAGCTCGTGCTCGGTCACGCCTACGAGCTGAAGTATGCGCAGCGCTTCATTGTCGAGCGCGATGGCCCGGGGGGCCATGTAAATGTCAGTCGCCTTGTCAACGACGAGCACGTTTACTCCGTGGCGCGCGAGAAGGTTGGCTGCGGCGGCGCCGACAGGACCGAAGCCGACGATCAGAACGTCAACATTCGAAGGCAGGTCTTTGATGGCCTCCCGACCGGGGCGGTGCCGACCGTCGGGTTGGGCACCCATCTGCGCATTTGTCTCCACAAGCACTCCATTGATCGATTCGTCCGGCTCGGTTCGGCCGATGCATGACATTGAAGCCATAACTGAACGTTTTGTCAATTATGACTCTTGAGTCTATACTCGGATTTCCTTTCACCGTTGACAAGTCATGCCGAATTCCCCGACACCCCGTGCGGATACGCGCCCTCCAGAGTCCGTGCCTGCAACAGCCACGCCGCAGCGTGAACCGCGCGGTGCGCGCCGCAAGCGCGAAACGCGCGCACGACTGCTTGAGGCTGCACTCGGGCTAATGGCAGAAAAAGGGCCAGAAGGTGTGACGATTAACGAGATCACCGAGGCCGCAGATGTCGGCCGTGGTTCGTTCTATAACCACTTCGAATCGCAGGATGCGATCTACGCGGCGCTCGTGGATTGGGTGTTCGAGGATTTCGCTGATTCACTCGACCGTTGCGCCGCAGATTTGTCTGATCCGGCAGAAATCATTTCGGTGTCGGTACGGCACACGTTGCTGCGAGCGCGACGCGAACCTGTATGGGGACAATTTCTGATCCGGGAAGGCCTATCCGCGCGTGCGCTCAGCCGCGGGCTCGGCCAGCGGCTCCTGCGGGATGTGCAGATGGGTGCCGCGGCCGGACGGTTTGGCGTCGCGGATCCGCTGATGTCTGTCCTTGCAGTTGGCGGCACGGTCCTGGCAGCGATCGCGGCGGACATGCAGTTCGCCGCGCCGGCCACTCCTGTGACGTTTGGATTCGCGGCACTCGGGTTTGGTAACGAAGACTTCCCCGAGCGCGCCGCTACCGTGCTGTTGCAAGCGCTTGGACTCTCACACGCCGAGGCAGAGGTGATCGCCCACCGACCGTTGCCGACCGTCTCGATAGAAGCGAATGCCCCGTAAGAGGAAATACGGCCCCACACGGCCACGCGCCTCGCCGAGATTGCGGCGTATCCGCACAAGGCGGTGCACGGCTGTCTTGGTCTTACCGCTGCCGGCGCAAGCGATGACGCACAGTGGCACCATCGGCGCGTCGACGACCTCCTGCTGCTCTGGTGTCAGCCCGCTCATAGCTTCGGGGTCTCCTCCATTTTGCAAGCGTGCTGGATAGCAGCCTGGATGTAGGCTGGCACTGTGAAGGCTACCTTGTCGTCCGAAATGACGAGTGCCAGAGACTGGGCGAAGCTGCCTTTCTGGACGTTGTTCTTCGGGCGTTCGAACATGCCGCAGAACAATGCCTTGGCCTTGGCCGCGTCGCCAACTTCTGCATCGATGGCAGCAATCAACGACTTGGCGATCCTCGGGTGCAGCTTGGCCAGCGCCTTGAGCATGGCCGTGCGGTTGTCCGATTCCAGGGCTAGGTCGTACTCGAACGTCTTGAGGCCATGGCCGCACAAAAATACGCGTTTACGGAAGCTATGCAAGAATCTTTCGACCCGTAATCGCATAACAACAGCCATGACTGACACGCTGCAGGAAGAGCACGCAGCCGCAGATCACGCGATGCGCAACTGGACCTTCGAGAGTCAAGGTCCGGTCAGGATCGGTTCCGATGCGCACAAGCAGATGTTCTGTCGCATGCTGCTCGACACACACAACCCGTACAAGCCGGCCGTGATCGACTGGCCGGCGCTCAAGCCCGACGAGCTCAGGCGGCTCACGTCGCTGCCGATCTGGGACATCGCGGTGCAAACCGAAGGCCGCGCGTCGATTCGCGTGGCGACCTACGCAGCGACGGTCGGCGATCCGCTGCTGCGCCGCGCGCTCGAGATGGACGGCGGCGAGGAAGCGCGCCACAAGGTCGTATTGTCGAAGCTCGTCGCGGCCTACGGCATCCGGCTCGCGCCCGAGCCGGCTTACCCGGCGCCGAAGGACCCCGAGTGGTCGTGGATGATGACGGGCTTCAGCGAATGCATCGACAGCTTCTTCGCGTTCGGCCTGTTCCGCTCCGCGCAGCGCTCCGGTTATTTCCCGCCCGAACTCGTCGACACCTTCGAGCCGGTGATCCAGGAAGAAGGCCGCCACATCCTGTTCTTCGCGAACTGGTACGCCTGGTACTGGCGCACGATCCCGTGGTGGCGCCGGCCGTGGTTCTTCGCGCGCGTCGCGGCCGTGTGGGTGCACCTGATCCGCGACCGCATCGGCATCGCGCGCGGCATCGATGCCGACGGCGTCGCGCGTGACGCGAACTTCCCGGCAACCGGCACCGCCGACATCGGCGATGCGCTGAACCCGCGCGAGCTGATCGAGCTGTGTCTGGTCGAGAACGACCGGCGGATGGCCGGTTACGACAAGCGCCTGCTGCGCCCGATGTTCGTGCCGCGGATGGCGCGGTTCGCGCTGCGGTTTCTCAAGAAGTAAGGTCGACGGCGCGGCCGCAGGTCATGCGGGGGCCCCTTCGTGCGAGGTGCCGTGCGTCCACGCAGCGCCGGTTGACCGTCGCCACCGCGGCCGATTCGATCCGGAGCGCTCGCACCGCATGCCGGACGAATCGGCGCCCCTCCTGCTCGAAACCAGCTCGTTCCATGCGGTGAGCGACCGCTTCGGCTCACATCCGTGGACCGAATGTGGCGCGCCCGATACATCTCATCCAACCCTATTTTTCCTCCGACGCTTCGGCGCGCCCCGACGTAGGAGCAAATTGCAGCAGCCGATTCTGACATTTCAGGTGCGTCATCCCCGGCGCTGACCGGCGGTCTTCAACAACCTGTCGACGCCGCGTGGGGCGCCGCTGCGGAGCCGTCTCCCCCGACTATCTGGCACGCCTCCCCATTTCGCGCTCATACCGACATCACCGATATCGTCAATAGGACAAATCCGATAGTTGAATGCCAGGAACACTATCTGTCGCTTTGTAGCAATTTTTTACACATTCGACGAGCCAGCCTGCCCGGAACGCCCGCCACACGGGCAGCCACGACGGACGAGATGCGCAAATCAGCACAGCCGGACATACGGCAATCCAGATCGGCTTTACCGACAGATAATCAATCTCTAAAAAAACAAACCATCAATTAATTAAGAATTAACGAGGTTCAAACTAAGGTAAACATATTATCAATTCAAGCCCGACATTTCATTACAGAATCGAAAGAACCAACCAGCACGCAAACGTTTGCTATTTCATTCGTCTTACTTATTGGCCGCCTCTTTATGTTACCCATCGCACAAATCGTCAGTAAGTCATTGATTTTTATGGAAACATTAGGGCCACCCCACGCAGGACACAATCATACGATGTACCTTTCACATTCTTTCATTTGCATACACAACAAATACATCAAAACACGACGCATTAACCATTCTTTAACTTTAAAGCCGCCTCATTTATCACTGTTTGTCAATCTCATAAATGCGCCTCCAATAAACTCCGCCCATCAATTTTGAGATTCGCGCGAACGCACGGAGTATTCCTCTAACAATAGAGACCGGTGTGTGGCGTGCACATTTGGAGGTAGTAGGACATGAACCGCACATACCGCTCGATCTGGAACGAAGCCCTTGGCGCCTGGGTCGCGGCATCGGAAATCGATTCGGCACGGGGCAAGCCGAACAAGTCGGCCGTCGTGGTCGCCGCAGTCGCAGCACTGGCGATCGGCCTGCCGGGGCTCGCCGAGGCCAACACGCTCAACACACAGCAGTCCTGCTTTACGGGAAGCAACGGCGCAGTCGGCCGAGTTAACCCGGGTGGCACGCAAAACCAGGCTGGCGACGGCTCCGGTACGTATTCGATCGTGGCCGGCTGTAACTCCAACGGCAACGGCTGGACCGGCGTCACGGTTTACGGCTCCTTCGCGCAAGCGACCGGTAACGGCGCCGTCGCCACCGGCATGCAGTCGTCGGCCGGCCTGTGGGGCGTCGCGGCCGGCCTCGAAACCACCGCGAGCGGCGCAGGCGCCACCGCGCTCGGCTTCGGCTCGACGGCAAACGCGTTGAACTCGGTCGCAATCGGCGGTGCGGGCGGCAACGGCACGACGCCGCTGTCGCAGGCAAATTCGACCATCGCGTCGGGCGCGGGCTCGATCGCAATCGGCAGCAACGCAACGAAGGGCGCACAGTCGGCCGCTTCGGACAGCATCGCGATCGGCGGGCAGTCGGCAGTTACGTCGGCCGCCACGTCGGGGATCGCAATCGGCGTCAATTCGAGCGCGACTGTTGCAAACTCGGTTGCACTTGGCAGCAGCTCGATCACGACCTCCGCCGCAGGCACCACGACCGGCGGCACGGGTGCGGTCAGCAATACGACGATCGGTAGTCAGACCTTTGGCACGTATGCAGGCGCGAATTCGGCAGGCGGCGTGGTCAGCGTCGGTGCTGTGAACGCAGAGCGTCGTATCCAGAACGTCGCAGCAGGGCTCGTCAGTGCAAACAGCACCGACGCGATCAACGGTAGCCAGCTCTACGCAGTCGCGAGCACGACGACGTCGAATATCACCAGTCTGTCGACCTCAACGTCGACGGGTTTGTCGTCGGCTAACAGCTCGATCACTTCGTTGTCCACTTCGACTTCGACCGGCATCTCGTCGCTGTCCACGTCGACCTCGACCGGTCTGTCGTCGGCTAACAGCTCCATCACTTCGCTGTCGACTTCGACCTCGACCGGCCTTTCATCGGCCAACAGCTCCATCACGTCACTGTCCACGTCGACCTCGACGGGTCTGTCGTCGGCTAATAGCTCGATCACTTCGCTGTCGACCTCCACGTCAACGGGTCTGTCGTCGGCGAATAGCTCGATCACCTCCCTGTCCACGTCGACCTCGACCGGCATCAACTCGCTGTCCACTGGCCTGAGCTCGGCCAACAGCTCGGTGACGTCGCTGTCCACCTCGACCTCGACGGGGCTCTCGTCGGCTAATAGCTCGATCACTTCGCTGTCCACGTCGACCTCGACCGGCATCAACTCGCTGTCCACCGGCCTCAGCTCGGCCAACAGCTCGGTGACGTCGCTGTCCACTTCGACCTCGACGGGTCTCTCGTCGGCTAACAG
>Ga0105240_10005412_pt1 | contig 19033 bp, 18 predicted proteins | sample KBSC54metaG_FD_80426 | JGI IMG/M metagenome (GOLD analysis project Ga0105240, IMG submission 80426) | Corn rhizosphere microbial communities from Kellogg Biological Station, Michigan, USA - KBS C5-4 metaG | ecosystem: Host-associated > Plants > Roots > Rhizosphere > Soil | place: Michigan, USA... | reverse complement strand
TCTCGACGGTGAGGATGCGCCGCCAGGTCCGCGCCCCCGGTGCGCCGTGGAACAGCCCCAGCATGTGGCGGGTCATGGCCGCCAGGTGCGTGCCGGCCGCGAGCTCGCGCGCGATATAGGACCGGTAGCGGGCCACGGCCTCGGTCGCCGTCACCACCGCGCCGTCGCCGAACAGCCGCGCGTCGGCTTCGCCGAGGATGGCCGGCGTATGGTAGGCGGCGCGGCCCAGCATCACGCCGTCGAGGTGCGCCAGGTGCGCCTTGGCCTCCTCCAGCGAGGCGACGCCGCCGTTGATCACGATGGTGAGCTCCGGCCGCTCGACCTTCAGCCGCCAGACCAGCGGATAGTCGAGCGGCGGGATGTCCCGGTTCGCCTTCGGCGACAGGCCCTTCAGCAAGGCTTTTCGGGCATGCACCACGAAGTGGCGGACGCCGGCGGCGGCGCAGAGGTCGACCAGCCGGAAGAGGCTTTCCTGGGGCGCCTGGTCGTCGACCCCGATGCGGCACTTCACCGTGACCGGGGCCGCGACCGCCTCGCCCATCGCCGCCACGCACTCGGCCACCAGCTCCGGCTCGCGCATCAGGCAGGCGCCGAAGCGGCCCGACTGCACCCGGTCGGAGGGGCAGCCGACGTTGAGGTTGATCTCGTCATAGCCCGCCGCCTCGCCGATCCGCGCGGCCGCGGCGAGTTCGGCCGGGTCCGATCCGCCGAGCTGCAGCGCCACCGTATGCTCGCTCGCATCGAAGCCCAGCAGCCGGGCACGGTCGCCCTGCAGCACCGCGCCGGTGGTCAGCATCTCGGTGTAGAGCACGGCGCGCGCGGTCAGGGTCCGGTGCAGGACGCGGCAATGCCGGTCTGTCCAGTCCATCATGGGGGCGACAGCGAAAATGGGGACTTGATTTTTCAGCACTTTTCTCTTGATTCTTCAACGAATTATCGACGTCGAAAAGGTGCAAATCCTACGCTAATCCACGCTGTTTTTCGTCCCCGTACGATATCTCTCTGCACCGCATTCGCACCGCGAAAATGGCCTCGATCCGTAAACAAAAATCCGGCAGCTGACGCGCCCAGGTCGGGCGCAAGGGCCGCTCGGTCAGCGAGGACTTCGTCCGCCACGAAGACGCCAAGCGCTGGGCGATCGATGCGGAACTCCGAACCGATCGGGCCGAATCCCCCCACCGCTCCAGCGTCGGACGCCTGAAGACCATCGGCGACCTGCTCGACCACCATATCAGCGACATGTCCGACGTCGGCAAGGCGCCGCGCATTAAGCGCGAGCTTGGCCGCTTGAGCATGGTCGAGATCGACCGTGAACGCGTGATCCGCTTCGGCCGCCGGCGATCCAAGCAGGGCGGCGGGCCCACGGCCATTGGCATCGATGTCGGCGTCATAATACTCGTGCTTCCGCATGCGGCGGCGGTCCACGGACTGCCGGTCCTCATCGAGCCACGTCCATACGCCCCAAAGCTGGGCAGTTTCGTAACTGCGTCAGGGGCTGCGCACCGCCAAGCGCAGAAATGCGCCAGCAGCGCACTTTGGCCCGCGGCCGGTTAGCGGATATTTGGGCCGTCCGCGCTCCGTTTTGCCAGGTCGACGATCCAAAGTCAGGAGCTGCTCAGCAAGAAGTCAGGTTTCGCTCCGCGCGGACGAGGGCGCGGTCGTGGTCAATCGGGGTGTCGCCGGTTCGGCGCGGGACATCGGGGAGATCGACCATGCAAAGTCTTTTCAGCGCTCTGGCCCTGGCCACAATCCTTACCGCTTCCGGCACCGGCGCGGCCACGGCTCAGAACCTTCAGGCAGGGGCGGGAACGCCGACGGGCTACAGCCCCGTCAAGGCGCTGATCCTGGCGTCCTCGCGGGGCCTCGACCTTTCTAGCGACGATGGCGCGGACCTCTTCCTGCGGCGGCTGTCGCTGGCCGTCGATCGCGCCTGCGCCGACCGCGGCCCGAACACCGCGCCGGCCGCGTTCCAGGAGTGCCGGGCCGACGCCCTCGTCCAGGCCCAGGCCTTCGTCCACTCGCCGACCGCCAAGCTGCGCCTCGCCCGCCTACGGACGAGCCTGGCCACACGGTTCGCCTCCCGCTAGCGCGGCCGCAGCATTCAGGAAGACCGCCATGAAATCGCTGATCCTCGCCACCATCATCGCCGCGCTTTGGCCCCTATCAAGCGCCACCGCCCACGACGCCCGCGCGTCGGAATGGTTCAAGTTCGCCACGACCGAGGTCATCGTCCATCCCGACCCCGCCGGGGGGCGCGTCGCCCGCGGTGTCCAATTCACCAGCTTCAGGTCGGACCTGCAGTACGGGGATGGCCACCAGGAGCGCGTGACGGGCGAATGCTCGTCCATGGTCGCCAACACGTTCACCCAAGTGGGCGTCTGCGTCGCGCCGGGGGTGTATGTCCTGAACTTCCGCTGCCAAGCGACGCCGGCCGCCAGCGGCTCCAGTTGCTGGGGCCGACTCACGGGCGACCTCGCAGGTCATCACAACGGCCTCACCGGGCAGGTGACCTACCACGTCACGGCCGAAGGCATCACCGGGGTTGGCAATTGGGACTATTAGGGGCGCATCGCGGCCGGTGGTCGCCCCCCGTCCCGCGCCTCTCGGCGGGACGGTTGGCATTACCGCAGACCTCGCGGCAGAGTGTCCAGGGGCCGAAGGGGTTGGCGAGCTATTTCGGGAGGCAGTGTGGACGGACAGCCGATCAAGGTGGCCGTGATCGGCGGCGGCTGCGCTGCGATGGCGGCGGTTTGGGAGTTGTCGCGCCCGGAACACGGCGGTCGCTTCGACATCACGGTCTACCAGGAGGGCTGGCGTCTCGGCGGCAAAGGCGCGTCGGGCCGCGGTTCGAGCGGCCGCATCGAGGAGCACGGCCTCCACATCTGGCTGGGCTTCTACGACAACGCCTTCAGGATGATGCGTGAATGCCATTCGGAACTGGAGGCCGCGGGTCTTGGCGACATCTTCGGCGATTGGCGCGATGCCTGGACGGAGGAAAACAGCGTCGCTCTGTTCTCCGTCGCCGAGCGCGGCGGCTTCGAGCGATGGGACACCCACATGCCGCTAAGGGCGGGGCTGCCCGGCGATCCCCTGCCGGCCGGCGAGGTCTTCTCGGTCACTTATTACATGGGCAGGGCGTTCGACCTCTTCCGCACCCTCCTGCTTGACACCACGGTCGAGGGCCGCGGGCACTTCGATCCGGCCGGTGAGACGGCGGATTTCTCCGACTCCGTGCGCGACCTCGCCCGCTTGGGCCGCTTCGCCGGCGTGGCCGCCCTGGCCGAGGCGGTCGGCTTGGTCGCGAGCCTCCTGCGCGGCGTGGGCCCCACCCCGGCCGCGGGACTGACCGCGCTCGCAGAACAGGCCTGCGAAGGACTTCGGGCCTGGCTGGAGACCCGATGGCTTGCCGACGACCGGCGCCGCTTCATGTGGGAGGTGGCCGACCTCGCGCTGGCGACCATGGTGGGGGTGATCCGCTTCGGCCTGCTGACCGATCCGCGAGGCCTGGACGCCATCGACGACTACGAGTGCCGCGAATTCCTGCGCCTGAACGGCGCCTCGGTCCGCGCGTTGCAGTCGCCGTTCCTGCGTGGTCTCTTCGACCTGTCCATGGGTTACGCGGGGGGCGACGACAACCGTCCGATGCTCTCGGCCGGACAGGGTCTGCGCGGGACGCTCCGGACCTTTTTCGGCTACCGCGGCGCCTTCATGTGGCGCATGCGCGCGGGGATGGGCGATGTGGTGTTCGCCCCGCTATACACGGCGCTCAAGCGCCGCGGCGTGAAGTTCGAGTTCTTCCATCGCCTGACCAACGTCGGACTTTCGCCCGCTCGGCCGCCTGGCGATCCGAGCCGCGACTGGGTGACGAGCCTGACCTTCGACGTCCAGGCCCGCCCGGCTTCCGGGGAGGCCTATTCGCCGCTGATGGAGGTGAGCGGGCGGCCGTGCTGGTCCTCCCGCCCGGATTTCACCCAGCTGGAGGACGGCGAGCGCATGGCCGCCGAGGGCTGGGACCTGGAGTCCCACTGGGACCGCCGGCGCGCCGCCGAACGCACGCTGACAGTCGGCAAGGACTTCGACTTCGTCGCCCTGACGGTGGGCGTGGGCGCCGTACCCCACGTCTGCCGCGAGATTCTCGCGCGGGACGAACGTTGGCGGCGCATGACGCAGGACGTGAAGACGGTGGCCTCCCAGGCCTTCCAGATCTGGCTGACCGAGGACCTCGACAGCCTCGGATGGCAAGGCCCGGCCTACATCACCGGCGCCTTCGCCAAGCCCTTCGACACCTGGTGCGACATGGCCCATGTGGTGCCCGAGGAGGCCTGGGCGAAGCGGCCTCGCACTAGCGTCTATTTCTGCGCCGTCCTACCCGACCCGCCGGAGCCGCCCCGGGACGACGACAAGGACTATCCTGCCCGCCGGGCCGAGGAGGTGCGCCGCAACGCCCGCGCTTTCCTGGAGGGGCCGATCCGCGCCGCCTGGACAGGCGCCTATGATGCGCACGGCCGGTTCCGGTGGGAGATCCTCGCTGCGGGCGACGGCGGCGGCGGAGAAGGGCCGTGCGGGCCGGAGCGTTTCGACACGCAATATTGGCGCGCGAACGTCAACCCATCCGATCGCTACGTCATCCACACGCCGGGCGATTTCCGCAGCCGGATTTCGCCGCTGGACATGGCCTACGACAATTTGACCGTCGCGGGAGACTGGACGGATAGTGGGTTCAGTTCCGGTTGTGTCGAGGGCGCCGTCATGTCCGGATTGCTGGCGGCGAGCGCCCTGAGTGGGTCCCCCAGGCTCGAGGACATCATCGCCTATGACCACCCGTAAGAAACCCGCGGGGGCCGAGCCTCCCGCCGATCCGGCGGCGCACGCCGTCCGGCCGGAGCCGATCCGCATGGGGCCGGTCCGCGGGACCGGAGCGCAAAGCAACGAATCGGACCTCAAGAGCGATGCAGACGGGCGCACGGAGGGCCCTCTCAACGCGATCAGCGAGGATGTCGCCCAGGCCGTGCGGGTCGGCTACGAGGTGTTCACCGAGAACCTCAGGCGCGGCCGCGAGGCTGCGAACGCCTTCAGCCAGGGCGAGTACAGCCTCGGCCAGGTTCCGCAGGACGCCGGCCAGACGCTGAATGAACTGGGGCGACTGCTCAAGCAGCTGACCGACTCCAGCTTCGACATCGTATATCGCTTGGCGGAGCTTCTCAGCACGCTGAAGCCGCCGCCGCCCGGTCAGTCGTCCGTGCCCCCCTTCCGATCCGGCTCCGGCGACGGGGCCGCGCGGAGCGGTCCGGCGGCTCAGGCTCTCGCCGTGGCCGTCCGGTTCACCCCGTCCGGGGCGGGGCGTGCGCTCACGTCCAGTCTGACGCGCCCGCGGGCGCAGACTTCGCCGGCCGAGATCAAGGCATCGCCACTCGCCCCCCGCGAGGGGGGCGCCCCGTCGCTGACAGAGGTGGCCATCGACTTCGACATAGCCTCCGGCGGCCTTACGGCGACGGTGTCGGTCCCGCAGGGTCAGGCCCCCGGCGTCTATTCCGGTGCGGTATGGGCCGCGACCCAGGACATGCCGCTGGGCGTGCTCGCGATCGAGCTTGCGCAATGAACGCCACGGCGGCCATCGCGGGCGTAAAGCCAGCGTCGAACGCCGCCATATCCGACCGGCTCGCCGCGCACGGCCGGGCCGCCGCAGCAGAGGTCGCGCGCTACCTCAAGGCGGGCTGCGCCGCGCCCTTTCTGGACGACCTTCTGGCGGACTATCCCTCGCGCGGTGGCAAGATGCTGCGGCCGGCGATCTGCATGGCCAACGCCCGCGTGTTCGGCGGTGACGAGCGGGCCGGCGTGGGCTGCGCCGCGGCTATCGAGATTCTGCACAACGGCCTCCTTATCCACGACGATATCCAGGACGGCAGCGAGGTGCGGCGCGGCCGCCCGACCTTGCATCGCCTGCATGGCGTCGCGCTCGCCATCAATGCCGGCGACGCCCTGATGTTCTCGGCGCTGCGTCCCCTGATCGACGCGCTCCGGCCGCTGGGTTCGGGCGTGGCCAGGCAAGTCCTTGAGGCGACCATGACCATGGCGCGCGAGACGGCGGAAGGTCAGGCGCTGGAGCTGGGCTGGCGCGACCGCAATGTGCTCGAGCTTTCCGAAGCGGATTACTTCCGCATGGCGCTCAAGAAGACCGCCTGGATGGGCATGATCTGGCCATCTCAACTGGGCCTGATCGTCGGCTCGGCGGGCCGCGCCGACCCCCAGTCGGTGATGCGCTTCGGCTACTTCCTGGGGGTCGCCTTCCAGATTGAGGACGACGTTCGCAACCTTTGCGAGGACCCCGGGTACGGCAAGGAACGCAACGGCGACCTCTATGAGGCCAAGCGGACCTTGATGTTGATCCATGCGCGGGGGGCGAGCGCGCCGCGCGACCGCGAGCGGCTGGACGCCTTCCTGGCCCTGCCGCGGGCGGCGCGCACCGAGCGGGACGTGCAGTGGCTGGCGGCCCTTATGCGCGACCTGGGGTCGATAGAGCACGGCCGCACGGTGGGGGTGGCCATGGCCGGCGCCGCGCAGCACGAGTTCTCCCTCGCCTATGCCGGCCGGCCGCCTTCCGAGGACCTGAGCTTCCTGGCGGGCCTCGCGATCTGGGTGGTGGGTCGGCCATGAGGGCGATGCTCTACGGCGCCACGGGCTACACCGGCCGCGAGGTGGCGCCGGCCTTGACGCGCCTGGGACTCGATGTCGTGCTTGCCGGGCGTGACGCCGGCCGGGTCGCTGCGGTGGCCGAACCGCTCGGCCTTGCCTGGGCTGCCTTCGAGCTGACGTCGCCGGTGGACGTGGACCGCGCGCTCAGCGGCATCGGCGTGGTGCTGCATGCGGCGGGCCCCTTTTCCGCGACCGCGGAACCCATGGTGGCAGGCTGCCTGCGGGCCGGCGCGCACTACCTCGATCTGGGCGGCGAGTGGCCCGTGTTCCAGCAGATCGCCGCGCTCGATCGGCAGGCGCGCGGCGCCGGTGTCATGCTGATGCCCGGCGTCGGCCTGACCGTGGCCGCCACCGACTGCGTGCTGGCGCTGGCGAAGGAGCGGGTCCCGGACGCGGTGAAGCTGCGCCTGGGGGTGTCGACGCCGCAGGTGTTCACCCGCGGAACTGTGACGAGCATCGCAGACCTTATCGGCCCCGCGGCCCTGATCCGCCGCGGGGGTGAGCTGGTCCCAGTCCCCGCGGGACGGCTTTGGCACGCCTTCGATTTCGGCGAGGGTCTGAGGGAGGCGGCCGCCATGGCCTATCCGGACGTGATTACGGCGCCGTTCACCACCGGCGTGCCGGACATCGAGATCTATGGCCAGCTGGCCTGGCCTCAGAGGCTGGGCTACCGCCTCTCCGGGACAGCGATGGCGATCACCGGACCCCAACGCTGGCGCCAGGCGATGGCGAGCGTTGGACGGCTGCTGCCCGAAGGGCCGAAGGCGGCCGATCGCCAGGGCGCCAGCTTCGTCATGGTGGCCGAGGCGCTGGACCCCTGGCGTCGGACACGGCGCGTACGCATCCGGACCCGCGACGGCTACACAACAAGCGTCGCCACCGCCGCGGAGGCGGTTCGTCGGGTGGCCGCCGGCGCGGCGCGGCCCGGGTTCGAGACGCCCGCGCGGGTGTTCGGCGCCCGGTTCATCCTGGAGACCGGCTGCGCTTGGCTCGACGCACCGGCCACCGCCGCCCAAGGAGGGGAAGCCGCATGATGATGCCGCTGGGAACCGTCCCGTATGCCCAGACCACCGCGAGCCTGGAGGTGGCGCCGCCCTATCACTTCCCGGGGGTAATCGTGCACGGGTTCGTCATCGATGTGTCACTGAAGCAGGTCCAGAAGTACTACGACAGCACCTTCAACCTGGGCGATCAGAAGGAGCGCGGCTTCGTCTACCGGACGGCGCCGGCCTGGCCTTACGGCCTGCTGCTGTTCGCCCAGTACCCCCGGATGCTGTGCGCTTCCCGCGGCCCGGACCTCATGCGCGGGATTCCCTCCTACGCCGCCCGGGGGTCGGTCTGCCAGAACGAGGTGTTCCTGGCGATCCCGGCCGTCCGCTATGGCACGACGAAGATAGGCGCCATCCTGGACACGACCGTGGACTGGGCGCTGCCGTTCATGGTCGTCGAGAATGCCAGTTCGGCCTCCTGCGGCCGCGAGATGATCGGCCTGGGCAAAGTGCTCGCGGACGTTGAAATCGGCGAGGGCAAGGCGCCCGGCGGCTTCTCCGCGGCGGTCTCCTTCCCGGGATGGAAAACCGGGGCCGAGGACGAGCTCCAAGAGCCCCTGGAGTTCGTTCGCATCCTGACCGAGCCGCCCATGCCCACCAACTTCGGGAAGGACCCACGGACCACGCCGATGGGCCTGCTGCGGACGCGCGCCGGCAGCGCGTTGGCGGAGGGCTGGTCAAGCTTCATTGACTTGGCCGAGCGCGCCAGCTTGGGGACGCTTCCGTTAGACATGCGCACCGTCTCGCTGAAGCAGTTCCGGGCCGCGGAAGACCCCGAAAGGGCCATATTCCAATCGCTGGTCACCTGCCGTTCGCAATACAGCGACGTCTCGGACTTCCGGGTCTTCAACGACGGCGACGTCTCGATCGACTTCAACACCTATGCGAGCTTCAGGCCGATCCTGAAGATCTTCATCGACCCCGCCAAGATCGATCCCCCAAAGCCGCCTCATATCTCGCGGATCGGAGTGACCTGCCGCGCGGCCTACAGCATGACTTCCACCATCGACTTCGACGAGATGCGCACGATCTTCATCCGCCCGATCGATCCGGGGCCCGGCAATGCGTGGGCCCAGCCCGATAGCGACCTGGTGGCGGCGTGGGCGCGACCTTGGGTCGGACTCTTCGCGAAGGCGCCGCAATGACCCGGTACGTCGAACATGGACCCACGGGGCTCATGGCCCCCCCTTGGAAGAGCAAGGACACCGCGTCCTGGCTGATCGTCCTGCCCATCGACGACGACGAGGGCGTCGTGGACTACCTCGAATACCTCAACGGCTCGAACGACCAGCCTGCCGTCGATGCGGCGCCCTTCACCTACGAGCTGCTGGAGGGTCAACAGTACGCCTTCCTGACGGTGACCCACCATCCCCACGCGGTGAGGACGGACCCTGACTCCCCGCCCGGATCAGAGCTCATGGGGTGGAACCGGATGAAGTTCACCGAGGTCTCCCTTTCGATCCGCGTCGGCCGCAGATACAAGCCGGTCTGGCCGTCGCCCGAAAGGCAGGATCAGGTCTGGGTGCAGCCATTCGTCTGGTATGACAACCCGACCATGGTGTTCAGCGCGCGAGAGATCTGGGGCGCGCCCGCCGAATACATGCGGATCGACCGTCACGAAGGCGCCGAGTTCGGGAAGTTCCTGCACCTCGATACCGCCTACGTCGGCGTCGAGGTCTATTGCCCCTTTTCATACAACGAATTGCTGGCCGCCTTGCACCTAACGATCGACGCCGGCGCCCCCATGAGGCCCGCTCACCTGCAGGCCGTCGAGCGGCCCCTGCGGTCCTTGCTCGGGCAGCTGACAGGGATCGGGGCCAAGTCCCGTCGCGGCGCGGCCGGCCCAATCGGCGAGGTGGCCTTCGAGATCGATGCTCTCAAGGAGTTCCGGTCCGCCGAGAACATGCAGTTGGCGATCTACCGCGCCCTCGTCAGCTCGCACCTGAAGTGGGATCATGCGCCGCGCGAGGTGCGCTGGCACGATCCAGCCAAGATCGCCGTCGACTTCATGTGGTCCGCCGGCCTGAACGACCTGCTTCGGAAATTCCTCCGGCTCGCGCCGCCCGCGGAATGCGACCAGAAGGTGCCCGCGGTCTTCGATGAGTTCAATCCGACCCCGCCGAGGCCGGCCTGCCATTGCGGCGCGCCCTTTCCCCACTCACCCGACCGCCCCCCGCCGCCAACACAGCCGGGCAAGCCGCCGCAGCACATCTGCTGGGACCTGTACCGACTGCCGGCGACGCCCAAGCTCTGCTTCTCCTATAAGGCGGACCTGACCTTCGATGAGGCCAAAGCCAAGCACGTCTATCAGCTGGCCTGAGCGGCGACGCAGCGGCGGGCCTGGGCCTTGAAATCGTAGGGGGTCCAGTCGACGCAATCCGGCCAGCGGCCTGACTTGTCCCAGTAGTCGCAAAGGCCCAGTCGGTCACAAAGGTCGACGAACCGCGGGGTCTTGTTGAGGGCGCTCCAGCGGCCGAGCATGGTGCCGGGATAGCTGCCACCGGGCAGGGGCCCGTCCGGGTCGAACATGTGCTCGAACGACGCGCGGTCGGCCAAGGCGAAGGCTTCGTCCACCAGGCCCATGGCGCTGACCACCTCGATCCAGTTGAGCGGGATCGTCCCGTGCCGGTCCAGGATCGCCGTAGCGATGCGCAGAGCGCCCTGCTGTCGCCGCGGGTCGCCGGTGCGCAGGGTCTCGGCGTAGTCGAGCCGCTGCTTCAAGAGGTCCGCCTGGGGGCCTTCGAACGCCCCCGCCTTGGCCGCCGCGCGCGCACACACATCCCAGAACCCGAGGCCCGATGCGAAGTCGATGAGGGAGACCAGAATCTCCAGGTTCGTCGGCCAGCGCTGGTTCAGGTCCTCGAGCATACGGATCGAGGCTTCGTAGTCGCCGGAATAGGTACGCATCTGCGCCACGCACAGGCGCGCGGCCGGCATCAGCGGATTGAGCTCGCAGGCCCGCTCGGCTAGCCGCAACGCTTCGCGGAACCGGCCGACGCTCCAGCAGAAGGTGCTCATCTCGGTTATCAGGAGGGGCTCGTTGGGCGAAGCCTCCAGCGCCTTGCCGAGCAGCCGCTCGCGCGCGGCATAGGCGCCCCAGGGTTCGAGCATGGCCAGGGCGGCGTAGGCGCCGCCGCGCCGCGGATCGAGGGCCAGCGTCCGGTCCACGGCCTGCAGCACCTCGGCTCGGCCCTCGGCGTAGCCGCAGGTCCGGCGGCCGGACCGCAGCGTCCAGGCGCGGCCCTCGGCGAGCAGTTCCCAGGCCGAGGCGAAGTCCGGCGCGGCGCGGGTCACCTCCTCCAGCAGCGGCGCCGCCTCGCGGGCCGCGTCGTCGAGCATGCGGTTGCCTTCGGCCATGGCCGCCCGCGCCTTGAGGAACAGTTCGTAGACGTGAGGCTCGAGCGAAACGGTCTGGGCCTGCGGCGACAGCTTGATTTTCAGCGCCTCTGCGACGGCGAGCGCGATCCGTTCCTCCAGCTCGAAGATCTCGGAGACGTCGCCATCGAAGCGCTCCGACCACAGGTTCGTTGACGAGGCGCACTCGACGAGATGGGCGGAGATGCGCAGCTGATCGACGGCCCGGCGGACGGAGCCGTCGAGCAGGTGGGTCGCGCCCAACTCGCGGCCGACGTGCGCAGGCGACTTGTCGGCGCCGCGGAACTGGAAGCTGGAGTTGCGGGCGATCACCTTGGCGCCCGACACCCGCGAGACCGCCCGCAGGATCTCGTCGGACACGCCATCGCAGAAGAAGCTCATCTCCGGGTCGCGCGAGAGGTTCTCGAACGGCAGCACCGCCACGACGGTGTCATCGGCGTGTCTCACGCGGGGGCCCAGCGGCACGGCCATCCGCGGCTCGGCGGCGGCGCCTGCCGCCTCAGGCACGCGATAGCCGACCTTGGCGATCGTTTCGAGGCTGAAGGCGCGGCTGCGACCGGCCAGCTTGCGCAGCTTGGCTATGACCTGGTTGATCGCATCTTCGCTGACGATGCGGCCGTCCCAGCACAGGGCGATCAGGTCATCCTTGCTGACCACCTCGCCGTTCGCCTGCACGAGGGTGATCAGCACTTGCATCACCCTCGGCTGTAGAACTTCGCGGCCGCCGGGCCACAGCACCTCCCGCGTGGCGGGACGCACTTCAAGCGCACCCAGTGACAGCACTGCCTTGTGCGCCAACTCCATCGAGACCCCCCAGGACTCGGAACGCGACTCGGGACCGCCCCAGCCCCCGCGTTGCGCCGCACGCTAGCACAAGGTTTCCGAGCCGCCATCGCTGACCGGCGGCGGCCCAGCGCCGCGCCTGCTCACACCCAGCTCAGCAAGAAGTCAGATTGGGCTCCACGCGACGGCGATTGAGGCGTGGTCGTGTGGGCCTGTCGCCACACCGGCGAAGAGACAAGACAAGGAAATGGGAGATGCTGAAGTTCCTCGCCACCGCCGCCCTCACCGCCACCCTGGGCGCGGCCATTGCCGCCCCGGCCGGCGCCCAGACATTCGACCAGGCCCCCACGAAGGTGAAGGTCGTGGTCAGCGGCCACGGTCTCAACCTGTCCGACCCCGCTGACGCCACGGTCTTCGTGAGCCGCCTCGAACAGGCCGTCAACCAGGCCTGCGACGAGCGCCCGACGTCGGCCCCCGTCCTGACACGCACTCGTTCGGCTGGCTTCCTGTCCTGCCGCGCCAAAGCCCTGGACGAGGCCATGACCCGGGTCGACGCACCTGTCGTGAAGGAACGGATCGGCGCGCTGCTTAGCCGCCCCGGCACGCAGCTCGCTCGCCGCTGACAGCGAGGACCGCGGGGCGCAAGCGCGGCCCTAAACCCGGCTGGTCCACTTCGGGCCAGCCGGGGCTGGCGGCTGAGAGTCCGGCTCACGCCAGAAGCGGATCCGAGCTCCGGCGCCGGTCCGGCCATTTCCTACGATCACCTCCTGCCCGAGGGCGCCCCTGCGGAGCGGCCCTCCGCGTCCGCGTCCGCTGACTCGGGTCCCATGAAATGTGCCTTGGCTGCGGGCGGGGCGGCATGCGATCGTCGCCGCCAGGCGGTCGGAGCGATCGTCCGTGAAGTTCAGACCACGCTGCAAGCTCCACCGCCGGCGGGGTTGCATGATCGTGAGCGTCCGCAGGCGAGTCGGCGCCGGGGCGAGACCGCCTTCGGTGATGATCGCGGTCTGTCACCGCCGCCTTGGACGGCGCGACCTCGATCCTGGCGACGGTGGTCCTCGCAGGGACCGTCGTCGCGGTGTCGATCGGCCTCTTCATGTATCCTTCGATCCGGGAGGCCACCGCCCAGAAGGTGGTCGCGTCCGCCGAAGAGCAAACCCATCTCTTGGAGACCATCCGGGAGATCGCCCCATCCGGGTGAACGGCCTTGAGGCCGTGCGCGGCCAGCAGGCTTCGGTTCGCCGGCCAGTCGCGGTGCAGCCTGAACCCCGGGGAAAGCTAGTCCTTCACTCGCACAACCACCTCGTCGCCCATCAGGCGCATGGCCGCGGCCATGCCCTCGGCCAAGTGGACGGCCTGTTCTTTGGAATGGTAGGGGCCCATCGGAGCCTGCGCGCCCAGCACCATCCACGCCCCCTCGACGAACTCGATGGCGAAGGTGAAGGTGCGTTTTTCGTTTGCCATTCCAACTCCAGGTGATGTCCACCCCCGCGAGGGGACTGCGCGGGCCCACGGAGCCGCGCGCACAAAATCCGGCGGCATTGAGCGGCCCCCCAGCCCTTGGGTCGGTCCGCGCCGCAGTTGCTTGTCACGGCGTGCGCAGGACCGGGCGCGGCAACGCCCCGCCGTTCCCGGCGCCATAGGCTCCGCACGCGTGCTCGCCCGGGCGTCCGCGGCGGCAGAGCGGCGTATCCGCTTGAGTCTGTTCGTAGAACGTGTTGTAATTACTAAGGTTGTTTCCCATCACATGGCGACGTTGTCAGCTGGCCTGGCCAGCGCTATGCGCTGTTTGTGGCGCCGGCGGTCGACTGCATGCGTCGCATGACTCATTTTGGGCTGTCGGCTCTTGTGGAGCTTGGCCATATGAGTATCTCCGCCTGGGCGCGACGGGTCGTTTGGGCGGCCAGTAGACTTGCTGGCGAGGAAAGCGGCGTTCGCCTAAGACTTGGCCTTTCACGCAGGCGGCAAGTCGAGTTGACCGATCTGCGCGAGGGGCTCTGAAGTGCGCCAGCGTTCGACATCCCCGCGCGGGCCCCGGCGGCTTTGCGGGTTCGTCGGTGTGATCGCGGCGCTCGTGGCTCTGTCAGCTGGCGCCGCCGCGCCGGGCCGCGCCCGGGTCGGGCGGCCGACGGACGAGCTCACGCTCTACGTGCCCGCGCCCGAAGGCGGCGGTTGGGAACAGACGGCGATCGCCATGAAAGCGGCGCTGGAGGCCGAAGGTCTGGCGCGCGACGTGGGGATCGAGCACCACCCAGGCGCTGGCGGTCTGGTCGGGCTCACCCAGTTCATCGAAACCCGACGCGGCGACGCCCACTCCCTCATCGTGGGGGGCGTCGGCATGATCCATTCGGCCAAGGTCAACGCCTCAGCAGTCACGCCCCTCAGCGCCACGCCGATTGCGCGGCTGACCCGCGACTACTACGTGGTCGCCGTACCGGCGGGATCACCGCTCCACACCGTCGGCGACCTGCTGGCGACCCTGAGGGCTCGACCCGGCGCCCTGCACTGGACCGGCGACCAGCCGGGCGGGGCCGCCGAGCAGCTCGCCTGGCGCATCGCCGCATCCGCCCACGTAGCGCCCCTCTCCGTGCCTTACCTTCCGGGGTTCGGATCCCGCGAGGTCGCCAATTCCCTGGAACAAGGGGACCCCTCGCTGGTAGCTGTCGCCGGCCTGGGTGAGCTCGCCCCCGCCCGCGCCAACGGGCGGATACGCGTGCTCGGGGTGGCCGCTGAAGGCGCGAGCTACGGCGGGGAGCCGACCCTCAAGGCGCAAGGGTTGGACATCGTCGCCGCCAACTGGCGCGGGGTCTTCGCACCGCCCGGCATCCGTCCAGAACAGCGTCAGCGGTTGATCAGGATGATGGCCGCCATGGCGCGCAGCGAAGTCTGGCGGGACACGCTGCGCCGTCGCGGCTGGGAGGATTCCTTCCTCTCCGGCGACGCCTTCGGCGCGTTCGTCGCCGACGAGCAGCTGCGCGTGTTCGCCATCACCGCGCCGTACCGAGAGGCGCCCAACGCCGAGCCGCCTGGCCGGCCGTGGCTCTGGCCCGCCGTGGCCGCCGGCGCCTTGGCCTTGCTTGCCGGGGCGGCCGGCGTCGCGGCGCTGCGATTTCGGCGCGCGTACCGGCGCGCCGCAAAGGTGCGTGAGACGTTGGCGCCGATCGACGCCCCCCCGCCGTCCCAGCCGTCGCCGGTGGTGGCGGCGATCAACGAAGAGTTCGATGCCTGGAAGCTCTCGGCCGCGGAGCGCGACGTGGCCTGGTTCCTGCTGAAGGGCCTGCCGATGAAGGAGATCGCCCGACTCAGAGGCGCCAGCGAGCGAACCGTGCGCCAGCAGGCCCGGGCGGTCTACGGTAAGGCCGAACTGGATGGCCGCTCCGACCTTGCCGCCCATGTTCTCGACCGCTGCCTCGCCCCAGCCGGGCAGGCGGGCCAGACGTGATCGCCACCTCGACCTTGCCGCGCCGACGCACGGTTAAGGATGCAGGCGAGGTCCGGGCGCGGGCTCCCGCAGGACGTGGCTTGCGCCGCCGCCGCACTCGGGGAGCTGGGCGCGTTCTTGCGCGCCAAAATCAAGCCCGGCCGGCGGCCGTGTAATAGGCGATCAGGTTGGCGAAGGCGCAGAGGGTGAAACTGAACGCCATGATCATTACGCCGGCCATGCGGAAAACTGACGCGACCCCGTCGGGATCTTCGGTTGCGCCCTGGCTGAGGCAGGCCGCCGCGGCCCGCCGGTCCGATCGCCGAAGACGAGCGCCCCAAGCCCGCACGAGTTTCTGCCGGAACGCCAGATGGAATCCGGCCAAGAGAAACAGCGCCGCTACGGCGTCGATTAGATAGAGGGTCATTATCTTTCCTCGCACTTCAGGGATCATGTCGAGCGCCGCGGGACGAGCAACGGTCAGGTCCGTCCCGTGGCGGCATCGGGCTCCGCGCCCATCAGGGCGTTATATCGTAATACGAGATATATACGCGCAGCCTGGCGCCCTCAAGGTACGGCCGTCGAAACGGGTCTGCCCTGGGGTGCAATCCGGGCGGCGCCGCTCCCGGCCCATCGTGGACCTGGGACGACCTAGCTGTCCGTCTCGCGATCCGGGTCCTCGAGCGCCGCCGCCGTCTCCCGTTGCTCGACGCGGGCGTTGTAGATGAACCCGCCGTACATGAACGCCGAAGCGGCGGCGCCGCTGGCGATGGCGTGGGGATCCGGGATCGAGGTGGACATCGCCAGGCCGAACAGGACCCCGACCGTGAGACTGGCCAGGCTTCGGCCGATGATCTTCGTCATGACAACGCCTCCAACCGACCCGCGCGATGGACGCTGAGGATCGTGTAGACCCGCTCCGCGCCCAGCCTGTCGGCCCACAGGATCGACTGCCCGACCCGGAGCCCGACGAGGGCGGCTCCCAGCGACGACAGCACCGAAACATCACCTCGGTCAGCATCCTGGTCGATCTGATCGATGAGCCGCACCTGGTGCTGTTCGCCGATGGCGTCGTTGCGGTAGCTCACCACGTCGCCCAGACGCACGGCGCGCTCGTCAAGGACCGCGTCCTCGACGACGTCGGCCCGATCGATCTCGTCCAGCAGCGCGCCTGCGATCCGCGGATCTCTCAACAGGGCTTCAATGGCGACGACCTGAAGACGGCGGTGATCTGTGACGCTCAGGATGATCGGCGGATATCGCCCGATCGGGGTGGGGTTGCAGGTCTTATTCCAAATCATCTGACGGCTCCGGTTGTTGCAGCTGTGTGATCACGCCGCCTCCTGCGAAAGACGGCCGTTTCACGCGTCGAGGAGAATCCATCCCGCGCCCGCGACCAGGACGCCGAGCGCCCAGAGCCACCCGGCGACGCGCGACGGGACCGGCGGTCGCCAGTGACCCCGGGACGCGGCGGTCGCCGATTGCGGCGACGCCAAGGCGAGCGCCCGCGCCCGGCGAAGCCTCGGGGCGTCGCGGCGGCGGACGAACCGGGCGTGGCTGGGGTCGAGCTCCTGCGCCCGCGCCATGGCCTTGGGAACCACGCACAACATGATCAGGCGGGTGTTGGCGTCCGCGGGAACCCGCGGGTCGTCCCAGAGCCGCTCATGCAGATGCGCCTCCGCCACGAGACGCTTGTGAAGCGCCCGGCCGTCGGCTGCTTCGCGCCGCAGCCGGCGCTCGAGGTCGGCGACGACCTCGTGGGCCTTGCGGCTCGGTATGGCGCCGCGGCGGAACACCTGCTGGCGCACGATCCGCCTCGCGGTGGAACAGGGTTCGCGTTCACGGAAGAAGAATGAAGCGCCCTCGCCGAGCGGCGAACGCCCTGAGCTCAGGTCGGCGGCCGCCGCTTCCAGCGCCTTGCTCAGGAGCTGGTCACGCCCGACCGCCGAGGACGCGAGGTCCGCCGCGTGGCCAAGCAGCAGCTCGCGGGCCGCGTCGGGCGATTTCCGCGAGAGCAGGTCGGCGCACTGCCAGCGGGCGGCCAAGAGCGCGTCGATCGCCGCCGCCGCGACGACGTCGGCGAGGTCTCCGTCAGGCCTGCTCATGTGCGCCTCCTACGTCCACGACGAGCAGCACGTGGGTCCGTCCGTCCTCGCCCCTCCAGCTGTAGGAATCTCCGGCGGCGAGGCCGATCAGGGCGGCCCCCACAGGCGACAGGACCGAAACCCGTCGCCGGTCGATATCCGCCTCGTCGGGCAGAACCACCTGGAGGGTTCGCGTGCGGCCGCTGAGCAGGTCCATGTACTGCACGTGGGAATGCAGGCGGACGAACCCCTGGGGTGGCTCGTTCGGCCCGATGACGATTGCGCGGTCCACCTCTTGGGACAGCATGGCCGCGCCGAGGGTGTCAGCCGCTTGTGACAGCGCGGAGAGCTGCTGATGGTCCGCCGGCGTCATACGGACTGGGGGATCTTCGTGAGCTTGAGCGAGCATGAGGTTGCGCCTTCTCTGTCGTCGAGCCGGCGTTGAAGTCCGGCGGCGGTTCAGCGCCGATGCAGGCGCTGGAGAGCGGCCAAAGGTCTCCGCTTGCCGAAGGTGGTGTCGGCGGAGATTACTGATGGCCTACAAGCAGAACTCCCGAATTCACAGGAATGCGGAAGCATCTCACAGCTGACATAAGCAGCCGGGAGGAAAACCCCGAACCTCTGGCTCTAAGCCAACTTGGGTCCGGGGTCAGAGGCCTGCGACGAGGCGGCCTGCGTGCGCCAGACGGCGTCGAAATGTTGTGCGAATGCGCATGACACCTGAGAGTTGGTGTCCGTCCGCCAGGTTGTCAATCGGCCCCCAGGTCACGGCTTGTTCATCGCGCCCACAAAGATGTATATGAAATACCTCTTCAACATTGGGAGCCGTACCGTGTCGACGCTCGCGGATCGACCTATCTCTCATCCCGGCTTCTGGTCGCGCTGGCTGTTTTCGACCAACCACAAGGACATCGGGACCCTCTATCTGCTGTTCGCGATCATGGCGGGACTGATCGGCGGGACCCTTTCGGGCCTGATCCGGTGGGAGCTCGCCGAGCCAGGGATCCAGATCTTCCAGCCGCACTCCTGGGCCGCGCAGATCGGTCTGATCGAGGGCTCGAAGCACGGCTACAACGCCGTGGTCAGCGCGCACGCCCTGGTGATGATCTTCTTCACCCTCATGCCGGCCCTGATGGGCGGGTTCGGCAACTGGTTCGTGCCGATCATGATCGGCGCCCCCGACATGGCCTTCCCACGGATGAACAACGTCTCCTTCTGGCTGCTGGTCGCGTCGTTTACGCTGCTTTGCCTGTCGTTCTTCACCGATGGCGGGCCAGGCCGCGGCTTCGGCGGCGGCTGGACCATGTACGCCCCGCTATCGACGTCAGGTCATACCGGCCCGGCGACAGACCTGCTGATCTTGTCCGTCCACCTGGCCGGGGCGAGCTCGATCCTGGGGGCCATCAACTTCATCACCACCATCTTCAACATGCGCGCCCCGGCCATGACCATGCACCGCGTGCCATTGTTCGTCTGGTCCGTACTGGTGACCGCCTTCCTTCTGCTGCTCTCGCTGCCGGTGCTGGCGGGCGCGATCACCATGCTGCTCACCGACCGCAACTTCCACACCCACTTCTTCGACGCGGCGGGCGGCGGCGACCCGGTGATGTACCAGCACCTGTTCTGGT
>Ga0105240_10005411_pt1 | contig 19038 bp, 29 predicted proteins | sample KBSC54metaG_FD_80426 | JGI IMG/M metagenome (GOLD analysis project Ga0105240, IMG submission 80426) | Corn rhizosphere microbial communities from Kellogg Biological Station, Michigan, USA - KBS C5-4 metaG | ecosystem: Host-associated > Plants > Roots > Rhizosphere > Soil | place: Michigan, USA... | reverse complement strand
TGACCGGACAAGGCACGCTGATCGCGGGCAATGATGTGGCCTTCCAGGCGGCGCAGGATATCGTCAACAGTGGCGGCACGATTGCGGGGCGGCAGAGTGTTTCGCTGGCGGGCAACAATGCCCACTGACTAATACAATAAGATCACGGCAGGGGCTAAGGATGCCACGCGGCCGGGGTACAACGGCATTTCGATGCTTCGTGAATACGGAACACGGATCGGCCTCATAAATGGCTCAACCACGGGAGGAATGACAATTGATGTTTAGCCCGCTCCGGGACGCGGGAAGACATACAAAGAAACTAAGGAAGTTAATATGTCCGAAAGAGAATATTGGATAAGGGTCATAAGTGATTTCTACCTAATCGGAGAAGAAGATTTATTCTTTTTGAATGATTTAATAGGGTTGGTTTCGTACGACGAGAACGATAATTTCCTCGATAAATCTTCTGAAAGGCGAATTGATCATGCTATTTTTTTGGCTAATTACTTACTAAGTACATGTGATTTTGAGGTAGGTGTGACTGTTTCTTCTGGCGCAAAAGGAGTTGATTACGTTAAATTCGATGGAGATATAAACATATATTTCGACCTCATTCGAAAAGATGTTCGCGCGAATGGTTTTGATGATTTTGAAACTGGAGTTCGATATTGGATTTCTAAGATAAAGGGGAGAAGAATGAATTCTATTCCCCCGGTTTCACTACGTGATTTATTTGAAAAATAGTGCTTCTTCAGATCACCATTTTCCATCGAAAATTGATTTATATTCGATCTTTTCAATAAGTTTTTAGATAGTAATTTTGAGGAATATTAAATTTTACAATTCTCTTTGTAAGTAATCCCAATTTCTCGACCTGTACTCGAAAATGTAAAGAATGAGCGGTATGAATTCGAGATCTAAACGGTAAATCCTACTACTTGAATGAAAATTCTATTTTTGTAATCCCTGGTTTTGCGCAAAAAAATAGCTCAACTATTTTGAATGAGGATCAGGCCGGCCGACGACCGCCGCTAGGACGATGCGCCGTATCAGTAGCAGGACATCGTCACCAACCTGCAGATGGACATTACGCCGACCAGTGGCGCAGGACCTAGTCGACAGATTTCGCTACGCGTAGTTGGACTGGCAGAATCCCTCGTAAACATGGATGCACCAGTGTAGTAGTGCCAACGTCTGCAATCCCAAACACTCTGTTCGTTTATTTTGGAAATCCACTTCCATGATTAAGGATCTTGTGCACGGTAATTTCGCTTCCGCTGGCGGCCGCACAGGACATCAATAACATCGGCGGAACCATTGATGCGCGCAATACGCTGGTGGCGAGTGCGGGTCGTGACATCAACAGCGCTTCAACCAGTGAGAGTGAGGTAAGGATGGTTTTATTAGAGGATGCATACTCCCAGATTGCTAACGGAATTCTTTGGTTTGTACAAGAAGACGAATGGTCATGCGCAAAAGCCAGTGTTTCTATATGGCATAGCTCTACACAAGTGAGTTACACGAGAATAGCAGGAGAGAAAAAAATCACTGATGATCGATTTCCACCGTTGAATATCGCATTGGACTCAAGTGATGCGTTTCTTTTTTTGCGTGATAGGTTGCTTGAAATGACTGGGCAGCGGATATGGGGAATGGAATTCACACTGTTTACGGATGGCACGTTCGAGATTGAATACGACTACTCCGTGCCTATCGGCTATGAGGAAACTGATGAATCAATTAGTGGGATAGAGATTAATCAGTCACTGCAAGAACTGAGGGCCGACAGCGATAAAAAATGATATTGGAAAGCTGTAAGCAGATCTAAAGATTTTTGATTTAAGACGGTACGGAAAGTAGAGAGGCAAGGGGGCGCGCTGGCATCCACATTGCCAATATCGACCTGACGCTTTCCAACAATGCGCTCTTCCGCATCATTGCGGGTCCGGCGCAGCGCTTCCTGGTGCAGACCGATCCGCAGTTCGTCGGCACGCACAGCTTAGGGTCTGCGATGGACGTTCCGGGGGGCATTGTGCGTTTGTTCGCTATTTTGATATTTGCCGTTATGGAATTTGTATTCTGATTTTCAAAGATGGGAGCGTAAATATTGAACTGCCTGATCGGTAAATATTTGACGGTGATGTTCTGTCCAAGATGTAAACAAGGTGAAATTGCGAAGGCAACGATTCGTAAAACAGGTAGCTTAATTTTCGTTTGCCAAGAATGTGAGGCTGCCTGGTTTTTCGCTAGTGAAATCAGTGAGGCAGAGTTCACTGACTTTGGAAATCACATGGAAGGAATTGGTTTGGAACCGCGATGGACCGAGTTGGATGTGACAACGATATAAGCAAGAAAAGGCTGGCGGTTAAGGTGAACTGGTTGGGCTGGGCCATTGCAGTTCTTTGATTTGAAGATGAAATCGGGGTTGGAAAAAATTGAACTCTCTGTCAAATGCCATCATTTCGTGGAACGCACCGATTGTTCCTTCTTGTTCTTTAGCAGGGATCCCGATCGGCCTGCATGTGGAAGAATTTAGAAAATCGCTTTGCTTCTATTTAGTGGATCGCGAAGAAAATCTATATCAATTTGATTTCGCGCCTCTACTTCAGCTGAAGCACTCAGCTAAATTAAATGATGACGAAACTTTTCTATTCAATGTTCATGATAGAGGCATGACGAATTGGAGCCTGTATTTCGATACTCCTCATCATGCTGGAGCTAATCCAAGAGCGTTGGCAATAATTATCCGAGAAAACAGGATCCATGCAATTAAGGTCTGGCACTTCGAAAAGTTAAAAGAAGATCAGAAGCCAAAGCATATTTATCGTGGAAAGCTAATTGAAAATATTGGTTTAGGTGACCTTGTGAAGGATCTATTGCCTTACACGAGGTTGCAATACGATGAAGCAGAAGAATGTTTCTACACGGATGAAAAGTACGGTGGGCTGGAAGTCACCGGATACGGTGATCTGGAGGACCATCCAGATCAAGAGATAATGGCGCTAACCGTTATTTCCAAGTCCGCATATATGGAGGATATCGGTGCCAATTAAAATAGCATTCAATCCTCTGGTATTTAGGTGGGGTGAATACTCAAACGAATACCAAAGAAATGACGTGACACCACGAATTTGTTCGTCGAATGATCTTTCCCAATGCATTGTGAGCGGCGCTTTTGTGTCAGCAGATTAAGTGGTCTTTCTTTTGGAAACACAATTGGTGAAGCTACCTCAAGAGCTACACCTGGAGCGACGAGTACCGCCGGTCAGGTTCAGCAGAAGTGAGTTGAAATGCAAAGTAAATTGATCGAGGCCGTAGGTGCTCTGATAAACGCATCAGCAGGTGAGCGGATTAGATGGCCGGCACCTGATGACGAATTGATTGAGAGCTATGAGTCGCAAATGGAAATTACCTTTGGTGACGAATATCGTTATTTTTTAAAGAACGCGAGTACCATTTATTTTGGAAATATTGAGCCGTTAGTTCTTTCCCGAGATATCAATAGCAGGGGAGACCTGCTGCAAGCGATTAAGGTTGCGAGGCGATTGGGCGTTCCTTTCAAATGGCTTCCCGTATGCGAGGATAACGGTGATTATTACTGTTTGGATCAAACGGGCAACATCAGATTCTGGAGCGGAGATGGAGTGAGTTCGGAGAGCTGGCCAACGCTTGCGGATTGGATAATCGATGTGTGGATTGGTGGAAACTGAACTTGGTATAGAGACGATGTATTTTCAGTCGACTCATCGGTCTTGTACAAAATTGAGGAGGGGAGAGACTAAGATCAATCCTCAATAAAAATGTGCTATGGATATATTCGAAAACGTAAACACTAAAATTGGTCCGACATGGATCGTTAAGGAATTTTTTAATTCACTCCAATCTCAAGCAAGATTCTTGTGGGCGTTACGCCTGATAGTTGATAGAAGAGGGTGCGCAGTCAACTACGATTATTGCTTCTTCTCAGATTTGAATGATCCAGATCCCGAGTACCATTTTTCAGGTGTAAAAATTGGTATAGGCGACGACGAAATACAGCTAACAGATGAGGAGTTCGCTGAATTTCTCGGGCGAGCCTGCGAAAGATATATGCAACTGCATCCGGAAGAGAAAGACGAAGTGACTTCTATTCTTCGTGGTTGAGCGGGAAGCAAATTGCAACCCAGCCGCGCTTGCATCTTACAGGGTGCCTGAAACAGCGCTAAGCAGGACGTCGCGCTGGCCGACGGCGGCATCGAGGAGGTGCTGGTACCTGTGCAGACCGCCCCAAGTTCCACCGCAGCAATTCAAAAATGAACTGAATAAGTACCTTAGAGCTAGTAAATGAAAAGCAATTTGGCAATGGCCAAGCTGTTGGATGATGTAACCGTAACATCACTCAAGCCAGCACTGCGTTCAATTGTGGAGCGCGGATTTGATGTCAGAGAGGGTTGCTATTTTTTAGCAGCGCTTCTGCCGACGGCCACGAATGTCACGAAGTCCAGTTTTCAGGATTGCACGGGCTACGAGTGTTTTGTGAACTCGCTCCATATTGAAGACTATGACGACAACAATCTTCTTTCTCAGGCCATTCAATTTGCTTCGGATATCTTCGCTGCCTGGCGTGCGCATATGCCAGACTTGCCATTGATTTCAATTGTTAGCGTTGACGAAACTAGTGTTGTCGTCAAATTCCATGTCAAACGTCCAACGGAACAATGGCTAAGCGAAAACCTGGAAGCTTACGAAGACCCGATCATGTTAATGGAGTCGTCAAAGGACTGGTCTTTGGCCTCAGCTAAAAAGGACTAGATGCGGCAGTGTGCAGCAGCTGTGGCGTTTCAGTATTCCGTGACGACTAATGACAGCATCAGCCAGGCATCCACCAAGGGATTACCTTCTCTGGCACGGTTGCAGTGCGCGTGAGCAATGTGATGATTTTAAATTTAGAAGACTTTGACGTTCCGATGAAGCTTGTCTTTGAGCTTGAAGAGCGCTTAAAAGAAGATCCGGAGCGAGTAAGTCTGGCACAAGCCTTGACACTTGATCCAGCGATGCCAGGAATGGGGCTTCGCGGCGTACATGGCTTGTTTGGCTCAGTAGAGTGGTGGGCCAGTATTCGTCAAGGAAGAATGCCACTTCTGAAACATTCCGGAATTATTCGACGCGCTTATGCAAGCGGACAAGAACCAAATCAGGCAAGCAATACAATTGATTTGCAGCTAGATGACGGAACAGTGCAGTTGACAGGAATTTTTGTCAATAAAAAAGGGGACGCGAAATTGTTTCGCGCAGGGTGCCGCGTCGCAGTTGTCTATGCGCTTGATGAATTGAAACTTCAGCCCTCAGACAATGGTGGTGTAAATCATTTGAGCATCGCGCTGGAGATGGCTGTGTCGACTTGCAAAGCTTGAATGCGTGAATGAAGACGGGATGAATGCGCCCTGATTTGTGCGGGCAAGCCTTGGCGCAATGAAAGTCAGCCGTGTTGCATCGTGGGAGTTCGAAGAGTATCAGCCATAGGCCGAATTTTAATTGCCGGGCAATCTAAAACGATAGATTTCTAATTCATCAAGAAGATGGGGCGGAGGGTTAGTGAGTAAATGTTCTGCGTCGGTAATTCCCTCGCTATCACTGGATACTCTGAAGGGAGTTTTAGGGAAGCGTGTTGTGAGCCTGAATCGGTATAGTTGGTGGCCCAAAGAGGATGTGGCTACTGAGTGCGGTGAATTGGAAAATTCTTCCGCTTTCTCTCTGACATATGGACCGCTGGGGATCGCATTCGAAAATGGAACGGTGATAGGGGTCGCTGAGGAACCGAGTTTGAATAGCGTAGTGATCTGGGTGGATCGCATGAACGGCGCTGACGTCAGGCACCCTGCGATGGACGAGGATCCAGATTTATTCAAAATCAGTGCGACAGATAGCGAGTTTGCCGGGACTCTGTTTGGACAGCTGATTGGAGATAAGCTGATTGCCTTGGCGATAGTTAAACCCCGTTCGATGAACGCTTTGCTGTCGGCACTGCCCAGTGAAGTTGGATTGTGTTTTTCATTTGAGAGTGGAAAGAAATTTGTTGCTGCGAGAGGTCTTCATCGGGAAGGCGGAGACTTTGCGGTAATTGAATATGAGAAAATTCCAGAACTGACCAAACTCGAAACAATAGAAGAGCGGATGTTCAAAACTTAATGAACGCAAATCTCAATAGCCTCTTCTCAAGTCTAATGTCCGCTGTCCAGAAGATGTGCCGTGTCAGCCCCATAGCATCGTCGTGAACTTTCAGTCAGAGATCAGTCTTGCCAGTGGTGTCGGGTTGGATCCGCAGAATTCGGTACGTATGATGACGCGGCAAGGGTGGCATGTAATTCGCGAATTTACTTGGATTGTGATATGGAATCATCAGAAGTTTCGCCCTGGATAGCCTCTGCCTGGTCGACTATTTGAACGCGTTGATTCACTGTCTAGGGGCGTGGATCGGTTTTTGGATACATTTCTATTCCGTTCTGTTGGCGTCGACTATGATCAAATGCAGCTTCTATTAAATCGAGGGGGCGAGCAGCAATTGCTGACCGACAAGAGGCGACGCCGGCACGAGTGTGATTAAGTCATGAGAAAAAACTTGGACCGTTATCTGGACGAGATTTGTCGAGATGACTTGTTTCGCAGAGCCAGAATTGAGGCTGTAGAAGAATGGGGGGAAGATATCCCCATGACCATCTTGTTTTCATACTTTGGCAAGATAATTGCGCGGGAGTTCGCGCAGATGCCTGCGGATCAAAAGGCACGTATCTTTGAGGCGATCGAGGTCGGAATGGTGGTCGGTGACGAATCCTTAAAAGCAGTTCTGTGCGCTGGGCTTTTGGAGGGGCTGTACGGTCAGATTTATAAAGATGAAGCTGTGGTAGAGGCTGTTATGAACCATCTGAAAGACTCATCAAAAGACCATCTTTTGAAATGGATATCTTGGCCGGAATAGCAGGCACAGCTCTGTTTTTATGCTGGCTGCCACAGTGCCATCGCCTGCACGATTCGAGGCAAGGAGATCCGTATCATCGCAGGGCGCGACCTCAACGTAGAGGAAGCCTCCGTCAGGGCCAAAGAACTGTAGCCATCTACCAAAGGTAATAACGTCAATGCCGGCAGGATGGCAGGGGAGGGAAATGGAAGAGAAAGGCCTGCGAGAGAATCGTCGAATAGTCCATGAATTGATTATCAGCGGAGTGATCCGGAAGGCGTACGTGATTTCCTTTTTGGCTGTGATTTGCGGGACATTTTTTTTGCTTATCACTTTCGATATTGCGAATGCAGCCTGGACGTTATCTGATGAATTCGCGACGATTATCGAACATGTTTTGAGCAGTATCTCTCGTGCATTTTTCTTTTCGGGAATAGTAGCGAGCTTGCTTTTTTGGGTTGGTGGAGCGTTGAATTTTGTTCGTGTTCTCTCATCAAAAAAGAACGAAGTAGATAGTGGATCCGCAACTCCCTATAAGTATCATGTCCTCTCTAAAGAGTATTTGACTAATGCAGGAATCATGGCGAGAGCCAGGCTATTCGTATTCTTAGGGCTATTTCTCTTGTCGATACTGACGAACGCTTTGCTTACTTCCCTCCTGTCTTTTTTGCAAGCATAGATCTTGCCTGAAGGTCGGATATTTGACTCTTTCCATAGTATCCGTGAGCCGGTCTGGTTGATCACTATATGGAATTCATTTTCTAATCCTACCTAAAGGATATAGCGATTGGCATTCAAATTTAAATCGTCTTTGATCGCTGGTGCGATATTTATCTGGGCAATTGTTCTGGGGGCTGCATTGATGAACAATCCCAGCCTAAGCGGTGCTAAGAGCAGGCTTGTGATAATGAAAGAGGAGATGGATGCTTTGTTGGGGCAAGGCGGGAGGGTCGTGGATGCCGAGGAAAGTGCCAAGTACGGCGGCGCGTTGCTTGCTCGTCTTATTGGTGATGAAGGCTGGAGCAGGTTATTGCTGCAGCGGTATCAAGAGACGTTAGTGTCCAGAGGATGGAAGCGAATCCAGGATACGCCGATTCTCTATTGCAAAGACGAAATCCTGATCAAACTTCAGCCAAATGCCGGTGTGACTAACGGAGTCGGAACTAATTACATTGGCATGACCTATGATGCATCCACAATCAAGAGGTGCAATTCATGAGGCTTGAATTGTCCTGGGTTTTTGAAGCCCTGCAATGCAATTCCTTGGGTAAAAGCAATGCGTAAAGAAACCAGTCTCGGCGGATTTGTGATTGATGCTGAAGGCATTCGCCATCAGTTGCCCATCATCTTGAATCCCCATAGTGCGGATATTGAAGGCGTCTTGAACGCTGCATCTGTCTCGGGAAAAGGCATTTTGGTAATGCGGCGCAAGCCAGCTCCAGAATTTGGTCCTTACGAATTGGCCGTTTATATTGATTCCGGTTACTTCCTGCTGATGCTCAATGTCAACGAAGATGATGGAGGCCATGGCGTGGGCACAATATCAAACGAAAATATGCCGAATGACTTGATGGTGATCCTGGGAGAAAAATTCCCTGCCAGGGCGGTCACACGCGACGCAGGTTTTGTTTGTTCCGCTTTTGGCGAGTTCGCCAATACCGGCAACGTATCGATGGATCGTTACCGAAGCTCTTGACGCAGGAGCCCAAAATTAGGGTGGCGACGTATCGGACATCTTTTTCAAAAGCGAATTTGGCGGGAGCAATACCGTGATCAGAGATGCTTGGGGTAACGACATCTATTGGAATGACTGCAATGTGTTTTGGGATCGCGCTATTGCGGATAGCTGGCAAAGAATCGCTGAACCAAGCAAAAATCCGTCATACCGTCCACAGTATGTGTGGGATACGGGAATGTCTACTCTCAGACAATTGCTGTGTCTATTTTCCAGCGGAGCACTCGTCAGCCATTTATCTCAGCACTTCGGCCGAATCCTGGAGGCATGGGAGCTCTCCAACAAGCTTGCGTTCGAGCTGAATGCACAGCTGAAGCCAGGTCAAGGATGGGATCACCGGCATGTACTGAGAGCGCCGTCCATCAGTGAGGATTCACGTAGTCATGGTGATCCGCGTGCATGGATATTCCGGCTTTCCGATCTCAATCATTACAACTGGTGTTTCTGGCTGGTGGCGTTGGCGCTGCTGTTGGAGGTTCCGGATGAAGAATGGCGGAGGCTGATTGCGCTGATTGGTGAAGAGGGACATGACGTCTTGCTTGATAAGGTCATGGCTACCCGTCAGCCCGATCGCATCATAGGCACAACCCTGCTGCATCATAAACCTTACGCAAGATTGCTTGCCGCGATAGAGGCGCACGAAGAGCAACAGGCCGGGAAGTTGTTTGCGTTCGTCGATCATTGGTATGCCGAGCTGCAGAGAAAAGGCAATGACGAGTTGTGGTGGTATCTGTTTGCTGATCCCGTCAAACATCCCTTGGAAAAAGGCAGCTATTTCGGGAGATGGTGTCTGGAAGCGGCGGTTGCGGCGAAAGCATTCCATATGGATGATAGCCTGTGTATCGGCCATGAAAGCTATCCGAGTGCTTTCCTTGGGCCGGACGGGCCGGGTGCGCATCTGAACGTTGAACCAAAAAAGCCCGGTCTCTGGCAAAGCTGGTTGAAATGTCTTCGGTCGCATTGACGTTCAACACTTGATTCGTCATGTTGCTGCTGCGGCGCTTGATGTATCCGAGGGTGATAAATAAATGATGGACTTCCTGTTGGAGCATGAGTATTCCTTGCCAGAACTTTATGAGTTCTTCTCTGAGGTCTTTGATTGCTCGGCTGACCGGATAAAAATCTATTCTCTTGACGAGTTTAGTTCGGCAACTGAAGCGCTGGATTGTTCGGGCTTGGATGGCATTTGCGTGTTTTCCTCTGTGCGAGGCAGCGCTTCCCAGTTATTGCAGCTCTACAGATACGAGCTACGTGATCCGGCACTTTGCAGGCGAGTTATCGATATCGCTTGCAGGAGAAAGATGCACTGCTATATCCCAACTGACTCACTGAACGGTTGGACTTACGTAGGCGATGATGGAATGCCAAAACGGGCTCGTCAAGTCGAGTGTGATGAAGACGATTGCTATCTGTTTGAACTGCTGTAACGTAGAACCATAAGTACAGTGGCACCCGCTAAGACATGCTGATGGCATCCGAGCTACTTCCAGGCACCATTCCTTCAAGCCTTTATATGTGAAGGCTGCATTCTATGTTTCGATGAGATACGATGCGGCGACTTCTGATACCTTCAAGGCCCTCGCGTGTTCTTGATCATCTATGTAGAAATTCGGCGTATTCCAACTGCTGCCGGCATTGTGAAAAATGAAAGCAGGGATGCTGGAGCTGCGTATGATTTATTTACAGGCAGTGTCCGAAAAACAGCTGTTGAAATGCACTTTACAGAAATGACAGGACAGCATTTTTTCAGGTTTCGTCTCAGCCTGAAGGCAAGGAGCACCTACTTTGATTAGAGCACCCCTAGGCGACGAACGATTTTGGGCTGAATGGGAGAAATTCAGGTCAGAGACAATTGCGGAGCAGCAAGCGCTATTTCAGCAGCCAAGTGCCAATCCCGCGTTCCGTGCCGAGTACGTGTTCAAGAATATGCGTAATCGTCTCAGGTATGTCTTGACTCTCTACTCCAAGGGCGAGCCGATAGCATCCCTCGGTCGACACGTGGACGGGATCCTGGACGCCTGGGAGTACTCCAACACGATTGCGCTGGCGCTAAATGAACAGCTGAAGCCCGGGCAAGGATGGGATCACAGGCGATTACTGGCCGCGCCGGGTATCAGTGATGATCCACGCAGTCATCATGATCCCCGTAGCTGGTTTTTTTCTCTTTCCGATCTCAATCACTATAACTTGTGCTTCTGGCTGGTCGCGTTGGCGTTAATGCTGGAAATTCCAGACACTCAGTGGCAAAGGTTGTTGGCGCTGATCGGTGAGGACGGAAAGGATATCTTGCTGGATCGAGTGATTGCTACGCGCTTTCCCAATTGGAAAGTCGGCTCAGATTTGCTGCATCCCAAGCCATATGTACGATTGCTCGCTGCAATAGATGCTCCCGGCGAGCAACAGGCCAAGAGCTTGTTGGACTTTGTGGATCATTGGTACGCGGAACTCGAACGTGACGAGAGCGAAGAGCTTTGGTGGCACGTATTTGCGGATCCGACAAAGCATCCATTGGAGAAGGGCGGCTACTTCGGAAGATGGTGCCTGGAGGCGGCAGTCGTGGCAAAAGTCTTTGATATGGACGATAGCCTCTGCTTGGGACACGAGAGCTATCCTGGCGATTTTCTGAGGCCTGAGGGGCCGAGCACACATGTGAAGCACAAACAGAAGAAGCAGAGTTTTTGGAGCAGATTTTTCCCGAAATCGGAAACGAAGTTAAGCGGTTGAGTTTAGACAATGAAAGAAATTAACAACTTGGAATTAGCTTATCAAGAGTTGGCGAATGCATGTCTTGATTTTATTCATGGCCGTAGTTGGGACTCGGTAAGCTGCAAATCCGCTATCTTCTCCCAGATGGCTAGAACAGAGATTTTTCTTACAGATCAGGGGCGGATAGATAAGAATGGCGTGGATTGGCCTAATTCAGCAATCAATCCGGGTGAAGCGGCTTTATTTTTACGAGACGATTTTCTGAAACGCACAGGAGAGCGTATCTGGGGTCTTACTTTTACGTTATTCCCCGATGGAAAATTTGATATTGAATTCGACTACTCGAAGCCCGCCGACTATGAGGAAAGTGATGAATCAATTAGTGGGATAGAGATTAATCAGCCACTGCAAGAACTGAGGACCGACAGCGATAAAAAATGATAGTGTAAAGCTGAGATCACCTTTAAAAATTTCTGAGTTAAGACGGTACGGAAGGTAGCGTGGCAAGGCGGGGGCGCCAGCCTCCGCGTTGCTAACCTCGACCTGACGCTGCCCAACAATGCGCTGTTGTAATGACCAAGCGAACCTGCTCACTTTACGTAGCTAAAGCGAACGCCTCAGCCGATGTCTTCATCCTCCCGACGCTTGATGCAACCGGCGGTGGCGAAAGTATCGATCGAAAGATGGTGTCAGTTCTACAACGAGTGAGGCCGCGTAGCGAACATAACTACCAGCCTCCAGCCACCATTCGTCGAGCCTGGTTGGATTCGAATATGATCGACAATCGAATCAATGCCCAACTGGCTACAAATTGCCGACGCAGGTCAGGCCGGCCAGGTTCCTTGTCTTGTCGAGACAACGATAGATGGCGTTGCCAAGCGATTCCTTTTTTACTCGATAGATGGATAACAGAATGGATCCTAACTTTCATACTGACAACGAAAAGATATATGAAGCGATATTTAATATCCTCGCCGAGCTTGCAGCAGCGCCCTGGGAATATCTGCAAGTAAGCGGGGCTATACTCAATAAGAACATCAGTGAAGTAACGACCATCCAAGGATCGGTTGAGGGAATAACTGAAGACATCCCAATCGGATGGGAAATTTTTGAAATCCAAGATCTCCTAATTCATTTGCGGAACATATTTTTTGAGGAAACTGGACAACGCATTTGGGGATTTCGACTTGTTTTTTTTAAAGATGGAAAATTTACTGTTCAGTTTGATTATGAAAAACCTGCCAATTTTGATGAGGCGGACGACCTAATTAGTGGACGGTGATTGGTTAATAGATAAATGCAGCCTAAATTTCCCTCGAAATCCGTACGCTCAGTTACCCCATGTTCAGATCGCAATCGGCCTATGACAGCGCCCGGAGGTGGGCAATAGAAACAATTCCCAGTCAATCGGAAAACCCCGCAAAATTGATACTTCGTTGGGCTGGCAGTTTTTTGATCGATTTTCCCTCATTCCCTCGATCTCAAGATTTCAATCAGTCAGTCGATGTTTTTCAATCGAGCATTCTCTTTTATCAAGTTTTTCGAGTGCCTTACAAAGCTTCGTTCAGCACAATAAGGGGCAGTGCGGTGGCTTGCTGGCCTCGTGTAGCGCGACCACTGATGACAGCAGAAATCCTTCCATCAACCGTGTGGGGACGTTTCGGGCAATATGGTCGCCGTGTGAGCATCTTGATGAAATAATGCAACCGAATCGATGAATTATTCAGCTCAAATATTGCATCTAGGCGACGATATTGAAGAAGAAGTATTGTTGCGAATCGGTGATTTGGCGATCACATGTTTTGTCACCCTGTGTCCATTCAGAGTCGAAACTGGGAAATCATATGTGGTCGAATTGGCAGCTCAAATATTTGACGATTATTTGATTAGAGAGATTAAGGGAGATTGTTCTCCCAGCATCGTTCGGAGTGGATCTGGCTTCTCTTGCATTCTCCGTGGATGGCTAATCGATGGTTGTCTGGATGCTGGTGACGTTAGATTTTACGATGGTGTTTTGTTGTCTGAATTCGGACAGCTGAACGGGAAAATGGTTGAATGGGCAGTTGATCGAATTGATGTGAGTTTTCTCTCGCCGATGGTGTAGCGAGACGCATCGAATTCATCTTCGATTACCCAGCTCAACATTCTGGCCGAGTCCATCCGCCGCGTGATAAGTGCTCTGGCGATCGCCGCGCTTCATCGACTCGACGAAGGCGCGGATTTTAAACGCATATCAGATTTTTCAGGCCTGATTTGAAACTCACATTATCTTGGATGCCGGCATCTGATGGCCTATTTCCTATTTGTAGCTCCGATGTTTCTAACAAAGAGGGGATAGACACTCTGGCTTGCGTACTTTCGGATGACGGCGGCCAAGGTATTTGGAACGTGGTGCCCTGGCTGGATGAGGGGATACGTCGTATTAATTCTGTCACCAGCGATGGCGTTGGTATGGTGAATTGGATCCGAGATGCCTGGGGTGTGGAGCTGACTACTACACAGGCGAAGATTTACTCGCTCTATGACGAAAGCTGTTTTCAGGTCATCGCATTGGGTTCCTTCGAAAAGGCATTGATCTCATGGAGGGATTTCATTCAGTCGACGCCGGTATCAGGGCGAGCTCAAATAATTGAGATCTAAGCCACCAGAATGCATGAATGCCAAAACATGCTCGGCGAATCGAGTGCGACGAATGCGATTGCTATCCGTTTGAACTTAGGTAAAGAAGAGCCGTAAAGACAGTGCCACGCGCCAAGACATATTGATGATATCCGAGCTACTTCCAAGCGCCGGGGGCAACTGATGGAGTTGACCTCTGAGCAGATAAAAAATCGCCTCGTGGGCGTGTTGATGCCGATTCTCCTGATAGGGTTTGTAATGACCCAGCGAAACCTGCTCACCTCAAGCAGCTAAAGCGAACGCCTCAGCCGATGTCTTCATCCCCGCGACGCTTGATGCGGCCGGCGGTGGCGAAAGTATCGATCGAAAGATGGCGTCAGTTCTACAACGAGTGAGGCCGCGTAGCGAACATCACTACCAGCCTCCAGCCACCGTTCGTCGAGCCTGGTTGGATTCGAATATGATCGACAATCGACTCAATGCTCAACTGGCTACAAATTACCGACGCAGGTCAGTAAATATGGCACATTCATTCATCACTTATAAAGCTCAGGACGTTAGAGTCAACGACTTCGACCTCATTGTTCTTATTTTCTTTCTTGAAAAAACAGCTAGAGAAATACGTGCAGATTCCGAGTTAAAGGAACTCTTCTTGATGTGGATAGATTCCGTAAAAAACGATGGAGCAGGTAATATTAATTTGCACCTTGATGTGCTTCTTAAGAATCCAGATTATGCGGCATGGCTAGATAAAACGGTTCAAGAGGCAAAGAAATCGTTGTCTAGTCTTCCAGAGATAATTCCGGCCTCCTGCTTGGAGAAATTGGTAAGAATTGGCGGTATTACTTTTGGTGATTACCAAAAAATATTTTTGCAGAGCGTACTAGTATCTTTTGAAGACGTTATTCGAGGTGATTAGCTTGTTGTCTTAAATGGAAAACTGACTTGTTAATTTGCGTTTAAATCCGACCTACTTTTGGAACGAACGCCTCAGGTGCGCCAGCGTCCGCATTGCCAACTTCGACCTGACACTGTCCAGCAATGTGCTGTTCCGCATCAATGTGGGCCCAGCGCAGCGCTTCTTGATGCAGTCCTATCGGCAGTTCGTGGATACGTGCAGCAGGCTGCCTTCGGATTTCATGCTAAATCAACTGGGATCGTTCGCCAGCCTACAGCAGCTTTGAGATGGCTACTATGAACAGCAAATGATCCACTTACCGACGGCCAGCTTATCGAAAAATGGATACTGATACCCTAGCAGCTCAATTTCAACGGACACAAGGACGACCAATAAATTACTGCGGAAATATTGTTCTGCCAATTTTTAAAAAGGATCTGAATCAGGAGCTAGTCTCTCTTGTGATCACAAGGCTTTCTTCGCTGAGAAAGCCAGAGCAAGGGATCCGTATCAAAGTGGAAAAAGGGGATATTCATTTAGATGGGAATAAATATAATGAAATTGTCCTTTGGACAGATAACAGTCCTGACTCCGTTGAAATCACGCTGACTTCAAAAGGAAAATCGCAATTAAAGATCTGGAATGTCTGGCGTGTGGACGATGGACTTGTAAATGCATGGGTTGGAAACGCCGGCATGATAATTAATGAAATCGCGGATCAATCTCTGGCTTTTCAGTGTAGTGACGGCGTTGGCGCTGTGGATTTCACCAATTTCATTTTTGTTATCCGTGGGTTGGATGGCGCATAGGCAGTATTGATGAATTTAATCAGGGAAAAGCTAGAGAATGAGCCTGGCTTTACAAAGATTTTTCTGCTTGCTATGAGTACCTGCGTTATCAATCAAAACTGATGTAAAGAAGAACCATAGAAACAGTGGCACGTGCCAAGGCTGCAGTCTATGTTTCGATGAGATACGATGCGGCGACTTCTGATGCCTGCAAGGCTCTCGCGCCTCCTTGATCATCTATGTCCATATTCACCGCATTTTTGCGGGAAGAAAGTTTGGCAAGGTGTTGCAGGTTGCAAGTGGCGGGTGCTGACGGCTTGAAAAGCCGTAGCTTGCAATCTCGCTGAGATAGTTATCGCGTGTGTATGGTATTTTGACCAATCTCCACTTCAATATCAGTCTCGCTTGAGATAATGGCCTAACCTCAGTGCGTGTTAACTGGATTTAGACATGTCTGTCGAGAACATTAAAGCTTTTACGGATCGCATCTCAGGGAAGCTCAGTGATGAGTTGCTACAAGACGCGCTCATTTACGCGAATCATAACGAAGAGAGGCTTTCCATCGAGATAATTTGTGATCATCTGGTTGAGTATGATGTGCCACTTGATCAAGAAGATTTGAATTTCTTGAGGTCGTTATTGGCTTCCATGAACATCAATATATCTGAGCCGCCTTTCGTGTATTTTCATTTTTCCTAAGCTGCTATCTGCTTTGTAAAAATGAAAACGGGGAGGGAGTATTGGACGGTGTTACATACGCGCTAGTGGAATCGCATATCCGGGAAGAGCCTGATGGCTGGTACTTTCCTTATCAATCTGCGAAATACCTGCTGACGCGTCATTTCGGAGACTCCCTGGTAGGGAACTGGCCAATATTTGTCAGTCGCACGGGTGACTTTGCAGGCCCTCGCCGGCCAGGAATGTCTGTGCAAATCTGAGGTCGGCCGTCGTAAAGAATGCCGGATGACATTGAAGATCGGCGCAGAGAAAATGCAGTCAGCTATCGAGGATATTCCAATGATTGAAGTGAATGTCGCAAGAGGGGACATCACCCTCATTCCGGCTGACGTCATCGTCAACGCTGCCAATACCTCGTTGCTGGGAGGTGGCGGTGTCGATGGTGCGATTCACCGTAAAGGCGGGCCGGACATACTGGATGAATGCAAGAAGATCAGAGCCCGGCAAGGAGGATGCGCCGTGGGCGACGCGGTCGTCACGACAGCCGGCAAGCTGCCCGCGCAATACGTCATTCACGCTGTGGGCCCGACCTGGCAGGGCGGCGAAAAGCATGAGCCTGAGCTTCTGCGAAAAACCTATCTCGCCTGCCTGCAGCTCGCCAGGTCGCTCAATGTCGAGAGTATTTCATTTCCCAATATTTCGACGGGGACTTATCGCTTCCCCAAGCCACTTGCGGCCGCCATCGCGCTGGAAGCTGTTCGCTCCTTTCAGAGCGAGGCGGGTACTCTCAAGACGATCAACTTCGTCTGTTTTGAAGAAGAGAGCTATGAAAAATATCGCGAGTTGCTGGGCGGGCCGGTACCTGAGGTTCGCGAATGAAAGCGGCAGCTGAGAATGAATGTCAATGGCGATGGAAAGGCCTAGTGCCGTGGATATTCAAGTTTGAATAGGCTGGCGCCTGCCGACGAGCATGATTGGCGTTGAATTCGACCAGATCTGAGAGGGCAAGGTCTCCATTATCGGGAGCATCCGCGAAGTCAGGCAAAGGCCCCTCCCGTCCCGCTATCGAGTTCAGGAGATGAAGAACTTGGCTGCTGCTGCTACGATTCCAAAGAGCAGACCGCCCCCGACTGGGCGCAAGCATTTCACTTTCCATGGCCAATATTGAACACCTCCCAGAAGCACAAATCCTGTTACGGCTATTGCGTACAGCGTCCAGCTTGCCCAAGCATAGTTGCACACGACAAAGCTTGCAGCCGATACGCCGAGCGTGGAAGCGATAGCAATTACCTGTGAATAACCCATCTTGAAGGCCCCGTGAGCCGCCCCGGCTTTCGCGGAGGCTTTTTGGTTTAATTTATGACGACACCATAAAAGAAATCGGTGGACCTTGAATGTCAGTGCTAGATAAGAATGTGATTGACTCTATTGGAACCAATATTGAAACTGGTTCAGTTATCTTGATTATTTCAGACCATTTGGGCTGGGCGGAGGAGACCCAATCGCATCTACTTGCGCTTCAAGAAAAATTAAATACCTATATCCAGTTCATAGAGAGTTCAGAGATATATTCTGCTTTCCCCTCGGCCGTTGGGAAAAAACTGGTAGTCGATATCTGCTTCAAGTTTCCCCCTGGCGATGAGTGTCGGCATTTCCTTTCTCACGTTCAGCGAATTTTGGAAAGTATTGGTGTGGGTTTTGCCGTCACAGATTGTGATCCAAAACTGCGTACTTGAAAATCATGTCCGACTATTTTGAGACGCGTGGGTTGTAAAGAGCGACCGCGGCTCGATCGCGTTTCGCCGAGGATTGCCGCAACGCTGCAAGGCTGCTTCCTCCCGGCAGCAACCAGAACGAAATGCATTTGATGGAGTAAAAATTGCCGACCGGCGAATCACTCAAGCAGCTGGAACCTGCAAGCAGGATGGCCATCTTGCTCGAGGCAGCCGACGCTGCGAGCAGACTGAAACTTGATCGTCATCCTGAAACACTCGATGCGTGCATGAATGCGCTGAACCTATGCAGAACCTGGGTGGCGGGGGGCGCTGTTGCTCCTGATGAGCTGGCGCACTTTGTTGATGTGGAGGTTGGTGAGAAAAGCTGTCTGCAAGAGTCATGGTTTCAAGAAGATGCCGAGGGATGCGACGCATTCATCTTCGTCACGATGGTCGTGGCGCATGTTGCCCATTTTGCCTATGTGGCGGCCGGGCAGGAGACGCGGATGTCAGAGTCCATTGCAGAAGCTGGTTGGAATCTCATCGACACATTGATTGAGTATGGACGGAATGAGGGCCTGCTTTCCTGTCGACTACAGCGAAGGGAGTCCTGAAATTGAATAGCACTGTCTCGATAGCCGACCTGACGTTATTTTTCGGTCAGGCCCCCAGCAAGGTCATTCCCGACGAGGGCACCTGCATCTTCGTGCTGAGCAACCCTGAGCTCAAGCTGACGGTTGCGATCAATGAAGTCGTGCCGTCATTCATGACCTCATTGGTGATGAAGACGGGGGAAGAGATGCGGATGGAGTTTGATGGTTTGCAGGAGCTTGCCCTGTTGACGGACAACATTGGGCCATACCTGCTGGCCAGCCTCGACGTACAAGGCCGTGTTCAATGCAGGGTGCGGGTCATTCCCGGATTCTCCGTGTGCTGGAGTTATCTGCGGTAGTGCCTTTCGCCCGCCCGGAGCTCCAGCAACT
>Ga0105240_10005407_pt1 | contig 19043 bp, 23 predicted proteins | sample KBSC54metaG_FD_80426 | JGI IMG/M metagenome (GOLD analysis project Ga0105240, IMG submission 80426) | Corn rhizosphere microbial communities from Kellogg Biological Station, Michigan, USA - KBS C5-4 metaG | ecosystem: Host-associated > Plants > Roots > Rhizosphere > Soil | place: Michigan, USA... | reverse complement strand
GGGTTGGTCACGCGATAGATGAACCACGAGAATTCCTTCGGCCCGTGGCGCATCACGTGATCGAAACGCTTTCGCGCCCGCGCCTCCGCCCCGCGATCGGCCGCGAGGCGCGCCTCGACCACCTCCACGCCCGCGAACGCGCTGTTCATGGCGAGCATCACGCCCGAGGAGAACACGGGATCGATGAAGGCGTAGGCGTCGCCCACCATCACGTAGTTCTCGCCCTGGCACCCGTCGCAGTGGTACGCATAATTGCCGGTCGCCTCCGGCTCGGCCACGAGCTCCGCGCCCTCGATGCGCTCCTGCAGCGCCGGGCACATCGCGATCGTGTCCAGGAAGAACTCCCGCAGCGGCTTGTCGCGGTTCTTCATGTAGTACGGCCAGACGACCGCCCCCACGCTCGTCACGCCGTCCTTCAGCGGGATGAACCAGAACCAGCCGTGGTCGAACCAGTAGATGATGATGTTGCCCTCGTTGCGGCCGGGGTCGCGCCGGGCCCCGCGGAAGTGCCCGTACATCGCGGAGCTGTTGTGGTCCGGATTGCGGCGCTTGGTCTTGAGGCGGTTGGCGATGAGCGTGTCGCGGCCGCTCGCGTCCACGATGAACTTCGGCCGCCACTCGCGCACGCTCCCGTCGGCCATGGTGCCGCGCACCATGGGCGGCGAGCGCCGGTCGCCCAGATCGAATTCGCGCACGCGGCAGTTCTCGTGCGTGCGCGCGCCCGCGCGCGCCGCGCGGCGGAAGAGGATCTCGTCGAAGTCCGCGCGGCGCACCTCGTAGGCCTTGGGCATCGTGGAATCCATGGCCTCGCCGAACTCGAACTCGGTGGTGTGGTCGTGCCAGGGCGAGACGAAGGAAGCGCCCCACTTGTCGATGCCGATCGCCGCGATCTCCTGCGCCACCCCGAGCTTCTCGAAGAGCGGGACGTTCGCGGGCAGCAGCGACTCGCCGATGTGGAACCGCGGGTGGGCGCTCTTCTCGAGGAGCACCACGTCGTGCCCGCGCTGGGCGAGGAGCGTCGCGGCGGTCGAGCCGCCGGGGCCGCCGCCGATCACGACGACGTCGCACTCCTCCACGGCATCCGGCTGCCGCGCGGTGCCTTCCGGGCTCATTCGCGCCACGAGGGATCGATGCGGTCGAGCTTCCGCAGGATTCCCGGCCACGCGATCATGCCGCCCGATTGGCGGAGCACCTTCTTCGAGGCCTGCTGGATCCCGTCGACGATCGCCTGCGGCACCGGCACCAGCTCGCCGCCGCCCGCCTGCGCGCGCACCTGCACCTCGCACGCCTTCTGGAGGATGTACATGTGGAGGAAGGCGTCCGCCACCGTCTCCCCGCACGTGAGAAGCCCGTGGTTGCGAAGGATCATGTTGTTCCTCTCGCCCAGGTCGCGGACGAGCCGCGCCTTCTCCTCCGGATTCAGCGCCACGCCCTCGTAGTCGTGGTACGCGAGGCTTGCCAGCGGAAAGAGCGACTGCTGCGAGATCGCGAGGAGGCCCGCCTTCTGGCACGACACAGCGACCCCCTCGATCGTGTGGAGATGCATCACGCATTGCGCGTCTTCGCGGGCCTCGTGCACGGCGCCGTGGATGGTGAACCCGGCGGGATTGATCTCGAAGGGCGAGTCCATGACCTTGCGCCCCCCGAGGTCCACCTTCACGAGGCTCGAGGCCGTGATCTCCTCGAACATCATGCCGTAGGGATTGATGAGGAAATGGTGGTCGCCGCCCGGCACCCGGGCCGAGATGTGGGTGAAGACGAGGTCGTCCCACCCGTAGCAGGCGACCGCCCGGTAGGCGGCGGCGAGGTCCTGCCGGACGGCCCATTCCGCGGGCGAAACGTGGGCTTTCACGGAGCGGATGAGCGCGGGATCGGCGTGCATGAAATAATATTACTCCCATGGCCATTTCCGTCGACCGTATCGACCACCTCGTGCTCACGGTGTTCGACATCGACCGGACGCTCGACTTCTACGGTCGCGTCCTGGGGATGCAGCCCATCACGTTCGCGGGAGGCCGCCGCGGCTTGGCCTTCGGGCGCCAGAAACTGAACCTCCACCAGGCCGGCCGCGAGTTCGAGCCCAAGGCCCTGAAGCCCACGCCGGGCTCGATCGACCTTTGCTTCGCCACCGAGGCGCCTATCGCGGACGTGATCGCGCACCTCGAGTCCTGTGGCGTGGCGATCGCGGAGGGCCCGGTGAGGAAGACGGGCGCGCTGGGGCCGATGATGTCCGTGTACTTCCGCGATCCGGACGGGAACCTGGTCGAGGTTTCGAACTACGCCGAGGCGGGCGCGGAGAGCGCCCCGTGAGCGCGCAGGATCCCGCCGCCATCGCGACCAGCCTCGCGGGGCTGCGCAAGGACTATGCGCTGAAGACGCTCGACGAGCGCGACGTCGATCGCGACCCCATGAGGCAGTTCGGCGTGTGGATGGTGGAGGCGATTCATGCGCAGGTGCCGGAGCCCACCGCGATGACGCTCGCGACCGTGGACGCCCGCGGCCGGCCGTCCGCGCGCATCGTGCTCCTGAAGGGCGTCGACCCGCTGGGATTCGTCTTCTACACGAACTACGAGAGCCGCAAGGGCCGGGAGCTCGCCGGGAACCCCGCGGCGGCGCTCGCCTTCCTCTGGAAGGAGCTCGAGCGCCAGGTGCGCGTCGAGGGCGCGGTGGAGAAGGTCTCGGCGGAGGAGTCCACGGCGTACTTCGACACGCGCCCGCTGGGCTCGCGCATCGGCGCGTGGGCCTCGCCCCAGAGCGAGCCTATCGAGAACCGCGACTGGCTGGAGGCACGCTGGGCGAAGATGACGGACGAGCACGGCGAGAAGCCGCCGCGCCCGCCGCACTGGGGCGGCTACCGCCTGCGCCCGGACTACATCGAGTTCTGGCAGGGGCGCTCGAGCCGTCTGCACGACCGGATCGCCTTTTCGCGCACGGCCGCGGGCTGGAAGATCGCGCGGCTCGCCCCATGACGCGCCTGGCGCCCTTCGACATGAAGTGCATGGAGGCCGAGCGCCTCACGGGCGAGGCGCTCGAGCGCTCGCTGGAGGAGATGCTCACCGTCCACGCGCAGGGGCAGGAGATCTGGGTCTTCGGCTACGGCTCGCTCATGTGGAACCCGGAGTTCGCCTTCGACACGAAGCGCGTGGCCACGGTGTACGGCTATCACCGCAACTTCTGCCTCTGGTCGCGCATCAACCGCGGCACGCCGGAGAGCCCGGGCCTCGTCCTCACGCTCGAGCGCGGCGGCAGCTGCCGGGGCCTCGCCTACCGATTGACGCGCGGGAAGGACCGCGACGAGCTCTCGCGATTGTGGCGGCGCGAGATGTCCATGGGCTCCTATCGCCCGCGATGGCTCGAGTGCCGCACGGGCATGGATACGTTCGAGGCGCTCGCCTTCGTCGTGAACCGGCGCTGCACGGGATATGCGGGGAAGCTTCCGCTGGAGACCATGGTGCAGGCGATCTCGACCGCGCGGGGCAAGTACGGATCGAGCGCGGATTATCTTTTTCGCACCGAGGCCGCGCTCGCGGAGCACGGCATCCGTGACGACCGCGTGCGATTGCTGGCGGAGCGCGTGCGGGCGCATCTCGAAGCGGCTTGACTTTCGCCCTGCTCGCCCCCTCGAGGTCGGGCTCGGCGACCCGCCTTGGGGAACTTGTGACGGCTTTCGGCCAGAGGCGGACATTCCACGTGACCGCTGCATTTGACTCTTGCAGGGCTAAACGGATGCGGATCGTGAGTCGTGACTCCAACACATCAATCCCGAATTAGGTCCGCGATCATACGTTCGCTCTTCCACCAAAGCAGCGTTAGAGTCCTCCCCGGCGATAGAAGAATCGAACTTTCCATGACCTCGTAGTTGCTTGCGCGCGGATGGTTAATCCAGGTGTCCGCGTCGACGGTCCCCTGACCCAGCCCCGACTTGGCGCCCTTCATCAGGTCATACGCGAATGAATATTGATCGAGCTGCTTGCACGGCCATAGACGCCCGTCGATACCACGCGTAGCTTTTTGCCATTCGAGGCCTCTCGCCGAATGCACTACGACCATGCACGGCCAAGTGCCATGGTCAAGCAGTCGAATCGCTGTAGCCGTGATGCTCGTCTGGAATTCATCTGCGAGCTCCCTCACGGTGACGAGCGTTGCGTCGCGACGATGTGCTCTCGGTCGGAACATTACCGCCGGTAGCAGAAGGTCCGCAGAGAACCGATTGGCCAATGATTCCTTATCGCTTCCGAACCATCTGCCATCCTGCATTTGCGTAGTGCACGCAAATGCCATCTTCCCGCGGTCCCACATCCAATGCCCAAGCTCGTGGCCAATGGAGAACCGCCTCCGCGTGGGATTGCTTGAGGTGTTCACCGTGATGAAAGCCTTGTCCTCGTTGCCCACGATGCGAGCCTCAGCCCCGGAGAGGGGCTCGTAGACCACGTAGGCACCGCAATACGCCGCGATAGCCTCAAGATCAATTTCCTGGGGCTCCGTGATGCCCAGCTCGTCCAAGAGCTGGACTGCGGTTTTTCGAACCTCACCCATCCTTTACAGAGTCGCCTTTCAACTTCTCGAGAGCATCAAGCTGTCGCAGAAGACTGTGCAAGTCGTCAACGCTGTCTTCTCTGAAATCACGGTGGAGAACCGTGCGCTGCGCTTCGGGAATGGCGGCAAGACGGCGCATCACGCATTGCCGAAGCTCATCGTGAGTCATTTCCACATCGGTCGAGCTCTTCAAAACGCCAATCTCACGCTCCCGCGTGAGGCGAGCTTCAGCCAACCTGGCGGCAGCCCGACTCTTGGCGGCGGCCTTGAAGGCCGCCTCGACCTCGCGTGCGGCATTCTCTGGTTCGAGACCAAGCTCCTGCAGCACCTCATCGATCCTATCGTCAGGGGTGGCAAGAAGCTCGTCTCCCAGAAGGGTCGCCAACGCGTCCATCGTAGGGGGATTCTTCGTGGGCTTCATAGGTTAGTTGGGACGCAGCAGCTTGCGCACGCGACGTGCGATGCGGTTGCGCACTGCGTCGAAATCCGTTTCTGACATGTTGAGCTGAGCGCGAATCTCGCGCGGGGGCAGGCCTTCGATCATGCACTCCAAGACGAAGAACGCGTCATCGTCCGTTTGGAATTCCAACTGCAGGGTCGCGACAAGGCCCTTTGCCCGCTCCTCCTCTTCGCGGGCGATTAGCACCGTTTCCGGATCGTTGCGATCGATGAGATCCCGGCTCGGCAAGTCGTCCAGCAACGCGAAATCCTCGGCCTGCGACGCCGCCTTTACCTTCCCCGCCTTGGTCCGCTTGAGGTCGCCCGCGATGGAGCGAAGAACGCCGAACATGAACTCCATGAACGTTATCTTCCTCAGCTTCCACTGACGAGTCTCGCCCAGGACACGGGCATCCGCCTCCTGAAGCAGATCGCCGCGGGTAATCCCTGGGTCGGCGAACTGGTGCATCTTCGCGAGCGTTTCCGCGTACGCGGCAAGCCGCTTACGGTCGGCCGTGGTGAGGGCCTTCCACGCCGAAACGATCTCATCCGCCGTGGCCAACCGCTCGATGTCCGGATCCCCCGGCAAGTCCTTGCTCATTTTTCAAGTCCTCGCGACCGCTCAATCCTACTGGGGATGCGATGGGTTTTACGGTTTCGGACGCACTTCGGAAAATATTTTTGCGTCCGTCCGAAACCCCTGGATTCCTCGCATACCCAGGTGAAGAGAGCCATGTGGGCGCTCAGCCAAGGAGATACAGATGGAACGAATCGAGCCGCAACACGAAGGACGAGGGGGGCCGCCGCAGGACGGCTCGAAGCACCTCGTGTCGATCAGCGTCGACGGTACCGATCGGCCGGTACCCAAGGGTAAGTATGTGGTGTCGGAATTCAAAGGGATGGTGGGGGTGCCGCCCGAGTACGAGCTCGACCAAGTCGAGGCCGGCCGCTTCCAACCCCTCCCTGACGGAGACACCGTGCACATCAAGGGCGGCGAGGTGTTCGTGAGCCACGTGCGCCGCGGAGGGTCGTCTTGAGCCAAGCGTCCCAGCTCGCGTCCCTGGTCGCGATCAGCCTCAAGCCTGTCGAGATGGTCGAGGGCGGGATGCGTTATGTACACCTTCCCGAGCTGAAGGTCATTGCCGCCGGCACGGAGCGGGTCCTAGACGGCCTTCTTTGTCCGGGCCCGCACAACGGCTATTCCACGAGGCTCTTCCTGTCGGCACCAATACCCGAGCGAGGCGCAAACTGGTCCCAGTGGCAGATCTTCGGACGCACATGGCACACGTGGTCATGGCAGAGCGTCCCGGCCGAGCTGCCCTGGATCCAGATCGTCCTCGAGCACCTGAGAGCGCTCCGATGAGGGCAACCTTCAAGTTGAAGCAGGACCTCCTCATCGAGGTTCATCGCGACCTCTCCCGGCCTCACGCCTTTGCCGCGGAGCGCGTGGCGTTCATGGCCTGCCGGCTTGCCGCGACGCCGCGGGGGATCTGCATCCTGGCCAAGAACTACCTGCCAGTTGACGAGACGCACTACGAGGATGATCCAACGGTCGGCGCAATGATGGGAAGCTCAGCAATCCGCGCGGCCCTGGAATATGCATTCAACCACAAGGCCGCGATGTTCCATATCCATCGCCACGATCACCATGGCGCGCCACGTTTTAGCGCGGTGGACGAAAGAGAGGCGGCTCGATTCGTCCCGGACTTTTTGAAGGTGGCGCCCGGCTTGGTCCATGGCGCGCTTGTTCTCTCATACGACCGCATTCATGGGCAATGGTGGAACCCGACGACCCGTACGTTTCGGTCCATCGACGAGTATGTGACCGTCGGCTTTCCCATCATTACGCAGAAGGATTCGTCTCGATGAACGACTTGAGCAGGCAGAGCTTCCTGGGCGCAGATTGCGACATGGTCGTGACCGGTACGACGGCGGCGATCGTCGGCCTTTGCGGAGGCGGTTCTCACGTCGCCCAACAACTCGCGCATATCGGTATCGGCAGGTTTGTTCTCTGCGACCCCGACGTGGTGGAGGGGAGCAACCTCAATCGCATGGTGGGTGCCGTCGCAGGCGACGCGGTCTTGTCGCGCGCGAAGGTCGACGTCATAGCCGAGCGGATTCTCGCCATCAATCCCGCGGCAGAAATCGCGCGCTGCAAGGGGCCGTGGCAGGAATTCTCGGGGGAGCTTCGCGGTGCGACTTCAGTATTTGGCTGCGTGGACAACTACGCGGACCGCGCTCAGCTGGAAACGATGTGTCGTCGCTTCCTGATCCCCTATATCGATATCGGCATGGACGTGACCGAGTTCGGCAGCGGCGGATTCGCCATTTCCGGCCAAGTGATCGTCTCGATGCCAGGCCGCGCTTGCATGCGATGCCTCGGCTTTCTCAACGATGCTCTGCTAACCGCTGAGGCTCAACGGTACGGCGCCGCCGGCGGCAAGCCTCAAGTGGTATGGCCGAATGGCGTTCTTGCTTCCGCCGCGGTGGGAAAATTTATGTCAATGATCCTGCCTTGGTATGGCTGCGGAACCGGCCCGGCCATCATGACAGAATATGACGGCAATACAGGGCAACTCTTCGCTAGCAGGCGACTTCTAACTCTGGAGGGACGACGCTGCGCGCACTTCGACGGGCCGGATGACCTAGGCGACCCGTTCTTTAGGCTTCTCCCGGGCGCATAGGCGGGCGGGCTAACGCATTCAAAGGAGCGCAGGTTAGATTGGAACGGACGTCAAAGAAATCACATGGAGCACAATTTTGAGCGCCTAAAGGCCCATATCTTGCCGCTGTCGCGAGCCAAGATCTTCAATGTCGCTCGTACCGAATGGCGCCTTGTTGCCGTCGAGATCAGCGAGGAGTTTGACAATTGCCCATGCGGGCAAGAGATCAAAGAGCATTGCTACATCCAGAACACTGTCACTGGACGCGAAACCTACGTCGGGAATGTTTGCATCAATCGATTCATCGGCATTGACACCGGAAATCTGTTCGACGGATTAAGGCGCATTGCGGAGGACGATACAGCGAATGCGAACGCCGATGTCATTGAGTACGCGAACGAGCGTGGCTTTCTTTATGACAAAGAATACGCCTTTCTGATGAGCACCCGACTCAAGCGCGCGCTGTCCGACAAGCAGAAAGCTTGGAAGCAGAAGATTAATCGCCGCATTCTCAACAAGATTGTCGTACAGCGGCGTACCAACCGATAGTGCGTTTGCGATCTAACAATGCTCTGCAACGGGCAGAATTCTGACCCGATAACGTGGACAGGGTCGCCTAACAAGGAATGATCGCTTTGGGTCGTTAGCGGTCGTTTGAGAATCGGCGTCGCCACGGCCCGTAGGACGTCTCCCTGAAATTGTGGAATACCAGGCGCGGTAGTAAGCTGCGCTTTCCGCCCCCCACCGCAAGCAACGTACTTCCGAAGGGAGAGGTAAAAATGAAAACAACGAAGGGGCTGGTTGCCGTCGCCGGAGCGGCCTTGTTGTCCGGATGCGCGATCAATCAGACGGTAAGTCCGGTCGCGGTTCCGAATATCACTTCGCTTTGCATCCATCGAAACGTCCAGGTGTTCATGCCCGACTTCGTGGGCGAGCTCAAGTCCCAGCTGGAAGGCAAGGGAATGAAAGCCCGCATCTACGATGGCGATCTGCCCGTGGAGTGCCGCTACAGGATCGAGTACACCGCAAACTGGAAATGGGACTTGGCGATGTATCTGTCCTATGCCAATCTGCGGGTTTTCGACAACGAGAATCGCCTTCTCGGCGAGGCCAGCTACGACGCGCGATTCGGCGGAGGGCGACTCGACAAGTTCGGGCACACCGCGGAAAAGCTGCGGCCGCTCCTGGATAAATTGTTTCCTCGGCATACCTGAGAGAGAGCCGAGCCCCTGACGGGACGAACCCCCATGGAAATCCGGACGATGGCGGTGCTTGGCGTCTCGCTATGGCTCGCGGCCGCGGCGGCGCCCGTGGTCGGTGCGGACAAGGAGAAGGCCCCGGCGAAGCCCGCACCCGCGGCCGGCGTGGCGAAGGATGCGAAATCCGGCGCGGATGAGCAGGGCGTGAAATCCGCCGGCCCGCACCTGCGCATGGCCGACGCGCCCGCGAAGAACCCGGGCAAGGACCGGGACATGCGCCACTGCCTCGACCTCCCGACGCCGAAGGAAGTGATCCGCTGCTCCGAGGGGAAGTAGCGCGAGGCGCGGGAGCCGATAGCCGCAAGCTCAGGGCTGCATCTGCCGCTGCACCACCGGACCGATGTCCTTCGGCGTTCCGGACGCGACGACGAGGTAGCGGCGCTTGTCCTTCGCGTCGGGCCCCACCACCTCGCGGATCTGGCCGATCGCGTTCGCGACCGCGCTGCCGGAGGGACTGCTCATGATCGGAGCCAGCACCTCGAGCCTCCCCTGGCCCTCCGCGTTGTCCGCGAGGGCGAGGACGTAGGGCTTCTTGGGCTCCAGCCCCGTCACCGCGGCCTGCAACACCTGCACCGCACCCTGGTCGAATAGCGACACGCGGGTCGCGGGCTTGCCGTCGCTTCCGGCGAGCGTGAGCTGGACGGCCTGCCCGATCGAATCGCGCGGCTTGAGATCGGCCGACCCGTCGCCCTGCGGCACCGCGTCCGGAACGTAGACGACGCCCTGCGGCGCATGGCCGACCGGAACGGTGGCGACGACCTTGTTCTGCAGCGTGTCGATGGCCGTCGCCGCGTCCGCGTTCTCGATTCCCACGTAGATGCGCGTGCCGTCCCCCGACGGCCAGAGCCCGTGCGGCAGGTCGCCGGTCGGAATCTCGGCCACCTGCTCGAAATCCTCCGTGCGGAAGACCTTGACGGCGTTCAACCCGCCCACGGTGACGTACGCGAACTGCCCGCGCTCGTTCCGGACGATGTTGACGTGGTTGGTGATGGGCCCGGTGTCGAGCACCTTGAGCACCCGGAAAGGCGGCCTCGCCTCGAACACCATCGTCTTGCCGACGTCCTTCAATGTGAACCAGACCTGCTTTCCATCCGGCGTCGCCGCGATGTCCGGGCAGAACGGGCTCGCCTGCTTCACGCGCCCGACCACCTTGTGGCCCGCGGTGGAGACGACGACCGTCTCGGGCGTGAAGCTCGAGCAGACGTAGCCGTACTTGCCGTCCGGCGAGAAGATCGTCATCCCCGGCCCGTTCGGCACCTTGATCCGCAGCTTTTCGGCGTAGGTCTTCCCGTCGAGCACCTGGATGTAGTCTTCGCCGCGGATGCTCACCCAGACCTCGCGCCCGTCCGGCGTGAAGAACGCCTCGTGCGGAGAGCGCCCGACATAGCTCACGTGCTTCACCGCGTTGGTCGCCGTATCGATGAAGGTGACCGAGTTCGATCCGATCGAGACCACGGCGAGCGTGCGGCGGTCGGGCGAGAAACCCATGCCGTGGACCAGAAGCTGTCCCTTGTAGAGCGGGCTCAGGTTGCCGGGCGTGGGATCGCCCAGCTTGATCACGCCGAGGAGCTTGTTCTCCAACGGGTCGATCACCGACACGGTATTCGAGAACTGGTCCGCCGTGTAGAACCGATCCCGCGAGCTGATCGGCACATCCGGCTTCCGCGCGGAGTACGGTGCCTGCCCGGCGTATGCCGGAAGCGCGAGCGCCAGCAGGGCGAACAATGAGAGCGTGGTTTTCATGGGATGGTCCTCAATGCGATCCGGTTCGGGGCGGCGAGGGAAGGCGTTGGAGCTCGCGGCGCATCAATTCGATCTCCTGCTGCTGCTCGACGATGATCCCTTCGGCGAGCCGTCGAAGCACCGGGTTCCTGCCGTACTGCAGCTCCGCCTTCGCCATGTCGATCGCGCCCTGGTGATGCGGGATCATCATCGCCGCGAAGTCGCGGTCCGGGTCTCCCGTGTGGGCGATGGACATATCCTGGTCCATGCGGCTCATCGACTCGGCCATCATCCGGTCGAACGCCGACATCTCGCCGTGCGGGTGCGGCGGCGCTTGCGCGCGCGCGGAGGCTGCGGTGAGGACGACAGCGGCCGCGATCCGGAGAAACCGCTCGGGTATCGCCATGGCGATGTGGCTTCGAAGTGAGAGGGTGTGAGCTGGACAACAATCCGCGGCGGGGACATATTCCGCTTGGCCGAGGCTTTCCGGGGGCTGTCCCCATTTCCGGCTCGCTGGCGTCGCACGGAGGATCCATAGCTCATGAAAACGACCTCGCTCCTGGGAATCGCGACCGGCTTTCTGGGCGGGATCCTGGGCTCGTACCTCGTGGCGCATGCGGATCGCGATAGCCGCTTGCCGGCTTCGGCGATGGCCGCTACGGCGCCCCGGCAGGATGCGCTCTCCGCGCAAAGCATCCGGATGGTCGACGCCCGCGGCAGGATACGGGCCGAGCTCGCCATGTCCGTTGACGGCGGTCCGGCCCTCTTCTTCTTCGACGAAAAGGGGAGGAATCGCATGGTGCTGGGCCTCTACGCTCCCGCCGAGGGCGAGGCGCCCTTCGTGGTCCTGAACGACGGCCAACAGCACGCGGCCGGGATATTCCGGCTGTTCGGCCCTCGCGATACGCCCGTCGTGGTGCTGAAGAGCCAGGGACGCGACCGCTCGATCTACGGCCTGGAACCGAAGACGCTGGAACCCTTCCTCGTGAACTATTCGGGCGATGGAAAGAAGGACGACGTATTCGGCAAGTACTAGGCCGCGCGCGGCGCTGATCGCCTCGTGCGTCATGCTCGCGGCGCTCGCCGTCGCGTGGCGCGCCTGGCCGCTCCTGCGCGCGCCCGAGCGTCCCGAATACGTGCTCATCAACGAGACCGGGCAGCACGACTTCGACCTCGCGCTCACGATGAGCCTCAAGCTCGCCGAAAAGAAGTCCGGCATCGAGAACGCCCTCGTCCTCCTCCCCTCCCTCCCGCCGTCGAAGACGATCGAGGAAACCGCGGCCGATCTCCTTTCGCGCCTGCGCATCGGCGCCCGGCGCAATGGACGCGGAATCCTGTACCTGTACAGCGCGAGGGAAAATCTCCTGAAGATCGAGGTCTCCTACGCCCTCGAAGGCGACATCCCCGACGCATATTGCCGCCGGCTCGAGGATGCCGCGCGCACCTACATGCTCTCCGAGGTGCCGCAGGACTTCATCTCCGAGCTGATCATCACCACGAACCTCCGCGGAATGGGCTCGCGGGACGACGCGGGACTCCAATCGCGCCCCGCATGGCTGAGCGACGAGTTCCTCTCGGGGGGAGGGGGAGCCCTCGTGCATGGGTATGGGAGGACGTTGGCCGACTACCAGCGGGCCGTACGCCGGCTGCCGGCCGCGGACTTGAGCGACTACCTCCCGTCGAAGGATGCCGACCAGTCGGTTCGCCGCTACCTCGCGTCGCTCGCCGCGGGAATCGGCGATCCGCGCCTGCCGCTCCTCACGGAGGGGAGCCGCATATTCCGCGCCGTCGTGCCGCGGGACGACGCGCAGCAGAGGAGGATCTTCGAGTTCTTCCAGGCCGCCGCCCCGTACCGGCTCCTCTCTTCGGGAGATCTCGGCCTCGCGATCCCGCAGCCGGGCCATTCGAATTTGCCGATCGTGCTGCGCCTGGGCACGGACGGGCTGTGGTACGTGGACGAGCCCAAGGCGTGGACGTACTTCCACCGCTTCGAGGACGACGTGGATTTCCACGTGAAGTTTCCGGACAATCCGTTCCTCGGGGGATTGCGCGCGCTGCACATCCCGAACGCGGAACACGCGATCTACGGGGACCACGGGCGCACCCCGGCCCGCGTCGCCTATCCGTTCTCGCTCGCCGCCGCCGTGCGGGAGGGCGAGGACCGGATTCGCGCGGCACCCGGGGATGCGGCGGCCTACGCGGCCCTCGGCGACCTCTACCTCTTCGAGATGGACTGGATCACGAAGTCGATCGCCCTGTATGAAAAGGCCGAGGCGCTGGCGCCGGGGAATCCGGATTACCGCTGGCGCCTGGCGGACCTCTACCTCGACGCTTCGCGCGCCGACAAATTCCTGGAAGAGCTGAAGTTCCTCGCCCAGCGCTCCCCGGCGGACCCGCAGGCGCAGGCCTGGTATCGCTATTACCGCGAGCAGTACGACTTCACGCATCGCTGAGGCCGGACCGGCCGCGTGCGGCTCTGCTATATTCCGTCCCCCACATCGCCAAGGAAATCCCATGGCCGTGATGACCGGTTTTTCGGGCAACGAGTTGTTCTGCCTCGGCTTGAAGGGGCTCAAGCCGGGCGACATCGTGATCGGCAACAGCGTCCATTCCCTGGGATTCATCGGCGGGATCACGAGCGGGTTCCGTGGCGTGATGGGCGGAGAGGTGGCCGAGGTCACCGCCATCATCCACGCGGGACGGCTGGAAGCGGAGAAACGCATCGTGGCCGAGGCGGAGAAGAACCAGGCCGCGGGCATCTCCGGGGTCACGAGCGAGCTGCGCCACTTCCAGGGGAACATCGAATTCGTCTCCGTCGGGAGCTGCCTGTATCACGAGGCCGGGAAGCAGCGCACGCTCGAGTTCTCCACGAGCGGCGACGGCCAGGAGCTCTATTGCCTGCTCGATGCGGGCTACGTCCCCAAACGGTTCGTGTTCAGCAACGTCGCGTACTCGGTCGGCGTGACCGGAGGGCTGCTGGGCGGCCTGAAGAGCATGGCCCGGGGCGAGATCAGGGAATTCAGCGACGTCTTCAATGCCACCCGTCACGTCGCATTGGACCGCATCGTGACCGAGGCCAAGGCCGCGGGAGGCAATTGCGTGCTGGGCATCGTGACCAGGCTCAAGCTCTTCCAGGGACTCCACGAGATGGTCATGATGGGCACGGCGGCGCACCACGACGCCCTCGGCGGACTCGGGCAGGCGTGCGCCACCAGCGACCTCACCTGCCAGGAGACCTGGAACATGACCCGCATGGGCTACGCGCCGATGCGGCTGGTCCTGGGTACCGCGGTCTATTCGCTGGGCATGATCGGGGGCCTCAAGGCGGCGCTCAAGTCGTTCGCCAAGGGCGAGATATCCGACCTCACGACGCTCATCTACGACGCACGCGAGCATGCGATCGACATCATCCGCCGCGAAGCGAACGCGATCGGCGCGGACGACGTGGTCGGCATCAAGACGCACATCCACGAGATCGGGAGCCTCGTCGAGTTCATGGCGATCGGCACCGCCGTGAAGCGCGTGCCCGGATTGTCGACCGCGACGGACACGCTCCCGGCGCAGGCGGTCATGCGCGACAAGGAGACCTGGATCAGCGGCGAATACCAGGGCCTGGAGACGAACGACGAGTGACGGGGGTCCGTCCGCGCTGGGCCGGTAACGGCCCGTCGTCCTCCATAATGCGCCCATGACGACAGTCCGTTGGCTGCTTGTTCTCGCAGGCCTTTTCGGCCCGATTGCCGCTTCCGCCGAGCCGAGCGCAGGGTTGTGGCAATTCAGAGATCGGGGCAGTTGGATCCAGATAAATACGGACGGCTCGGCATTTCGCTGCTACCTCGACTCGCAAGGCCAGCCGTTCGCGAGCCGGGGGACTGCGTATGGTTCGTACATTCAGTGGGACGACACCACCGGTCGCGAGGACATCAACTTTCGCGGCAACGAGTTGATCGTCGAGAGCTTCGGGCAGGTGCGGACTTACGGACCGCCGATGCATCGCATTTCCGACAAGTGTAGGGCGCCGAGGGAAGGAACGATCACGGGCCTGTGGTGGCGTGATCGCGCATACCTGGAGCTCACGACGGATGGAAACGTATTCGAGTGCCGATTCGAAGAGCGGAATGTGCACTCACGCATCGGGCGCTTCAAACCGCCGGACGCCATCGAGTGGCTGGAGTCGCACGAGGTGGAGGTCGCATCCCTCGAGGCGGGATTCCTGGCGTTGAAGACGCCTGTGACGACGCGCGCGTTCAAGCGGTCCGGGTTCCCGATGCCCCAATCCTGCCAGGCACTCGAGGAGCATGCCTTCCAGCCTAAGTCTCCCTAGAGCCCCACCGGCTGCAAGCCTCGTACGAGTGCCCGTTGTTCCAGTCCTTCGGCCGAAGCTGGTCCTTCGGAAGGGCGCTCATGACCTCGATGTACGTGGGCAGGTCGCGCGCCGCGCAGGCATAGCTCGCGAACAAGTTCTTGTAGATCGGCGTGGGATAGCGCTTCACCAGGTCCTGGAATGATCGCTTCAGCGTCGGCCAGTCGACGCGCGTCTCGTTGATCGCCGCGTCGTTGCGGACGCGAATATAGATGCGTGCGTACATCGAGTCGCCCTCGGTCCCGGCGAGCCGCTCGGTCCAGCGGGTCGCGAAGCTCTCGAGGTCGCGCCAGCTGTGGCCCCACTTGGGTTGAAGCCGCGGCGCCACCTCTTCGACGAGAAGATAGAAGTGCGGCCAGCGCTTCATTCCTTCGTCCACGAGCGCGCCCGTTGGCTTGTCGAGGTCCAGGCTGTTCTCAATCGAGAAGGAGTACCAAAGCACGTTTCGATCAGCTTCAGGAATCGCCTGGAGCAATCGATCGCTGTCGCGCAAGTACTTGTTGAAAAGATCCAGCGACTCAGTAGAGACCGTGTTGATGTAACCGGCGCCCCGCACATTCCATGCGCGGCGCCGCCAGTAATAGGCCTCGGCAAGGCTCGTGAAATGCGACTGAGGCACCGCGTCACGCCATTTTGCGATGCGATCGATCTCCTTCCGATCAAGGTTTGTGGAGGGCAGCATGTACGAGAAGGCGAAGGCCGCCGCCGTGCCGACGCTACGTCCGTTCAGGAAGCGAGCGTTGGACGCGAGGATGTTCTCGAGCGCGTCGTCGAGCAGCTTGAATTGGCCGTTCGCGTAGAGCGACGCCAGGTAGTAGGAGGCCTGATCGGGATCGGGCCAGGCACTTGGGTCGCACGAGCTCGCAGCGCGCTCGACACAACCCGCTGGCGCCCGCTCCCAAAGAAAGATGAAGCGCTGCGCTTCCGCATCGACGTTCGACGCGATAGCGGAGAGGAGCGCCGCGAGACCCCAGGCCTTGATGTTCATGTCGCGCAATCGTAGGCCACTCGACGCGCTGAAGACAAGTGGCGGCATATGCCGTGGCCAGCCGCTCGACATGTTCGATTTGAATTCGAATCAGACCCGCGCGCGGGGATCGCGCTTCGAGAGCCGCGAGAGGAGATAGTCGACTTCCGCGCGGGCGGCGGGCGTGAGCGCCGCCCCGGGCTTCCTCAAGGTATCGGAGGCGATGATCCCGCGCCGCATGAGCACGTACTTCCGCACCGCGAGCCCGGGGCCCGGCTGCTGCTCGTAGCGGATGAGGGGCAGGTGCGCGTCGAAGAGGTCGTGCGCCTCGTCGCGCTTTCCGGCGGCGGAGAGGCGCACCACGTCGACCAGCATGTCCGGGAAGCAGTAGCCCGTGTTGGCGCCGTCGGCGCCCCGCTCCATCTCGAAGTCGAGGAAGAGCGCGTTGTTCCCGCAGAGGATCGGGATGTGGCGCATGGAGCCGTCGCGCTCGTAGCCGCGCAGCGCCGAGATCTTCTCGAGTCCCGGCCAGTCCTCGTGCTTCAACATCGCGCAGGCCGGGTTCTCGGTCACGATGCGGCGGATGACCGCGGGCGCCATCTGCACGGAGAACGTGAGCGGGTAGTCCTGGATCACGAAGGGGACCTCCGCGCCGATGGCTTCGGAGGCCTGGCGGTAGTACTGGGCGATCGCGTCGTCGGTGCGGAGCGTGTTCGGGGGCGCGATCATGACGCCGGCCGCGCCCAGGTCCATGACGTCGCGCGAGAGCGCACGCATCGCGGCGAAGCCCGGCGCGGAGACGCCCACCACGACGGGCACCTTCACGCGGCCGATCACGCGCTTCACGATCGCGACGGACTCCGCGTGCTCCATCTTGGGCGCCTCGCCCAGCTGGCCCAGCACCGTGATGCCGGTGACGCCGCTCGCCACGAAGAAATCCGTCATGCGGTCGATCGATGCGTCGTCGATCCGACCGTCGGGGTGGAACGGGGTGGGGGCTATGACGTAGACGCCCCTGGCGTCAGCGGGGAGTTTCATACCTGCCAAAGCGTTGGGAACCAGTCAGCCTTTCTTGCTCTTCTCATATCGTGCCTTGTTCTCGGCGTTCGGAGGATAGAGCCCCGGGAGGGAGGCGCCCTTCTCCACCTCCTCCATGATCCAGCCCTCGAGACGCTCCTGTTCCGGGGCGGTCTCGAGGAGCTCGTCCACGAAGGCGGCGGGGATCAGCACCGCGCCGTCGTCGTCCACGACCACCCAGTCGTCCGGGAAGACGGCGACCCCGCCGCAGCCGATGGGCTCGCCCCACGCGACGAACGTGAGGCCCGCCACCGACGGCGGCGCCGCGGCGCCCTGGCACCACACCGGCAGCCCCGTCGCACGCACGCCGGCCGCGTCGCGCATCACGCCGTCCGTGACCAGCGCCGCCACGCCGCGCTTCTTCATGCGCGCGCAAAGGATGTCGCCGAAGATGCCCGCGTCCGTCACGCCGCGCGCGTCCGCCACGCAGATCGAGCCGTCCGGCATCGCCTCGATCGCGGCGCGCGTGGAGATGGGCTTCGACCACGATTCCGGCGTCGCCAGGTCCTCGCGCGCGGGCACGAACCGCAGCGTGAAGGCCTTCCCCACCCGCCGCGGCTGGCCCGGGTTGAGCGGGCGCGTCCCGCGCATCCAGACGTTGCGCAGCCCCTTCTTGAGGAGGAGGGTCGTGAAGGTGGCGGTCGTCACCCGCGAAAACGTGTCGACGACGTCTCGGTCTCGGCTCATGACTGCGGGTCCCGTGGAAGCCTGGAGGGATGCGCGGCAAGGCGCGCACGCCGGATTTTACGCGAGCTTCGCGAGGAACTTCCGCACGCGCCGCGCGTTGGCGCCCACGTCGCTTCGCCCCACGCGCGAGGCGCTGCGGACATCCACGCGGCTTCCGGCGCCCTCGGGCCGGACGCGCACGACGATATCGTCGCTGAAGCCGAACCAGCGCGTGCGGTCGGTCGCCTCGATCCGGCCCGCGGCGGCGTCCGAGGCGACGACTTCCCAGCCGAGCGAGCGGGCGGCGTCGATCGCGCGTTGCATCGTGTCGCGCGGCGCGCCCGGAAGGACGGCCGGCTTGATGTCCGGATAGGCGGCGCGCTGCTGGTCGAACACCTGCGCGCCCGCGTATGCCGAGCCGTTGGGGCTGTGGTCACGCTCCGCGAGGAGCGCCATGAAGGCCGGCGGATCCTGCGCATCCGTGGTGATGTCGTGGATCGGCGGCACGTGGGAAGCCTGGGCGCGGAAGATGAGGGGCGGCGCCATGGCCGCGAGGCCCAGGCAGAGCGCCACGAGCGGCACCCACGGGCGCGAGCGCCAGCGCGGGACGAACCCGATCGCGAGGAGCACGACGGCCGCGGCCGCCGCGATCATGCCCACGGTCGCGGCGCCGGCGAAGACCCGCAAGCCCGTGCGCCAATCCCAGAGGCCGGAGCGCGTCGCCGGGCCGGAGGCGAGAAGGAGCGCGAAGGCGGCGACGCCGAGTGCGAGCGTCACGGCGCGCACGGCGATCCAGCCACGCCGCCGCGCGGGTACGGGCGCGGGCGCGGGATCAGCGGTGGGCATGGGAATGGGACGCTTCGGAGAGCGCATCGTCGAACGGCATGATCCGGCTCTGCGGCGCGCGCGCCGCGCGCGGACCGAGCGCCGCGGCGATCGCGCCCTCCTCGAAGCCGCACGCCCAGAGCGCTGCGGCGGCGGCGAGCGCCTCTTCGATGCCAAGTGCTGGAGCCATGTGGTGTCTTTCGATGAGCGGAATGCGGCGTTCGGCGCCGGCGAGCATCATCGTCTCGCCCTGCCAGTATACGCACGGGGCGCGAGGCTGGATGTCGCGCGGCGGCAAGCCGGAGCCCCCCGCGCGGACGTACACGATCGGCACGCCCCTCGCGGCCACCCGCACGAGCGCGGCGGAGCGCGGGTCTTCCGCGTCCAGCACCAGCGCGCGCGCCGATGCGGCGAGCGCCATCGCGCCGGGCGACAGGGCGATCGACGGGTCGACCATCACCGCGACGTCGCAGCGGTCGAATACGAGGCGCGCCGCGAGCGCCTCGGGGGAGAGCTGGAGGACGGCG
>Ga0105240_10005403_pt1 | contig 19048 bp, 16 predicted proteins | sample KBSC54metaG_FD_80426 | JGI IMG/M metagenome (GOLD analysis project Ga0105240, IMG submission 80426) | Corn rhizosphere microbial communities from Kellogg Biological Station, Michigan, USA - KBS C5-4 metaG | ecosystem: Host-associated > Plants > Roots > Rhizosphere > Soil | place: Michigan, USA... | reverse complement strand
GCCAGTTCCGGCGCTTCGCTCCGCGACGCCATAGGCTCCGCTACGCGCCGGAACCCCAGACCCAGCAAAACCTGTAAGGGATCATCCCGGTCTGATTTGTAAGGCATCATCCCGGTTGCACACTCAGCCGCCCTCTCCCCACCCTCTCCCTCTCGCTTCGCGGGGGAGAGGAGGGTCTAGTCCGCCGCCGGCCCGGTCGACTCGCGCACGACCAGGGCCGGCAGGCGGTCCTTGAGGTCGCGGCCTTCGTCGCCGCGGCCCATCAGCCGCTCCACGGCGAGGCGGCCGATCTCGCGGGTGGGCGTGCGGATGGTGGTCAGGCTGGGCCACAGGCGCCGGGCGATCTCGAAATCGTCGAAGCCGACCACCGAGAGGTCCTCCGGCACCCGGACGCCGAGCTGGCGGGCGGTCTGCAGGACGCCGGCGGCCATCTCGTCGTTGCCGGCGAAGATGGCCGTGGGGCGCGGATCGAGCTTCAGCAGCGCCGCGGCGCATTCGATGCCGGATTCGAAGGTGTAGGCGCCCTCCTGGCTGTAGCGCGCCTCGAGCTTCAGGCCCCGCGCCGCCAGCCCCGCCTCGAACCCCTCGCGCCGCTCGCGCGACGAGCGGAAGCTCGGCGGGCCGGAGATGAAGGCCACCCGGCTGTGGCCCAGCTCGGCCAGGTGCTGGGCCGCGGCCTCGCCGCCCAGCCGATCGCGGGTCTCCAGCATGTGCTCGGGGGTATCCAGCGACACCGAGGCGATCCGGACGTATTCGCAGCCGATGTCGCCCATCAGGGTCGCCACCCGTTCGTCCTCCGAGACCGAGGGCGTCAGCACCACCCCGAACAGCTTCTGCCGCTCGATGAAGGCGCTGAGGTCGGCCAGGAACGTGGGGCTGGCGCGATTGCAGGGGTGCACGACGAGCTCGAAGCCCGAACCCTTCATGCCGTCCAGCAGGCCCAGCTGCATGTTCACGACGTACTGCGGGTTGGGGTTGTCGTAGACCAGGCCGATCAGGAAGGAGCGGCGGAACGCCAGGCCGCGGGCCTGCGGGTCGGGGGCGTAGCCGTGCTCGGCGATCACCGCCTCGATCCGCTCGCGGGTCTCCTTCTGGACGTAGGGGCTGGCGTTGATCACCCGGCTGACGGTCTTCTTCGAGACGCCGGCCAGGCGGGCGATGTCGTTGATCGTCGGGCGCCGGCGCGGGCCCTCGCCCGCCGGCTGTTCCTCGATCTGCGGCGTCTCGCCCTTCGGCATCCAGCTTCCAGTCCGTCCGCTCAAATCCTCGCGCCAGCTTCATAGCCTTCGCCGCGCCGCGGGGTATAGGCCGAAAGCATGACACCGGTTACCATACCGCATGGCTCCGGTCCTCAAGATCGATCCGCGCGACGACGTCGCCGTGGCCCTGACGCCGCTGATGGCCGGCGACGCGCTGGTCGGCGGCGCCGTCGCGGGGCAGGACATCCCCGCCGGCCACAAGGTGGCGCTCCGGGCGATCGCCAAGGGCGAGGCGGTGCGCAAGTACGGCTGGCCGATCGGCCACGCCACCGCCGACATCGCCGCCGGCGAGCATGTCCACAGCCACAATCTGGCGACCAGCCTGACCGGCCTGGAGGACTACGCCTACGTCCCCGCAGCGACGGCCCCGCCGCACGCCGCGGCGGAGGCGGGATCGGGCGCGACCTTCCAGGGCTATCGCCGCCGCAACGGCCGGGTGAGCACGCGCAACGAGATCTGGATCCTCTGCACGGTGGGCTGCGTCGCGCGCACCGCCCAGAAGATCGCCGCGGCGGCCGACCGCCGGTTCAAGGGCCGCGTCGACGGGGTGCATGCGTTCACCCACCCCTTCGGCTGCTCGCAACTGGGCGGCGACCTGGCCGCGACGCGGACCATGATCGGGGCGCTGGCGGCGCATCCCAACGCCGGCGGGGCGCTGATCCTGGGGCTGGGCTGCGAGAGCAATCAACTGGACGCGCTGCTGGCCGCCGCGCCGCACATCGATCCCGAGCGCCTGCGCGCCTTCACGGCGCAGTCCGCCGAGGACGAGGTGGAGGCGGGCCTGGCCGCCGTCGAGGCCCTGGTGGCGGTCGCCGAGCGCGACCGGCGCGAGCCCTGCCCGCTCTCCGACCTGGTGGTCGGCCTGAAGTGCGGCGGCTCCGACGGCTTCTCCGGCCTGACCGCCAACCCGCTGGTCGGCCGCATCGCCGACGCGGTGACCGAGGCCGGCGGCACGGCGATCCTCACCGAAATCCCGGAGATCTTCGGAGCCGAGCGGCTGCTGATGGGCCGCGCCGCCGACCGGGCGGTGTTCGACGACATCGTCGGCGTCGTGAACGACTTCAAGAGCTACTTCCTGAGCCATGGCGAGCCGGTCAGCGAGAACCCCTCGCCGGGCAATATCGAGGGCGGCGTCACCACGCTCGAGGAGAAATCCCTGGGCGCGGTGCAGAAGGCCGGGCGGGGCCCGGTGACCCAGGTGCTGCGCTATGGCGATCGGACCGAGCGCCACGGCGTGGTCCTGCTGGAGGCGCCCGGCAACGACGCGGTCTCCTCGACGGCGCTGACCGCGGCCGGCGCGACGGTCATCCTGTTCACCACCGGGCGCGGCACGCCGCTGGGCTTCCCGGCGCCCACCCTGAAGCTGGCCACCAACTCGGGCCTGGCCCAACGCAAGCCGCACTGGATCGATTTCGACGCCGGCCGCATCGCCGCCGGCCAGGACCTGGACGCGGCGGCGGGCGCGCTGCTGGCTCTGGTGCTCGCCACCGCGTCCGGCCAGGCGACGCGGGCGGAAGACAACGACGAGCGCGAGATCGCCCTTTGGAAGCGCGGCGTCACGCTATGAAGATCCGCCGCGCAGTTCCCCTCCCCCTCGCGGGGAGAGGGCTTTGAGGCGTCTTTCCGACAAGACCCTGACCGAGCTTCCAGCCGAGGTGGTCCGCCCGGCCTACGAGCGCGCCGCGACCCGCGTCGGCGTCGTCCACTTCGGCCCCGGCGCCTTCCATCGGGCGCACCAGGCCTTCTACCTCGACCGGATGCTGGCGCGCGACCCGACGCTCGCGATCAGCGCGGTGTCGCTGCGCAGCGACGCGGTGCGCGCGGCGCTCACGCCCCAGGACGGGCTCTACAGCCTGACCGAACGGGAGGCCGAGCCCGGCGTCCGGGTGATCGGGTCGATCCGGGAGGCGCTGACCGCGCCCGCCGATCCCGAGGCGGTGTTCGCGCGGCTCGCCGACCCGGCGGTGCGCCTGGTCTCGGCCACAGTCACCGAGAAGGGCTATTGCCTGACGCCGGCCGGCGACCTCGACCTTGGCCACCCGGACATCCGCCACGACCTCGCCCAGCCGCTGGCGCCCCGGTCGCTGGCCGGCTGGCTGGCCGAAGGCCTGCGCCGCCGCCGCGGGGCGGGCGCGGGCGGCCTCGCGGCCCTGAGCTGCGACAACCTTTCGGGCAATGGCGCGCGTTGGCGCCGGGCCGTGCTGCAGCTCGCCCAGGCCCGCGGCGAGGCCGATCTCGCCCGCTGGATCGAGGGCGAGGTGGCCTTTCCCGACAGCATGGTCGACTCGATCACCCCCGCCACCGACGCGGCGCTGCGCGCGGAGGCCGCCGCGCGCCTGGGCGTCGCCGACGCCTGGCCGATCCAGCGGGAGCGGTTCGTGCAGTGGGTGGTGGGCGAGGGCCTGGGCTGCGACTCGGCGACCTTCGCCGAGGCCGGCGTCGTGGTGGCCGGCGACGTGGCGGCCTTCGAGCGGGCCAAGCTGCGGCTGCTGAACGGCGCCCATTCGACCCTGGCCTATGTAGGCCTGCGCCTGGGCCATGAGACGGTCGCCCAGGCCATGGCCGATCCGCGCCTGGCCGGTTTCGTCGAGACCCTGATGCGCGGCGACATCGCCGCCAGCCTGGCGCGGACGGCGGGCCTGGACCTGGACCGCTATGTCGGCGAGATCCTCGAGCGCTTCCGCAACCCGGCCATCGTCCACCGGCTGTCGCAGATCGCCTGGGACGGCTCCCAGAAGCTGCCCTTCCGCCTGCTCCAGACCCTGGCCGAGGCGCTGGCCGCCGGCCGGCCGGTCGGGCGCCTGAGCGTCGGCGTCGCGGCCTGGATGGCCTTCGTCCGCGCCCAGGCCCGCGCCGGCGCCGCCATCGTCGACCCGGAGGCCGACAGGCTTGCGCAGGCGGGCCTCGCCTGCCAGGGCGACCCGGCCGGCGATGTCGACCGCTTCCTGGCGCTGGACGCCATCTTCCCGCCAGCGCTGGCCCGGGCCGAGCCCCTGCGGTCGGCCCTGGCGCGGGCCTATGGGCGCCTGACGGGACCCGAGCCGCAGACCGCCCTCGACGACTAGCCCCTCGCCAGGGTGGACGGCGCCGGGCCGCCGGGCGCTAGGCGGCTCTCCGCACGGCGGCCATCTGGGTCTCCAGGGCGCTCACCAGCTCGACCGCGGAGATCGGCTTGTTGAGGTGGGCGTCGGCCCCCGCGGCGCGGCCGGCGTCGACATGTTCCTGCAGACAGTTGGCCGAGACGATGAGGATCGGGGCGCGGGGGCGGCCCTCGCTGCGCTCCCAGGCGCGGATCCGCCGCGTGGCCTCCAGCCCGTCCATCACCGGCATCTGGATATCCATCAGCACGGCGTCGAAGCTGCCGGTCTGCATGGCTTCCACGCCTTCGAGGCCGTTCTGGACCGAGGCGTGCTCGACGCCGACGCTCTCCAGGATCAGTTCCATCACCTGGCGGTTCACCGCGTTGTCGTCGACGATGAGCACCGTGAGGTCGCCCTCGGTCCTGGCGTCCGGCGCGCCCGCTCGGGCGGGGAGGTCGAGGGTGAAACGGAACGCGGCGCCCTGGCCGGGCTCGCTTTCGCAGGCGAGGGTCCCGCCCATCAGGCGGACATATTCATCGCAGAGGGCCAGGCCCAGCCCCGCGCCGCCGTGCTTGCGGGTGGCCGAGCCGTCGGCCTGCCCGAAGCGCCGGAACAGGGCGCTCATCTCGGCCACGGCGAAGCCGGCGCCGGTGTCGCGGACCTCGAAGGCGACGCGCTCGCCGGTCCTGACCGCCGTCAGGCTCACCTCGCCCGCGTCGGTGAACTTGATCGCGTTGTTCAGCAGGTTGCCCAGCACCTGGCGCAGCCGCTGTGGATCGCAGTCGACCACCTCGCCCTCGCCGACCTCGATCACGGCGCGCAACTGGAGGCCCTTTTCGCCGGCCATGGGCAGGAAGAGGTCCTTCACCGAACCCACCAGACCGGCGAGTTCGACCGGCTCGGGACGCAGCTCCGCCGCGCCGGCCTCGACGCGCGCCAGGTCGAGCAGATCGGTCAGCAGGCCGTTCAACAGGCCGCCGGACTGGCGGATCACGCCGACCAGCTCGCGCTGCTTGGCCGAGAGGCGGGTGCGGGTCAGCACGTCGGCGATCCCCAGCACGCCGTTCAGCGGGGTGCGGATTTCGTGGCTCATGTTGGCCAGGAATTCGGTCTTCGCGCGGTTGGCCGCCTCGGCGGCGTCGCGCGCGGCGGCCATGGCGACGGCGCTTTGCTTGTGCTCGGTGATGTCGGTGAGCACGGCCACCCCGCCGCCGTCCTGGGTCCGCGAGGACTCGTGGCGCAGCCAGCGGCCGTCGGGCAGGTGGAATTCCTTGGCGCCGCCTTGCGCCCGCTGTTCGAGGTCGGTGACCCAGCGGCGGCTGTCGCCGTCGCCCAGCACATCGAACCAGCCGGCGGCGGCGGCGGCCTCGATGTGCTCGCGGCGGAGGTCGCCGACCTCCACCTCAACGCCGCAGCCGGCCATCAGGTCGGCGTAGGCGCCGTTCCAGACCTCCAGGCGATCGGCGGGGTCGAAGAACGCGAGGCCCGCGGGCACGGCGTTCAGCGCATGGCGCAGGTTCGCGAAGCTGTTGCGCTGGCCCAGCCGCTCCATGAGCATCAGGCTGGCGCAGGCCAGCAGGATGAACCCGGCGAGCCCGCCGGTGGCGAGCGCCAGGCCGCCGCGGCCCATGACCTCGGCCGGCGTGGTCAGCAGGGGATCGGGCGTCAGCTGGACCGCGGTCATGGCGGTGAAGTGCAGGCCGACGATGCCGAGGACGAAGACCCCGGCCGGAGGCGCCCAGGCAAAGCGGCCCTTCAGGCGCTCGCGCACGGCGAAGGCGGCCACGCCGCCGACGGCGGCGATCAGGATCGAGGCGGCGACGTAGCGCATGTCCCAGGAGACGTCGGCCTGGGTGCGGATGGCGTCGATGCCGGTGTAGTGCATGACGGCGATGCTGGCCCCGGCCAGGGCGCCGCCGACCAGGTTGGTCCCGGCGTCGCGCCGCCAGGCGGGCAGCGAGAAGCCCAGCCCCATGCCCAGCACCGCCACCACGAAGGAGGCCGCGGTCTCGGCGAAATCGTAGCCGATCCTGAGCGTCGGCTGGTAGGCGAGCATCGCCAGGAAGTGGGTCGCCCAGACGCCGGAGCCGGCCACCAGGCCGGTGAGGCTGAGCCAGGCCCAGCGCAGGGCGCCGGAGGCCTTCAGGCCGCGGGCATGGAAACCGAAGGCCGTGCTCGCCGCGACGATGCAGACCAGGGCGGCGACCGCCACCAGGCGCAGGTCGTGCTGCACGAAGATGCAGGTCAGGACAGCGAACACGCGGACGGACTCTCTGGCAAAAGGCGACCGCAAGGCTACGCCAAACCGGTTAACGGACTGCGTTACGCCGGGTAAGCCATCCGATCCGTAGGGCTAGAGCCGGACCCCCCGCAGGCGCAACGCATTGCCGATCACGCTCACCGAGGAGAGCGCCATGGCCAGGGCCGAGATCTGCGGCGACAGCGTCAGGTGGAAGGCCGGGTAGAGCAGGCCGGCCGCCAGCGGCACGCCGGCGGCGTTGTAGACGAAGGCGAAGACCAGGTTCTGGCGGATGTTGCCCATCACCGCGTGCGACAGCCGCCGGGCCTTCATCAGGCCCTGGAGGTCGCCGCGCAGCAGGGTGACCCCGGCGCTCTCGATCGCCACGTCGGACCCCGCGCCCATGGCGATCCCCACCTCCGCCGCGGCCAGCGCCGGGGCGTCATTGACGCCGTCGCCGGCCATGGCGACGCGGCGGCCCTGGCCACGCAGCTTCTCGACGACGGCGGCCTTGGCCTGCGGCAGGACCTCGGCCTCGACCTCGGCGATGCCCAGCCGGCGGGCGACAGCGAGCGCGGTGGTCCGGTTGTCGCCGGTCATCATGACGATGCGGACGCCGTCGGCCTGCAGGGCGCGGACGGCCTCGGCGGCGGTCGGCTTGATCGGATCGGCGATGGCGAAGGCGCCCGCCAGCCGGCCGTCGAGGCTCATGAAGACCGCCGTCGCGCCGTCGCCGCGCAGGGCGTCGGCCTCGGCGTCGAGGGCGGCGGTGTCGACGCCGAGCTCCGTCAGGAAGGCGCTCGACCCGAGCGCGAGGCGCCGGCCCTCGACCACGCCCACGACGCCCTTGCCGAGCGGGGAGTCGAACGCCGTCGGCTCGGACAAGGCGAGGCCCCGATCGGCCGCGGCGCGGACCAGGGCGTCGGCCAAGGGATGCTCGCTGGCCCGCTCCAGGCTGGCGGCCAGCCGCAGCAGGGCGGCCTCGTCCTGGCCGGGCGCCGGCCGGATGGCGGCGACCACGGGCCGCCCTTCGGTCAGGGTGCCGGTCTTGTCGACCACCAGGGTGTCGATGGCCTCGAAGCGCTCCAGGGCCTCGGCGTTCTTGATCAGCACCCCTTCGCGGGCGCCGCGGCCGACGCCCACCATGATCGACATCGGCGTGGCCAGGCCCAGGGCGCAGGGACAGGCGATGATCAGCACCGAGACCGCGGCGACCAGCGCGAAGGCGAGGCGCGGCTCGGGCCCCACCGTCATCCAGGCGGCGAAGGCCAGGGCGGCGGCGGCGATGACCGCGGGGACGAACAGGCCGGAGACCCGGTCGGCGAGGCGCTGGATCGGCGCGCGGCTGCGCTGGGCCTGGGCGACCATCCGTACGATCTGGGCGAGCAGGGTGTCGGCGCCCACCTTGTCGGCGCGCATGACGAAGGCGCCGGTCCGGTTGATCGATCCGCCGATCACCCTGTCCCCGGCCGCCTTGGCGACCGGCATGGATTCGCCGGTCACCAGGGATTCGTCGATCGCCACGCGGCCTTCCAGCACCTCGCCGTCGACCGGGACCTTCTCGCCGGGCCGCACGCGCAGGCGGTCGCCGACCTCGATCCGGTCGATGGGCGCCTCCTCATCCGAGCCGTCGTCGCGGACGCGCCGCGCGGTCTTCGGGCTGAGGTCCAGCAGGGCCCGGATCGCCCCGCCGGTCTGGGCCCGGGCGCGCAGCTCCAGCACCTGGCCCAGCAGCACCAGGACGGTGATCACCGCGGCCGCCTCGAAGTAGACCGGAACGGCGCCGCCGTGGCCGCGGAGCGCCAGGGGGAAGACGCCCGGCGCCAGCACCGCCACGACGCTGTAGAGCCAGCTCACCCCGACCCCCATGGCGATCAGGGTGAACATGTTGAGGTTGCGGGTCCTGAGCGAGGCCCAGCCGCGTGCGAAGAACGGCGCTCCGGCCCAGAGCACCACCGGCGTCGAGAGCGCGAACTGAACCCAGCTCGACACGGCCGGTGCGATGAGCGCGTGCAGGTCCATGAGATGACCGCCCATCTCCAGGACGAAGACCGGCGCGGTCAGCGCCCCGCCGATCCACAGCCGCCGCGTCATGTCCGCGAGTTCGGCGTTGGGCGGCGCCTCCGCCGTCGCCGTCTCGGGCTCGAGCGCCATGCCGCAGATCGGGCAGGCGCCCGGCCCGGCCCGGCGGACCTGCGGATGCATGGGGCAGGTGTAGGTCACGCCCGGCGCGGGCGCCGGGTCCGGCGTGGCGGCGCCAGGGTCGTGGCGGTGGCAGGGTTCGGAGGCGAGATGGTCGGCCATGGTTGATCTCCAGGCAGACGTCGCTATACCCCTATAGGGCATATTGCAATTACCCCTCTGGGGTATATGACACCTGGAAACGGGAACGCCGCATGGACCGCGAGAACAAGCCGAAGCTGCTCAACCGCCTGAACCGGATCGAGGGCCAGGTGCGCGGCATCGCCAAGATGGTCGAGGACGGCCGCTACTGCGTGGATGTGCTGACCCAGCTCCAGGCCGTGCGCGCCGCCGTGGCCAAGGTCGAAACCGAGATGCTTAAGGACCATCTGGGCCACTGCATCGAAGGCGCCATCGTCAGCGGCGACAAGGCCGAGCAGCGCCGCAAGGCCTCGGAACTGATCGAGCTCCTGGAGCGCGCCGCGCGATGACCGCGCCCGTTCCGGACGCCGGCCGCGCGCCGGCCATGCTGAGCCGGGTCCCGTCCCGCCTGCGCGAGCTGGCGGCCGGGGAGAACCTCTTCGTCCAAGGCGACCCGGCGAGCGCCATCTTCTGCGTCGAGGACGGCGTCGTGCGGCTGGAACGCAAGACGGTCGATGGCCGGTTGCTGGTGCTGCATTCCGCCCGCGCCGGCGATCCGCTCGCCGAGGCCTCGATGTTCGCCGGCAGCTATCACTGCGACGCCGTCGCGGCCGAAGCGTGCCGCGTGCGGGTCTACCGCAGCCAGGACGTCCTGGCGGCCTTCCGGCGCGATCCGGCGGCGGCGGAGGGCCTGCTCGCCCACCTGTCGCGGCAGGTGCAGGGGCTGAGGTCCCAGCTCGAGCTACGCAATGTGCGCTCGGCCAGCGCCCGCCTGCTGCTCTATCTGGAGGCCCGCGCCGGCCGCGCCAACGGCCCCGTGGAGCTGGGCGCCCAGCTGCAGCATGTCGCCGCCGAGATCGGCCTGACGCGCGAGGCGCTCTATCGGGCGTTCGCCGATCTCGCCCGCCGCCGGCTGGTGGCCAGGCGCCGCGACGCGGCCGGCGGCCATGTGATTGAGATCATACGAACGCCGGCGTCGGCATGACAGGTTCGGGCATCGCAAGGAGACCTGACATGCATCGCTTCAAGACCCACCTGCTCGCCATCCTGGCCTTGGCCGCCGCGGGAACGGCGGTGGCTGCAACCGCCGCCGCCGCGCCGGTCTTCTCGTCGAAGGAACGCGCGGAAGGCCTGCTGGAAGGCCGTGGCATGGGCCTGGCCGTGGCCGCCGAGAACCACGGCTATCCGGGCCCGCGGCACGCCTTGGATGCGGCGGACAAGCTCGGCTTGTCGGCCGAGCAGCGCACGCAGATTTCGGCCCTGGTCGACCAGATGAGGACCGAGGCCATCCCGGCGGCCAAACGCCTGCTGGCCGACGAGGACGCGCTCGACCGCCTGTTCATCGACCGCAAGGCGACCCTGGCCTCGATCACCGAAGCGTCTGAGCAGGCCGGCCGCAGCGAAGCCGCCGCCCGCGTCGTCCACCTGAAATATCACCTGGCCATGGTGAAGATCCTGACGCCGAAACAGGTCGCGGACTACGAGGCGCTGGGCAGCCACGTCGAACCCGCTGCGCCGGCGCCGGACGCCGACGCCCACCATCATCATTGAGCGGAGTGCATCGCAGAGTGCGACGTCATCGAGCGACACTGGGACTCTCCGGAATGGCCGCGGCCTGGCTGGTGGCCGCCGGCGCGGCCGTGGGCCAGGAGGCGCCGCCGCCGGCCCCGGCCGACCCTCACGCCGGCCACGACATGTCGGCCATGCCGGGGATGGATCATTCCAGGTCCGCGCCGGCCCAGGCGCCGGCCGCGCCCGCCGACCCGCACGCCGGCCACGACAAGTCCGCCATGCCGGGGATGGACATGCCGGGCATGGACATGAGCCAGCCGATGACCGCGGCGCTGGGCCCCTATGCCGCGACCCGCGAGGCCTCCGGCACGTCGTGGCAGCCGGACGCCTCCGAGCACGCCGGCCTGCATCTGGCGCGCGGGCCCTGGATGGTGATGTTCCACGGCCTCCTGAACGCCGTCTACGACCGGCAGAACGGGCCGCGCGGCGACGACAAGGGCTTCGTCTCCGGCATGCTGATGGCCATGGCGCAGCGCCCCGTGGGCGAGGCCGGGACTCTGCAGCTGCGCGCCATGCTCAGTCCCGATCCGCTGATGGGTGCGAAGGGCTATCCGCTGCTGCTGGCCACCGGCGAGACGGCGGACGGCAGGACGCCGCTGGTGGACCGCCAGCACCCGCACGACCTCGTCATGGAGTTGTCCGCCTCCTACGCCTACCGGTTCGATCCCCGCACCAGCGCCTTCATCTATGCGGGCCTGCCCGGCGAGCCCGCCTTCGGTCCGCCCGCCTTCATGCACCGGCTCTCGGTCATGGACAGCCCTGAGGCGCCGATCAGCCATCACTGGCTGGATTCCACCCATATCAGCTTCGGCGTGGTCACCGCCGGCCTGGTCCACGACGCCTGGAAGCTGGAAGCCTCGGCCTACAACGGCCGCGAGCCCGACCAGCACCGATACGACATCGAGACCGGCGCGCTGGATTCCACAGCCGTGCGCCTGTCATGGAACCCGACGGCCAACCTCGCCCTGCAGGCGTCCTGGGCCGACGAGAAGAGCCCCGAACAGCTCGAGCCCGGCGTGGACCAGCGCAAGGTCTCGGCCAGCGCCATCTACACCGTCCCGTTCGGCGACCACGGCTGGTGGTCGACCACGGCGGCCTGGGGGCGCCGCTCCAGCGAGGGCGTCGACCTCGACGCCTGGGTGCTGGAAAGCGCGCTGAAGCCGAGCGCCGCCTGGACGATCTTCGGCCGCGCCGAGCGGGTGGACAATGACGAGCTGACCCCGGCGATCGGCGGCCATCACGGGCCGGTCTTCACCGTCGGCAAGGTGTCGGTGGGCGCGATCCGCGACTGGGCGGTCTCGCCGCACGTCAGCTTCGGCCTGGGCGCGCTCTACGCCATGGATTTCGTCCCGCACGGCCTGGACGCCGCGTACGGCCTCGACCCCACCGGCGCCATGGCGTTCGCCCGGGTGAAGCTCCGCTAGGCGACGAGCGCGCCATCGGCTAGCAATCTTGGCCGATGAGCCAAGAGCTGAACCTCCTCGCCGACATCCCCGCCGTCCACGCCGCCGAGCGCGGCGGCCATGTGGCCGTCCAGTGCGAGGGCCGCACCCTGACCTACGCCGAGCTCGACCGCCGGGCGTCGCGGGTGGCGGGCCTGTTGGCTGAGGCGGGCGCCAAGCCCGGCGACCGCGTCGCCTGGCTCGGCCGCAGCCACGAGGCCTTCTTCGAGATCTTCTTCGGGGCGGCCAAGGCCCGGGTGTGCCTGGCGCCGATCAACGCCCGTCTGGCCGTGCCGGAGATCGCCTTCATCCTGCAGGATTCCGGCGCCGAGCTGTTCTTCGTGACGCCCGAGTTCTTCGCGGCCGCGCAGGCGGTGATAAGCCTGGTCGACCGCCCGATCCGGCTGATCGGGGTGCGCGAGACCTGCGAGGGCGTCGACAGCTACGAGGCCCTGCGCGACGCGGCCCCCACGCCGGACCTGACCCCGCCCAAGGCCGACGACGACGTCCTGCAGCTCTACACCTCCGGCACCACCGGCCTGCCCAAGGGCGTGCGGCTCGACAACCGCAACTACGCCGCCTTCCTCGACCTGCGCACCCAGGTGGAGGGCTTCGACTACGGCGCCGACGACACCGTGCTGATCGTCATGCCGCTGTTCCACGTGGCCGGAACCAACATCAGCTTCTCGGGCCTCGCGGCCGGCGGCCGCGTGATCCTGCTGCCGGAGTTCAGCCCGGCCTCGGTGCTGCGGCTGATCGAGGCCGAGCGCGTGGCCCACGTCTTCCTGGTGCCGGCGATGATCAACATGCTCCTGCAGGCGCCGGAGATGGAGGGGGCCGACCTCTCCAGCCTGAAGAGCGTCGCCTACGGCGCCTCGCCGATCGGCGAGGCGGTGCTGGCCGCCGCCACCGCGCGGTTCGGCTGTGGCTTCATCCAGTTCTACGGCATGACGGAATCCACCGGCGCGGGGACGTTCCTGAAGCCCAGCGAGCACGGCGGCTCCCTCTTGCGGTCCTGCGGCAAGCCCTGGCCGCAGATGGACGTGAAGATCCTGGGCGAGGACGACGCCGAGCTGGGCGTCGGCGAAATCGGCGAGATCGCCATCTTCGGCGGCATGGTCATGGCCGGCTACTGGAACCGGGCGGAGGCCACCGCCGAGACCGTCACCGCCGACCGCTGGCTGAAGACCGGCGACGCCGGCTACCGCGACGAGAACGGCTACATCTTCGTCCACGACCGGGTGAAGGACATGATCGTCTCGGGCGGGGAGAACATCTACCCGGCCGAGGTGGAGAACGCGATCCTGGGCTGCCCGGGCGTCGCCGACGCCGCGGTGATCGGGGTGCCCGACGAGCGCTGGGGCGAGGCGGTGAAGGCCATCGTGGTGGCCGCGCCCGGCGCCGCGCCCGAGCCGGAGGCCGTCATCGCCTGGGCGCGGGCGCGGATCGCCGGCTTCAAGGCGCCGAAGTCCGTGGACTTCATCGAGGCCCTGCCGCGCAACGCCTCGGGCAAGGTGCTGCGCCGCGAGCTGCGCAAGCCCTACTGGGCAGGCCGCGACCGGCTGGTCGGCTAGGGATCACGCAAGAGGGATCTGAGCATGTTTTCGCACATCATGGTGGGGACCAACGACCTGGACCGGGCCAAGGCGTTCTACGACGCGGTGCTCGGGACCCTGGGCGTGTCGCCCGGCATGGTCGACCGCCACCGGGTCTTCTGGCGCACGCCGAGCGGGGTCTTTTCGGTGTCCCAGCCGATCGACGGCGAGCCCGCGACGGCGGCCAACGGCGGCACGGTCGGCTTCGCCTGCAAGACGCCGGCGGAAGCCGACGCCTGGCACGCCGCGGGCCTCGCCCACGGCGGCGTCTCGATCGAGGACCCGCCGGGCGTGCGCGAGGGCGGCTTCGGCAACCTCTATCTGGCCTATCTGCGCGACCCGGACGGCAACAAGATCTGCGCCCTGCACCGGATGGTCTGAGCCGGCCTAGGGTGCGGCGGGGATCGTCCCGACCTGGTCCGGCGGATCGGGCCGCGGCCGGGGCGCGAGCTTCAATCTGGAGAGGCTGACCAGGGCCGCGAGCGCCGCGAGCCCGGCCGCGGTGGCCAGCGCCGTGGTCGCCGCGTGGGTCCCGGCCAGGTGGAAGAACACCGCCGTGGTGACCGCGCCCGCCGTCTGGCCGAGCAGGCGCGCGGTGGCCAGCGCCCCGCCGGCCGCGCCCGACCGGTGCAGGGGCGCGGCGGTGATCATCGCGCGGTTGTTGGGCGACTGGAAGAAGCCGAAGCCAAGGCCGCAGACCGCCATGCGCCAGGCGATGTCCAGGTTCGACGCCCCCCGACGCACCGCCGACAGCAGACCGAGCCCCGCGGCGAAGACGATCAGGCCGAGGCCGCCCAGGGCGCCGGCGCGGTGGCGGTCCGCCAGCCGCCCGGCCAGCGGCGCGGAGATCCCCACGGCCAGCGGCCAGGGGGTCATCAGCAGGCCGGTCTCCACCGCCGAGCGGCCCATCACCCCCTGGAAATAGAAGGGCAGGCCCACGTAGGCCATCATCTGGGCGGCGAAGGAGACCACCGAGGTCAGGATCGACAGGCCGAAGATCGGGATCCGCAGCAGGTCGAAGGGGACCAGCGGATGCTCGCGACGCAGCTCCCGCCAGGTCAGCAGCGCCCCGGCCGCCGCGCCGATCGCCAGCTTGGAGAGGCCCGACGCCAGGCCCTCGCGGGCCACGCCCTCCGCGCCGGTGATCAGGAAGCCGAAGGTGGCCGCGTTGAGCAGGGCCGAGACCCAGTCGAACCGGCGCTCCGACCCGACCGTCACCGGCAGGGCGCGCAGCCCGATGGCGATCGCCAGGACCCCGATCGGCACATTGATGGCGAACAGCCACTCCCAGGTCGCCCGGGCCAGGATCGCCGCCGCCACCGTCGGGCCGATGGCCGCCGAGACCGAGATCACCAGCGCGTTCAGCCCCATGCCGCGGCCCAGGAACCGCTTGGGATAGGTGAAGCGCACGAGCGCGGCGTTGATGCTCATGATGCCGCCGGCCCCCAGGCCCTGCAGCACCCGCGCGGCGGTCAGCGCCGCCAGGCTGTGCGACAGGGCGCAGCCCAGCGAGCCCAGGGTGAACACCGCCAGGCCCGCCATATAGACCCGCCGGTAGCCCAGCCGGTCGCCGAGCGCCGCCAGCGGCAGCAGCGTCACGGTGATCGCCAGCTGGTAGGCGTTGACGATCCAGATCGAGGAGGCGGCGCTGGCGTTCAGCTCGTGGGCGATGGTCGGCAGCGCGACGTTGGCGATCGCGCCGTCCAGCACCGACATGGTCATGGCCAGCCAGATGGCCGCCACCGACCAGTAGCGGCGCGGGACCGGCAGGCCGTCGGGCTGGCTCGCCACGGCGTGGGCGTCGGTGTCGTCGGGATCGCCCGGGGATCTGACGCGCGGCGTGGACATCGGGCGTCAAACCCCTGAGACGTCGATTGGTGGCGGAGTCCTAGGCGCTGGCCGCCGCGCTGGGGCGGGCCTTCACCCGGGCGAACCAGTCGCCGACCTTGCTGAACTTCGGGTCCAGCGGCTGGCCCACCGTGCCGCCGAAGTCGAGGAAGCAGAACAGCAGGATGTCGGCCAGGGTGAACCGCTCGCCGGCGATCCAGGGGCCCTGGAAGTGCGCCTCCATCCAGGCCACCCCGTCCTGGGCGACGGCCTTCAGGCCGGGCGCGGCCTCGGGCACGACCCGCATGCGGCTCTGGAACAGCGGCAGGCCCTCGGCGTAGCGGAAGCCGTTGGCCAGGGGCTCGCAGACCTTCAGGTCGACGCGGCGGGTCCACATGCGGGCCTTGGCCCGCTCCTCGGCCGTGGTCCCGATCAGCGGCGGAGTCGGATGGCGCTCCTCGAGATATTCGCAGATGGCGGTGATCTCGGTCACGCACGCGCCGTCGTCGAGTTCCAGCGCCGGGGTCTGGCCGGCCGGATTGACGGCCTTGGTATAGGGCTCCTGGCGGTTCTCGCCGGCCATCAGGTCGACCTTCACCTGCGGGATTTCCAGGCCCTTCTCGGCCAGGAACATCTTCACCACCCGAGGGTTCGGGCCGATCGAGGTATGGAGTTTCATGGCGTTCCCCTGCTGTCGTCCGCAAGCTCTAGTGGCGCGGCGCGGGGCAGGTCAATGAATCAGCCGTTAATCAATTTTTTACCGGCGGATGTGGCGTTTCGACGCGTTTTGGGGTATGTACGCGCCCCATGGCTGATCGACTTTTCAAACCCGACCTCACGGGGTCGGACGAGACGCTCGAGCACCTCCTCGCCCGTCTCCGCTCCACGCTGCGACGCCCGGCGCGCCCGCGTCGCGATGGGCCCACCGACTGGGACAGCTTCGTCACCTCCCGCCGTCCGCCCCGCGGCGCCGGCGGGGCCGAGGCGCCGATCCCCTGCGACAGACCGCTCAGCGACGCCTACGCGCCGATCTGAGACGTCAGCCCTGGCGGCTTAGGCCCGCCCGTCGCCCAGTCGAGCAGCTCGACCGGGTGGACCACCGGCATGTCCACGGCCGGCGCGATCTGGGCGATGCAGCCGACATTGCCGGCCGCCACCACCGCCGCGCCCGTGCGCGCGATGTTCGCGGCCTTGCGGTCGCGAAGCCGGCCGGCCAGCTCCGGCTGCAGGATGTTGTAGACCCCGGCCGAGCCGCAGCAGAGGTGGCCCTCGGCCACCTCGCGCACCTCGAACCCCGCCTGCGCCAGCAGCGCCGCGGGCCCAGCCTTGATCCCCTGCCCGTGCTGCAGCGAACAGGGCGCGTGATAGGCGACGGCCAGCTTGCCCGGGCGGGTCACCGGCGGCAGCCCGATCTCGCCGATGAACTCCAGGACGTCGCGGGCCCGCGCGGCGACCGCCGCCGCGTCCGGCTCGCCCGCCAGCCGATGGCCGTAGGTCTTCAGCGTCGTGCCGCAGCCGGCGGCCGTCGTGACGATGGCGTCGAAAGGGCCGGCGCGGGCCCAGGCCGCGACATTGACGGCGGCGAAGGCGCGGGCTTCCGCCGAGCGCCCCAGGTGCTCGGAGAGCGCCCCGCAGCAGCCCTCGCCCTCGACCAGCGCCACCTCGAACCCCGCGCGGGTGATCAGCCGGATCGCCGCCTCCCGGATGGAGGGCGCCATGGCTGGTTCGACGCAGCCCTGCAACAGCGCCACCCGGCCGCGGCTTGTCCCCTCAGCAGGATAGGAGGCCCGCGCCCCGTCCGCAGGCGTGGCCTTGGGGACCAGGCGGAGCAATGCAGCGAGCGATTTGAGATTCAACGCTTCAAGCACCGGTTCCAGCGGCCGCGCCAGCCGGCCCAGCGCCAGCGCCGCGCGCAGCCGCCCGGGCCGCGCCAGCACCGCCGGGATCATCGCGCGCAGCATCCGCTCGAACGGCGCCCGGCGGTGGTGCGCCTCGATGTGCGCGCGGCCGTGGTCGATCAGCTGGGCGTAGTCCACGCCGGACGGGCAGGCGGTGACGCAGGCCAGGCACGACAGGCAGCGGTCGACGTGGGTGACGGTCTCGCGCGGCGGCGGCCCGCCGGCCTCCAGCATCGCCCTGATCAGCTCGATGCGACCGCGCGGGCTGTCGCGCTCGTCGCCCAGCAGCACATAGGTCGGGCAGGTCGCGGTGCAGAAGCCGCAGTGCACGCACTTGCGGATCTCCGCCTGGCTGGCGGCGACCTCGGGATCGGCGAGCTGGGCCGCGGTGAAGGCGGTCTGCATCAGGACGCGCCCATGCGGCCGGGATTGAGCACGCCGTTCGGATCGAACGCCGCCTTCACCCGCGCCGTCAGCGCCTTGAGCGGCCCGTCCAGCGGTTCGAACGCCAGGCCCTCGCCGCGATAGAGGGTCGCGTGGCCGCCCAGGGCGCGGACCGCGGCGCGGGGATTGTCCTCGGACAACAGCCAGACCAGACCGCCGCCCCAGTCGTAGAGCGCCTCGCCCGCCGCCGCCTCGCCGACGCGCCAGCCCGCGGCCGGCGGGACGGAGATGCGCCACAGCGGGCGGGGGTCCTTCCAGAGGGCCTCGACGTCGCGCACCTGGGCCCAGAAATCCCGGCTCAGCGGGCCGTCGAGCTGCTCGACGCGGCCGAAGTCCTTCAGCGCCATCGCCAGGTGCTCGGCCCGCGCCGCCACCGAGGCCGCGAAGCCCTCCAGGCGCAGGGCCGTCACCGCCATCTCGCCCTTCAGCGGCGCCCGGGCGGCGGTCGCCGCGGGCAGGTGCGCCGCGCCGGAGACCTCGGCCGGAGCGTGCAGCGCCCGGGTCATGGCCTCGCCCGCCCGGCGGTCGTCGAGGCCGAAGAACAGCAGGGTGAGCTCGGTGCGCGCGGCGGGCAGCACCTTGATGGTGACCTCCGTCAGCACCGCCAGCGTCCCCCAGGACCCGGCCATCAGCTTGCAGAGGTCGTAGCCGGTGACGTTCTTCACCACCCGGCCGCCGGCCTTCACCAGTTCGCCGCGGCCGGTCACGGCCTCGAGGCCCAGGAAGTGGTCCCGCGCGGCGCCCGCCCGGATGCGGCGCGGTCCCGAAAGGTTGGCGGCCAGCGCCCCGCCCAGAGTCGGCTGGCCCTTGGCGCCCAGCAGCCTGCCGAGGTGCGGCGGCTCGAACGGCAGCATCTGGCCCTGCGCGGCGACCAGCTTCTCCAGGGTCGCCAGCTTCACGCCCGCCTGGGCGGTCAACACCAGCTCCTCGGGCGCATAGTCGATCACCCTGGTGAGGCCCGCCAGGCTCAGCACGGCGTCGGCGCCCGCGACGGCGCCGATCCCGCGCTTGGTCCCGCCACCCACGATCTCCAGGGGCCGGCCCTCAGCCACCAGCTCGACCACCTCGGCGGCGGTCTTCGGCGTCTCGGTGCGGGCGGCGACGTCCAGCATCAGAACCGCGGCAGCTCGGGGAAGGCCACGGCGCCGCGATGCACGTGCACCCGGCCGAGCTCGGCGCAGCGGTGCAGCCTGGGGAACACCTTGCCGGGGTTGAGCAGCAGGTCGGGGTCGAAGGCGCACTTCACGCGTTGCTGGCAGGCGAGGTCCGTCTCGTTGAACATCTCGCCCATCAGGTCGCGCTTCTCGACGCCCACGCCGTGTTCGCCGGTCAGCACGCCGCCGACCGCCACGCAGAGCTTCAGGATGTCG
>Ga0105240_10005400_pt1 | contig 19053 bp, 17 predicted proteins | sample KBSC54metaG_FD_80426 | JGI IMG/M metagenome (GOLD analysis project Ga0105240, IMG submission 80426) | Corn rhizosphere microbial communities from Kellogg Biological Station, Michigan, USA - KBS C5-4 metaG | ecosystem: Host-associated > Plants > Roots > Rhizosphere > Soil | place: Michigan, USA... | reverse complement strand
GTGCCGCGTCCGCTGTTGCCGCCGCGGTGGGTCGTCCCGTAGACCCACGGGCACGTCTCGGCGACGACGTCGAGATCCTCCGGCGAGATGTTCATGTCGCCCGCCGTCCGGTAGCTGCCGCCGAGCGAGGCAACGAGCTCGCCGTAGCGCCTCAAGAGCCGCTTGCGCGCCTGGCCCGCGGGGAGCTCCGGTACCGCGAGCACTCCCTTGCCGCCGCCGCGTGGCATCCCCGCCGCCGCCATCTTCCGGGTCATCGCTCCCGAGAGGCGCATCGCGTCGGCAAGGCCGTCCGCCGGAGCGGGGTAGACGCGCATGCGCGTTCCCCCACCGGCCGGGCCGCGCGACGTCGAGTGGAGGCAGACGAAGATCCAGGCGCCGCTTTCGGGGTCGAAGCGAACGACCGCGTGCTCCCCGTCCCAGCCCGCGAGAAGGTCTTCGAAGTCCACGCGCTGGACCGTACCGAAGCTCTCCTCGGCTACACTCCGCCGCCGGAATGGCCGGAGAACGCACCAAACTCGTCGTCGCCAATCGCGAGAGGCTCGGCTCCGCCGAGTCGCGCCGCATGCGCAAGGAGGGGCTCGTTCCGGGCGTCCTCTACGGGAACGGCGAGCCGGTCGCGATCTGCATCGAGGAGCGGGAGCTTCGCCGTGCGCTTACCGGCGCGGCAGGCCTTCACTCGATCCTCGACGTCGAGATCGACGGCAAGGGGTCGACGCACGCGTCGATCCTCAAGGAGTACCAGGTCGACCCGGTGCGCGGTGGCGTGACGCACGTCGATCTGCAGGAGGTGCGGCTCGACAAGCCGATCCAGGCCTCGGTCTCCGTCGAACTGCACGGCGGCGAGGACGCACCGGGCGTGCGTGAGGGTGGAGTCCTCTCGCAGCCCCTTCGCGAGGTGAGGGTCGAGGCGCTGCCGCTCGAGGTGCCGGAACACATCGACCTCGACGTCTCGGGGATGGACATCGGCGGCACGCTGCGCATCTCGGATCTCACCGCGCCGGAAGGTGTCACCCTTCTCGACGACCCGGAGATGGTCGTCGCGACCGTCACCGCACCGACGAAGGTCGTCGAGCCCGAGCCCACGGAGGAGGAGCTCGCAGCGATGGAGGCGGAGGCCGAGGGTGTCGAGGGCGAAGAGGGCGAAGAGGGCGAGGCTGCCGAGGGCGGTGCAGAGCCGGAGGCAGAGGCTTCCGGCGACGACGCCAGCGAAGAGGGCTGAGTCATGCGGCTCTGGCCGCGTCGGCAAGGCTCGTCACTCGATCTGCTCGTCGTGGGTCTGGGCAACCCGGGCCGCGAGTACGAGCGGAACCGGCACAACGTCGGTGCGATGGTCGCGGACGAGCTCGCCCGTCGTCACGGCGGCTCGTGGCGCGCGAAGTTTTCCGCGCGGATCGCTGAGATTCGGCTCGAAGGCCACAAGCTCGCACTCCTCAAGCCCGAGACGTACATGAACGAGTCGGGCCGCTCGGTCGGCGCGGCGTCGTCGTTCTTCAAGGTCGCGCCTGACGCTGTCCTCGTGGTCCACGACGAGAGCGACCTCGAGCTCGGCCGTCTTCAGCTGCGGCTGGGGGGAGGGCTGGCGGGACACAACGGCCTGCGCTCGGTGGCGCAGCATCTGAAGACGCAGGAGTTCCTGCGGCTCCGCGTCGGAGTCGGCCGGCCGGAGCGGGGCGACCCGCGTCCGCTAGCCGACTGGGTGTTGTCGAACTTCGAGCCGCACGAGGACGTGGACGCCCTCGTCGCGCGGGCCGCGGACGCCGTTGAGACGCTCGACGCGGACGGAGTCGAGCGCGCCCAGGTCCAGGTCAACCGGCGCTAGCTTCGGGCCCACCGTCGAGGGCGCCGAGCCCGTGCTCCAGCAGTCGGTAGGCGCGCTCGAGGTCCTTGCGGAGGCGCCGCACCGCTGTCGGGCCGCTGCACCCGGCGAGCGCGTGCTCGCGAGCGTTGCGGAAGAACTGCCAGTGCACGCTCATCAGGAGGTTCGCGGCGATCTGCGCGTCTGCCGGATGAAGGGTGAGCTCTTCGCGAATAGTCGCCGCGAGGTGGTCCGTGAACTGCCCCATCACCTCCATCTCCTTCGCCTGCAGTGCCGGAGATGCGGCAATCGCGCCGGCGAAGTGCGCGAAGCCGGGGCTCGCGAGCCTGCCGCACTCCTTCGCGTGCAGCCCATGCATCGCCTCGACGAGCGACTGCCCCGGTTCGCGGCTTCGAATGGCCTCGGCCAGCGCTTCCAACCGCTCGGGCACCTCGTCGAAGAAGATGTCCTCCTTCGTCGGGAAGTAGTTGAAGACGGTCTTCTCGGAAACGCCCGCCGCGCGCGCTATCTCGCCGACAGTAACGTGATCGAAGCCGCGCTTTACGAAGAGGCCCATCCCGGCGGCCGCGATTGCCTCGCGTGTCTGGAGCTTCTTCGTCTCGCGCAGGCCCACTTAACAAGATCGTAGCATTTTTTACAGTTGCGGTAAAGTTACCGAGTCTGTAAGATCGCGCGGATAGGCAACCGAAAGGGAGAAGGAATGCTGGCTCGTCTCGCTCACGTCGTCGCCCGGAACCGCTGGAAGGTCATCGGCGCCTGGATCGTCCTCACGCTCTTCGGCGCGTTCGCCGCAGGGCAGGTCTCGAAGCGCTGGTACCAGAGCTTCTCGATCCCGGGCAAGTCGGCTTACGAGGCGAACCAGCGCACGCTCAAGGCGTTCGGGACCGGTGTCCGGCCGCCGGACGTCGTGGTCTTCCACACGGCGGGTGACGCGACGAAGAGCGGGGCGATCGAGGCGGCGATGAAGCGCGCCGCGGCGGTCCTGCCCGGCTCGCGGACGAGCTCGTACTTCGCGACGCACAACCTCATGTACGTCTCGAAGGACCGGCACACGACGTTCGAGGAGGTCTATCCCTCAGGGCCTTCGAAGTTCGACTCGACGAGCAAGGCGAAAGAGGTCCGTGCCGCGGCCGGCCATGGGTTGTCGCCCGGAATCCAGGTCGAGGTCACCGGGCACGATCCGCTCGAAGAGGCCAGCACGCATGGCGGAGGCGGCGGAAACGTCCTCGTCGAGGCCGTCATCGGCGGCCTCGGCGCGCTCGTCATCCTCCTCTTCGTCTTCGGCACGCTGCCGGCGATCCTGGTCCCTGTGGCGGTCGCCGCGGCCGCAATCCTCAACACGTTCACGCTGGTGTGGGCGCTGACGTACATCACGAACGTCTCGATCATCGTCGAGTTCCTGATCGCGCTCGTCGGCCTCGGCGTGGCGATCGACTACGCGCTGCTGATGATCTTCCGCTTCCGCGACGAGCTGCGTGAGGGGGAGGACGTCGAGACCGCTCTCGTCGAGACGATGACCCACGCAGGCCGCTCGGTGATCGTCTCGGGTTCCACCGTCGCAGTGGGCCTCCTGTCGATGGTCATCTTGCCCCTGCCGTTCATCCGCTCGATCGGGATCGGCGGGATGCTGATTCCGGCCGTGTCGGTGCTCGCCGCGATCACGCTGATGCCCGCGATCCTCGCGGCGCTCGGCCAGCGGATCAACAGCGTTCGGCTGCTGCCGAAGCGGTTCGTCGACCACGGACATCCGGAGGACGGCGGCTGGGGACGCTGGGCGCGGTTCGTCCTGCGGCGGCCGTGGCCGGTCGCGGTCGTGGGCACGGCAATCGTGACCGTCCTCGTCGTGCTCGGTGTCCAGCTGAACCCGAACGAGTCGCAATTGAAGAACTTCCCAGGTGCCGGAACCGCCATCGCCGGACGCACGATGCTCGCGAACGCCGGGATCTCGCCCGGCGTGATGAAGCCGTTCGTGACGCTTGTCGAGGACGGCGGCAACGGCCAGCAGGTTGCGGCGAACGAACGCACTGTGTCCGGCATCGTCGGTGCGACGGTGCCGACCGCGCCCGGCTGGCGCCAGGGCCCCGACACGCTCGTCGAGGCGTTTCCCGCCATCGATGGGGCGGCGCCCGGAATCCAGGGAGTCATCAACCGCGTCAACGACACGCTGCAGGGAACGAGCGCAACCCTCGGGGGCGTGCCGGCGGTCGATCGTGACTTCGTGCATGCCGTGTACGGGAACTTCCCGTACGTGCTGGCGTTCGTCCTCGTGCTGACGCTCGTTCTGCTGACGCGGGCCTTCCGGTCGATTGTGCTGCCGATCAAGGCGGCGATCCTCAACCTCGTCTCGCTCGGCGCGGCCTTCGGGATCGTGGTCTTCATCTTCCAGATGGGACACGGCTCGTCGCTCTGGAACATCACCGCGACGCAGGCGATCACGGCCTGGATCCCCTTGATGATCTTCGCCTTCCTGTTCGGTCTCTCGATGGACTATGAGGTCTTCATGCTCACCCGCATGCGCGAGGCCTACGACGAGACGGGCTCGACGGACCGCGCCATCGAGCTCGGCGTCGCGCGGACCGGGAAGCTCGTCACGAGTGCCGCGCTGATCCTGATGTTCGCGTTCCTCGTGCTGTCGTCGAGCCCGGGCTTCGAGATCAAGGAGTTCGCGATCGGTCTCGCTGCGGGGATCATCTTCGACGCGACCGTGATTCGCGCCCTGCTCGTGCCGGCGCTGATGCGCCTCCTCGGGAATGCGAACTGGTGGCTGCCTGACTGGACGCGGAAGGCCCTGTTCATCGGCCCCGAGCGGCGGCGGGAGCGCGAGCCGCAGGCGGCGCTGGAGTCCTAGGCGGCGAAGCGCTTGGCGGCGCGGGCGCGAGCTCGCGCCGCCTCGACCTCACGGTCGCGCGGCGCCGCAGTCGTCACGAGCGCGTCGAGCAGGCGCTGCGTCGCCGACGCGACCTCGTCGATCGCGTGCCCGAAGGCATGCTCGTTCGCCTTCGAGGGCTTCGTGAAGCCACTCACCTTGCGCACGTACTGCTCCGCGGCAAGGCGCACCTCGTCCGAAGTCGCTTCGGGCTCGAAGTTGTAGAGGGTACGGATGTTCCGGCACATGCCCCCATGAATACCATGGCCCGAGCGGAACGCGAGTTCCGTCCGTCGTCATGGACCGTCCGGTACTTCACGCCTTCATACGCGAGCTCGTCGAGCACGAGCGGCTCGTCGAGCTCGCCGACGCGCTGCCGACACGCGCGCGGGTGTCGGAGCCTGCGCTGCCGCTTCTGCTCGCCTCGCTGCACGAGCGGCTTGGACGTGCGGTTGTAGTCCTCCTGCCGGAGGACGCGGATGCGCGCGACGCCGCCGAGAGCGCGGCCTGGTTCCTCGGCGACGACGCGGTAGGACTGCTGCCGAGTCGCGGCGTCACCTGGGAGTCGGGGCTCACGCCTCCGCCGCACCTTGTCGGCGAGCGAGCACGAGCGCTCCACGTGCTCGAGCGAGGTGGGCTCGTCTGCGCGTCGGCACGCGCGCTGGCCGAGGGGCTGCCGCCCGCGGAGGTGCGGCCCGAGTCGATCGAGCTGCGCGCGGGTCTCGAGCCCCAGGCCGCCGGAGGCGGGCCCGGTCTTTCGCCGGGCGACGCCGGCTTCGCCGGCGGCGCTTCCAGCGGTGTCGAGGGCCTGGGGGAGTCGCTTGCGCTCGCCGGCTACGAGCGGGTTGAGCGCGTGGACGACCGTGGACAGTTCGCCGTGCGCGGAGGCATCGTCGACGTCTTCCCGACGACCGGCCGCGAGCCCTTTCGCGTCGAGTTCTTCGGCGACGAGATCGAGTCCGTGCGCGCCTTCTCGCCCTTCACCCAGCGTGCGCTTCACCCGGTTGCCGAGGCGACGCTGTACCCCGCGGCAGAGCGCAGCCTCGATCTCGTCGAGGCCGAGCTAACGGACGACGAGGGTGAGGACGCAGTCGTCGAGATGCCCGACGACCTCGTCCCGGCGCTCGACGGCCCACCCGATCTCGTCTTTCAGCCGGACGACGTGCGTCGCGTGTGGGAGGAGGACGGCGTCCTCGAACCGCCTTCGCTCGCGGGCTCGACGGAGCTCGATTCGTTCCCGCAAGCACAACCCTTCGCGTTCGAGGCGCAGCGGCCCGCGATCGCCTCGCGCGGTCTCGCCGAGGCCGAGAGCGAGCTCGCGGCGCTGCTCCGCTCGGGCCAACGGGTCGTCGTCGCCTTCCCGCATCGTGGCGAGGCGCTGCGAACCCAGAACCTGCTCCGCCGGGTCGAGGCGCGGGTGCTCGAGCCCGGAGACGAGCTGCCGGAGGAGCCCGAGCTCCTCTTCGCCATCGCGCCGGCTCGTCGCGGCTTCGTCTGGCGTGACCTCGGGCTCGTCCTCTTGCCCGACCACCAGGTCTTCCGCAGGCGCGCGCCGCGTGAACGGCGCCTCGGCGGCCGTGCGCTGCAGTCCTTCGCCGACCTCCGCACCGGCGACTACGTCGTGCACGAGGACCATGGTGTGGGCAAGCTGCTCGGGTTCGAGACGAACACCGTGGCCGGCGTCACGCGGGACTATCTCCTGCTCGCGTTCCGCGGCGAGGACCGGCTCTACGTCCCCCACGAGCAGCTCGGCAAGGTCTCGCGCTACGTCGGCGCCGACGCCTCGGCTCCCGCGCTGTCGAAACTCGGCGGCAAGGCCTGGCAGACGCTCAAGTCGCGGGCACGCGAGTCGGTCCGCGACCTCGCCGGCGACCTGATCCAGCTCTATGCGCAGCGGCAGACGCAAGCAGGGATGGCGTACGACCTTTCGAGCGAGTGGCTGCCGCAGCTCGAGGCGAGCTTCCCGTACCGCGAGACGCCGGATCAGGAGGCGGCGATCGAGGCGGTCAAGGAGGACCTCGAGACGCCGCGGCCGATGGACAGGCTCGTCTGCGGCGACGTCGGCTTCGGCAAGACGGAGGTCGCAGTGCGCGCCGCGTTCGCCGTGGCCGTGAACGGGCGGCAGGTTCTGCTCCTCGCGCCGACGACGATCCTCGCCGAGCAGCATTTCAACACCTTCCGAGATCGCTTCCGCGATTTTCCGGTTCAGGTCGAGATGGTCTCCCGGTTCGTGTCTCCGAAGGAGACGAAGCGGATCCTGGCCGACTTCAGCGCGGGCAAGGTGGACGTCCTGATCGGGACGCACCGGGTGCTCAGCCGCGACGTGATCCCGAAGGAGCTCGGCCTCGTGATCCTCGACGAGGAGCAGCGCTTCGGCGTTGCGCAGAAGGAGCTCCTCAAGTCGCTGCGGCTCGAAGTCGACGTGCTCACGCTCAGCGCGACGCCGATTCCCCGCACGCTCCACCTCTCGCTCGCGGGCATGCGCGACATCTCGATCATCGAGACTCCGCCCGAAGGGCGCCGCCCGATCCGCACGACCGTCGGCGAGTACGACGAGGAACTCGTGAAGCTTGCACTCGAGCGCGAAGCGGGACGCGAGGGGCAGGCGTTCTTCCTCCACAATCGGGTCGAGACGATCGAGGAGCGCGCGGCGCAGCTGCAGCAGCTGTGTCCCGGGCTGCGCTTCCTCGTCGCGCACGGCCAGATGCGGGAGAAGGAGCTCGAGGAGCGGATGCATGCGTTCCTGCGCGGGGACGCGGATGTCCTCGTCTCGACCACGATCATCGAGTCCGGGATCGACATCCCGCAGGCGAACACCCTCGTCGTCGAGCGCGCCGACACGCTCGGGCTCTCCCAGCTCTACCAGATCCGTGGACGGGTCGGCCGCTCCGACGCGACCTCGTTCGCTTACCTCTTCTATCCGGACACACGCGAGCTGACCCCCGAGGCGCGGGCCCGGCTCGCGACGCTCGCCGACCACACGGAGCTCGGCGCGGGGTTCGCGATCGCGATGCGCGATCTCGAGATCCGCGGCGCGGGGGAGTTGCTCGGCGCGGAGCAGTCGGGCCACGTCGCCGCTGTCGGGTTCGAGCTCTACGTCGAGCTTCTGAACGAAGCCGTCGCCGAGCTGCAGGGCCAGAAGCGGGTCGCGGCTCGTCCGGTGCGCGTCGACGCGCGCGTCGACGCCTACGTTCCCGCGGCGTACGTCGACTCGGAGGCGTTGCGAATCGACGTCCACCGCCGGCTTGCGCTCGCGGAGACCGAGGATGAGCTGCGCGAGCTGCAGGCGGCGCTCGAAGACCGCTACGGGCCGCTGCCGGAGCCCGTCGAGAACCTCTTCCGCATCCAGGAGGCGAAGATCAAGGTCGCGCTGCTCGGCGCCGACTATCTCGTCTTCCAGGGCGGCAAAGCCACGGTCGGACGGCTCGTGCTCGGCTCGGGGGAACTTCGTGAGCTCCGCGACCGTGCGAAGACGGCCGTGTACGTCTCGGCCAAGCAGGAGGTGAGCCGCCGCGCGCAGAAAGAGATCGCGGAGGCGGTTGAGCTTGTCGATGCTATCTTGGACGCGCGCCGGGCGGCCTGAACCGCTTTTCGCTGCACACCGGCGTTTCCCGCGACATCGACCTCACTGGATGCAAATGAAGACTCGCGCGCCTTTCCTCGCCCTGACTGTTGCCGTCCTTGCCGTCTTCGCCGCAGGATGCGGCGGTGGGGGTGGCGGATCCGTGCCGGCTGACGCGGTCGCCAAGGTCGGCTCCACGCCGATCTCGAAGTCGACCCTGTCCGCACTGATGAACGTGGCCTTCGCGCGCTACAAGGCTCAGAAGCAGCCTGTGCCGAAAGTCGGCACGCCTCAGTACACGCAGCTGCGCGACCAGGCCGTCACGTTCCTCGTACAGGAGGAGGAGCTCACGCAGGAAGGCGAGAAGCTCAGCGTCGCCGTGTCGCAGAAGGATCTCGACAAGCGGGTCGACCTGATCAAGAAGACCTACTACAAGGGCAGCGAGGCGAAGCTCGAGGCCGCACTGAAAAAGGACGACATCACCCTCTCCGACCTCGAGCAGTACAACCTCAAGCCGCAGCTTCTCAGCGAGAAGCTCGAGGCCAAGGTGACGAAGGACGTCACGGTGTCGACGTCCGACGCGCAGAAGTACTACGACCAGAACAAGGCGTCGTTCGCGACGCCCAAGACGCGCGAAGTGCGACACATCCTCGTCAACAGCAAGAGCCTCGCCGACCAGATCGAGACGAAGCTGAAGAACGGCGCGGACTTCGCGAAGCTGGCGAAGCAGTACTCCAAGGACACCGGCTCAGCGCAGCAAGGCGGCAAGCTGTGTGTCGCGCACGGCGGCTCGAGCGGAGCGTGCACGCAGACCGTGCCGCCGTTCGACAAGGCCTCGTTTTCGCTCAAGACGAACGAGATCTCGGCGCCGGTCAAGAGCGTCTACGGCTACCACATCATCCAGGCTCTCGGGCCGATCAAGCCCGCGCACACGCAGACGTTCAAGGAAGTCGAGTCGCAGATCAAGTCGAACCTCGCCCAGCAGAAGAAGCAGACCGCCTGGTCGGACTGGCTCGCCAAGGTGAAGAAGGACTACGGCGGCAAGGTCTCGTACCAGACGGGCTACGCGCCGGCGACCACGACGACTCCGACGGTTTCGACGCCGACCACGACCGGCTGAGGTGACCGAGGCGGAGCCTGCGGAGGCTCTGCTCGCGCTGCAGCGGCTGACCGAGCGTCTGCGCCGCGAGTGCCCGTGGGACCGCGAGCAGACAGCGGCGACGATCGTGCCGCACACCGTCGAGGAGTCGTACGAGGTCGCGGACGCGGCGCTCGCCGGCGACGATGCGAAGCTGCTCGACGAGCTCGGCGACCTGCTCTTCCAGGTCTATTTCCTCGCGCTCCTGCTCCAAGAGCGGGGCGCCGGCGATCTGGCGCAGGTTGCGCGCGGCGTCCACGAGAAGCTCGTCCGGCGGCACCCGCACGTCTTCGGCGACGTCGAAGCGCGTACCGCCGAGCGTGTGCGCTCGAACTGGGAGCGGATCAAGCGTGAGCAAGAGGGGCGCGAGGGGATCTTCCACGACGTCGCGGAAGGGCTGCCGGGGCTCCTCTACGCGCGCAAGATCCAGCAACGGGCCAAGGCTGTGGGCTTCGAGTATCCGGATCTCGCCGGTGCGATGGCGGATCTCGCCGACGAGCTGCGCGAGCTCGAGGAGGAGCCGTCCGGCGACGAGCTCGGTGACGTCCTCTTCGCGGCGGTCAACGTCGCGCGCCGGCTCGAGGTCGATCCCGAGCTCGAGGCTCGGCGGGCCGCGCAGCGCTTTCGCCGCCGGGTGGAGGTGGCGGAGGAGCTCGCCACCGGTGACGGCAAGGATTGGACGGTGCTTCCGCTCGACGAGCAGGATGCATATTTCGACCGGGCCAAGGAGACCGAGTGAGCGCAATCACCGAGGTCCGCGCCCGCCAGGTCCTGGACTCTCGCGGGAATCCGACGGTCGAGGTCGAGGTGGTCGCCGGTGCGCGCGGCACGGCCATCGTCCCGTCGGGGGCGTCGACCGGCGTGCACGAGGCGGTCGAGCTTCGTGACGGCGGGAGTGCATGGAACGGCAAGGGCGTCTCCACTGCCGTCACCAATGCGAACGGAGAGATTGCGCAGGCTGTTCGCGGGCTCGACGTCACGGACCAGGAGGGCCTGGATCGCGTCCTGATCGAGCTCGACGGTACGCCGAACAAAGGACGGCTCGGCGCGAACGCCATTCTCGGCGTCTCGCTCGCCGCGGCCAAAGCGGCGGCTGCCGAGGCGGGCGTCTCGCTGTTCCGCCACCTCGGCGGTGCAAGCGCGACGACTTTGGCCGTCCCGATGATGAACGTGATCAACGGCGGCGCGCATGCCGACAACTCGATCGACCTGCAGGAGTTCATGGTCGTTCCGGCGGGTGCGGATTCGTTCTCGGCCGGGCTCCAGATCGGGGTCGAGGTCTACCACGCGTTGAAGAAGCTGCTGACCGAGCGCGGTCTCTCGACGCTCGTCGGCGACGAAGGCGGCTTCGCGCCGGATCTCGACGCGAGCGAAGCGGCGATCGAGCTGATCCTCGAAGCTGCCGAGCGCGCCGGACATCGCGACCGAATCGCGATCGCACTTGATCCGGCGACGAGCGAGGTCTTCTCCGACGGCCTCTATCGCTTCGAGGGCCGGGAGCGCTCGAGCGCGGAGATGCCCGAGTTCTGGGCGGACATCGTCGACCGCTACCCAATCGTCTCGATCGAGGACGGGGCGGCGGAGGATGACTGGGACTCGTGGCTGGCCCAGACCGAGCAGCTAGGCGAGCGCGTGCAGCTCGTCGGAGACGACCTCTTCGTCACCAACCCGGTCCGGCTGCAGGAAGGCATCGATCGCGGCGTCGCCAACTCGATCCTCGTCAAGGTCAACCAGATCGGGACGCTGACGGAGACGATCGAGGCCGTGCGGCTCGCGCAGGCGAACGGCTACACGGCAGTCATGTCCCACCGGTCGGGCGAGACCGAGGACGCGACGATCGCCGATCTCGCTGTCGCGCTCGGCACGGGCCAGATCAAGACCGGCGCCCCCGCCCGCTCGGACCGCGTCGCAAAGTACAACCAGCTGCTCCGGATCGAGGAGGAGCTTGGTGCGGGGGCTGTGTATCCGGGGTGGAGCGCTTTCCCGCGCTTCTCGCGTTAGTACCCTGAGGCGTATGGCGATCGACCGCCGGACGAAGATCGTGGCGACTCTCGGGCCGTCGTCCGACTCGCGGGAGCGGCTTCGCGCGCTGATCGAGGCGGGAGTGGACGCCGTGCGCTTCAACCTCTCACACGGCACGCACGAGGAGCACTCCGAGCGAGCCTGGCTCGTGCGAGAGATCGCTGCCGAGGTCGGCCGTCCGATCGCCCTGATCGGAGACCTCCAGGGCCCGAAGCTTCGGATCGGCGAGCTCGCGGAGCCGGTCGTCCTCCACAAGGGCGACATGGTCTGCGTCTGCGCCGAAGAAGCCGCGACAGACGGCGAGCTGCCCATCGCGCCGGCCGTGATCGGGGACGTCCTCGAGCCCGGCCACGAGGTGCTGATCGACGACGGGCTCGTCAGGCTCCGCGTCGACGACGTCAAGAGTGGCCGCGCCACCTGCGCCGTGGTCGTCGGCGGCCTCGTCAGCTCGCACAAGGGCGTGAACCTCCCGGGCGTGCCGGTGCCGATCCCATCCCTCACGCGCAAGGACCTCGCGGATCTCGAGTGGTCGGTCTCGACAGGCGTCGACTTCGTCGCGCTCTCCTTCATCCGCTCTCCTGCCGATGTGCGCGACCTGAAGGCACTGCTCGAGCAGGCCGGCTCGCACGCGCACGTGATCGCGAAGATCGAGAAGTCGGAGGCCGTCGACGTCCTCGACGACGTGCTCGCCGAGACCGACGCGGTGATGGTCGCGCGTGGCGATCTCGGTGTGGAGATCGGCCCCGCGCTCGTGCCGCTCGTCCAGAAGCGGATCATCCACAAGGCGCTCGAACGCGGAAAGCCCGTGATCACGGCGACGCAGATGCTCGAAACGATGGTGCACTCGCCCGAGCCGACGCGCGCCGAGGCGAGCGACGTCGCGAACGCCATCCTCGACGGCACCTCTGCCGTGATGCTCTCCGGCGAGACCGCCGTTGGCGAGTACCCGGTCGAAGCGGTCGCCTACATGGACCGGATCGCGCGGGCGGTCGAGCCGAGCCTCGATTACCGGCACGAGCTGCCGGAGGCGACCGAGAACCCGTCGATCGCACACGCGATGTCGAATGCTGCGTGCGACCTCGCCCAGGCGCTGCAGGCAAAGGCGATTCTCGTCCCCACCTTCACCGGCAGGACGGCGAACGCGGTCGCGCGACTGCGTCCGCGGCGTCCGGTCGTCGCGCTGACGCACGTCGACTGGGCGATGCGACAGCTCGCACTGGAGTGGGGGGTTACGCCGCTGAAGATCTCCGAGACGGGCGACGTCGAAGACCTGTGGCGGCTCGCGGTCGAAGCGGCCCACGAGGCCGGAATCGTCGAGGCCGGCGACCGGGTCGTGATCACGGCGGGAACTGCCGTCAACATCCCCGGCACCACGAACGTCATCAAGGTCGACGTCGTTCAGTAGTCGCAGGACCGCCGTGCCCGAGGGAGAACTCGGGGCACGATGGCTGCGAAGAAGAAGCGCCGCCGGCGTATCGGTGGACCGATCGCCCGCCGCTGGTTCGCTGTCGGCGCGCTCGTGCTCGTCGGGCTTCTCTACTACCGGCCGCTGCACGACTTCGCCGACGCGCGCTCCCAACGGGCGGTCAGGGTCGCGGCGGTGCGGCAGCTGCAGAAGGAGCACGAGGCGCTCGAGCAGCGCCTCAAGCGAGCTTCGTCACTCGTAGTCCTCGTACAGCAGGCACGGGCACTCGGGTACATCCGCCCGGGCGAGCACCTCTTCATCGTCAAGGACATCCCGCAGTGGCGACGCGGGCAGCACGCACATCGGCATGCTGCCTCCCGTGGTCACGGACGCTGATCGAGCCGTCGTAGCGCGCCAGCTCGGGCGGGAACCGCGGACGCTCCGTCGCGTCGCGATCCGCTGCCCGTTCGGCGCTCCGGCGGTCACCGAGCAGAGTCCGTACGGCTCGGACGGCGAGCCGTTTCCGACGACGTACTACCTCACCTGCCGCCATCTCGTCGCCGCGGTGTCGCGCCTCGAAGCCGCCGGAGGAGTCGAACGATGGAGCGAGGCGACGCGCACCGACCCGGCTCTCGCCGCGAGTCTCGCCGCCGCAGACGAACAGCAGCGGCGCCTGCGCAGGGAGCTCGCAGACAGCGAGGCCGGAAGCGACGGGGGAGACTCGCTCGAATACGGCATCGGCGGTTCGCGCCGGGGCGGCAGCCTCAAGTGCCTCCACGCGCACGCCGCCTTCGCGCTCGCGCGTCCGGGCTACGAGCTCGGCGAGCGCATCCTCGACGAGCTCGAACCGCGCTGGCCCGAGCGGTGCTGCTCCCTATGAGCCACGTCTTGATCGCGAGACACGAGTGGGAGGAGGGGAGCCGGCGCCTCGAGGCTGCCCGCGACGACGGGCATCGGTACGGGCAGCTGCTCGAGCTTCTCAACCTCGTGCACGCTGAGCTGCGCAGGCGAATCGGGCAGACGTACACGCTCCAGCAGCTCGCTGCGGCCTACGGCGACTCCGAGAGCTGGGCGCGCGAAGTCCTCGAGGAGCGAGCAGAGATGCCGGAGTGGCCGCGCGATCTCACCACCGTCTTGGCGGCCGCGTTCGACGCCTATCAGCGCGGCGCTATCGATTACGTGCCATGAGGATGTGCGCATAGACTCATATCCAGGTGTAAAAAACAGGAGATTTGGTCAAGTTCCCAGCATGAGTTACCGCGACGACGGCGCACGGAGCGATCCGGAGTGGCTGACCCTTGGGCAGGCTGCGCGCTTCCTCGGGGTTGCCCAGAGCACGATCCGCAAGTGGTCCGATCAGGGCCGCGTGCCGGCGTTCTACACCCCGGGCGGGCATCGACGCTTTCGGCGCGCCGACCTCGACGCGTTTCTCGCCCGCTCCGGTCCGGGCCGCCAACAGGCGGGCCCCGCCGTCCTTCTCGTTGACGACGACGAGCGGATGCGGGAGCTCGTGCGCATGGAGCTCGAGCGCGAGGGCTACGACGTGCAGGAGGCGGCGAGCGCCGACGAAGGGCTCGCCTCGATCGAGGCGCGCAAGCCGGAGCTCGTCCTCCTCGACGTGATGATGCCGCACGTCGATGGCTGGGAGATGTTGCGGAGGATCCAGGAGCGCTACGGCGCCGGCGCGATCCCGGTCCTGATGTTCAGCGGCCAGGTCGACGACAAGGCGAGACGGCAAGCCGCCTCGAGCGGCGCGCGCGGCTTCATCGGCAAGCCCTTCGACCTCGGGGAGCTCGTCGAGCAGGCCAAAGCAGTGGTTCCGGTCTAGCTCAAGGCAGATCTTCGGCCGTGCGAAGGAGGCCTGAGCCGAGCAGGCCTAGTGCCGCGAGCAGGCTGAGATAGAGCCCGATCCCGCGACCGGTAGAGGCGAAGTACACGTCCGGTACGGAGATCAGTCGGATGAGGACGAAGATCACGGCCAACGCGCCCAGCGCGATCAGGAGCAGCCGGTCCGGCACGGCCGCGGGCAGCAAGATCCCGGCTTCCCGCGATGCCTCGAGGATCAGCGTGGCGAGCCCGACGAAGAAGACGAGCTTGCCGAGCGCACCCGAGTGCCAGCCCGTCACCGACAGCGTCAACCCGTTCGCCAGCGTCCCGGCATACCAGTCTGTGAAGGCCGAGATGCAGAGGATCAGGCCCGAGACCCATGCGAGCCGGACGCCCCAACTGCCCACGATCGGTGTCGAGCGCTCCGGGCGCGCGGGCCGGCGCTGTGGGCGCATCCGGAACGTGCGGGGTGCTGGCTCCGGCGTTTGCACACCCGCAGTATGGGCAAAACACAAGCCGGGTGCGTGCCGGGACGTGCCTTACTCCGAGGACGAAGAGGCGGTGGAGCAGGTGGGGGTTCGCGTCGAGGAGTCTGCAAACGAGCCGCGCTCGGCGATCGAGACGCAGCTCGACGATTCCGGCTTCGTGGACTTTGTGGCCTCCGGTGCGCAGATGGCCGGCGACTACCGTTGCGCGGACTGTGGCTACGGAGCGGTTGTGCACGGCGTGCTTCCGCCGTGCCCCATGTGCGGCGGCACCGTCTGGGAGAGCCACGGGCCGATTCCGAGGCGCCTCGTCGACTGATTTGCTCTCCTAGCGGAATACTTTCCCCGTGAGCAGCCTTCTCGGTGTCGATTCCAGAGAAGTACGCGTGCCCGTCCCGTCGCTCGCCGCCCTCGTGCGAGCCGTCGCGACCGCGGCTATGGCGGAAAGCGCTTCGGAAGCGTTGCGTGCGCTGGCCGAGGCCGCCCAGACGGTGACGGGCGCAGACGTCGCTCTTGTGCGTGCGCTCGACGCCGGCGGCGAGCGGCTCGAGGCTGTGGCCGTGGCGGCGCCGCAGGCGCTCGCGGCCGAGCTCGAAGGTACGGTTCTGTCGGCGGCAGAGCTCCCCGACGTCACACTCGACGAGCTCGCCCAGGCGCCGCCTGCGGTGCGCGCGATCGCAAAGCGCGTCGGCGCTACTGAGCTCTTGCTTGTCCCGGCCCGCGCGAATGGCTTCGCGGTCTCCGTCGAACTGTTCCGTTCCGGCGAGCCGCTGCGAGCGGGGCAGCGGCTCGCCGTCGAGCTGTGTGCGGCCCAGGCGGCGTTCGTCCTGCGCGCCTTTGCGGCCGACGGGGACGCTTCGTTGCTCGTGCGACCGGCGCTCGAGTTGGCCGGCGAGGCGCTCGCAGTTGCGCTGCACGAGCAGGACGCCGCGGTGGAGGTGGTCCGGCTCGCAGCGGGCGTTGCCGGTGCGTCCGCGGCGATCCTCTGGGAGAGTCGTGAAGAAGGGCTCGTCCCAGGCGCCTCATGGGGTCTCGAGGGCGGCTCCGACCTCGGCGCGGCCCGCGAGATCGCAGAGCACACGCTCGGCGAACCGGGGCCGGTTCGTGCGCATGCCGCGGGGCTCTCGGAGGAGTGCGCAGTCTCGACGACGCTGCCGCTGGGACGACCCGCGCTCGGCGTCCTGCAGCTCTTTCATCCCACGGAGGGCGAGCCGGACGCGGAGCAGCTCGCACGGTTGGCGACGTTCGGGGTGCGGGCGGCCCATGCGCTTCGTACCGGCGAGCGCTCACGGCTACTCGCGCTCGAGCTCGAGCGCACGCGGGCGCTGCTCGAGGTGATCGCACAGGCCACCGCGGAGCTATCCGTCTCCCACACGCTCGAGACGGCGATCGAGCGTGTCGCACAGCTGCTCGGAGTCGAGCGGGTCGCCGTCTATCTCCGCGGCGTTGATGCGGCCGAGCTCGAGGAGGCCGCGAGCCGTGGCCTCGCCGGTCCGCACGCGCGAGTCGCAGACCGGCTGCTCGACGTCGCGCTTGGCCCCTCGCGCGACGGAGCGGTGCTGCAGATCGTCGATGTCGTGAGCGATCGGCGACTCTCGGTTGCGGAGGCCGCCGCCCGGGAGACCGGCATCGGATCGGCGCTGGCCGTTCCGCTCGTGGCGCGCGGCCAGGTCGTCGGGCTCCTCGCTGCCTACCCGTCCGGTCGGCCCGCGGCGGGCGAGCACGAAACGGCGCTGCTGGCGGCGCTCGCGGGGCAGCTTGCGGTCGCCGTCCAGAACGCTCAGCTGCACGAGCAGGCGAAGCGCCTCGGGGAGGAGCGCGAGGCGGCGCTCGCCGCCGAACGCGCGGCGGCGCGGCGGTTGCGCGCGCTGTACGAGGTCTCGCGCTCGTTCGCGCAGAGCCTCCGGCTCGACGAGACGCTTGAGGCCCTTGCGCGCACCGTCGTCGAGGTGCTCGACGTCGACGCCGCCGTCGTCCGGATGCCGGACGAACGGCGCGAGCAGCTCCAGCCGCGGGCGATCCACATCCGAGACACGCAGTTCGCCGCCGCCGTTCGCGCCATCCTCACCCAGCCGGTGCCGTTCGGCCAGCGGAACGTGCAGCAGCTCTTCCGCAACCGGCGAAGCTTTCGGCTGGTCCCCACCCGCCGCCGCGAGGGGCAGTACCTGCCGGCGCTCATGCCGTTCCTCGAGAAGGGGTGGACCGGGGCGATCGTCCCGGTCGCGCTGCCGACCGAGGTGGTTGCGTCGCTCGGCCTCTACTCCTTCCGGCCAGGGAACCCGCTCACCGACGAGACAATCGAGGGGGCGACGGCGATCGCGACGCAGGCTGCACTCGCGATCGACAACGCACGCCTGTACCAGCAGCAGAAGCAGTTCGCCGACACGATGCAGCGGTCGCTCTTGCCGCGCTCGCGGCCGGAGGTCACGGGTCTCGAGGTGGGCGAGCTCTACGAGCCGTCGGCGCGCGTGGACGTGGGCGGCGACGTCTACGACTTCCTCGCGCTCGAAGACGGCCGGCTTGCCGTCGTGCTCGGAGACGTGACCGGGCACGGCGTCGATGCGACGGCGGACATGGCGATGGCGAAGTTCGTCTTCCGGTCGCTGGCGCGTGAGCATCCGGAGCCGGCGGACTTCCTCGCCTCCGCGAACGAGGTGATCTGCAGCGAGATCGCCAGCGGCAAATTCATCAGCATGAGCTACGTCGTCATCGACGGCGTCAGCGGAACGGTGGCGGGCGCCAGCGCGGGTCACCCCGCGCCGCGGATCGTCCTCCCGGATGGGTCGACGCGGGCGCTCGAGGCGCACGGCCTCGTGCTCGGGATCGACGGCGGCCAGGAGTACGCGGAGTCATACGCCGAGCTGCCGCCCGACGCTTCGCTCGTGCTCTACACGGATGGCGTGGTCGAGGCGCGCCGGGACGGCGAGCTCTACGGCGACGAGCGCCTCGACGCGCTCCTCTCGGAGCAGCACGAGCTCTCGGCTCGCGCGCTTGCAGCGGCGGTTGCCGAGAGCGCGCGCGAGTTCGCCGGCGGCGATCTTTCCGACGACCTCGCCGTCGTCGTGATCCGCAGGAAGTAAGCGGATCTCGCAGCTACAATCGCGGCGATCCGTGGCGAAGCGCGTCGGCCTAATCCTTTGTCTTGTCGTTTGCGCCCTCGGCGCGGCGGCGAGCCGCGCGAGCGCTGACGACCCTCCGGAGCCGGTGATCGCTGCCGGTGTGGAACTCGGCTCTGTCTTCGTCGGCGGGATGACGGCCGACGAGGCGACCTCGGCGGTGCAAGCGGCCTACTTCGCCCCGCTCGTCGTGCATGTCGGGCATCGGAACGTCTCCGTCTCGCCGCACCATTTCCATGCGGCCCTCGACGTCGGCACGGCCGTTCAGACGGCGCTCACAGCAGCTGGGGACACACATCTGCCGCTGACTCCGACGTTCGACGAGCAGCTTGTCGTCAAATGGGTGAAGACGCTGGCGGCCAAGACCGACCGCGCTCCCGTCGGCGGCACTGTGATCCTGCGCGGCAGCCGGCCGGTTCTGACGCATGCGCGGCCGGGACGCGCGCTCGCAAAGTTCCCGACGCGGATGCGGATTCGGGCAGAGCTCGTCCACGGTTATCGGGCAACGATCACCGCTCCTCTTAAGACGCTGCCGGCCGCGGCGGCCACGTCGGAGGCGATCATCGTGATCCACCGCGGCTCCAACCGCCTCTACCTGTACAACGGCGTTCGGCTCGTACGAACGTTCCCCGTCGCCACGGGTCAGGCGATCTACCCGACACCGCTCGGCCACTTCCAGATCGTCGTCAAGCAGTTGAACCCCTGGTGGTATCCGCCGACCCAGGACGCCTGGGCGAGGGGCCTCAAGCCCGTTCCGCCCGGCCCCGGAAACCCGCTCGGAACGCGGTGGATGGGACTGAGCGCGCCCGGCGTGGG
>Ga0105240_10005398_pt1 | contig 19055 bp, 21 predicted proteins | sample KBSC54metaG_FD_80426 | JGI IMG/M metagenome (GOLD analysis project Ga0105240, IMG submission 80426) | Corn rhizosphere microbial communities from Kellogg Biological Station, Michigan, USA - KBS C5-4 metaG | ecosystem: Host-associated > Plants > Roots > Rhizosphere > Soil | place: Michigan, USA... | reverse complement strand
GCTGTGCTTTGCAGGGCTGTTGGTGCCACAGTTACTGCTGTTTCCGCCCTACGCGCAGGATGATCTGCTTCGCGATGTGGTAGCTTACGCGTGGCAGTTCGACTATCGAAAGCTGTATCCGTATTCCCCCGGACTGCCGGCGTTTGACCCCTACATCGGCTTCGATGTGCTCCTAGGGATCCTGTCCCGGCGTGTGGGCCCGCTCTGGGCGATGCACGGTGCACAGATCGCCGGGGCGATCGCACTCATGACCGTCACGGCACTCCCGCTTCGACGGTTACCGAATCCGGGCTTTCGCATCCCGTGCACTCTGTTACTCATTGCCGCAACGTGGGTTACCTCGCGCCTCGTCAGCGGCCGCCCCGAAATCTGGGCCACGGTGTGGTTGTTAAGTGCCGCCAGCGTGCCGCCCATCGCCTGGTTGGCCCTCGGGGTGGCATTAAGTCCCCTCTACTGGTTGATGCCGCTCTACGCCGTCGGGGGCTTCTTGTTACAGAGCCGCCGAAACCCACCGCTGTTGGCTGTCGCCGCAGGCGCGACGCTCACCGCGCTGTTTTGGTGGGTGTACGCTGGCAGGGAGTGGCTGCAGGTGCTGTGCTCGGTGCCGCAGCTTGCGGCGCATCGGCCGGTGCCCAATGTGGAAGCCGGCCCGCTCATCGCGCTGTTTCACTCCCCGGGCACGGGGTTGTTGGTCGGCGCGGGGATTCTCACCCTGCTTGTCTTCAAGGGCCGCCTAACGCAGTGGCGTTGGTGGGCGGCCGCGGCCCTCTTCCTCGGGATCGGAACCGTCCGGCATATCCTGGTGCTGGCACCGCTTGCGGCACTGTGGATTGCGCACCAACCGTGGCGTAAGCCGGCGACCAGTGACTGGTCCTTACTCACGTTCCTCGCCATCGTGAGCGCGGTGTTGGCCTTACAACAGCTTCCGTCCGAACGAGCTCCACGCTTTACCCTCCCTCCCGGGAGCCGAGTACTGACCGGATATCAGTCCGGCGTGTTCTCCCTTCCCTTCTACAATCCGGGCCGTCTTTCGCTCGCCCCCTCCATCGAATCCGCGTGGGATGCGCCGCAGACGGTGGCACTCGCGCGGGCCGCTCAACAGGGAACGCTGACCTGTGGGATGCTCGCGAGCACCCCGTTTACGCACATCGTCACCGCCTCGAGCGTCGTCCTCCAGGGAGAGTGCATAGAGCGCCTCGCCGCGGAGCCGGGCTGGACGCTCTGGGGTGTGCGCGCCCCCCCGCAGGAAGAACACCACACGGCGCCGCGCTGACCGGGCGCGTGATAAAGCACGCGGGCGGCAACTCTTGAGCGGCACCGCGCTGAGCTCCAGGCGGTGGGGTGCGCGTGAGCACGCGTTGCAACTCGCCCAGGAGCCCGCGCGGGCGGTATCGCCAGGGACCGCCTCACCCAACCCGCCTCCTTAAGCTGATCTAACTGCACTGGCTATACCCAGCAGGTCCTTGATTTGGAGTTTTTTATGTCCCGATCTCGAAAAGAGCTGCTGACGGTGCTCAGGCGGCTGGAGCGCACCGCTACAACCTGCGAGGCTCGAACGCTCTGCAGTGAAGTCCGTGTCACGATTGACTACTTGCTCGAGCGCATGGTGACGGCGGCCGCCCGTCTGCAGGCGGACGATCAGTCCCAGGCGCTGCACGCCCTTCGGGAAGCCCTCGGCTTGTCGCAGCGGGCGATTGAGAAAGAGTTTGCCGCGGAACCTCAACCGGCGCCGAGGTCGTCCGGACCGGGCGCTCAGCCCGACTGGCCGGCCTCAAACGTCGTCGCGGTCGACTTTACGCATCCCTGGGCGGCCCGCAGAGAGCGTCAAACACGACGCCTGCAGCGTCAAATCCGGGATGTCACCCATCCGGAACGATAGGGCACTGACGTTCACTTACGGGGCGCCTGGTGCGTCCCGTGTTATTGCCTGAGGTAGGGCATACCGAAGCGCGCCTGCTCACCTGAGAGGCCTATTTCATCACGTGCGTTGCGAGACGGGCGCTCGAGGCCTTCAGCCGGCGATGCACCGAACGCTTACGAGCGGGCGTCAACCGCCCTCAGAGGGAGCGGGCCCGGCCAAGTCAGTGGATCGAGCCAACTCAGCCCGGGTGGCGCGAGCGAGGGCGCTATCATGGGCGGCCCACAGCCACAAACCACCCCCATGGGCGAAGGTGAGTAACAACAGCAACGACAACTTGGCGAGCGACGGACGATTCATAGTCAATACCGAGTGAGTACGCAAATCCGACACCACGCGCGATCTCGCCTCACAACGGTTGCGAGGAGGGCCGAGCGGCGCCTGGGTGTTAGTTGTGCCTGCGCAAGGGGCTCCGATGAGAGCCCTGTCGCAACGATGTTCGTCGCGGCGCTGAACGCCGCACGTGCTCCGCACTGCGCGCGCAGGATGAGTGCCCCACAGCCTTGCGGGGACAGACCCCTATAGCGCACAACGTTTATCCAGCCGCTTGCGACTTTCGGACCCCTCAAAGTCACCGGCCAGGGAGCTCCCTGACCGGTGTGAATCACACGTCCAACTTCAACCCACCCCCTGCAGCATAGACGCGGCCAGCGGTGCCGGGGTCAACCCCTGCGAGCACTCGAGGAAACGCTGGAGCGTCCTGGCAAGGTACTCACCCAAGCTCTTGAACGGGGAATAGCAGACCCCCTGCCCCAAGACTTCATGGGCAGTGCTCTCGCACAACCCCGCGATCAAGTGTTCTGGCACCCCCTTCGCCCGGGCGTGCTCCCGGTGGGTTGGGTTACGCAACAACTCCGGATCCTCGGGGTGTTGAATCTTCGGGTCGGTCGAACGACCCTTGGAGATCCCCTTGGTTAAGGTGTTGATGTGTGACTCTTCGCCATTGAAGATCTGCATCAGAAAATTGCGGCCGGCGGCCTGGTCCCGCGCCTCTTTCTCCTTCAAGCTCTGCATGGTGGAGAATCGATCCGCAACCGCCTCCAGCGGCTCTAAGATCGAAGCCAATTGCCGCGGCTCAAACGCGGGGGGCTGCAGCGCCTGTAAGTCAAACTCGATGCCCCGTGTGACCGCTACCAGACACCAGCGTTTGCGCCGCTCCAAGTCGCCCCACTCCGTGGCCAGAAACTCGCGCTCGTGCACTTCGTAACCCAAATCACGCAACTGACCGCGCAGGATGGCGGCGGAAGCGCTGTTTGCGTAGGTGGGCACGTTCTCGAGAATCAACACACTGGGGTTCAACCACACAATCACCGCCAAGGCGGAGGCCACCAGGTGCCCCACCAGCGGGTGCTCTTCGGCACAGGACAACTTGCGCTTGGCTCGTCCTGCCACACTCGCTCCCGAGCACGGCAAGCCGGCGATCACAATGTCGACCTTGGGGATTCTCGCCATGACCCGTTGGTCGAAGGCGATCTCTTGCAACGGACCCATCAGTGCCAGCGTTTGCGCATCGAAGGCCTCGTTGTGCGCGGCAGCGTGTTCGACCAACTCCTCCCGGATCTCATTCACCACGGCCAGATGCGAACGGATACCGCCGGCGGCGAGACCTGCCTTGATGGCGTGATCCAAGATGCCTGCGCCGGCGGCGAGTGCGCCCACGGCCAAGGGCTTTCCGCCGAGGAGTTTGCGCAATAACCGGGTAAGCCGCGCCTCGCGGCGCTTCTCACTGGCAGGTGGGGCGATGACGATCGATCCACGCTGCATGATCATGCGCAACGGGCTCCCGCCGCGGAACACCTCGAGCAACCACAGTCCGTTTAAATCAATGATGGGTTTCTTGCGCCCATCGACTTCTTTGTAACTCACAATGCGGTCTCCCTTGGGAGACAACCGCAACACCAGGTGATCTCGGCGTTTCACCGCCTCGTACCTGGCGCCCGCGCAAAAGCCGGCGCGTTCGGGAAATCGTCCTTCAATCCAAATCCGCGGGGCCCCCCGATTAGCCCTAACACTACCCGTCTTGTAGGTCTGCATGTCTTTGTCCTCTCGGCACACATCACAGTGCCCTGCAGACCCGTATAGCGATTGCGCACTTGGAAAGTGCGCGACACTCTGGGCCCGTCACCACCGCCGCGCCAGCGCCCTCGGCCGCGGCTCGCCATGTGTGCCCAACAGCCGATCGATTCGGACGCTGCCGACGAGCTCACCCGCGCAAGGATCCTACCGGGGTCCCGCCGCGGGGCCGTCGCGAGGCCTGCATCCCAACTGAAATGATGCTCCGCGATGCCGGCGCGTCGCAGATTCCCGTCTGCCACCCGCGGGCGGCGCGAGTTATTGCACGTGGAGCCGCGGCATACTCTGGGCCCTTTAAGTGCCGCTCGAGACGGCCAACACAACCGGGAAGCGCTAGGCCTTTCGGTTGAATCTACCCCTGTGTCTTAAAGCGCCCGACCCCTCTCCTCAGGGTCCACGCGTTGCGCGCACCTGCTCGAGCTCCGCGTAGATGTCTTCCGCGTAGTAGAACTCGCCCGCGTCGTGGTACTCCCGTGATAGGGCACGAACGTGCATTGCCGTTGGGGTTGCTGCAGACGCGCCCCTTGCGCAGTACACCGGCGAACGGCGGCGCGGCTGCATGACACGCGCGGTTGCAGCGGCCGTCTTTGCGCGGTGGGGCAGCCGCGTACACGCTCACCCCTGGGGGTCCGCGGCGGGGTGGGTGAGTCCGCCGGCACAAAGCCCCACGGGGTTGTGTCAGGACGTTGGGATGTGGAGCGCGAGCTCGGGCGGACTAAAGGTGAGCATGTCGTGACTGTACTCGCGGCGATAGTGACCCGCGGCGAGCCCAGCCGGCCAGGTCTTCACAAGGATCCTGGTCTTGCGCGCCCTCCACTCGAGCCCATCGAGCCGATCGATTCAGGTCACCGTCCCGTAATGTCGGCGGGTGCGCCGGTAACCCCGCGCAATGAGCCGGGCGACCATGTCTGGATCTGCGGTGCAGGTCTTGCCGCTCTCTAAGGGTCGATTGCTGTGCGGGTCCGTTTCGCTAACGCCACTCGCGCACATCGCCGGCGGCGCCGCTGCAGCGGCCGGCTCGAGACGAGCACCGACATATCCTTTACTCGGCGGCAGCGGACGCCCTCTTACAGCGACCCCCGCGGTACGCCGGCGGTGCCGCGCGTGGGACCCAACGCGGACCCTGGGGCGTCCCTGCGCCCCCCGCCGAACCCCTCTTCTCTTCGCGGTCCACCCGCGCCCGGCCAGAGTGGGTGAGTGGGGTCCACGCAGGTGCCCCGTGGGGGACCACGGGCCGCCACGGGACCCACCGTACGCGAGTGAGTTCAGCGCTCGCGCAGCCTCGCACACCACGCCCCCCTGGGCCCCCGCGGACCCGTGGCACGGGGCGCCGTGTGACCGAGGCCTTGGGGGTTGGTTCGACCAAGCCCGCGGATTTTCCCGTTGACCCTCCCGCCGATGCCGAATGGTTCGTTTCGCTCAAAACCGGCTCCAACGCCTCCTCCCCACGCGTGAACACCGCATGCGCGTGAACAGGCGGCCGCGGCCAGCGCGCGATCAGCCAACGCGCGCCCCCACAGGCGGATGCCGCCGAGGGCGCGCGGAGGCGGGGCCGATCTATGCACCGCCGCCAACCAGGCCCAGAGAAACCTCCGGGCGTAGCCCCTCTGCCCGCGCCCTCCCGAGCCGTATCCCAACCGTCGATGAGCAGTACGCCAGTGCGCATGGACGCGATGCGGCCCATCAACCCTCCGCGGGTCGGCGGCGCTTGTTCAGGCGATGGAGCGGCCGCCACTCAGGTCGTTCAGGCGCGGGCTCTGCTCTGGAGCCGAGGCCGCGGCGCGGCCGGTCCGGCCGCAGCCCAACGGGCGGTCGGCCGGCGGCGATCCGGGGCCGAAGCCGGTGCGGTCGCACCGGCGAGGGACGGCCGTCGGATACAGGGGACGAGCGGGCGACCGCCTGCTCGGACCCGCCAGAGAGACGGGAGCGGCGCAGCCGCGAGGGGCCGAGGCGAGGGTCCGCCGGCCAGGCGGCCCGCGCGCCTGCCGCAGGCAAGGTGCGCGACCAGCGAACGGAGGGGACGGGCGGGCGGCAGCCCGCCCGGACCCGGGAGAGAGCGGTCCAGCGTGCCCAGCCGGAAAGACCGTTCGAGGCGCTCCAACAATCGTTGTAGTGCTCGCCGTGCGCGTCGGCCACCGATTGCGCGTCGCAGTCCCTCCGCACTTCGATGTCGAGAGGACTTATACGCCGCGCTCGCCTGAATGCGTCGAGCCTGCGGGCCGCCGCAGAGGCAATGAGTTGTCAGGTTGCGAGCCACACCCTCTGCCCGTCGTGAGAACTCAGACCAGCGCTCTAGGTTTACCCCGCAGGCGGTGAGTTCCTGTTGAGTCTAACTCTCCGATCTTCTGCTTCTCCCCAGTCGCTGAAATCGCCCTCAATACGCCGCAGGGAGCTGCCGGAGTGGGCGGGGTCCCGCCGTAAGACCCGGAAAAAAGCAGGGGTTCGGCCCACCCGCTGAGGGCTTCCGTTGCACCTCACCCTGCTGTGCAGGCCTCGTGCGGTGCAGTGTGGCGGGCAGTGAGTTGAAATGGGGTTGGGCATCGGCGCGTGGTGGCTCTCGAGTCCTAACTCTTTAAACGCTATACACTCGAGTTTTTTCCAAGCGATCAAATGGTTAACCACCCTTGAAGGGAACATAAGCCCATTACCAGAACCCGTTAGAGTACAACGTAACAGGGTGCGATAACGGGGTGGCTATATCGGGCATGCCAACGCGCGAATCAGCCCCTCTCCGGATTGACGGTCGCCTCAAAGCGGCTCAGAACGAACGTGCTGTGCTCGAACTCGTTCGCACCTATGGTCACGTCCGCCGCAGTGAGATCGCACGCGCGATATGGCCCCATTCATCCCCAATGAGTGCACGCATCATGTCCGAGCGCACCATTCGCAGGGTACTGCGCAAGGGGTTATTGGTAGAACGGCCCAATGCACTCGGCGGTCGCTCGCTCGTGCTGGGTGCACGCGGCGTGGCGCGCTTACGTGACGCCGGCATTGATGCACAAGACGGACGTGATCTGTCGAGTGTCGCCGGTCCCCAGTTCTTTCACCGAACCCTCGGCACGCGCTACCTCATCGAGCGTACCGCGGAGGGTCATACTTCGTTTGGCGAATACGCCATCTCGAAGGGCTGGGGTCCGGTGGGCCGGGGTGAGCTCATCGAGCGATTCAACAAGATCCCGGACGGCATCGTGACAATGCCCGGCTACGTGCGCGGCTATGACACGACGGTGCACGCGGCCGATTGGCTTGAAGTAGAGTCTTCGTTCAAACCAGAAGAAGAACTCGAGCGGATCTTCGCGGTCGCCTGGAAGGTAGGCGGCTGGCTCGATCACCACGAGACCCTACTGTTAGATCGAGTGCTGTTCGTCTACGACACCCGGCAACGACATGAGAACGCCATTGTGAGTAGTCTGACGCGCTATCTGCGTGACCATCCGGTGGCGAATGAAGAACTCATCCTGTCCAGCATTGTGCTGATCCGGTGCGAACTATCCCTACCTCTCGTGTGGCGGGACCACACCGAACTGACCGCGCTTGAACTGATCCGCTCGCGCGCACACCGTTAGTCCACACCCATAGGCGTCAATTCAGACACATCAGGGTCAGGAGAACAGCAAAAACCGGGACGCGCAAAGCGTCCCGGGTGTGGTCTTGATCGAATGTCTCAAGCGGCGCAGAAGCGCTGTGTTTTAGCGGACGGTCCTGCCTACGGCCGCCTCGGATAGCTCCCTGAGACCTTTCAATGTAAGCAACAGGCTATCTACAGTGCCGCATGTCGCCCCACGCATCCAAAGATCCGCTCCGAAGTGAAACTCGTGCGTTGCCCGAGTGTATATCGCGATGATAGGGCACCGATCTATAACGTTCAATCATAGGCACGTCTTGAGACGCACTCTTGACTCTCGCTGTCGCGCGTCCGAACAGCGCGGTGCTCAACTAGAGCGCCCCAGCAGCCGACACGCATACTAGGACCATTGAATAAGATAGTCGTGGCATATGTATCACCCGCGTTGCAGTAGAACACACTCTCCCTCGTGCGATACGATTGGCCTAAATACTCCACACCGCATGTCCCGATCAGGTGATCGATCGCCATTCGACGCAAACTCATCGTACTGGGAGGGTTGTAGCACTCACGCACGTGCTGAGCACAGCACTCAAATTGATCGACTAACTCCTCACGCGTTGCCCTATTCCATGCATACAGGATGCGTGCGGCAATTTCGGGCGTAACGTCTTTTATACTCTCTAATGCCTTCAAGGTTGCCTTGATTGTCACGTTCATAACCTCCAACGTTGTTGTGGTCAATCGTGTGCCCGCTCCAGACGCACTCTATGCTTGTCGACAATTCGTATAGGGGACATCAGAGGCAGAACTCGAGACGCGCTTCGCGTTCCGATGTAATTGAGCGCTCGGGGTTAACAGGCTGTGCTGCTTTCGTTTACTTGAGCGACACTAGGCTCTCCCAGCACAAGTGTCGCGGACTGGATCGTCCGGTACGCAACGGAGCAACTTGGATTTGCCGACCGACCAGTGAGTCGCACAACGACAGCGGACCCAAGGTGGTGCCCTCGTCCAAGGGATCTCCCGGTCGATGGGTCTTTGCACGCGCGATCACTTTCTCGAGCAGGCGCTCTTTAATGGACTCCTGTACGAGCAAACGCGTGTGCGCGCTGCACACCTGACCCCCGTTGCGCACAAAGCCGTGTACGACCGCCTCTGTCAAGCGACGAAGTCCTGTACATCTTCAAAGACCAGATGAGGCGATTTACCGCCCATCTCCAATAGCAGTGGCTTACCGTTAGAGCGTCCAGAGAGCTCCATGATCCGGCGGCCCGTTGCCGTCGAACCGGTAAAAGACAACATGTCAACATCCGGATGGGAAGCGAGAGGTACTCCTGCGGTGGAACCTAACCCCGGTACGACATTAAAGACCCCCTCCGGTACCCCCGCCTCAACTGCCCTCGTTTCTGTGCATTCGTGGCGGTCGTACTCGGAGTACGTCGTGCGATGCATGTAAAACCTCCAGTCGAGTGAGAACTTTTTTGTCGCAAGGACGCTAGACAGGGGAGGCACCATTCGAAGGACACCGACATGTCGATACTCAAGCTTAAGATCACTCGCGCAGGCCAGTACCTGAGGTCGGGAGATACTTATTTCACCTTCTACGCTAAGGTCACGGGCCACGTATCCCCGCGACCGAGAATTCCTGTGCTCAAGATATCCGGGACCTTGGTTAAGGTGGAGATTTTCAGTCGCTTTGTGAACTCGGATGAAGCACTCTCCACGCTCTCCCTGCTTAAGAAGGGTGACGCTGTTGCGGTGACCTACGAGTCACTCTCTGATTACCCGTACTGGAGGATCACCGATGTCCGGCATCGGATCACCGGCTAAAGGCCCATTCCTCTTATCGCTCTCGGATGTCATTCGCATCCGGGAGCTTTTCGTTTGGCCCCGCAAAAAAGTCGCGGGTAGCATCGAGACACCGCAGCATGCCGGGCACGGACAACCGCCCGGGAAAGCCCGGGCGGTGCGTGAAGTGGAATCTACTCTGACCAGTGTTGGCACCAGATCTCTGAGATAACGAGTTTCTGCCCTTCTGAATCGCAGTGGATCACGACATCGATCACATCGAGCAGCAAGCTCCTGATCTCGTCTGCCGTAAAGCCCTTGCCGTCGTGAGTTTGCTTAATCAACATAGTCAGGCATTCGAAGGCGCCTTCCGCGCTTGCCGCATCGACACTGCTGATGATCCCTACGTGACTCCAGATGAGCTTGAGGAGCTCAAAATGAGCTCTGTTGTTCAATTCCATGACCGCAAGTCGCTCAGCCCCCATTCCCAGAGTCGTCTCGAACAGCTGCGTTAGACTGGTCGGAGTCACCCCGCTGTACGACAGTGCTACATGATTCGGGTGAGTGTCATGCCAAATCCCAGGTGAATTCCCCTTTGTTCTCCTCCGTCTGGCCTTCAATCGGGCTTTGGGGAGGTTCCTTGGGCGGACTGATGGCTTATCTCAACCTCGGGCCTCGACTCCTCCAATACCTGCAGCTTCGGTTCAAGCGCGCCTCCCGTTCACCCCGCCGGGTCACTGAGAGCTACCCCTTACCTCCGCAGACGCCATTTCAGCTCAAAAAACCAGTATAAAAAAACCAACCCCAGCCGCAAGGCTGAGGTTGGGGGCGCCCACGCTTGGAGCGCCAAGGCAACTCGCGTGTCGCGGGTTAGTCGACGTAGGAGAACGTAGAGGTCGTCGTGCTGCAGCTGGCCGGGGCGGTGCTAACAGCGGTTTGACTGCAGACTGCCGTGCTGGTGAGCGCCAGCGAGACGGTGAACCCATTAGCTCCCGGTGTGGCGACCGTATAGGTTGTTCCAGCAGCAACCAAGCTGGAGGGAGGCGTCGGGACCGCGGTCAGGTAGCCGCCCGCAGTCAGGTTCGTCAGGCCCGCGCTGGTGTCAAATGCGCCCGCGTGATCATTCGCGTAGAGGACCTCCGCGGCAGCCACTTGCTGGGCTTGGGAGACGAGCGTCGACGCCAGTGCCTTGGAGGAGCCCTGAGTGAACGCCGAGCCGCCGTAGTAGATGGTCGCAACCGCCAAGGCGGCCACGAGGGCGATCGAAATAATAGTAATGATAAGTGAGAACATGGGTGTAGACCTTTAAGAACGTTTGTCCAGGCATCAGAGCCATTCCGACGACCTGATGAGTACCCGGCGGGATTGCCGAGACACTTCGATGCCGTATAGCAACTTGGTTTTCGAAAAGTTGCGGGGGCTCCCGGAGGCGACTATCTCTGGCTCTTCGTCGCGGAGACCTGAGTCGACAAGGCGAACGAAACCCCCGCGCAAAGTGCATCCCGGCCCTATACAAAAGCGCACGATCGGCAAGCTGCAGGCGCTGATGCCCAGTGAGGCATCCGCCAGCATGCGCTCCGCGCGTTATCGAAAATGGAGGAGACGCGCTCTACCCGCAGCTCATTGCCCTGTCGGTGTACTTCATGACCCAGTTGGATCAAGGTATTCTGGCAGGTGCGGATATCCCCTTCGATGAGTCGAGCTTCACCGATCGGCTCGGGCGGATGCAGGTAGACATATCCCGTTGCCGGCGCCGCATCGGACTCTTGTTAGCAATGTGCGGGATCGGGCTGCACGTTGTGGTTTCTTGATCGCACCAAAGCCCATCGACGCCGCTTTTGTAGTGCGACCGCCTGCGGCAACCGCGCGAAAGTCGCGGCGTTTCGCGAACGTCAACGGCAGTGAGGGATGAGTGATTAGGTTCTGGGGGCAGCTTCGCGAAGACGAGCTCGTCTGCAAAAGGCGTCGTGAAGATCGTGATGCCCAACGCTCGCGCAGTCGCCGCAATGGAGTTTGCGTCGAGCAGCAGCGCGCGACCGTCCGACCACTCGGGGCGTCACGTTCAGGTTTGTTAGCACCCCCTGCAGTAGAGCCTACTTTCGCTTGATTTTTCGGCGCTTAGTTTATGCCTCTCAAACAACTAGGTCCGCGTGGGCGAAGGCACGGAGCGTCTTCAGTAATGAAAATAAAGTTGGCAGGTGCCTAGACTTGGGTGGGTTTGATCCAAACCCGCGCTCGAGAAGGAGCCTGTTTGTGACAATTGTTCGCGCTGTGACGCTGCAGGAAACGCTAGGTTTAAAGGAGGCTCCGTCTAACGGAATGGCTTGGCACACATTGCTGCAGAAGGGCTTACCCTTTCGCAGCTTCGCCTCGACCGCTAAGGCCATCGGACAGACGGAAAACTCGTTTGCTAACTTAATCGCGATCACACCTCAGACGCTGGCCGCCCGCAAGAAGGCCAGACGGCTTAACGCTGTCGAATCCGACTTGGTTTATGCCATCGCTCGAGCATTTGTGAAGTTGGCCGGCGCTCGAGGCATGACAGGCGCGGCGGCTTGGTTGACCTCCCCAGCCCTGGAGCTAAAGCAGGCAATACCCGTCCAGTTAGCCCGGACACGCCTGGGCACCGAATATGTTATGGGCGCGATTGAGCGAGAGCGCACCGCACTTATCGCCAAACAGAAGCATCAATCTAACACTAAGGGTACGCAGGACAAAGACGAGGAAGAGTACTGAGTCAATGCAGCCCTTGCGCCTCGAATCGTGTGATTCGACTCGTCGCGGCCGTAACGACGGTCACTTGCCGGTCGGCGGCGGCGCATCCAGTGCTTTCTGAGCAAAATTGGTCCCGAAAGGATTAATGGGCAACGAGTCCACTACATCCGTCTTCCCACTAATATACCGTCGGGTGGCATCGCCTGAGACGGTAGCGTAGTCAGACTCGCCTTTCTCGCGGGCGGCATTGACCGTCTTGTCGATCTCGCTGGCATCCATCGGCGCGAAGTTGTCTCGATGCTTGAGCTGACTTGAATCAGCTCCCGCGGCCACCGCCGACGAGCGTATCTCAGAAGTTCCGGAGTTAACTCTGGCGTCGTCCGCCCCCATGGCTGTACCAGTCGCTTTTGAGCCTGCGATCACGTCCGAGCTAGACGGCACCGCATGACCGCGTGCCTCGAATTCACTTTTCAGTCCACTACCATTATCCGCTCCCACCGAGTGCAATCCCCCGGTAGTGCCGTCAAAAGCGGATACATGGTTCGCACTACGCGTGGTCGACTCGGTGATTGAAAAACCCCTTTCGCTCGAGAGAGAGTCCGCTCGCTGTGCCACTTCGGAAAGAGCGTGCGTTAGGGCATGTGCTCGGGAAGTATCAATCTTAGTGCCACCCGATTCATTGTAGCCTACACCGCCGCTAAGCTTACTCGAGGCTGACGTACTGCTCCCGGCCGAATGAGATTTCGCTTCAGCCAGGTCGATTGCCTGATTGAGCGCGGCCTGTTGTTGCCAAAGTTTACTTCGGGCGGCTTCGGCGGATGCCCCTATACCCCAGCTGAGTGCAAACAGCCCGCCTTCTTGGCTACCCGGCGTACCGGCGCCCACCTTCGTCGCAACGGCCGTTCGGTACTGAATACCCGCCGCTACCGTGTCATTGAGTGCGGCCTGGACCTTGGCCACCTCATCCTGACCCACCTTATCGTTCTTATCGCGTGTCCTGGCAAAATCCTCGGCGCGCGCGATGCTGTTGTTCAGGCTGTCACTAAAACTACGCGCTTCCTGCGACATCTTTGAGTTCTGCGCCATGAAGCTCCTGGCTTCGGTCTCACTCAAGGTTACTCGACCGTGCGTCGCTGTCTCGTAGCTGAACTGCCGTTGTAGCCCAGTCGTGACGTTGAGCAAGCCTTCGCTCGCTTTGGCAACGTTACCGCCCTGATCATGAATACCCGTGCCAGCACCGGCACCAAAATCGGCTTTGACCGACTGCACGCCCACGTTGGAGGTCATCGCCGTGGAATACTTATTCATCCCAACATTATCCATGGAAAGATTGCCCATGGAGACGTTACCGGTAGCGGCCTGTGCGCCCGCCTGCGTCGCGAACGACGAACCGATACCGTGGCTGATGAACTCCGTGAAAGCGAGTGCGCCCTTGACCAGACCCCAGGTCATGATCGGCACCAGGGTACCCATGAACTGCGCGACAATAACTAGATTGTTGGCCTGGTCCGTGACAATCGCCCGATTCTGCATGGTGAGTCCGGCGGCGCCGAGCGTTCCAGACATTTGCGCGCTACCGAATATCTCCACAAGAAAGTTGACTATGGCCAGCATCGGGGCCCAGAGCGTGAGCCACACCATGATCTGCGCGTAGTTCATAAAAATTTTGCCGCCCATCCCGGGAATCATGAGGCAGATCACAATCACCGGAACCATTGCAAAGATGAAGGCTTGCAGGACGGTAAACACGTAGCCCATCATGTTTTTGAAGATTTCGGAGGCCGTCCACCAGGACGTCCTCTGACTTTGCTCCGCCTGCGCAACGGAAGTCGCCATCATGATCTCGTTGTTACCGGTGCGGGCGGCAGCATCTCGGAAAGCTCCGGAGCTCACTGAGAGCATGGCGTTCTGCAGGATATACCCCTGGGGGCTTGAGTAACCGGCGAACTGGTTACCACTACCCGCCGCTCCTGCCATTTGCAGCGCGCTCGTCATCGCCGTCTCAAGTGGTGTCACAACACCTGATGACTGCCATTGTGATGATGATGCCTGCAGCAGCGCGTTCGCATAGGCTGGAAGATCGGTGGCCAGACAGTTATAAACGGCTACGCACGATGCAAGTGTCCCTTGTCCGCTCGGAGCACTACTGCCTGCTGCGAGTGAGCAACTCGACTGTAGCGCTTGTGAGGGATAGTAACGCGTCATGATGGCATTGTTCTGGGCTTTCGACAGGACATCCATCATGTTTGGATTGCTCATCAGGTCGTTGGTCGACATCTGCCCCAGCGCGATCGCGGTGACACCGCAGTCGGAAATATACGCCGTCACCGAGCGGCGAATGTCCGGATCAGTGATAGTATATTTTGACGCATCACTCATCAGCTTCGCAAAAAGCGCATACTGCCCGCCCGAGGACAGATCCATGGTGGAGGAATCCGCGTTATACGGCAGGGCAAAGTTCTGTTCGATCTGCTGGGTCAAAAACTCCCCAGCCTGCGAGACAACGGCTGCAGGAATACCCACCAACGCCGGGACGCCGGAGATGACAAAATCATTCGCTCCGGGCTGGCCAAAGCGGTCATAAACCTCAACGTTCGTCCTCGCAGTGTTGGTCGCGTAGTGGACCATCCAGACGATGAAAATGAAAGCGAACATTTTCAGCAAGTTCTTCGCCGGATCAAACCCGGTTCTGATCGCCATCACCAGAAATCCAAGTGTCGCCAGAAACAACAGCAAGTAGGTGAAGCTCTGACCCCCTGAATCTGGTGCAATCATGAGTTTGATTGCAGTCAGAATGCTCGCAATCGCCTGCCCGTTACCGTAGACGTAGAGGTCCCAGGTATTGCCGCCCGCCGGCCTAATGGTCTCGGCGCTGGCCGCTAGCGGCAGCAGCCCCATCAGGAAGAGGCCAGCTTTGCGCAATACGTTCATCAAGCTTACCGCGAGCTCACGGAGGCGGCGTTGGAAACCGCAACGCCGTAGTTGTGGGACCCGAGCAACTCAGGCGTCATCACTTCTCGCTGCATGGCGATATTGAGTTGGCGAATCTGCTCCATCATTTGGGCTTGAAGTGTGATCTGGGAGAGCAGCTCATGCCGGCGCTCCATGGTGCCCGCTCGCATGCCACTCATGAGCGTGTAGATACGATCAATTTCGGCAGACGGGATGGTCAGGTCCTTCTGCAGTGATGCAGCGCTGTGCACGATATCGCGCAAGTGGGCATAGGTCAGAAGCTCCGCGACCTCCACGGACATCACACCGATCAGATCAGCGCCCGCATCCGGGTAGACGGCGGCGGCATTGATTGCCTGGTAGACAGGCACGGGCATGTTTTGAATCAGTCCGATGAGGCCCGGCGCGGCAGAATCAAAGGATTGATTGTTCCGAACAGCATCCACACCTTGCTGCAGCAAGTTGGCGACCATCGGTAGATAGCCGTTCTGCGCCAGCATGGTAGAGCCCAGCGGGACCTGGACAAGATTCGTGCACGACTTGTAGGCGTCATAGCCTCCAAGCCCACCGGAGGCATCGCAATCCCATACCGGCACGGTACTCAGATCGAACGTTGCTCCCGTGGATACGTCGGTTGGCGTATCACAGTACCAGGAGACGGCCGCCTGTGCGGCTGAAGTTAAGGTGCTGTTGGTGTTGTTTAGGCCGCACATAAAGAGATGGAACACTGTGGTCATGTCCACACCGGCATCAGCACCGTGCACATTGGCGAGTGTCGCGGGATAGGAATGCAGGCCTGGCGTGGTCGCCAGAACGGAAGTCGAGGTGGCTAAAGTTCCGGAGCCGCTGCTCGGGGTATTGAATGTGGTGGTGGTGCCTGTTGACGTGCTGGTGGTAGTGGTAGTACCTGTGCTGGAAGTTCCCGAGGCGGCCGAGTTCCCCACCATCAGATTGGTTCCCAGAACATTCATGATGAGGAGCTTCGTGCGGATGTTATCTTGGATACCGTTATCGGCCAGCGACGTGTTATTCATCAACGCCCAGATTGTGTTGCATGTGGCTCCCACGGCACAAAGGGACCCTTGCGCCTGCGGCGAGCCCAGCAATCCGAGCTGATTGAGCTGGCCGTTCAGCAGGTTGGTCATCTTATCGATTGAGCCGCCGATGTTGGAGCAGTCGCTGTTTGCCGCCGCCGTCGCGTCCGAATCGGCACCAAAGGCCGAAGCCATGAGCCCGCACATGTTGCCGCTCGTCTCGGAAGCCGTTTGCGAGCCCCCGATCTGGGGAATAGTGCCGATCTGACCCACCAGCTGTTGGGCGATCCGACACGAATCTAGTGAGTTCTTGGAGGCCGCCAGGGCGAGATTACGCATCACCTGCATGACACTCGCGCACGGGCCGCACAGTGTGGTCATGACGAGCTCCACAGCCATTCCCACGGAGTTTTGGGCGACCGAACGGATCAGGTTTTCGATTTCTGAGCCGGAAATAAATGAGAAGCCGCCAAACGCCAGAGAGATCCCGCCGCAACCTGCCTGGAAGCGAAACGGGGTCACGTTGATGATTTGCGGCGCGGCGCGCGTGGGGAAGCGTACGTCCAAGCCGCCCGCAACGAATGCGTTACGTGCCTGAGAGCTGTACTGTCCAGGCTGATTGACGGCCACAGTAGCTCCGGATCCAAGCAAGCTATGGAAGGCGCTGGCGATATCGGCCGACGCCGGCACGCTCACGAGCACCAGTTGAAGAGCGCAGACCCAGCGCAGGGCTTGTTTGAGTAGCAGACGGCACATGCGGCTCGATCTCCCGAATTCGGTACGTATAGCGAGTGCCATCACTTCGTCTTAAGCAGATTCTGGATTTCTGCGTCCGTCGGTAACCGGGCAGGACCGGACGCCTTAACCCCTTGGGCAGCCCCCGTAGCTTCCAGGTCTGAAAAGTCGACGGAAGCTTTGCTTCCCTCCCCGTTTTGCACACCCTTCAACAAGGCGGTTCGGTAGGCGGAGAAGAACGAAGTGGTCCGCGCACGGATCGTGGCCTCATCGGTCACTCCGGTTGAGACTCGAATCCAGGTGTTTGGCGGCACGTACAAAAACAGTGTGGGCACGATCGTAACCTGCAGCGCTTGGGCAGGGGCCTGGACGGCCTGTCCGGCCATGCAATGCTTCTCAAAGTCCGGCATACAGGTGTCATCCAGCGCGGCGTTCCAAATCTCCAGCCCCGTGCTCTGTTTAACCAACTTCAAGATAGGGGCCATCGAGACGCAGAAGGAACAGTCATGACGGGAAAAGTAGACCAGGAACGCGCCTTCGCGGCGCAGTGCGGCCAGGATGGAGGACTGACTCGAGTCCTTCACCTCCGTCATGAGCTTTAAACCGAAGGTGTTGATCGGGCTATGGACGTTTGCGTCCAACTCCGGGTTCTGTACGGTGTTGTAGTACCAGAGGTTTGCAATCTCAATCGAACGATCCAGCACCCATTTCTGGTAATACTGAAATGCCTCGACCGCTTTCGGGTCGTTCTGCGACATCGCCATGCCGTGTAACAGAGCATCGCGCTCTTTAGACTGGAACTCGAAGCTCGTGCCCGGATCCACGAATCCGCAATCGACAGTCCACGTGTCTATTGTTTTGCAGCGGTCTTCATGCGGCGGCGGCGCGGGCGCCGATACAACGACAGGAGGCTGGTCGGGGGGCGGTGCGGGCTTCTTGGGCTGTTCATAAAAGAACCACCCCTTTTTCGCATTTTGGTACAGCGAGTCAGACGGACCCTCCCGGACAGTAACACTACTATTCGTTGTATCTGCCTCGGCTGAATGTCCCGACGCAGCGGTGTCCGCGGCCTGCGCAAAGACCGCGCCAGCCCGAATGCTCAACAAAAGGCACAGCAGCCAATTTATGCGCGACATCGGAAATCCTAGTGTTCGATTCGAATAGTGCAGTGGGTATAGTTGGCGTCTTTGGACGCCGGCGCATGCTGTGAAGAGAGCCCTGCACTAAGGCACAGGGCTTACATAAACAAACGAGTTTCAAGCGGCTTGAGCGAGATCCGGGAAAAGCTCGGACAGTCCCTCCGCCAAAGACCCGGGCTCTCCTTCGCGGTTGACGAGCTCGAGCCGGACCTCCCGAGTGAGAAGCTCGGTCTCAGAAGAGTGCAGCGCCGTCACAATGCCGGCCGCCCTGTCCTGCGCTTCCTGTGCCTCCAACGTAGGCCGACGCACGCGCGCTAGCACACCGCCCCGCCCCTCAACGAAATCCGCCTCGTGAGCAGTACGGACATCCTTGATCACGAAGTTGCACTCGGGCTGCGCCGCTATCAAAGCGTCAACCTGATCAATCCAGTACGAGTCGCGGCCGAACCGACTTTGGCGGCGGTATTCCGTTCCCCATAACTGCAACACCCAGCGGGGGGAACGTGGAGCCTCAAGGGCGGCCCGCCGGAACAGACGCGCCTTTGCAGCGCCAAGCGCTCGAAAGACCGGCTGTAGCACACCCGGAGCCCAATGGGGCACGGAAGTTTGGCGTGTTTGCTCCGAAAGGTACTCGAGAGCAACTCTCACGAAATCGGCGTCTACGCAATTCGCGAGCTTCAACTTCAGAAGCGATGTCTCTTTGGTAAGGCGATTTTCCATAAGGCCCACCGTAACGCCGTAGGCGATCCCGACCTCTTGGTACAGGGCGGCTGCGAAGCTCGTGCCCACAAACCCCAGGCGCGAGATCAGGATCTCCGCCGCAGTATCCTTACCAGCACCTTTTAAACCCAATAAACCAATTAGCCGAACCATTTATCCTCCGCGTAGGGGTCACTATTTGCTGTATAGCGAGCTGCTACAGCGTCACCAGTCCCCATTTTTCTCTACCTCGCACTTAAGCCTGCATTTCGTATCGGCAGCCCTCCCGGTCCCAGCCGATAGAACCGTGGAGAAACTCGATTGAGTGTGGGGTGTACGCCGCCCGCTGTACGAATCGGGCACTACGCCCGGTTTGATACCAAGGCATCTCCCGTTAGCCACCTTCCGTCACCAAGGGATAGATCACCCTGGTTATC
>Ga0105240_10005395_pt1 | contig 19063 bp, 16 predicted proteins | sample KBSC54metaG_FD_80426 | JGI IMG/M metagenome (GOLD analysis project Ga0105240, IMG submission 80426) | Corn rhizosphere microbial communities from Kellogg Biological Station, Michigan, USA - KBS C5-4 metaG | ecosystem: Host-associated > Plants > Roots > Rhizosphere > Soil | place: Michigan, USA... | reverse complement strand
TCGTCCGTCGTCGTGCCGTTCGCGATCGAACCCGTTACGTCGCCCACGTCGTCCGTCAACATTTCGTTCGTCGACGCATCCGGCGCGATCGTGTCCACCACGATCGCGTAGTCGCCCGTCTGCAGCGTCGTCTTGCCATCCGGCGCCTGTGTCGAAGCGGAGAAGATGTGCGAGCCGTCGGTAAGCGGCGTATCCGGCCGGTACGTCCATCGGCCGAATTCATCCGCCTTCACGCTCGCCACGCCCTTGCCGTCGACATCGATGCGCACGATGCTGCCGGCGAGCGCGGTACCCGTCACAGTCGGCTGCGCGTCGTTCGTCACGCCGAATTTCTCGACGTTGCCGATGTGCGGCTCGACCGCATCATAAACGCCCGTGATCGCGGGCACGACCGGCACGCCACCGATTTGCAGCGTGAAGTCGAAACCGTCGCTCGGCTCGCTTTCGTTGCCCGCCGCGTCGCGCGCAATTACCGTCAGCTCGTGGTCGCCCTCCGGCAACGGCGACGATGGCCGGAACGACCAGTGGCCGTCCGCATCAGTCTGCACACTGCCGAGCAGCACCTGCTTGCCGAAGACCGTGTCGTAGATGAGCACGATGCTGTTCTTCTCGGCGGCCCCCTTGATTTCCGGTTGTGCGTCGTCGGTCGTATCGTGCGGCTTCAGCGGCCCCGTCACGTCACCGGCGTTGTCGATCAATTCCGTGACGGCCGGCTTGGCCGGCGGCGTCGTGTCGACATCGATGGTGAACGGGTCGCTCGGATTGCTCGTATTGCCGGCCTTATCCTGTGCACGCACCGTCAGCACATGCTCGCCTTCCGCGAGCGGCACGCTCGGCGCGAATTCCCAATGTCCGTCCTGACCGGCGATGGTCGAGCCGATCGCCCTGTCGCCATCGTAGACCGTCACTATCGAGCCAGCTTCCGCCTTGCCCGACAGCGTGGGCTTCGGATCGTCGGTCGCGCCGTGATTGCCGAGCGGCCCTTGAATCGATCCGACATGATCGACGACCTCGCCGATCTGCGGCTGGTCGGGCGGCGTCGTGTCCACTGTGATCTCATAGACGCGCGATGGCGCGCTCTCGCGGCCCAAACGGTCCACTGCCTTCGCGGTGAAGCTGTGAGCTCCGTCTGCGAGCGAATCGGGTACCTCGAACGACCACGTCCCACTGTCGCCAATTGCAACGCTGCCGATCGGCTCCGTGCCGCCATTGTCATAAATATAGATAATCGAACCGATCTTGCCGCGCCCCTTGATCGTCGGGCGATCATCGTTCGTCACGTCCTTGCGGTTGACAATCCCGACATGCGGATCGACGTCATCGATCACGCGGTCGATGAGCGGACGGCTCGGCGGCGAGGTATCAACGGTCATCGAATAGTTGGTCGGATCGCTCACGCGACCCTGCGCATCGACTTCGACGATCGAAAACGTGTAATTCCCGTTGGAGAGCGGATCGTCCAGCGAGAGCGACCATGTGCCGTCCGCGCCGACGGTCGTCTGGCCGACCTTCTCGTTGCCGAACCAGATCTGGATCGTGTCGCCCGGCGTCTGGCCCTTGCCCTTGAAGACAGGCGTCTCGTCGTCCGTGTATCCGCCGTTGGGAATCGACTTGAGTTCACTGCCATTATCGTCGTAGACCCCCGTGAGCGACGGCGCGTCCGGCTGCGTCTCCGCCGGACGTTCTTCCGACCGAGAGCCGCTCGAGCGGGCGCCGCCCCCCGCACTGTCGACGATACCGCCCGCGAGCGCCGCCACCGGCAAACCAAACGCAGCACCCAAAGCGCCGAGACCGAGCGCCCCCATCCCCTGCGCGGCCGCCATTGTTTCGGCGATCCCCGGAACCAGGCCAGACTGGCTCAGCGCAACCGGCGCATCGGCGTTCGCCTCGAGCGCTCCCAGTTCACCTCCTCCGTTCACATTCGAGGACACCATGTATTCGTAATACTGACCACCTTCTGCCTCGCCGACCAGTTGACCGCCCGACCCGTAGTAATCCTCGATAATGAGCTGCGGCTCGTCTGCACTCGCGCCATCCAGACCAATATACAGATCCTTTCCGACGCGCTTGACGGTGACGTGCTGGGGCGCAAGTCCGGTCGATTCGTCAATCAACACGTATTTTCCATTCGGGATCGCTTCGATGACCTTCGACCCGCCTGCAACACCTGGCTTCAGTTCGACGGTTTTATTGATCGCCTTGCCGCTGACGACAGCGAGTTTGATAACACGAGTGCTCACAAGCAATTCCTTGACTTATTGTTGGCCACTGGCTGGAGAAATCAAAAAGTAGGCGGCATCCCGGACTGCTTACCCCGTGAGGACGCACGCCCCTATTTCAAGAATGACGACAGGATTCTCGACAGGAATGCAATCAACAGCAAGTTGACTTGTCAGAAAGTGCGGAACAGTTATAAATCGTTTGCAATTCGCTCGACGGCATCTATTTCTTCTGATTGAAAGCCGCGCAAAACACTTAAGATGATTCTTAAGAACCATTTACACTGCCGGCGAATATCCGAAAACATTTTTGTGATCCAGCCTCTTGAATATGCACTCAATCCCGGCCCGTGGATGAATTTCGAGAAAGCAGGCACAAAAAGAGTTCATCGCCGATTACCGGGGGAACGCAGCGCGTATTTTCACGAAGAAGCGCTCCTCGTCGCGGTAACCACAAGCGCCAACGCCTGATGACCTAAATTGTGTTCGCCACGGGGTTCACTCCAGATCCGCCGGCACGCGAATCAGTTGGCAGCGCTCGCCTCACTGCTAGCAGTACATCACCTTGCTCACTGGCTTCAGATGCAGCGACAGCGTTCGGCTGCCCTCGGCTGGCCATTCCACTCCCTCAAGACGGGAGCCGGTTCAGCAGTCCAGCGCCTGTAGTGCCTTGCGATCCAGCAGTTCGTCCTCCAACGCCTGTTTCTAGCTGCGCGGCGTTGTTGCATAAATCAGGCACAAGGACGAAGTGATGCCGTTGTTCACGATTTCAGGCGATGCGGACGGACTGCGGGCGTGCGAGCTCAGTCATGCGGTTGAGCACACCCACACGAATCGCGACCTCAGTGCCCTGCGAATCGATGCATCGATCCCACAGGCAGGGGCCAGTGAGTGTCTTGAACCGATACATCGCGTTCTCGGCGAGCGAACGACGGTGATAGCCGCTGCTCTTCTTCCATGCGCGGTGGCTGACTCGAACGATCGTATCGACCGCTTCGTTGCACCATGCGGAGCCAGGCACGCTCGCCTTCCAGTGAACAACGCCGCCGCGCGGCGGAATACTCGGTGTCGCACCGCGTGCCACAATCGCAGCATCGCACGGCTTGGAGTCGTAACCACCATCGCCGCCAACGGTATCGAGCCGTGCGTCGGTCGGAATCTGATCGCGCAATTCGGCCAACACGTCGCCGTCGGCGACGCCCTGGCGCGTCATCAAAACGGCACGTATCTGACGAGTATTCGCGTCGAGCGCAATATGCCCTTTGCGCCACGTCCGGCGCCTCGAAATGCCATGCTGGCGAACCTTTCATTCGCCTTCGCCGTAGACCTTCACGCCCGTGCTGTCGACCACCAAATCGATCGGTTCGTCGTCGCGAACGATCGGAAGTTGAACTTCAAGCTCTTGCTTGTGTCCCTGCGCATCTTCTCGGTAAAAATCGAGAAGATGCGCAGGGACCCGATTTGCTCACCGGGGCTTCACCATGCACCGTTGTGTGTCAACGTCACCGTGCCCCGCCTCATTTATGCAACAACGCCTAGCTGCGTCAGATTGGCAACTGCTTCGAAACACTCCGCGATTTGCGCGATGAAGACCCAAAAAACCGGCGCGTCAGGCATCGACGGCCGGTCATCCGGTCGTGGCTGCACATCTTTGCGAGCCACGGTTCGTGCGGAGACGGATCTACGCCGGTGTGGGCGGATCCGACGGCGCAACGTCGACGCGCAGCGCGCCCGTCTCGAATGCGTCGATCAGGAAGAACGGCAAGTCGAGTGACCAATGCCCATCGCACACGATCGCGTCGTAGCGAAGCGGCCCATCTTCCCCGCACGTCATGATCACTGGCTGCATCGCACCGTCAACCCGCTCACTCGGACCGCCGATGCGCCGGTAGCTCGCGTTGCTGCCGACGTGGAATTCGGCGGTTCGCCAGCGCACGGGAGGATGCGGGGGAAACGGCTGCGCATCGTGGAATCCGAACAACTCGTCGTGGTTCAGCACGCTGTCGCGGATCGTCGGCCACAGCATTTCGCGCAGGAAGTGCTGGTCGGTAAACCGGCGCTCACTCGGATGGTGCCGCGCATAGTCCGCCATCAGCGGCGCGACAGGCGGAAACACACCGCGGCAGCCCGCCCACATGCCGGCGAGCAGCAGCTCGGTGTGCGTGAAGTAGTCGCGCATGTGATGAAACCAACGGCCGCTATCGACCCAGGCCGCGATGGCCGACGTCTCGCGCTCGGACAGCAGCGCATCGGCGTCGCGCACCATGAAGCGGTCCACAGATGGATCGTCGAGCACGAGAAAGCGCCACATCGTGCCCGGTATCGCCCGGCGTGTCGCATCGTCGACGGTCACGACCTGCGCACCCGCGCCGCGCAAACGCGCACACACGTGATCGGGCACGGTGTCGTCGAGATAGATGCGGCACGTCCAGTCCGGAAACAGCTCGGCGGCTATTCGCGCGTTCATCACGGCCGTTTCGCCGTAGCGCGGGTTGGCGCCATACAAGCTGTACGCGATCACGTTGCGCGCGGATTGCCGCTGGTCAAACGGCGCGGGCGGCGTCGTCGGCACGACCCATCGCCGGTGGACGGAAAAGTGGGCATCCGCGGCCGCAAGCGAGCGATGTCCGTAACGGCGCAGCTCGTCGTGCTTGCCGAGCCACCCACATACCTCGGCGAGCCCGTCTATCCATGTCGGCGACACGAGACGCTGGCGCGCAAGCGGCAGCGCGTCGATGCGGCGATAGACGCGGTAAGCTGCGTCGTGCCGCCCTTCGCGCATTAGACACAGCGCGTAGTCGCCCAGCACGGTCGGGTTGTCTGGCGCCAGCGCGAGCGCCTGCTCGGCAAGGTTGCGCGCAACACCGTAACGGCGTTCAGCCATCGCCGCGCGGAATTCGTTGGCCAGCGTGTGCATGCGCCTTTCTGCTGCGCCGCTGGCGCGCGTCATCGGCAGGCGGCGGCCGGAAGGAATGGGAGATCGTCGATTCATCGCAAGGTTTGGAATGACAGGCCGGGTACTCCAGTACAACGTGTACGCGACGGAAAGCCCGTGCCTGCCGCAGTATCTCCGTTCGACACGCGCAAGCCCATCTGACAATTCAGATTTTCACCGCGCCGTCCGGCGCTTACGCACTCGGCTTTTGCCGCCGTGAAGCCGCACCATGCGATCATTGCGCTGCGCCTGTTCATTTTGCGGACACGATGGCGACCTCGCTGCGGCTATCCGTCGCGATGGCTTCCTGCCTCGACCCATCATCGGCATGCGCGTAGCGCGCGTACAGGCCGTTGACCTTCGCGACATAGCGTTGCGTTTCGTCGTAGGGTGGAATACGGCCGCCGTATCGATCGACCGCCCCCGCGCCCGCGTTGTAGGCAGCCAGCGCGAGATCGCGCGAGCCATAGCGTTTCAGCAGGTCCCCCAGAAAACGTGCACCGGCCGCAATGTTCTGCCGTGCGTCGAACAGATCGGCCGCGCCGTATTCCGCGCCCGTCGCCGGCATCAGCTGCATCAGGCCAGTCGCGCCCTTCGGCGAGATCGCGAGCGGATCACCCGCCGATTCTGCATGGATGACGGCCATCAGCAACGCCGCATCGAGCCGGTGCGCACGCGCAATCCCGGCGACGAGCGGCGCCAGCGCCATCATGCGCCGGTTCGTGTGTACCTTTGCCTCGACACGCCGCGGCACGTCGGCGCGCAACGGCGCGCCCCCGATCTCGAATGTCAGCACGACGCCGCGCGCGGACGAGGTGTCCGTCTGCGCCGCGGCACGCGTGCCGCCGATGATCATCGCGACGCCGCTCGCCATCGCGTCGTCGGCAACGCGCACCGATAGCGCGATCGCACCGAGCACGACGGCCGTGCGCCCGCGACGCCGCGAACGGCCCGGCTGCGCACTGGGCGACGCCAGTCGCGCACGCCATGCACGCAGCGCGCTCATCGATCCATGTCCTGCCCGACCGCGCCGCGATAGGTCGACTGCATGCGCACGACGACTTCCGATTCCAGCGCGATCGGCCAGCGTCCCGTCATGCGCCCGTCCTCCAGCTTGCGCCGGCACATGAAATCCGGCGTGACCGGAGAGCCGTACGGGTCATGATTCGCATCGACGGGCTCGGTCGGCGACAGGCCGTCGCGCGACACCGCGCCGATGCCGTTGACCGCGTAATACACCGCGCGATTCACGAACGGCACGACCATGTCGTAGCAGTAGTGCACGCGAATCTTCAGCAAGTTGGCATCCTGAATGCCCGTGCCCGATGCCCGTCCGATATCCGTCCGGCGATAACGCAACAGCTCGTTCGGAATTTCGCGCACGGTCTTGCGCGTCTCCGGGTCGTAGCGCGTCTGGCCGAAATCGTCGAGCTGCGCACGCGTCGGATTGACGATCGCGATACGCGCGTTCGCCTGCACGTCCTGTATGGCACGCGCGAGCGCGGTTGCCGCCCCGGTTTCGTTCGCCTCGTGCGCGTGAAGCGGCGCGAGACCGCGTGCGAGCGCGCGTTGCATCGGTGCGAGTTCGGCATGATTGACCGCTCCCTCTCGAGCGGCCTCCAGCACAGCCGAATCGAGTGTCGCTTTTGCCTGAAACATCAACGCGTATTGCAATAAACCGAAGCAGAAAAACAGCAATACAGGTGCGACGATCACAAACTCGACGAGCGATTGGCCGCGTTGACGCACGCGCTTGGAATGGAAAGCCATCGCGTCACGGCCCCCATGCAAGCTGCGCGCCGACGCCGATCCCGTGGCGCGCAGCAGCGCCGGCCGCCATTTCGAGCGTCTTCGCGCCACGCCAGTGCATCAGAATGCGGCCCGCGCGCACCTCGCGATGCACGGCGACGACACGGTTCGACCGGCTGACGAACAGCACGTCGATCGAAAAGCGCATTCCGAAGGTATGCACCGACCTGCACCGCTCGAGCAGCAGTGCATCGTCCGCGGCCAGCGCATCGCGCCCCAGCAGACCGCGCAAACGCTCGCGCGCCGATTCCGCGACGTCCACGCGCACGCCGGTCGCGCGGCCCGCCACGAAAAGTGCACTCTGCCTCACAGAAAGCCTCCTTGCATGAACTTCATCGCGATCGGGAAACCGAGCACGACAAAGGTCACCGGAAAAATGAACACCATCAATGGAAACACGAGCTTGACGGGCGCTTCCATCGCCTGCTTCTCCGCGCGCTGGAAGCGTTCTGCGCGCCGCTGCTCCGACTGGAAGCGAAGCGTGCTCGCCAGGCCCGCCCCCATCCGCTCGGCCTGGATCACCGCGCCGACGAAATTGGTGACTTCCTTGATCCCCTGCCGTTCGTCGAAGCGGCGTAGCGCATCCGCGCGGTTCAGCCCGGATTTCAAGTCGCGCAGCACATGCTCGAACTCCCGCCTCAACGGTCCGTCCGGCCCCTTCTCGACCGCCTTCTGGATCGCGCCGTTGATGTTGAGGCCCGCTTCGACGGCAAGCGTCAGGAAGTCCAGATAGACCGGCAACTGTTTTTGGATCGCGCCGATCCGCGCGCGCCGCACGTCGCGCATCCAGATGCGCGGGTAGTAATAGCCCAACAGTGCGACGAATGGCGGCGTGAGGATCGAGAACAGGCCGAGCGCCACCATTGCAAACAGCGCGAGCGACGTCGCAACGACAGCCGACACAATGCTCAGTGCAACAAACTGGCGCGCCGACATCAGGAAAATCAGGTGCGTGAGCCGCAATTGCAGATCGACCTTCTCGATGTACCCGGCACTGAAACGGTCCCCCACCCAGTGATCGACGACATTGACGAGCGGCCAGAGGAGTCGCAGTCCCTTGGGCAACGGATCGAGATACGCGCGGTCCTCTTTCGGCACGGCCTGTTGCACCTGCACAGCCGAACGCGTCAGCAGGAACAGCACGAACACGGCACCGAAACCGACGAGCGCGGACACGAACAGAATCATCGCTTCACTCCCAGATGCTGATGCGGCACGCCCGCGCTCATACATCGATATTGGTGATTTTCGAAATTGCCTTGTAACCGAGGAATTCCATCACCCCGATCACACCGAGCGTCATCCATCCGATCCGTTCGTGGAACAGCGGGGCCATCGCATCGGGCTCCATGAAATCGAGCACGAACATGAGCCCGACCGGCAGCAACGTCATCACGATGCCCTGCATGCGGCCCTGCGAAGTCAGCGCACGGATCTTTCCCTCCATCTGGAGCTTCGCGCCCAGCGTCCGCGCAACCGACTCAAGTGCTTCCGCAAGGTTGCCGCCCACTTCGCGCGAGATGGTGACGGCTGCCGTGACCATCAGAAAATCGGGCACCGGAATGCGTTTCTCGATGTTCTGCATCGCAATGTCCAGATCGATGCCAAGACGCAACTCGCGCACGAGCAGCTCCAGTTCCTGCGAGATCGGCGCAGGCGATTCCGACACGACGCTTTCGAGCGCGACCGCAAAGCTCGCGCCGGCGCGTAGCGCGCCGGCCATCATCAGCAACACGTCCGGCAATTGGCGTTCGAGCTGTGCGGTGCGCCGCTTGCGCATGATCGTGAGCACGCGGCCTGGCGCCATCAGCGCCACGACGAGCGCGATGCCCGCGAAAAGCACGCTGTCGAACAGTTGATACGCAAGCAGCGGCAACAGGACGATCGCCACCAGCGACAGAAACGCGACCCGCTGGCGGTTTGCGAACACGAATGCCTCAGCAAGCGACGCCTCGATCTCGTTGGCGACGCGCTTCGAGCGGGTCGTGACGGCACGACGTCCCAGCTTGATCGCGACGGCCACGAAGATCGCGAAGCCGACGAAGACGGCCGCGAGCAGCACCACCATGTTCATGAGTGCCCCAGCTCCGCGCCGCCGGTAAAGATCGACGTATCGACCGGAATGCGCCTGCGGATCAGTTCCTGGTAGAAGTCCGGAACGTATGCCGTCGGACGGAAGACGCCCTGCACCTTACCGTCCTCACCGAACCCGTCCTGCTTGAACACGAACACGTCCTGCAACTGGATTACGCCCGACTCCATCCCGCTCACTTCGGTCACATACGTGACGCGCCGCGAGCCGCACGAGAAGCGCGTTTGCTGGACGATAATGTCGACGGCCGAGCAAATCTGCTCGCGGATCGCCTGCACTGGCAGGTCGAGCCCGGCCATCAGCGTCATCACTTCGAGGCGTGCGATGCAGTCGCGCGGCGAATTCGCGTGTGCGGTCGTCAGCGAGCCGTCGTGGCCGGTATTCATCGCCTGCAACATGTCAAGCGCCTCCCCACCCCGGCATTCGCCGACCACGATCCGGTCGGGACGCATCCGCAGGCAGTTCTTCACGAGATCGCGGATATGCACCGCGCCCTTGCCTTCCATGTTCGGCGGACGCGCTTCGAGCGACACGAGATTCGGCTGCGACAGTTGAAGCTCGGCCGCGTCCTCGACCGTCACGATCCGCTCGTCTTCCGGAATGTAATTCGACAGCACGTTGAGAAGCGTCGTCTTGCCCGACCCCGTTCCCCCCGAGATGATGATGTTCGCTCGCTGTTCGACGGCCGTACGCAGAAACTCAAGCATATCGGCTGACATCGAGCCGAAATCGATCAAATCCTCGCCCGTCAGCTTTCGCTGCGAAAATTTCCGGATCGTAATGCTCGGCCCTTTCAGCGCGAGCGGCGGAATCACCGCGTTGACGCGCGAGCCGTCGGACAGGCGCGCATCGACCATCGGCGAGCTTTCGTCGATGCGCCGCCCGATCGGCGCGACGATGCGCTCGATCGCGCCGAGCACCGCACGATCATCGGTGAAGATCACCGGCGAGCGAGTCAGTTTGCCGCGCCGCTCGATAAAGATCTCGTCGTGGCAATTGACCATGATTTCGCTCACGTCCGGATCGTCGATCAGCTCCTCCAGCGGCCCCAGTCCGATCACTTCGTCGAACACGCTCTTGCGCAGCGCATCGAGCGAGACGTCAGGCGAGCGAAAGCCCGGATCGTTGTTCAGGATCTCGTCGAGCGCACCGCCTACCGTGCGACGCAATTCGTCCTCGTCCATTCTCGCGACGTTAAGGCGGCGCAAGTCAAGCTCGGCGATCAGCCGCATGTGCACCTGCTTGCGCAGCTCGATGCCGGTACGGCTGTTGATCGACGGCACCGGCTGCTCGGGCGCGGCTTTCGTGCGGCGGGGGATACGCGGATCGCGCCGCGCCACCGGCGCGGGCGCCGCGGCAGCGGCCTGCGGCGCGGGCATGGGCGGCGCGTCAGCCGGCACGGTTTCCTGCCTTGCGGCGGCCGCATGAGTCGCCGGCATCGCGGCGGCGGGCGCCGCAACAGCCGGTGCGACACCGGCCGCGCGGGGTGGCTGCTCCGTCACCATGCGAATCGTCGTCGTTCCAACCTCGATTTCGTCCGAATCTGTTAATGGGCCGAAATTTTCAACGGGCAAACCGTTGACGAGCGTGGTGACGATGCCCCCCTGATCCTCGAGATACCATGCGTTGCCGCGTAACACAATGCGCGCCTGGATCTTGCCGACCAACATCCCCTTGACCACGATGTCGCAATCGGGCGACTTGCCGATCGTGCAGACGTTCTCGATCTGGACAATCTGCGGCGCGCCGTGACGCGCCCGCACTTGCAAACTCAGCATTGCGCTCTCTCCTGTTGACCTGTCATCGTTGCACGCCAGCTGTCGCCGAGCCGTCGGGCGCGTTCGCATCGGCAACGGAAGCCTGTGCGGCCGGACGCCACGTCACCGGCGTTGCCGGAATCGTGATCGCCGGCTGCGCGAGCGGCGGCGATGCGCCGGCTTTCGCACCCTTCGCGTCCGCCACGTCCTTGTCCTTCACGGCCTGCACGTTCCGCTCGCGTACCACCGCGCGGTCGCCTGTCGCATTCGAAGTGGCTGGCACAACGCCAGCACGGTCGCCGCCGCTCTCCGCTGCCCCGGATATCCCCGACTCGCCCCCGCCCTGCACGCCGGGCGACGGCGATGCCGCCTGCGCTTGCGCCGCGTCGCCGGCCGGCGACGGTTCGCCATGCTCCGGCTGTCGTGCTGCACGCGCCGTTTCGCCCGGCCGCGTCGCGATCGCACCCGCGTTGCCGGCCCGCCCGCCTTCGCCGGCGTTGCCATGCGCCGGCCGCACGCGAATGGCTCCTGCCGGCTGCGGCCTGGTTGGCCCGATCGGATGCATCGTGCCGCTCGTCCCGTCCGGATCGTCGCGTCCCGCGAGCGGGCTCGGATCGCCATGCTTGTCGCGGAATCCGCTATCGATCCGATTGGCGCGCTCGAGCAAATCAGTGTTCGGCGAGAGCGTCGGATCGGAAATGAGCGGCGTCACGAAGATCACAAGATCGCTACGCTTCGACCGGAATTCGTCGGACCGGAACAGGCGGCCGATGATCGGCAGCCGCCCGAGAAACGGCAAACGACTCGTATTGCCGATCGCATCCGCGTTGATCAGCCCCGAGATCGCCATCGTCTCGCCCGCGCGCAGCGAGATATCGGATCGCGCACTGCGCGTCAGAAAGCCCGGGTAGCCGCCGTAGGACACCGACGGATCGATCTGGCTGATCTCGGTGTCGATCTGCGCGGAGATCACGTTGTGCGTATCGACAACCGGCTTGATGTTCAGCTTGATTCCGTAGTCCTTGTACTCGACGTCGGTCGTACCAAGCGCACCTGCGCGAGGAATCGGCACCTGCCCGCCCGCGAGGAAGCTCGCCGTGCCCCCGCTCTTCGTGTTGAGCTCGGGCGCCGCAAGCACGTAGGCATCGCCGTTGTTGATCATCAGGTTGATCATTGACGTGATCTTCGTCGAGATGCCCGCGAAAACCATGCCGGCCGCCGTTTCGGCCTGACTTCCGACGAACCCCTGCACACCTGCCTGCGGCCCGGCGATTTTCTGGTCCCACTGGATGCCGAGGTTCTCCTGCGCGTTGCGCGTGAGTTCCATGATCTGCACCTTGAAGTGGATCGTTTTCTTCAGGGCATCGCCTTCGTCGACGACCGTCGCATCGAGCACATTCGGCACGTCGGCAGTTGCCGCCTTGATGCGGCCGAGCATGTCGCGATGCACAGTCCCGGTCAGCACGATGTTCGGACCGGACTCGACAACCTTCACGCCCGGCACGTTGGCAAGCACATTGCGCAGCTGCGCGGCAGTTTCCCGCACGTTACCCTTCGCGATGCGTACGGTCGTATTTAGCGCGATTCCATTCGTTGTCCAAACTACGAGCGACGTGACGCCGGCCTTTTCCGCCAGCAGCATCAACCGGCCGTCGACGACGTTCGCCGTCATCAGCGTGCCGTCACCGATCGCGATGCGCTTGATCTGGCCCGGCAAGTCGACCATCCTGATCTCGCCGCGATACAAGTCGAGCACGGCGGTACGCGCCGGGGCAGCGCTCTCCTCATGGCCGGCGCGCGGCACGGCGTGCGCTGCCGGCACGCCCTGCACGGCCAGCATACCGGCCAGCACGCGCGACACAACCCTGCGGCGGTGATCCGCCGCGCAATGTATGACTTTCATGAACAACTCGTATGCGTTCTCGAACGTTACTGTGGCGCGCGGGCCGCGTCTGTTTCGGCTTGCAGCCGATGCGCGAGCGCGTTTGCCTGTTGATAGGCGCTGCTCGCCGCCCGGGGCCGGGCGTCAGGCTTCGTCTGCGGCGCCAGCGCTGGCGCGCTGGCCAGGACATCGGTATCGGCCTGCGCGGTGGCAATGCGCAACGTCGTCGCGCTGCCATTGCCGCCGGTGATGATCTCGACGACGTCGCCTTCGGCAACGGCCCCGCCCGGCGCGGCCGCGAACAGCCTCAGTTCGTCAATCCGTTTCGGTGGCGGCTCGGCGCCATCCTCGCTGTTGCGCAGGATCAGTCGCAACGTACCGACCCGCTGTGCGAGCACAATGCGCGCGGCCTCCGCAACCGGCACCTGCAACGTGACAGTTGCGTAGTTTTCGCGTTGCGCACCGTCGGCCATGTCGCGGGCCGCCTCGCCCGAGTCGCGCGGCCGCACGTCGTTGCCGGTCGCGAGCACGAGTACGTCCGGCATCAGCAGCAGGATCGATTGCGCGCCGCCAGCCTCGTCGCTACCATTTTTCGTCGTCGAATCCGGATTCTTGCCGATCCAGTAAAGATCGACACGGTTGCCGGGTCGCAGCATCGAATCGGTGGAGTTGACAGTGTCGATCTGCAGCGTGAGCGCGCGCGTGCCGGCCGGCAGAATGTCGGAAAAATCGCGCGCGCGCAGCGCATCGATGTCCTGCGCGCGCAGCGGCCGCCCGCGCCGAACCGCCTTGACGAGCGTGGCAAGCCGGAACCGGTTGAAATCGTCCGCGCGCAGCATGTCGTCATAGACGAGATCCGCTGGAATATCGCGCGCAACGAACACATCGCTCGCGAGTGGCGTGCCGGCCGGCGCGTCCGCACGCGGCACGACGACGGAAACGCCGCGCGCCTGACGACGTGTCTCGGCCTTGATGCGCGCCTCGCTTGCCGTGATGTAGCTGTACGTCAACCACGTGATGCCACCCGCGGTTGCAATGGCGATGGCGACCAACAGCCACGTGTTCGCGAACAGCGAACGATAGTTGATTCGATTGAATATCACTGGACTATCCTGACCCGGTCAAGGCAACGACAACGCATAGCTATACGCGCCGAAGAACGACTTCAGCGCCACCAGGAGCGTATTCATCACCGACGTATCGCCGCCGACGACCAGTCCTCCGATAATCAAACCTGCGACCACGAAATACTCGACGTACGCTTGGCCGCGTTGACGCCGTATGCGGCCAGTCAAACGTTGCATGTCACCCACTCTCCATCACATTGATCACTGCGATCGCTTGTCCATTCTTCCCGGCAAACACCGCATCCAGCTTGTAATTGCCCTTTTGCATGGCAAGCCCGACGTTGGACGCGCGCCAATCATCCGAGCGCGGCACCGTCGTGCTCGACATCGTCCGCCAGCCGGCACGGGCAAGTGCATCGCGATAGCGCGCTGCATGTTCATCCACGCGGCCCGGCAGGGCGATCACCCAGGTGCGTCCCGCGCGTCCCGGATCTCGACTTTCGACGTCCGACAGCACACGGCCGCCCGGCAGCGCCGCGACCGACGCCGGAATCGCGTACCGCACGCCAACGGCGTCGAGCCGCATCACGCTCATCACGCCGCGCGCCGTATCGCCGTGCTGACCGGCCGGCAGTTCGAGCACGTACTGGCATACGCCGTCGAGTCCGCTCATCGTGCGGCCACGCGCGCCAGTCATGCCCGCCGTCGGCAAACCCATACGATCCCAGTACGCGCGGAACGCGCGTTCGACCCGCTCGGCCGACATATCGAACGTCAGCGCCCAGACCGCAACCGGCATCCCGTTCACCAGCATGTCGCCACCGATCGTTTGCGCGTTCGCCGCACGCACCGGCATTCGGTCGCACGTCTGCGCCGCTGCGTGCGACGCCAGAAAGACGGCGCACGCCAGCGCCAAGCGCCGCCCCCACGACACCGCGCTCATTTCAGCACCCCCGCCGGCACCACGTCAGCCTCGATACGGCCCGGCTTGAAATATGCCGGTCCGAGCACGCTGTTGACGCCGTCCATGGCCTTGACGAGCGTCTGCCGGTCACGCGTTTGCAGCATCGCATCGAGCTTTGCCGCGGGTGCCGCCACCTCGGGACCGACAGCCGATACCAGGCCAAGCCGGCCATCCGGCGTCCACGTGTTGGTCACGAGCGTGGTCGTGTCCCGGAACGTCAGCTGCGACAGCGTCGGCCATAGCCGTTTCGCGAATTCTCCGCGCAAGCCGACGTTCACCGATACCTGTCCGTCCTGAGCCGTGCGCGACGCCATCTGAAACGCAACTTCCTGCCGTACGCGCGGTGACTGATAGACGCCGATCGTCTTGTTTGCGATCTTCGTCAGACCGCCTGTCATCCGATCGGTCGCGCGCGTGGATACCACGATATCGCGCGCCGACCCGACAAACGTCGTGTCGCCAGGATCGCGCCACGCAGGCGGTATCGCCGCAGACAGCGCGATGCTGCCGTCATGGCTTGTCAGCGACGGGCGGCGCGGCGCGACGACGCGCGCAAGAAACTCGTTTGCCAGCACGTCATCCGTTTTCGTCACGCCTTGCGCGCCAGCGCCGAATTTCCGATACCACCAGCCATCGGAGCCCGTGCCCGCGTCGTCCGGATTCGTCCATACCGTGCGTTCCCATGCAACGTAGCGCGAGCCGATCAGCACTTTGTTGCGCACGTCGTTGAGCTTGCCGAGCATCGCCATCGCCAGGAATCCGACGATAAACACCATGCCAAGCCCGGCCACCATTTCGACCATCGCCTGCCCGCGCTGCCGGCGCATGTGGCAGCACATACGCCGTCCGTTCATCGTGCCCCTCCGCTCGTCCGTGCACCGCTCACCGCGGCGCGAGCTTCATCCGGAACCGGCGCAAGCCGCGCCTCCCAAAACGGACTGAACAGGCTCGGATACTCGGTTCGCCGGTCATTGCGCGACCAGTTGGATGCGTAACGCAACAGCCCGTAGATGTACCGCAGCCCCTTTTCGTCCGGCCGCACGAAATACGCCTGCCCGGACGCAACCGCCATCAGCGGGCGTGCGGCGTGCGACAGCGCGAGCCGCCCGCCGCCGAGCAGACGTGAGTCGCTGATCGTCGTGTCCTGCGCGCGCGCAAGGCGGATCGTGATGCGTGGCGCGGCATTACCCGCGCCCTGCTCGGCCAGATCCCGATACCGTTGCAGGCCGCCGCTTGCACTCATCGTGATGCCCGGCCCCGATCCGTACTGCGATTGCATCGCAGCCGACACCCATCCCGCCGAGCCGCTCGGGTAGCCGAAATTCACGTACCCGCCATATCCGTACCAGCTCTGGTAGCTCATCGCGCTACCGTTCCCCGCGCCGCCCCGACCTTCCGCACTCCTGTTATTGATGCCAGCCCTGACGACCTTCACTTCCCGCGACTCCCAGTGCCCCTTGCTAACAGGTATTTCGCTTTCGCCACCTTCGCCAGCTTCGCCACCTTCACCCTCTTCGTCAGCTTCGCCACCTTTGCCACCTTCACCCTCTTCGCCGGCTTCGTTCTCGGGCGGCTCGTCCTCGACCCACACCCATTCCGTTCGAATCTCGATACAGTCGTGCTCCGTCCACACGCTCGTCATCGCGCCGTCGATGGCTTGCCATCCGCGGCGATCGGGCCGCAATTGCGTACCGCCGTCCATCCGCGAATAGCGACCGACATTTCCCCAGCATCCCGGCGCGAACCCCGTTCCGGCCTCCACCACCGGCCGGCTGCGTGCGAAGTCGCCGAGCGTCCCGGCATTGACCACCACGTCGGCGAACCGATCGTCGTTGCCCGCGCGCGGATCGAACGTCGTCGAATACGTACGCCATGCGGCAAATTCCGTTCGCGACAGCGGGTCGTCGAATGCGCCATCCGTGACGCGTGTATTCGGCTCGTTCGCGCGCGCGATTTCGCCGGTGAGGCCTGGCACACCAACGAGCGTCGCTTCGTGATATGCGTGCTGCGCGCCGCTCAGCGCGGTGACGATCGTGTCGAGACTGCGCACCATGCCAGGCAGATCGGCATCCAGGCGCTGACGCACCGGATGAATCATTTCCCTCGCCCGCTCCTTTTTCACGAGCCAGTCGTATGCGCCGCCGCTGTACCAATCGGCCAGCTGATCCGAACGCGAGCCGGACGCGACGTGCTCGTCCAACATGTCGACGAACGATTTCAGACTGACCATCTGCGCGATGGCAGCCTGATTAGCCACCATTGCGCGGTTGGTATAGGCAGAAAAGTTGTAGTCGCGCGCCTGCAGCAATGCGGCCGCATAGGCACTCGCATCGGCCGTGTTCTGCAACTTGATCTTCGCACTGGTCAACTGCAGCGAATTGAACGCGAGATAGAGCGCGACGCCGCCAACGACCAGAAACAGCAGCGCCGGAACGAGCGCCTGCCCGCGTTCACGGGCAGGCGCCGCCGCGCCCACAGAAACAGAGGACACCATCACTTACGACACGCCGCGCGAGTTACTTGCCACCCGAGCTGTTGATCGTGTCGTTCGTGTAACTGCCGAGGCCCTTGTTTTTACCCGCCTCGGTCGTCGCCGTCCCTGCGTCAGCCTGCGCCGAGCTGATGTTGGCCTGCCCGCTCTTGCCCGACAGCTCGTTCGCGAGACCGGCGGTCTGATCGCGAACGGTCTTGCCGAAAAAGGCATACACGGCAATCGCCGACACCGCGATCAGCGCGACGATAATGATGTATTCGGTCATGCCCTGACCCAGCTGCTTACGAAGCCGACGATACTTTTCGACCTTCAATTGGCTCTCCAATGGTAAAAAAACGCTTTGCGTAAAAAATAAAAATGATGAGCGCAATCCACCGCCCATCGATACAACCGGAAAGCGAGCCGAACGGAATACCGCACACTTGCCAATGATGCGACTCCAGTGCTCGATTTTGACCAGCATCCGGATATCGCCCCAGCCTCACATCATGGACAGCGCAAATCAAGTTGCGGCAATCAGTTGACGCGCGACATTCGGACCGGCCTCCACATCCGCCCGACAGGCTTGCTATGGTCGATGAAATCGTATCACCAAGATCCCACGAATCCTGTTTGACTTGTCTGATTTCTTATCGCAATAAAAGCCAAAACATTTTTATGCGAGAATTCCAGATCGGCTCGACAACCCCGGTGCTTTACCTCTATTTATCTTTTTTACACCGCCAATTGGCTGATCTTCCAAGTTATCGCTGACCGAGCCGGTTTATACGGAACGAACCGCATCTATTCATCGCGGATCGTTTGTTCGGACCGTTGTCCATGTCGCGATCACGGCAACGTCCCCCCTGCCATTGCCGCGCCTGGAAGGTCCCCAGCCTGGCACCCGTCTACATTAGCGCCCATGACATGGTTGTTTTTTGTTCTGCTTGGTGGCGTGTCGGGCGTACTAGCGACGCTCGCGATCGCCTATCTTCCCGTCGCCATCGAACGCGGCGGCGCACCCGCGCCTGTTGCACCCGCGCTCGGCGCGCACTGCGCGCATTGCGATCGCGCGCTTAATTCGTTGGAGCTCAGCATCTCGGTCAGGTTACTGCGTCTCGCACCCAGTTGCTTTCACTGCGGCGAACGCGTCGCAGCACTGCTGCCGCGCGTCACCGCCTCGTGCATGCTTGCGGCGGTCGTCGCACGCTTCGCTTTAGGTCCGACATTCCCGGCAATCGCGGCTTGCGTGTTGAGTGCGTCGCTCGTCGCGGCAAGCGCAATCGATTTGCGGCATCGGCTGCTGCCCGACATGATCACATTACCGTTGTTATGGGCCGGCCTGATCGTGAATCTCGCCGGCATGTTCGCGACGCTACCCGACGCGGTGGTCGGCGCAATCGCCGGCTATCTGGTGTTGTGGGTGCTCTACTGGCTGGTCAGACTGCTACGTGGAATCGAGGGGATGGGCTACGGCGACTTCAAGCTTCTAGCAGCGCTCGGTGCGTGGCTCGGATGGCCGTCGCTTCCATGGATCGTTGTCATTTCGTCAGTCACAGGTGCGGTTGTCGGCATCGCCCTAATTGCAACCGGGCGCAACCGCATCGGCACACCGATTGCGTTCGGTCCGTTTCTTGCGTTGGCAGGCATGGCAGTGCTCTATTCGCGTTGCGTGCTGCCATGACGCGCGATACAGCAAACACCACCCGTGTATTACCGGTTCGCGATGCCGATCAGTGAACCGTAAGCGGCTAGCGAACCCATCTTGAGTTTGACCGAGACGCTTGGGAGTATCGTGTCCACCTAACGAATAAGCGGACACGTGAACACTATCGAATCGGAATCACTCCCGGAGCGTCGTCGTC
>Ga0105240_10005394_pt1 | contig 19066 bp, 28 predicted proteins | sample KBSC54metaG_FD_80426 | JGI IMG/M metagenome (GOLD analysis project Ga0105240, IMG submission 80426) | Corn rhizosphere microbial communities from Kellogg Biological Station, Michigan, USA - KBS C5-4 metaG | ecosystem: Host-associated > Plants > Roots > Rhizosphere > Soil | place: Michigan, USA... | reverse complement strand
TGGATCGGATTAGACTCAATCGTAATTATTTTCGCATTGATACGAAATGGAGAGTGTTATGTCAGAACAGGAACCCGAAAAGAAACGCCGCGGCAGACCGCCGAAGGTGAAGACCGTCTCGCCGGTAGCGCCGATTCAGAACTCGACGGTGAACGAGTCTGCCCCGGCAGCTGAGATTTCCGTGGTGGGCCCTACGCAGCTCGAGGTCGGCAAGGTGTACAAGTTCATGGGTGAAGATATCGCCGTGGATGCCGATGGCAAAGCGATCCTGATGTCCATCATTCCGTTCGAGGTCATGAAGATCATGGCCGACAAGATCGCCGTGAAGTTCGCATTCGGGAGCATCGAGGTGATGGTGCTTGATCCAGTCGGCACTGGATATCAAGTCAGAATGGGCGACAAGTCCTACGGGCCAGCCGACTTCGCCGAACATCCCGCCGGGCTATTCCAGTGAACATCAACGTCGAGGTTGACCCGGAAATCTGGAAGAAGTTCAAGATCCTGGCCATCGAACTTGATACGACTGTGGCCGACTTGCTGGCGACGTTGGTCGAGAAGAGGGTGAAGGAGGCGGGGAAGTGAGCATTACGAAGGACTTCGAGAAAGGCCGCGTTTATCGAGGCATTGGCTACCATCCTGAAGATGTCGACAAACTCCTCGCTCATGCTCGCGCTCTTGAAACCAGAAACGAGGCCCTTAAGGCGATGGTGGTGAAGTTGTCGAGAAATCGATTGTGGAAAGATGACAACACGCCTTTGAGTACGATGAATAGTGAATGTCGTTTCTGTGGACACAGAGAAGGCCATGATCCCGACTGCGCCCTCGGCAAACTACTGGAGGGTGTCGAATGACCGCCATCAAATGGCAGAAGCCATCGCCCCCGATTCCAATCTCGAACCAGGTGGCCATTGAAAAGTTCGAACGATGCAAAAGACTCGTCGGCCCGCTGAGATATTTCTGGACGGAAATGCCATGGCATCGCACCCACGAGATGTCCTTCGAAGGATTCATGCATGAGATGGGGTATTGCCTCATCGAGGAGAAACTGTGAACAAACCCAAACCAACCAACGTCCTATCCGCCGTAGCGGCACTGATCACCATTGCTCTCACCGGGCAAAAACTCGACGGCACTCTCGCGTGGCCCTGGTGGTCGTGGAACCCGTTCGCCGGCTCGGTGCTCATCTTGTTCTGCTGGGCGACGTGGGTCCTGTTGATCGCGGCTGCCGTTGGAACCGTGGTCATTGTCGTCGGCGGGATCTTGAGTATTCGAAAGGCGGCAGAGTCGAAGCGCCAGGCTGCCGCATTGGCCGAAATGGCGCAGCGAAGAGGGGGAAATGATGAGTGAGAAACCTATCAAAGCCACCAACGTGACATTGACCGTCATGGGCCAGACTTTCAAAGTCGAAGACTTCAATTTTGAAAAACCGTTCCCAGTTCCAAGGAAGCCCAAAGGTTTTTGGTATTGGATCATGTCGATCGGTAAACGTAGAACCTATTCTGGGCGTGTGACCATTACTTGCAAGATTCTTCGTGAGGAGGGAAAACCAGAATGAGTGAGAAACTGACGAAGGAAGAGTTGATTGAATATCTTGAAAACTGGGCTCACCTATTCAACTATCATGGTGCTACAGGAGAAAGCCTGGCACCACTATGGGAACGCATCGAAGCAGACCGCGAGGCCATCCGAGAGGAGGTGCTCCAAACTCATTTTACATTGAAAGAAACTATTGAGTTTAAAAATCATAGAAATGATTCTTGGATCAAGGGGCGATTAGTTATTCGGGAAAATGAGTCATCTATGACATTCTGGAGCGATCCCATATTCGTCCGACGTCCCGCTAAGAAACGGCCCATGAAGACGGCCGAACTTATCGAATCCATCAAGTCGTCGAGTGGCCGCGACCTTGACTGGAATCTTTTCCAGGAAAATCTACGATCTCTGTGCAATGCTATGGGCATCCCCACCGAAACGGACCAACCTTGACGCCCAGCCAAACCAGTTCTACCGTCAAAGCCATGAAAATCCTATCGTCACTCTTACCGTTCCTCGCGCTTCTCACCAGTTGCACCCCGCAAATCCAAATGGTTCCGACTGCGCCGATCGTGATCTTCCGAACGGTCGAAGTGCCATCGCCCATCCTGGATATCCCGCGACTTTCCTGGCCAATCGAGGATCACGTCATCACCAGCGGTTACGGTAAACGGTCGGACTTGAAGAAGACTCAGACCGGGGGCGGCGATTCGCTTCACGATGGCGTCGACATCATCCCGAAGGACCGGACCAAGATCCACGCGATGATTCACGCTGCGGCCGATGGCATCGTCTTTGCGGTCTTCGGACCGCGCCATCCACATTCGGTCTACGGTATCTGTGTCGTAATTCAGTCCAACACTGGACTCAAGTGGCAAGACGGATCGCCAGTCATGATTTACACGCGGTATGCTCACCTGTCGGAACTCTGGGTCAGCCGAGGCGACATCGTGAAACGCGGGGATCCAGTCGGCAAGATGGGCAAGACTGGCGATGCCGAAGGGTATCATCTGCACTTCGAAGCCGGCTTTGACCCGATGGATTTTCTTGAACAGGAGGGGAAATGATGATCCGTTCACTACTGGGGCGACTACATCCCGAATGGCAGAAATACCAGCCTACCAATGATGAGAAACACCTTGGCGTGATTATCATCATTGGTATCGTGGTTTTATCAGTGGCTATTGTGGTTTTCTGGTTCCTGCGCGACCGAGCGGAAAAGTGATGGGAATCTGCGGCGGCCCGCCAGTGCCTATTCCGAAACCACCGAAAAGACCAGGGAGCAAATCATGGGCAACCTAATCGCTTTTGGCTTTGCCTGTTTTGTCTTAGGACTTGTCGTCATGCGGGTTCTGTTCGATCTGAAGGTTGCTCAGTGATCCTTTTGCGCATAAGTTCAGACGGTTCGCCAAGGACCGTCCTATTACGAAAGTCCATCTGGTATCGCCATAGGATGCTACCGTTGCCGAAGATCTGGCAACGGTTCAGATGGTCGTTGCGATTCTTGTTCGGTTATAGCGGATAGTTCCCGAATAGCCGCATCCCGCCGCGCTGAAACCATTTCCTTCCGGTAGGCTTCAATTGCTTCGGCTGCTGACCCAGGCGCGGGCTTCACTTCCTCACCGCATAGTTCATGAACTTCGGCCCGGGCAACGGACGCAACATCCGTTCCCGACTTTCGATATCAGGCCTCGAGCACCAACCGCAGAAACAGCGATGGATGAACGAGGCGATACCGACGACTTCGATCTTATCGGTCCATGTCGCGGATCCGCACTTCGGGCACTTCATTCTTCGTTGTCCGTTCCGAACTCGGGCAAAATACTACATCGGCATTGTATAATGTTTTCCGCACTTCCGTTCGGATCACCAGGATATTGCAACTCTTCACCGTCGACCACGAACGCCTCGTCGACGCCGACAACCTGACCGTCGGCCTCGGCATGGGCATCTCGCGTCCTGTCGTCTTGCACAGCCAACCAAGACTTCTTTTCTACGCCGGCCGACTTGTACGCCGCGGTCGATCCGAAGTTCATCGACCCCGCCGACTCCGTGCGCGCAATGCGCTCTGTCCGGTAGTCACGTAGCCCATCGAACTGATCGGAGATGCGCGTCTCGAGTTCGACTGTGCTTTCACCGGCAGCGATACCATCGCCGAGCGAATTGGCCAGCAGTTCTTTCGTGGTGTCGTTGATGTCCTGCGCCTTCTCGAGACCGTGCTCGTCAATCCAGGCGCGGAAAGTCGGCTGTACAACAGAGAACGAAACAGAGGTGTCAAGCACGTTGTTTGCCAGACGCAAGCCGCCCTGCATGGAGTTCATCCACGACGAATAGAGCTCTTTCTGCACGGCCGCGTTTTCCTCATCACCGAAGACCGACAGCGTGGCAGTCGAGAGCGCGATCGAGGGACTGAGCCCCTTCTTCAAGGAATCGCTGAACGCGGCATTGAACTCTTCCTGCTGGCGGTCGGCGATCTTCTTCACGGCCTTTTTGTATGGCCCTTCGGTAGCGCCTGCCGCTTTGTCGAAGGCCTGCCAGGCTTTGCGCCTCTGGTCGACGGAGAACGACTTGGCGCGCTTCTCGGGCGACAGTCCGGGCGTTCCGTTGACCGGCACCTGTTCGTCGGGCTGTGGAGGACGCGGTTCATCTTCGGCCGGCTGGTTGTCATCCTGCGGAACCGTTGGCAAAGCCACGTCGTCATCGCCGGATTCTTGATCCTCGCCTGTTTCATCGGGCTTCGCGGATCCTGTAGCATTGATATTGCGCATGGTGACATTGAAGGATTCCTGGACTTCATCGTCGGCGGCGTTGCCGAACTTCGAAAGACCATTGCGCAACCGCCATTCGCCGCGGGTAATGGCTCCGCTGGTCCAACCTTCGGTCGAAACCTTGAGGTTAAATTCCTTGTCCTCGGGAATGGCAGGCTCAGTCTTGATGACGAACCGCGCATCGAACATGGGCATCAGCTGCCGGTTGACCATGGAATCGAAACGCATACACCGGTTCGCCACCGGACCGCTCATGTAGAGGTATTTCGCGCTCTCGATGGTGGCGCGGTTTGAGTTGTTCAGAATTCCCATCATCTCGGGCGGGATGTTCCAGTGCTCGAGCGGCGCATTGCGAAGGAACTCACGCGACGCCACAAAATCAAGTTCCCGCGGCGATGTCGAAAGGATCTGCATCTTCATATCGGCGCCGAGGAACGCAGTCTTGCTGGCGTTCGAAACGCCCTGATAAGCCTGATTCCAGTTCTGGCGCAGCTGGTTCAGCGCTTCTTGGTTGGCGCCAGGCGCAATGACAGCAGACTTCGGCGTGCCATCGTTGAAAAATAGGTTCTTGGCAAACTTGGCCGCATACTCGTCGGTCTCGAGCTCATCGCCTATCGCCTCGGCACGGCCGCGGCCGCGGGCATAGGGTTGCGCCACGTTGGGGCTTTTGAACCACACCACGTTTTCTGGTGCGACCAGCAAACTCTGGCTTGCCGTGTTGCCTTGCGGCATGACCAGGAAATACGGAATCGAAATGGTCGGCGCCGAGATGACCCAGTTTGACGGAATCGGATAGATCTCGCGGGGCCGGTTCGAAGCGTCCTTGACGACAATCCAATAGCAATCCCCCTGCAGTTCCCACCAGACGTGAGTCAGGTAGCGTAGCGTGAATCCGTCAATATCGGGCCGGGAAGGAATGGGGTTATCGAGCAGATCAAAGACCGGATGGTCGAGCAGTGGCTCGGCATCGTTCTTACCGGCGCGAAGGTCAGTCTTGGCGAAAACCTTGAATGGCGAATTGGCGCAGTCGGTCGAAATCATGTCCACCGGGTCAAGCCGCGGCGTGGTATGGAAAAGCTCTAGGTAGGCCAGAGCATCGCGGCGCGCCGAGTAGCTCCATTTCACCTGGAAAATGTGACGGATGGTATCGGCTACGGTGGCGCTCATCTTGGACACCTGTTCCCGAGCCCAAGCCAGGATTGACTTTTTGCTGTCGAAGATTCCCATTGCACCGCCCTTTGCGCCAATAGTAGTCCTGTCAGGCCTGTTTGTCTAGGAAAACACTAGGCAAAGAAAAACCCCGGCGTGAACCGGGGTTTCCAAATGATGGTGGGCCTAGGTGGCCAGTTATTCCCCGGCATGGGCCACTCCGCGGTACTGACTGGTCATCAGTTTCGACTTTCGTCTCTTCAGCCGTGAAGGAAGCCGGGCAAGATGTTCCCGTGTCAGCCCACCTGGGGAACCCACGGACCTAGACCATAGCACGTGCGTCTAACTTCCGTCAATCTACGAAAACGCCATAGGGAAGCCAATCTCTTCACGGCGATAGAAACACAGTAGCAATCCGTCGGCCCGGTCAGGTGATCGCCCTAGCCGTTTTTTGAAATCGTCCTTGCCCTCGATCTTGCGCTGGTCCTTCGAAGTGTATTTGTATTGGCGGCCGCCAAGTTCCTCGAGCAAGAGCGGATCATCGGGAAGCCCAACCTGGTCAATGATCTCGCCGAAGGTGAACCACATTTCGTCGGCCACCGAGGTATATTTTTCCTCGTCGTCCGGCTTGCCGCCGAAATTGACGGCCACGACTTTCGCGCCTTGGTCGCGCAGCTTGTCCGTAACGCCTCCACCTACCCCGCTATCGTCAACCTTGATTGGCACGGTTCGATCGCGCCCGACCAAGTCCCAAACCCGGCGCGCCGTTTCCTGCGTGTCCAGCTTTGCCCAGACTTCCGCTTTGGTGACTTTCATTCCCTCGCGAATATAGGCAGTCGTCTTGTCGTCGCCGAAGCGCGCGACGTCGACGCCTGCCTCTTTTGGCTTTCCGACTTCGGCAGGCCGGCCGAGCGCTGCACTGATGGCCACGCGAGGCAACACCGATTTGTCGCCCTGACTCCGCGGTTTCCCGCCGTAGACGTGTTCCCAAAGGTCGGGATCATCGCGGCGCATCTTGTCCGAAAGCTTCTGCGCGTCGGCATTCCACCAGGGATTGTCGGCGCCCTCGGGGAGCATGTCGAGCAAGAGCGCATCGGGGTCGTTCTGATAGGGTAGCCAGATTTTCGTGAAGATCGGGTCGGAGTCGGTTTCGGGGTTGTAGGCAAACCACAGCTGTGAGCCGGCTACCTTGCCAAGGAGCGGAATCACCATGTCCAGCGACTCGCCGATGATGGTGGCAGCTTCGTCCATGATGAACCGGTCGAAGCCCTGTAAGCCCTTGGTATTGCGCGCTGCGCGAAGATCCTTCAAGCCGCGGAAGATCCAGTGCGAACCGGTCGGCGACTCACAGTAGCCCTGAGACCGCGGGAACCGCCAGCCCGGTAGCTCGAGCCGGTCGACGCATTCTTCGACGGACTGATAGAGCGATTCCTCGAGACTCTCTTGGATCTCGCGCAGACATACCACACGATGCCTGCCGCGGTGCGACTGTTGCACATTGAGCGATACCATGCTCGTGGTCTTGGCGCCGGCAGAACGGCCGCCGCGGGCGCCGATGATCTTGCCCTTGAAGTTCCGGGCCTGTTCCATCTTCGGGCTGACGGCTTCCTTTTTTCGCCGCTCCTCCTCGACCATGATGGCGTAGAGAATCCGGTCATCGGGGCTGAGGGTTTCGAGGAAGGTTGAGGAGGTGGGAGGCGGAGTCATTCTCCAGCAGGCTTCCATCCAAGAAACCGGATCGTGTTGTCGAGAATGGCGACGGTCTGATCCGACAACTTGAACCGCTCGCGGTTGATTTCCAGCGATTTGCCGATATCACCGTCCGCATGGCGCTCGGTTGCCGCCTTCCAATCCAGAAGCATTTCCAGAAGGTCGAACAGGTTCATGCCGTCCACGCCGTTCGGATAGTGCTCAGGATGATGTGAATTGTTCGCGTAGTGGTGGTCAAGGGCTGTTTTCATTGAAACAAGGAAACCCTTGTATTCATCGGAGCCGTATGTCGAGCCTTTCAGCTTTGGCGTGAACTCGTCGAAGATCGCCTTTTCGGGATCCACCAACTTGGAATTGTCGTGCACCGATGCGCGATGGATCAGAGTCGCAGCTGCTTCGATGAGCAGTGTGTTGACGCGCTTGATATGCGCCAGCGTGTCGGCGGTCGAATCGTAGTTCTCGTTCATTTTGTTTCCTTTGCGTGTTAGATTAAACACGGCTACCCTTAATTGGTGTTTGTCGAATCTGACTGTCGGGTTTTAGATGCTCTTGAATGAATGCCTTGATTGCTACCTCGAATTGATCGGCAACAGACAGTTCTCGACCCGTCGCATCTTCTCGGGCTAGGTTGTCAATCTCAAACTTCCATGGATTACCGCCAGTCTCCGAAATGCGAATATTCAGGACCGTCACTTCTTCCCCACCTTCGCCAGCAGTTCGGCTTTGCGTTTCTCGAATTCCTCGGGAGTCAGATTCGTAAAGTTGAGCTCGCCAGTGTGTTCGACTTCCTGCTTGTCGCGCCAGCGATCGGGCCGACGGTTTTTGAGGGTGAAGATTATCGCCGTGTCGGAGGCGGCTACCTTTTCGGTGTACTCGACAATCTTGACTTCGCCGCCCACTACCATGGGTTTCTGTACGGTTTGCTCGTAGCCATTTGCACGCTTATAGAGGGAAGCCTCTACTGCATCGTCTGGTTCCGTCTTGCCGCGCTTTATCGCCTCTAAAAAGTCTGGATGCTGGTTTTTCCAATTGTAAAGTGTAGCGGTTGAGATTCCGAGCTTGACCGCGATCGCCTCGTCATTCAGACCAAGGCGAGCAAGCGCTTCGACGAAGCCGGGGTGAGTTTTTGGATTATATGGAGTTGGCCGGCCCATAACAGCTTTGGCTTTCTTCGCCTTCTGCCGTTTCGGACGAACCTTGGCTTGGCTGGCCGCAGTATCCGAGTCTGAGCGTTTGACGCTTCGCTTTCTATTATCGCTCATTTTCTAACGATTCTCCGTCTGGTCATCAATCTCCGAGAACGTTAGGATTGGCCGGTCAAAGTTCACCTTCACGTCCCTTACGTGTCCGTCACGTGCTTTGGCAATGATAATGCGGCTTTCGGTCACTCGTCCATCGGAGTCCATCTTGTGCCACAGAAGCCATCCCTGATCGGCGTCCTGCTCGATCTGGGAAGAGTGCTGGAAGTTGCCCATGTGGGGCCGTACGTTGTCGGCATCGCGGTTGAGCTGTGCTAGAGCCACGATAGGCACCTTGAGCTCACGGGCGAGCGCCTTGATGGCTGTAGACACCTCTGAGACTTCTTCGGTGCGGTTGAGCTTCTTGGGTACGCGTACCAGCTGCAAGTAATCCAGGAAGAGGCACTGGGCCCCGTCTCGGACCATCTTGCGGAAAACCGACTGCAACGTAGCAAGCCGGATACTCGGCTGATCGTGGATCAGGATCTTGTCTCGGAGGTCCATCATGGTTTCAGCTGTTTGTCGGATGGACTGCATGTCGGCCGGGGTGATCATTCCTGTCTGGAGTCGCCGGCCGTCAACGCGAGCGTCAGCGGATATCATGCGGCCGACGAGTTCGGTCTCAGATGACTCGACGGAGACGATACCGACCTTGACGCCTCCGATGGCCATCTTCCTGGCGATCTGTGCCATGAGCGCTGACTTGCCCTGCGAAGGCCTGGCGCCTATGACGATCATCTGCGAGGCTTGCGCGCCGAGTGTGGCCTCGTCGACCGTTGAGAGCCAGAACGAGATGCCCGGGATCTTGCCGCGGTTCTTCGCTCGCTCGACGATGCGTTCCATGGCCGGCCCCACGATGTCGCCGATGCGTTTAGTACGGGAACCGGTTTGACGAATGGCGACTGCCGTGACTGCCTGTTCGATCGTGTCAAGGCATTCTGGATAATTCTGCGTTCCTACGACACGGGCAACATGGCGGACAGTGTCGGTTGCCCAGGATTCGAAAATGACGTTTTGGTAATACTCCCAGTTCGCGCTGCTGGCTGTCTCGTTCGTGAGTTCTCCGACGATCTTGGCGTCTAGGCCTGCACGGATCAGCGCGAGCGTGTTGTCTTCGTTCACGAAGGTGACGGCTGAGACTTCGACCAGCTTCGCGAAGAAGCCGCGGTACTCGGTAAACATGTCTTCGGTGAGGTGAGTCTCGAGAAGGACCGACTGGTCCAGGATGGCGGCGCCGAGGAATCGGCGTTCGGCTTCGGTGCGTGTGCTCATAGTTTGAGTCCTTCGGGTTTTGATTCGGAGTGTAGCGGATCTTCGAAGCGCCATTTGTCGTCAGAAGGCGGCGTAACGATTGGATGACCATTGTGTGCAGATAGTTCCCAGGTTCGAACAGCGGCCTGCCAGTTTGCCATAGGAGTCTTTCCGATGCGCCAACCATTGGACTGGTAGTGATTGAAGAACGCTTCAGCACTCACGGTATTCTTTCGTTCGGTGCAGTAGGTTGCGATTTCGTCGATCGATGGATGCTGGAATCCAGATTTCGCGTCATCGACGCGTCTATATGTTCTGTTCTGTTCTGTTCTGTTCAGAGAAGAGGCGTGCTCATCGCGTGAGTCACGCGTGCCTGACGCGTCAATAATTTCTTCTGCTATAGAGACATCAGGCAAAACTGAATGCGATTCACGATTGTTTACCGATTGATGGCGCTTCCAGCTAGGAATAGCACCAAAATAGTCGTCCGCCACGCGATACTTGACGAGAAAGCCACGCGTCAGTAACGCGTCAAGGACGCGTGAAAAGTCGACGTTGTCGTATGGCATACAGTCCAGTTTGAGCTCCCGCGGCCGCCATTGGAAACGGCCTTCGCGGTCGCACATTGAGAATAAGGCAATGAAGGCAAGCCGCAGCGGTAGGCCCGTTTCTGCCTCGCCGTCGTACAGCGCACCGTGCTTGAATAGTTCGGGTTTGACGGACCGGATTCGCGGGATCATGTTTTACCTTCGACGGTTGCGCGCCTGATAGACGCAAAGATAGAGACGGTTTCTTTCCAGCACGTTGCATAGTTTAAAAACACTTCACTGCCAGTAAAACGAATCACCCGATACCCAAGTGCAGTTAGCTCTCTCTCACGTTTTTTGTCTCGCCTCGCTTGCTCTTTTGTCTTCTCGTGAAAATCATGGCCATCAATTTCGACCACAAGTTTTATGGACGCGTCGGCATCTTGAATGAGGAAGTCAACGCGATATTGAGCTATTTTGAATTGCGGTGCCATGTACAAACAAACTGCACAATTGTCTATAACCACAGGTATACTGACGGATTCCTGCCAAGCCCCAATATAGCCAGCTTCACGAGAATATGAATCTAAGCAGGCCAAGAAGAAACGTTTTTCAATCTCGTTGCACTCTTCAAAAAGCCTGGAAAGAGTCTCGAATGAATCACGAAAGATATGGCCGTTACAGTTCTTGAGTTTTGCCGTTGGTCGCATCAGCGTGCTTCCTCGAGTTCGCGCACCTTGGCCGGCGTTTCCTCGCCTACGGGGTCAAAGACACAAGAGCAGACGAAGTGCCCATAGAGAAATGATACTCCGTGAACCCGGACTGGCCAGCAGTCTTTTCCTACGCCAGTGAGCGCAAACCACGGGGAACGATCTACGTGGCTGATGACCCACACCGTTCCAGTGGCTCGCCGCGTTCCGTTGCTGACTTCACGGATCGGGCACTCCCTGTCGGACCGTCGGACAAGTTGCCCCTCGACGAATCGGCAGGCCATCACCGCACCTTCTTCACGTTGCGGATCACTGTTCCTACCTCGACGAAGGCGTACGCGTAGTTGTTCATGAACGTGTGAACGTCGCCGTTACCGTCTCGGACAATAAACCACCCGTCCCACCGTGATGGCTTGGCCTTGATGATGGTAACCGGTCGCGCCATCTCGTCGATCAGCTGCTCCGTTGATTTCGACGGCGGTTCTGCATATGGAATGCACGAGAGCAAAAGGGCGGTCAGAGCAAGCGCCATGATCTTCATACGTACCCCTAGAAAAATAAAAGCCGTCGAAGACACCCCCGCCAGGGTTCGCAGGAATGGACGTTCCCGCTAGTGTCTTCCACGGCTCTCGAATTGTTCCCCGTCCAGGGAGCAGTGTCAAACGCCTGGCGTCGTCCGACGAGAGAAGCCTAATACCTCGCGGCTTGAACTGTCAACCGCGAAAAAGCGCGCCCCAGATTCGGTTCCGGGCGAGTGGGCCATACCAACGCGCTAACGCCTGCTTTTCACCGAGTCTGCAGGCTAGACCACGGCTCTGAGAGTAGGCCTACTGCTTGATGAGTTCGGCCGAGCTTTCATGCTTGGCCATTTCAGCGACAAAGTAGTCGCGCATCCGGCGCGTGAATTCCCAGTCGTTCATTTGTTCATCCACCTGTTGGGCAAAATCCTCTGCTGATATGGCTCGGTCGACGAGTTCTTGAATCAAGTCATCATCATCGAAGTCTGCCAAATCGACCTCGATATCGACATTCTGCACGAACTCAACTTCTTTGTTGACGATCATGAACTCTCCTTTCTCGACGCCCTTTCGCGCCGGATTCGTTCCATCTCTTCCGCCGCCTTCACATGCCCGTCGACGTGAATTCCTAGCATGACCCACGAACTAAGCCAGCGTGTGCAGTAGGGGCATGGGATACCGGTCCGCGGCGTGAAGCGGTAGGGCGGGGTGTCGTTCACGTTAGAGCCTTTCGGGCCTCGTTCCACGCGATGCACCAAGAGCAGTCGGTTCCGGCTATCGATCCGTTGTCGCTGTCCCAGACACCTTTGATCTGGTGCGCGTGTCCTGGTGCGTTTTCGATACCTGACCAAACTTTCGGATACCGATCATATTTGTCTTTTGCGACTTCACGTATGACAGCCTCAAGCATGGATTTCCACGCGTCACCGTCCATAGTTTTGTCGCGGCTAGGTTCCATCATCGCCTCAACGATCTTGTCGAGTTCCCACGGCATGAGGCGCTGGACGACGGTCTTGATTTTGGCCTTGATGAGTTCGCGGCGGTCAGACATGAGGAGTTTCCTTGACGGCGTATTCCATGGACGGAAGGATCTCAATGATACCGTCCTCAACGAGAGCCGTCAGAGCTTCAGCCATAACGGAACTTCGTTGCCAAACGCTCATTCTGCCCTGCGATTTCAATTCATCCAGAGCCGCCTTCTTGATCTGTTCCGTGATCATTTCAACCTCCCAAAACAAAGCGAGACATCGCCTCCGAAAACGTCCTTCAGAAGTTTCGCGTCGACATTGACAGGATCAATCACTGCGATCCTATAGGCACCATTTTGCACCACGAACACCTCCGCGTCCGCGTCGACTACGCGTTCGTCGAGCAACCGGCCAAGCCGGTCGTGCAGTTCGCGGGCGGTCATCGTTTCACCTCGCGGTATTCGATTACCCAGCACCAGTCGCGTTCGAAGCTGCTGGCGCCGTTGATGCGGTCGTAGAGGATGCGGTATTGATCGCGCAGATGGACCACAGCGTCATGCTCGCGCAGAGTCGTAGAAAGTCCTTCCTTGATACAATCCTCGGCGCTGATATCCCGCACTCGCTCGACCTTGATGCTGATGATCTCGGCCCAGAAACGGGCGAAGCGTTTTTCGAGAAACAGCGATGACTTCCACGGTCCAGACTGATCAGGGTTACCAGCCTTGAAGGTGACACCTTTCCCCCATGTGATTCCCAGACGAGGAATTCCGCCACCTTCCAGATCGTTCATCGGCTTCCATGTCTCTTTCTGGTAGATCAGGTCGCCAACTTGCCAGAGAAACTTGACGAGGAATTCGCCGCGGCTTGGATTGAGTCGGAGGATGTCAGTTCCCTTTTGGTAGCCGACAGGAATTGATGTCCTCGAGTCGACAAATCTGGCATGGGGCACTTCGTCACGATCTACGATACCATCGAAGCGCCATGCATCGGGATTCGCATTGATCTCTTTCAACGCGTTCCCGCGCCGCGTCATCGTCTTCAATCCGGCAACGTTCGCCCGGGCCATGTCGGGTTGGAAAAGTAGGCCATGCTCATTGGTCCTCATCATCACCGTCCTCCTCTTCTCTCTTGGCCGAGTGAAGATCAAAATCCAGAGCCTTGAACATATCGTCAGGGCCGCCATCAGATTCGAGACAGCCGATAGCGACTACGGGGTTTCGCATACCGTCGAGGCGCCGCTCAAGATCGTCGAGTTCGGCCGCGACTTCCGACCAAACGTCAGTCGCATACCTATCAGCCATGGCCTTGTCAAAAGCGGCGCGGAGCATCCACATCTTTTCCATTACTCCGTTCGTCTTGCCGATCAGTTGTCGCCGGATGTTGTCGAAGTTGGTCTTCACAGCGCCAGCCCTTCCTTCCGCGGCCCGAGATCGCGCACGAAGATCTTCGTGGGGATCATGGTTTGAAGAGTTTCGGAGTGGGTGACGATGATGGTCTTCCGGCGTCCGCTGCGGCGGTGCGCGTCCTCGATCATGCGCAGATACGCCATGCGGGCATCGACGTCGAGCGCACCGTCTGCCTCATCCTGGACCGCGGTTAGGAACCGGACATCCGAGTTCTTGGCACGGATGAGCCCGAAGGCGTCGTAAAGCGCCCTGAGCACCCAGACACGTTCGCCGCCGGACAGCAACGAAATCTCGCGGGACTTACCCGTTTCCTGGTTCATGACCTGGATCAGCAAGTCCTCAACCTGTTTCGCGGCTTTGCCTGACCCCGAAATACGCGTGGTCTGGAACTCGATACGGAACACGGAACCGAAGATTTCCAGCAGTGCGTTTGCCGTCGAGGAAATGGACGGAGCCAGCGCGTCGAGCTCGAGAGCCTGGACACCCTTGTCCGAGTAGGCGTAGCGCAAAGCGTCCCAGACCGCGGCCCCCTTGTGCAGGGTTTCGAGATCCGTCCGGCGCTGGGCAAGTTCCGCGTCTTTCTTATCGCGGTCCTGGACGGCCTCCTTGGCCGCTTTGACGCGTTCCTGAGCGGCTCCAAGCTGGCTGTTTGCCGCAGCCCATGCCTGGCGCAGGCGTTCAACCTCGGCGTCGGCCGCGTTGCACTGGTCAATCACGTCCTGGTCGAGGCCGGCGCGCAGTTCTTCAGCGCGGGATTCTTCCACGGTCAGATCGGTTTCGGCGTTCTTAAGCGCGAGTTCATGGGCGGAGCGTTGGTCGCGGGCCACGCCGGCCGCTGTGACTTGAGCGCGGAGTGTTGAGATGTTGACCCTGGCTATCTTGCGGGCGAGTTCTGGGCGGGCGGTGTCGTCCCAAGCGGGAACGGTGCTGACGGGAGGAATGAACAGACCAGAAAGTACGCCGGGCTTTTCGGGTGCTGCGGCCTCATGATCTGCTCTGGTCTTCGTAGCCTTCTCAAGATCGGTCTGTGCATCCTGATAGTTCCGCAAAGCGGCCTCGCGCTGGCTCTGCTGTTCTTTGAGTTGGCTTTCCAGGACGGTGCGCGCATCGAGGACATGCTTTCTGGCGTCTTCGGGTAAGAGCTGCTTGCACAGGGCACAATGGTCTTCGACCGGCTTGGACAGATCAGATTGGTACCGCTGAATCGTGGCGTCGATAAGCGCCACGACTGACGAGGTTTTAGAGACAGCTTCCCTAGCCTGCTGTTCATCGCTCTGGCACGAACGCAGACGCAACCCATGGACGCGCACAGCTTCGTCGTAGTCGGCCCTGGCCTTACGTTGGGTCTCGTCATGCTGATCGCGCAGAATCTTAACCTGCGCCTCTTCAGCATCGTACGCCCGGCGCCAAGTCTCCCAGGCCGTGTCCTGCTCGCGTTTGGCGGCCTCCCAGGACTCAAGGTCACGGAGGGCGGCTTCGGCGGTGGAAACGTTGGAAAGAACTTCATGGTCACGGAAAAGGACGTTCTTGGCCATCGCTACGCGGCTCTTGAGATCCTCGAGGCGCTGCTCACTGGCCTTGAGCTGGTCGCGGACCACGATCTGAGCCGAAGCCTTGGCTTTGAGGCTGGCGGCCTCGTCGGCTTTCTGCTTGCCCTGGCTGGCGAGCGTGTCGAGTTCCGTCTTGATCGTGGTGGCTTGGTCCTCGGATAGGTGGATGTTGTGAATCAAGTCTTCCGGGTCGGCCAGTCCACCCTCAAGCACCTTCAGCTCTGATTCCGCCAGCTCGGCTTTCCGTGCCGCGGCGTCCATATGGAACTTCGCTTTATCGCGGTACAGTTCCCAGAACTCAAGCCCGCACAGTGCGGAGAACAGCACCATGCGGTCGGCCCGCTTGGCCTTGTCAATCTGCGCGATCCCGTTCGGCGGCGACTGGGTGACGAAAGCGGACTTGAGGAATAGGTCGAGCGACCCGAAAAGCTGGTTGATCTCTTCCTCATAACCCTTGAGCCGACCCTCGACATCGCCGATGGGCTGCCAATGTTCAGTGCCATAGACATCATTCAACGTTTCCTGACGGTACAGGAAGTACTTCGGGTCCGCCGATTCCGTGACGCCGTTGATGAGGATCTTGGCGCGGTACTTGGCGCCGTCCCGATGGTCGGTCCAGTACAGATCCCTCATGGAATCCTTGAGGAAGAAGTTCGACTTGAGCGTGCCCTCCCGAGTGAGCAGCTGGGGCCACGGGTGGAAGTTCTCAACCATCGTCGTTTTGCCCGAACCGTTCGAACCGATGAGAGCTACCAGGCCGTCGGGGTAGTCGTCCAGATTCCAGTCGATCTCGTCGAGACCGCTCATGTCCTTGAGGCCGACGGCGCCGCGGAGCACAAGCCGCGTCAGTTCGATATGACCGGGCCGCGGGCCAGCGCCTTCGCCGGAAACCTCGGCGGCTACTTGACGGTGTTTGAGCCGCTGTTCGTCTGTGATCGGCGCGCCGGATTGCTCGAACCATAGCGCGAGCTTGTCCTCCGGCGAATCCTTTTCTGCGATCTCAGCGAAGCGGACAGTCTCGGTGGGGCGCGCTTTGATGCCGATGATAGAGCCCACGGCCGCGCCGGCCTGTGTGAGACGCTTGAGCATCTCGGTCTCGTCGATCATGGGCACGTCACCGCGGTCGCAGGAGATTTCGAGCTTGACCATGAAACCGCGCACCATGTCGGGCGTGATCGTGACATCGGGACGGCCTTCGACCCAGTTGACGCGGATGGTGCGGCGCGCGGGGAAATCGTCGAGGGTGATGCGATGCACGAATGTTTGCCCGTCGACGATCTGGATCACGTTGAACCCGGCCTCATGTTCCTCGCCGAAGTTCTGCGACGGCAGGCTGCCGGGGTAGTACGCCTGCAAGCCCATCGAAGCCCCGACCTGTTGCGGTTCATGGTTGTCGCCGAGCGCGATATAGTCGCAACCCGTGGCCTTGAGATCGTCGACGGAAGCCTTGATACCGCTTCCACCTTCGACAATCTCGCCATTCGAAAGCCGTGATCCGGAAATCATGCCGTGGTGAACGAGGATGGCCGGCCCAGTGAACTCGCGGCGCTTGGCGCCGATGGCCATCATGTGAGACGACAGGGCTGTGCGCAGGTCGGACTCGGCTTTCTGTGAAGTATCGGCTTCGGGAACAAGCCAGCGGAGTGACGGCTCGGGAACGCCGAAGAAGATGGCGCCAGCGTGCTCGACCGGCTGCCCCGGGCGCAGAATGCGGATAGGGTGTTTGGCCGACAGACGTTCGAACACCTCGAGCGACCCGTGCGCGTCATGGGTAGGCGTGCCGTAGACCATGAAGATGGGAGCGACGTCGGCCAGACGGCGGAAAGCCGCGAGAACGTCGTCGAAGCGTGAGCCCTCGACGTTCATGATCGCGTGATTCCAGATGTCCCCGGCAACCACGACGGCGTCAGCTGATTCGCGCTCGACGGTGTCGGCGATACGGGCCAATGCGATGATGATGGAACCGGCGCGCTCGCGGTCGGCGTGAAGATCTGCGGTGTGGATGAGCTTCATTCCGGGTTCTCCATGTGGTAGTCGATGGAGTTTTTGCCGAGGTGATCGATGACGCGTTTGTACCAATCCTCGAGACGCTGTTCATTCTCGTTCTCGTTCATGGACGCATCTAGGAACATCTTCGACGTCTTCGCGTCGTTGATGATATGCGCGTACTTCTGGGCGATGACGCCGAGGTGACGACGTAGGAATTGATGACGGGTTTCCTGCGGCTGTTGGACGGTTTCCACGTCGGCGCCGAGATCGAGGCCACCATGCTCAACATCCCCGGCCCGGCTCACGGTTGCGGCGATCTGCCGTTCAGGTCCATACAGCTTCGCCGAGTTGCCAGACAAGGCCGCGAGTTGAGCCTCAGCCACAAGCTTGTTTTTCACGTTGATGATGATCCGGGAGAAGATGAAAAACTCTTCCTGGCGGCCACGGAACAGGTCTTTGAAACCGGTCTGCATTCCCAGGCCTTGAATGGTAGCGCGAGAACGGGCACCGGTATTGGCACGCTGAAGACCAACCTTTTCGTAGGCCAGCACCTTCAGTCGTTTGTCGATGTCGGTATAGGTGAGAGACCGACCTTCGTCCATGGCTTTTTTCTGAGCGCGGAGCATGTCTTCCTCGGCGCGCAGTTCCGGGTCGAACTCGTACTCGGCCACGTCGCCCATGATGGGCTGACCATCGGGACCTTGTGTGATCGGGCGACAACGCCCCACAAACGGTTCACCACGAACGTGTTTCGGGGTGTCAACATCGGCGTATGACAGGCCGGCGGCTGACGCGATGTTGTCCAACGTTTCCTTACGGAACCACAGCGTTTTACCGCCTTCCAACTCGTGGAAATCGCTCTTGAGGATCTTCACAACTTCGACGTGCGGTTCAAAGAATCCGCTCGGGTCAAGTTCGAAATGCGCGGGCTTAGTGAAGTCACGACCGCCCTGGTCGATATACTTCTGCCGAAACTTCAACGCGGCGTCGATGGTCATTGGTTTTTCTCCTTGTGATTTTTGCGGCGATGCTCGGAAATGCCTCTGCGGATCCACGATTCCATCGACCCAGCACGGTCGAGGTCAGGATGTTCAGCAAAGAACTCGTCGAGTTCCGCCTGCAACTCTCTGTCGAGGTACGGACGATAGGTCCGGTTGAACCGGATTGCTTTGATACTCATGGGCTCAGTATAGGCTAGTCTATAGGTCGGTATCAACCTATAGAATGATGCCATAAATTGACATCAATTTTTGTTACCGCAGTATCGCCGAGAATCGTTCCCGAACTGCCATCCATCCGGCGGTCAATTCTTCCGTGGTCATGTCTTCCAGGTCGCGTTTCACCCCACCGCGCGCCAGATGGTCGAACACAGCCAGCAGGGCGCGGCGACTGCCGGCGATGGCCCGTGCGTCAATCGTAGCCCGCATCTGACGAATGTTGTCCCTAAGAATCCGCTCGGCCTCGGACGCTGGAATCGTGGCAGGAATCGGCGAAGCTTCAAGGACTGTTTCGACGCCGTGGGCCGTCGACCACAAAGGCGTAAGTCTGGCGCGCACAAGCTGTGATCCCTCACCCGGCGCCGCGGCCGCGTTCCCGCCGCGTTCGTCCTCATCGACCAAAGGAACGCCGACTTCGGTTTCGATGTCGTGCCAGGCCTTGAGCATAGCCCTGTCAGCCGGAGCGAAAATCCAGGCTCCGGTCTTACCCGGTGATTTCCGGTTAGCTCGAGCGGCCATCTGTTCAAGCCAG
>Ga0105240_10005392_pt1 | contig 19069 bp, 17 predicted proteins | sample KBSC54metaG_FD_80426 | JGI IMG/M metagenome (GOLD analysis project Ga0105240, IMG submission 80426) | Corn rhizosphere microbial communities from Kellogg Biological Station, Michigan, USA - KBS C5-4 metaG | ecosystem: Host-associated > Plants > Roots > Rhizosphere > Soil | place: Michigan, USA... | reverse complement strand
GGTATCGCTATCGTAAAACGCGCCATCGAAGAGCCCCTGCGCCAGATCGTGGCTAACAGCGGCATCGAAGGCAGCATCGTAGTACAGAAAGTGAAAGAAGGCAAAGCCGACTTTGGCTTCAACGCCCGCACCGAAGTATTCGAAAACCTGCTGAAGGCCGGTGTTATCGACCCCACAAAGGTTACCCGCATCGCGCTGGAAAATGCAGCTTCTATCGCAGGCATGGTATTGACCACCGAGTGTGTCATCGCCGACAAGCCTAAGAAAGAAGAAGGCCATGCTCATCCGGGCGGCGCTCCTGGCATGGGTGGAATGGATTATTAATCAACACGTTCCAAATAATAAAAGGCCCGGCATCCGCCGGGCCTTTTTGTTGTCCGCCTCCGTTGCCGTCGAAAAGTACCTACGGCGGACAACAAAATCTTATGATGGGCCTTCGGCCAGCCGATCTGTGATCGGCTTTGTTACGTATATATTATATGCCCCCCCTTACGAAAATAACGGTGATCGTATGCCTGATCGTCGGAGCTGCCTGTGTAAAGCACAATGGCGGCCCTGTCCCGGCTACCCCCCCGGTATCGGAAACGGTAACCCCCGCCCCGGACCCCCTGACCTACCTGGCCCTGGGCGACAGCTATACCATCGGCCAGTCCGTCAGCGACTCTGATCGTTATCCTATACAGGTCGTGCGCCGGCTCCGGAGCGCCGGCTTCTATTACACCACACCTGACATAATTGCCGTTACGGGATGGACCACGGGCAACCTGTTAAATGCCACACCCGACACAGCTCCCAACCCGCCTTATCATGTCGTCAGCCTTCTCATCGGGGTAAACAATCAATACCAGTACCGCACCCAATCGGAATACCGTAACCAGTTTACAGAACTATTACGGCGGTCCATACACCTGGCAGGTGATAGCCCTTCCCATGTCATCGTGCTGTCCATTCCCGACTATTCCGTAACGCCTTTCGCAAAAGGTCGCGATAGGGCTCTCATCGCCGCGCAGATCGACAGCTTCAATGCCATCAATAAAGAGGTTGCCATGAACTACCATACAGCCTGGCTGGAAGTGACAGGCGAGAGTCGCAAGGCCGCTGATGATCCTTCGCTCATAGCCGGCGACCGCCTGCATTTTTCAGGAAAAGAATATGCTATCTGGGCGGAGATGATGACGCCCGTCATAAAGGCAATGCAGTAATCACCCGGCACGTGCCGATGGCATTAAAACTTGAACCCCACCGTCAGCAGCGCCGTTCCGCTAAACTGCTTCAGCGAGGACACTACATTGTTCTTATCCGATAAAAGATAGGGGAAATTGACGTCTCTGGAAATACAGGTAACAAAGGCCAGGTCCACGAAAACCCCTGCATTGCGCCAGCCGATGCCTGACGTAAGAAAGAGCTTGTCCGCCTTCAGCTCTTTGCTATCCTGGTAGGGATTGGTATAATAGGCCGCCCCAAGACGTGCAAAGAAGGTGTTGAACTTCATCTCACCGCCCAGTCTCAACCCCAGGTAATTCTTATAGATGCTCTTGATAGATGCATTCACCGCATTGTAATAGTCATCCGATCCGTCCGAGCCGTCTGTATTCTCCGGCTTGAAATGCGAGCTTTTGGTGGTCACATACTCCAGATCAGCCGTGATAAATCCTTTCTGCGACTTTACATCCTGCGCACCGCCGCCAAAGAGATAGCTGCCGCTGGCGATAAATCTCCAGGGCGTATAAAGATTGTAGTTCACCGTATTGGCCGGCCCGTACGTGGCATCCAACTGGTCCGAGGTCACCTGTTGAGGGACAGAGTAGGCTTCCAGGCTGGTGCTCATAGTGCTGTGGATCTTATCCGAGACCCCGATGACGCTGGGGGTATGGATGGCAAGACCTACCCTTACCGCACTGGATGGTGCAAAGATCAATCCCAGCTTGGCATTGAGGCCAAAACCCCTGGAAGTATATTTCTCCGTATAAGTATAGGATTCGAAGTCGTTGTTGGTATTGCCCGAAGCATCCACCTCGCGGTAGGTCTGCTCCCTCGTATAGCTGAGGATCGGGATACCGATGCCACCCCCGATGAACCATTTGCCAGCGATGCCAGTGGCAAGGTTTAGCGCTATCTCCGTCATGCCGCCCGTGGTGCGCAGATCATTCTGTTGTTTCAGCATCCCCGCCTTCTGTGGCTGGGCGATCACCTGCAATTGACCATTGACCGTGGCCGTATCGACGAGATAAGTATAGAGCGCCTCGCGGGTGCCATAGGAATACAACCCCGGTGTTCCGATGGCCTTGTCGATATCCGGCTCGCTGCCATAAGCAAATTCTTCCGCATATTGCTCGGCCCCTGAACTGTAGTTGTTGACCCCCTCGTAAGATATGTGCTGGTTAAAGTTGGCAGTCCGGTTGACAGCAATGGAAAAGACACTGTTGTTGCCATTATAACCCGTATGACCGGTGACCAGCCCACTCACACCCAGATTGAAATGGCTGGCGGTCTGGCCGCTATTATTGGTGTTGAGATAATTCGCCTTATTCTGTATCAGCTGCCAGCCGGGACTGATTACGATCTCCCGCGTCCTGTAGAAACCCAGACCCGCCGGGTTGACAAAATTGGAGGATATTTCGCCGCCGAGGGAACCCATGGCCCCGCCGATGGCCTGTTCGCGGGCTGTACCGCTGGGCGTCGTCCATGACGCCCTAAGCGCATCTTCCGGCAATTGGGCAGACAGTTGATGACACACCAATATACCTATGAAAACAAGGAGTCTTTTCATATTGATCGATAAATGGAGTAGTAAACAATACCGGGATTAGTGCCTTACGGGCCTCGCGCCACCGCCTCCACCACCACCGGAAGGAGCAGGCGAATAGCTTCTTACGGGCTGGCTGCTAAAACCTCCGGAATTGGAGCTCGGTCTTGTCGAATAGCTCGAATTCACATTGGGGGAGGAAGAGGGCCTGTAGTAACCGTTGTTACTGTTATTCCCGTTGCTATAGCCGTTGACATACCTGTTGCCTGTACCGCGGGACTGCAATTCACGGGAATATGCCGTGGGAGCAGGACGGTAGGTGCGGTTGTTGCTATTGCTGACCCTTGTCACGAGGCCGTTGCGATAGCTCGTGCCATTGAAGGCGCGCAGGTGAGTATAAACGTTGTTGTTATAAGAAGATCCCTTCACTACGATGACGCCACCGCCATAGTAAGGATTGTAGAAATAAGGATTGTACCAGCTGTTCCACATAAAGTAGCTGTTCCAGCCGAAATAAGGATCTCCGAATCCAAGCCCCAGACCATAGTAGGAACCATAGAGAGGATAGCCATAACCATATCCATATCCCATGGAATAGTATGGGCTTACAGCAGCGGGAGCATAGTAGGAATCGTAAGCGTTATAATCGTCGAAATAGGACCAGCGGGCTTCGTCCTGGGCTTTCATCCGGACGTAATTGTCGCTTGGCGCTGTGCTGTAGTATTCTCCATTCGACCCTGTGCGGGAGCTGCGGGGGCTGTAGTAGCCTGCATCCTCATCAGATGATGATGCAGCAGCAGCAACGGTACTGGATCCGGGGGAGTAATACACATCGTCTGGTGTTTGCGCTGTCTTCCGTGAAGAAGAGCAGCTGCTCATCAGGATAAGACCAACGGCCAGGAAGGGAAGTGCGTGTCTCATGGCGAAAGCATTTAGTGTTTTTCGGATGAAGTTGCTACCTTCGCGCAACTTAACATCGTGTTAAGGTAAAGTTACGATAAATAATCAGCGTTAATAACGAAATATGATGGATAATTGTTAAAAGCTGATTAATAATAGCCATTTATGAGCAAAGAAATTACAAGCCGGGCAGCGAATTATTCGGAGTGGTACAATGACTTGATCATCAAGGGCAACCTGGCGGACCATTCCGGGGTCAAGGGTTGCATGGTGATAAAACCTTATGGATTTGCCCTCTGGGAGAATATGCGCGATCAACTGGATAGGATGTTCAAGGATACAGGACACGTAAATGCCTATTTTCCGCTGTTCATTCCCAAGAGCTTTCTCAGCAAGGAGGCGGCGCATGTGGAAGGCTTTGCCAAAGAATGCGCCGTGGTGACGCACTACCGGCTGAAGAACGATCCGAATGGGGGAGGGGTGATCGTAGACCCCGAGGCCAAGCTCGAAGAAGAGCTGATAGTTCGTCCCACCAGCGAGACCATTATCTGGAATACCTATAAAGGCTGGATCCGCAGCTACAGGGATCTGCCATTGCTCATCAATCAGTGGGCCAATGTCGTAAGATGGGAAATGAGGACCCGGCTCTTTCTCCGCACCGCTGAATTCCTCTGGCAGGAGGGACATACCGCCCATGCAACGGCAAAAGAAGCCATCGCCGAGGCCGAACAGATGCTGGAGGTCTATGCCACCTTCGTCGAAGAATATATGGCCGTACCCGTTATCCGGGGCGTCAAGACGGAGAGCGAACGGTTTGCCGGCGCCGTCGATACCTATTGCATAGAAGCGTTGATGCAGGACGGAAAGGCCCTCCAGGCAGGGACCTCCCACTTCCTGGGCCAGAATTTTGCCAAAGCCTTCGACGTAAAGTTCTCCGATAAGGACAACAAGCTGGATTATGTATGGGCTACCAGCTGGGGCGTAAGCACCCGTCTCATCGGAGGCCTGGTCATGGCACACAGTGACGACGAAGGGCTGATATTGCCGCCCCGTATCGCGCCGCTGCAGGCCGTCATCGTTCCCATCTATAAAGGCGAGGAGAAGAAAGACCTGCTGGATGCCAAAGGGAAGGAACTGATGGCGCAGCTTAAGGCAGCCGGCGTCCGTGTCAAATACGACGACAACGACAATGCACGTCCGGGCTGGAAGTTCGCAGAATATGAAATGAAGGGAGTACCCGTACGGATCGCCATGGGACTTCGTGACCTGGAGAACCAGGTTGTCGAGATCGCGCGCCGCGATACAAAGGAAAAAACATCCGTTCCCGTGGCGGGGCTTGCCACCTATGTCACGGATTTGCTGGAGACCATCCAAAAAGCCATGTACGATAAGGCCCTGGCCTTCCGGAGCGAACGTATCACAAAGGTCGACACCTGGGACGAGTTTGAAAAAGTGCTGAATGGGAAGGGTGGATTCGTATCGGCCCATTGGGATGGTACAGCCGCCACCGAAGAGGCCATCAAGGATAAGACCAAGGCGACCATTCGTTGCATCCCCTTGAACAACCCTGCCGAAGAAGGGAAATGTATCTTGACCGGGAAACCGAGCAAGGAGCGGGTGCTTTTTGCAATAGCTTATTAGACAATAACTTATATTGTGGAAAATCAGGATAATGACCTCCTGGAAGTCAGGCTGGACAAGACGGGGATCGATCAGCTGAAAAAACTGTCAGTAACCACCCGCTGGCTGTTTATCCTGAGCATGCTGCTGACCTTGCTTCTGATCCTTCAGGCTATTGGACGCGGGTCTCTAATGAGCCCGGAAAAATTCTCCAGCAATTGGGCCCTCTACCTCGCAGTAAAGCTTTTTAACTGGTATACTTTCGCCTATTGCTGCTTTTTCGCCTGGCAGGTATGGAGCTATTGGCAATTTGCCCGGCAGGTTAATAAAGGAGCCGCCTTGCTGGACACGGCGCAATTCAATCAGTCGTTCAGGTCCTTGTACAGGTCCTGCGTTCTTGCTCTGGTCCATTTGTGCCTCACGTTATGCATGGCGGTGCTGCAAGTGTTGGCGGTGTTTCACAACCTGACCAGGATACTACACAAATAACTGTATTCAACATAATCCCCTTAATATGGAGACCAAAGAAAACTTCAGCCTGTTCGAACTCCAGGTCGACCACGAGTCCACTGCCTATCTCAAAGAAACAGCCAAATGGGCGAAATTCCTCGCCATCCTTGGCTTTATATGGTGCGGTATTTTCTTTCTCGCGGGCGCTTCCATTCTGGCGACGAAAAACTCATATTCCCCGGGATATACATCATGGGTTTCCGTCTTGTACATGGCCCTGGCAGTGCTGTATTGTCTCCCCTGTCTCTACATGCTCAATTTTGCCAGGAAGGTGAAGACGGCATTGCAAAACAATGACCAGGGATATCTGAATACCTCTCTCAGGAATCTGAGATCCACTTTCCGGTTTCTTGGAATAGCGGCCATCGTTGGTCTCGTCTTGGTTGCAGCATTGGTTTTCTTCAACCTGTTCGGCCGTCTGTGATAACTTACTGCGTGGAGTAATAGTTATAGTCCTTTAAAAGGGTCTCCAGGAATTCCAGTGAATCCTGATCGCTGGAGATATTCAGTTTTGATTTGATCCTTTCTCCAATGCGCATGGAAAGATCATAGTCGCTTTTTTTCCGCACAGTGCTGATGATGCTCTTCAGGGTATTGATATCCTTGTCGGTGAGCTGCATCACCTGCGGGAATCGGGGTTGGTAATTGCTCTCCAGCTCCGTGAATACGGTGTCTTCCCAGGAAGTATGCGTTTTTGTATCGATGACGATGGTGCCGGCGACCAGGTCCCCGATGCGCTGGGTCAGCGGCGTCGCCAGTACGCAGACCAGCCCGGAAAAGAGAAAGATCGCAAACCACCAGTCCAACGCACCGTATATGATAAAAGCTATTAACCAAACGGGAAAATCGGCCATCCGGAACGCCCACCGCATGAGATACTGGCTAAGGGACGGCTGGCCGCCATCGGCAGTGATCACCTTTATCCCCAGGGCCTTTTTCCCCACACTCTGGCCATGGAGGGTTATCTCACAGATGAGGTAATAGAACAGGGGAGGCAGACCCAATAACACCATTGCCCATCGCTCTTTCTCGTCCCAGTTCAGGGCATCAACCATTTTGCGGAGAAAATAATAATAGGCAATAAGGATCGTAAGGTCGATCATCCAGGCAAACATCCGTTTGTGAAAAGGTGTGATGGCAAATTCCACCTCGATATTGAAGCCGGTGTCTAATTTTACGATGGGCATACGGTGGCTTTAGGATGGTAAAGATTATTTACTATATTGTATCCGTAAATATAAAGCTAAATCTTCCTACGTGCGAGAAGGACTTTTTATTAAAAAAAATATTGATAAGTGGAAAGGATATCAATATGAGCCAACAAACGATCCTGATGAAATGGCAGGACAGTTCACCGAGCTGGTGAACGATCTGGGCTATTCCAAGACATTTTACCCGCACAGCAAGGTCACGCAGTATCTCAATGGGCTGGCATCCCGTATCTACCTGGGAATATACCGTAACAAAAAAGAACAGGCATCCCGTATCCTCAATTTTTGGAAAAAGGAATTGCCCCTCGTGATCAGAAGACATCACCGGGAGATATTATATGCGTTTTTGATCTTTATGTTATTTGTCCTTTTTGGGGCTTTTTCCACCGCCCATGATCAGACCTTCGTCAGGGGTGTGCTGGGCGATCAGTATATGGATACGACAGAGGAGAATATTGCCAAAGGCGATCCCTTCGGCATCTACAAATCGGGGGACCAGGTCAATATGTTCGTTAAGATCGCCGCCAATAATATTCAAGTATCCTTTATGGTATTTATATGCGGATTCCTCGTTTCCATCGGCACCGTCTGGCAGCTGTTCATGAATGGAGTCATGCTGGGCGTATTTCAATATTATTTCTTTTCAAAGGGACTGGGCTGGCAATCCGTGCTTGTCATCTGGATACATGGTACGCTGGAAATATCTTCCATTATTATAGCAGGCGCCGCGGGCTTTGTGCTGGGTAACAGCATTCTTTTCCCCGGAACGCACAAACGGCTGTATTCGCTGAAGAGGGGAGCAAAGGATGGTATAAAAATGATGATAGGACTGATCCCCATGTTTATCGTGGCCGCTTTTTTGGAAGGGTTCGTCACAAGGTATTCCGGCATGCCTGTCTGGCTTAGCATATCCATCCTGGCAGCTTCGCTGACCTTTGTTATCTGGTACTTTGTCATCTATCCGCGCCGCCTGGCATTAAAACTCTCCACAAACTAAACGCATGGGTTCCCGCCTGTACCTCCTGACCTTGACCTTACTGCTGATCGGGCTGCAAAGCCCGGCGCAGCGTCATGGCCGCCGGCATGAACAACGTGCCCGACATGCCAGCCGTCTGCCCGATTCCGTGAGCACTTCCGATGAGGAGATCAGCAATAATGACCCCTCCGAGACCCTCAAGTCCGAAACGCTTAAGTCCGAGACCCTTAAGTCGGACACCGTACAGACCACCGTACCGGGCTCCGAACAAGGCGCAACGGATAGCAGCGTCACCACTACAGACACGCCGGCCGCCGAGACACCGGAGCCTGCTCCTGTCCTCCGCAACATTCCGGACACGGCCATCCACAGATGGAAGAACAGCCGTGAATTTGAATATGCAAACAATGCCGCTTTATGGAAAAAGCAAAAACCCGAAGAGGAAAATAATTGGCTGCAACGGATCTTCGATAGCGATGCTTTTCGCTGGTTTATCTATATCCTTTTGGGCAGCATATTGCTTTATGCCCTGTACAAGATCATTTCCGAGAACAATCTTCGCTTTTTCTACCGGAAGCCGACCCGGACAAAAGAGACCCCGCTGGAAGAAGCCGAACTGCCCGAAGAGGACCTGGATCAGCTGTTGAAAAAGGCGGTGGAGGGAAAAGAATACCGTATGGCTACCCGGTATCATTACCTGAAGACCCTTCGGCATCTGGACAAGCTGGAATTGATCCGCTGGCACAGCCAGACCACGGATGCGGAGTACGTACGCCAGATGGACACAAGACCACAGGGGGAACGCTTTCGCTGGCTTACCTCCGCCTACGAGCGGGTATGGTATGGCAAATTCCCTTTGGATGAGCATCAGTTCTCCCGGCTGTCACAATATTTTAAGGACTTTCATAATGATATCGACCATTCATGAACCTTATTGACGATATCCACAGGAGCCTGAAAAGCCTGCGTGGCTGGGCAGCGGCATGCACGCTTATTACGCTTATGTCCTGTAACGATCAGAACGACAGGCCGAGCGAGCGGGTGACGCTCTGGCGTAAGGATAAATTGCCTTACGGTACTTATGTCGCCTACGAAAGCCTTCCTTATCTTTTCCCCAATGCCGAAATATCTGTCAATCGGAAGGATATAGCGTCCCTGTCGCAAAAGGATGGGAAGAAAGCGCTCATCTTCATCGGCCATTATGCCGTAGCCGATCCCTCCGATGTCAACGCATTGCTGAATTTTGTGGGGGAGGGCAATCATGTTTTCATATCGTCATTATATTTCACAGATACCCTGCTGCGGGCCTTGAATATCCGGTTGGGGAGGGAATTTGCCGGACCCGATAAGGATAGCCTGCGCCTCAGCGTATACCAGCCTGTCACGAATGACTCATTGTCCTATGCTTATCCAGGCTTTGCGTTGGACTCATGGGTCGATTCCCTCGATAGCAAATATGCAACCATACTGGGCAGGGATGAGAGAGGACGCCCCGACCTGATCAAGTTCCGATACAAGGGCGGAGGAACGCTCTTCCTGCATTTTGCTCCCATGGCGTTCACGAATTATTTCCTGCTTCATAAGAACAACAAGGCTTACTATGACAATGTCTTTTCCTATATTCCCGACAACGTCAACGAGGTCATTTGGGATGAATCCTTCCGGTACAACAGGCAAAAGAGCTTTTCGACCCTGAACTATATCCTCAACAGCAAGAACCCCGCTGGCCAGCCGTCATTACCCTGGGCCCTGTGGCTGCTGCTGCTCCTGTTCCTCCTTATCTATTTTTTCGAGTCCAAACGCAGACAGCGGATAGTACCCGTTATCGCTCCCGTACGCAATACTTCTCTGGACTTCGTGACGACCATCGGCCGGCTGTATTATCAGCGAAGGGATAACCAAAACCTGGCTGCCAAGATGGTGACCCATTTTCAGGACTATATCCGGACAAAGTATAATATCCCTGTACAGCTATCGGATCCCGCATTTGTCGGACGTCTGTCTTACAGGACAAGTATCGATAAGGATTTCCTGCAGACGCTGGTGAACGATCTGCTGCATGTGCAGAAGGGCGGAAGTACATCGGATGGAGCGCTGTTGATCATAAACCAAAAACTGGACGAATTTTATAAACAAGCATAAAAATGGAAGATAATCTTTTCGAACAACGGACTGACCTGAGCGCACTGCAACAGGCTGTCGGAGAGCTCAAGACAGAGATAGGCAAAGTCATCGTGGGACAGGAGCAAATGATCGAATTGTTGCTGGCAGGCATCCTGGCAGACGGACATATATTGATAGAAGGCGTGCCGGGCGTGGCCAAGACGCTTACGGCCAAGCTGCTGAGCAGGGTAGTTTCCGTAAACTTTTCGCGTATACAGTTTACACCCGACCTTATGCCCAGCGATGTCATCGGGACCTCTATCTTCAATCCCCGGGAAAACTCGTTCCAGTTCAAGCCCGGACCCATTTTCAGCAATATCGTGCTCATCGATGAGATCAACAGAGCCCCCGCCAAGACCCAGTCGGCCCTTTTCGAGGTCATGCAGGAAAAGCAGATCACCGTGGACGGGCAGACATTTGTAATGGCGCCCCCTTTTATGGTCGTGGCTACACAGAACCCCATCGAACAGGAAGGTACCTATCATCTTCCGGAAGCGCAGCTGGACAGGTTCCTGTTTAAGATCAATGTCGGCTATCCTACTTTAGAGCAGGAGTTCCGTATCGTATATGATCATCACCTGGCAGGTACAGAACAACGAATGGATCTTGTGCAGCCTGTGCTGTCGGCCCATCGTATAGATGAATTGCGCAAACAGGTACATGCGTTGGTGGTGGAAGAAAAACTGATACAGTTCATCACATCCATAGTGGCCGCTACACGTAACCACAAATCCATTTACCTGGGCGCGTCACCCCGGGCCAGCATCGGCATACTCAATGGGTCGAAGGCCCTGGCAGCCATGCGGGGTCGTGACTTCGTCATACCCGACGATATTGTATATATCACTCCGGCCGTCCTGCGTCACCGGCTGGTGCTGACACCCGAAAAGGAAATGGAAGGCGCCTCCACGGATGACGTTATTGGAGAAATCATTCAATCCATTGAAATACCACGGTAAATGCTCCGTCGATTCTATAAATCTCTCTTTATTTCCCGTCGCTGGTACTGGCTGTTCGTGTCGGTGATCCTTCTTTTCATCCTGTCCTTTGGCATCAGCCTCTTATTTACAATTGCCCAGCTGTTGCTGCTCTTTGTGGTGGTGACGAGCTTGCTGGATTACCTGATCCTTTTCACCCGGAAGGAACCCGTTCTTGTCCAGCGGGAATTATCTGACAGGTTCAGCAACGGAGACCAAAACCCCGTCCGGCTGGTGGTGACCAATCAATACCCTTTCCGCATCCATTACCGTATCATCGATGAACTCCCGGATCAGTTCCAGCGAAGGGATTTTCATCTGGATGGCGAGCTCAGACCGGGCGAAACAACGGAACTGTCGTATGAGCTGAGACCGACACAACGCGGCGAATATGTCTTTCATGACATCAATGTATTTATCAGGAGCCCTTTTGGACTGGTGGTCAGGCGTAAGATACTGCCGTCGGAAAAGATGGTAAAGGTACTGCCTTCTTTCCTTGCCCTGCGGCAATTCGAGCTGATGGCGGCATCGCACAATCTGGCGGAGAGCGGCAGTAAAAGGGTGCGCAGACTGGGACAGAGCCTGGAGTTCGAACAGATAAAGGAATACGTGACAGGGGATGATATACGTAATATCAACTGGAAGGCGACGGCCCGTAAAGGCGGCCAGCTGATGGTGAACAACTACACGGATGAAAAAAGCCAGCAGGTCTATTGCGTCATCGATAAGGGACGTGTCATGAAGATGCCATTTGACGGTATGAGTCTTTTGGATTATGCCATCAATGCCACGCTGATCCTTTCCCGCGTGGCGCTGATCAAACAGGACAAGGCTGGGATCGTGACGTTCGGGGATCAGATAGGGACATATCTTCCTGCCGGTCGCCGCGCAATGCAAATGACCAGTATCCTTGAAATACTATACAATCAGCAAACCAGGTTTCAGGAGACAGACTATGAGAAGCTGCATGCCCTGGTACGTACCCGTATCACCCAGCGAAGCCTCATCGTGCTGTTCACTAATTTCGAGTCTCTCTCCGGTCTGAAAAGAGAGCTGCCCTCCATCCGCGCCATCGCAAGAAATCACCTGCTGCTGGTGATATTCTTTGAGAACACCGGTTTGAAACAGATACAGACCTCCGGACCCGAGGACATAGAAGGGCTCTATATAAAGACCATCGCTGAAAAGTTCGCGTATGAAAAACGCCTTATCGTTAAAGAGCTGAACCAGCATGGCATTTTGACCATTCTTACTGCGCCGGAGAACCTTACCGTGCAGACAGTGAACAAATACCTGGAAATAAAGGCACGGCAGGCCATTTGATGGTCCTGGTCGGCGCAATTGGTTATCTTTACACCGATGCAACAGAACCATACGGACAACAATCCCTTTGCTGAAGGACAGGCTCTACTGATCGACAAACCGCTGGACTGGACCTCTTTTGATGTAGTGCGGAAAATAAGAGGCATGGTAAAGATAAAAAAGGTGGGACATGCCGGCACGCTGGACCCTTTAGCCACCGGGCTGCTCATCGTCTGCACGGGAAAATATACCAAAAGGATCAACGAGTACATGGCACAGGAGAAAGAATATACAGGCACGATCACATTGGGCGCCACTACGCCTACATTCGACCTGGAGAGCGAGCCGGAGAACTTTTCGGACCCCTCTTTTGTCACGCCCGAATTGCTGCAGCAGGCGGTAAGTAAGCTCACCGGCCCCATCGAACAGGTGCCACCCATTCATTCAGCCATCAAAAAGGATGGCAAACGGGTGTATGAACTGGCAAGGAAGGGTATGGAAGTAAAGCTGGACCCCCGGCCTGTAATGATCCATGCATTCGAGATCCCCAGCTTTAATTTACCCGTAGTGCAGTTCCGGGTGGTATGTTCCACGGGCACCTATATTCGCAGTCTGGCCAACGACCTGGGAGCTATCCTGGGTTGCGGAGGATATCTCAGCAGCCTTTGCCGGACCCGTATCGGGAATTTCAGGCTGGAACAGGCGATGAACATAGAGGCCGCGGGAAAATATATCCGGGACAGCCTGGGGATGGTATAGGAGGACCCTGTCAGAAAGGATAGTTGATACCCAGCTGAAATTGACCGTCACTAAGCCTCATTTTATAGAACCATTTCCCGGCGTTCTCCAGCCGCTGCGGGTCTTTTAATTTATACGCCCAGTCAAACCGGATGAGGAAGTAGTCGAAGTCCAGCCGGAGACCGGTACCCGCATCCACGGCAAACTCCTTATAAAATCTGTTGAGCTGGAAATCGCTGCCCACATCCCTTTTTGGGTTGGCCGTGTCCGTAAGCTGACGGTTCCATATATTGCCTGCATCCGCGAACAGGGCGCTTTTTATCTTGACGGTAAATATGGTCGCAAGCGGGAATCTGTATTCGATGTTGCCTTCCAGCTGTATATCGCCAAACCTGTCCAGTTGCTTGGGCTGCGTGGTATAAAATGTAGAGGAGCCTAAACCCAATTGCCGGATCTGCCAGCCCCGCATGCTGTTGGGACCTCCGGCAAAGAAGGCCTTATAAAAAGGCAGCGTCTCCTCATAGCCATTACCCGCCTTGCCATAAGCGATCCCGCCACCTGCATAGGCCCGCATGGCCAGCTCCGTTCGTTTGAAATCTATATGATGACTGTATTCCACCTCGCCTTTGACAAAACGCCAGAGATCCCCTTTATCCAGCCTGTCTATAAATCCAAGCACAGCCCCGCTCTCTTCCGCACTGATGCGGAGGAAGTTGGTATGGATGCCTTTTTTCCTGACAGAATTATAGACAAACTGCATCCCGATGACCAGACCGCTACGGAACGCCAGGTTCAGGGAAGGGAAACTGTCCAGCAGATTTTGAAAGCTGTCTGTCTTGAACAGCTTGGTGTATTCGACATTGATCAGGTTGAAGAGATAGGAACGATTGCCCTTTGTCCATTGATAGCCCCAGGATGTATTGATGGATTGTGCGGTAAAGAACCGTCTTCTATCCGTATAGGAGGCGTTCACGTTGAGCACGGAACGAAGGCTGTCCAGTCTTCCCTCCCGGCGGACCAGCAGCCGTTTGACAAACTCGGGCGCTATCAGCCTGGGAAAGGAGATAGTATGCGCGATACTGGCCTGGGTGGTCTGTATAAAATCGTCACCCAGCTCTACCCCCGCCCGAAGATTGGTGGTAGAAAGCACCGACTGGCGAAATGTATTCCGGTTCTGCAGGGCGAAGTTGACACCGATGCCGAAAAGATCTCCGACGGTGATGATATCTGCCGTATTACGGCTGGCCTCCAGACCCACCTGCAGATGCTGTTTCTTGTTGGGGTAAAGACGCACCGTGGCATCCAGCAGGGAGTCCGCCGCAGTGGAAGGCGTAAAGTTGATGGCAGCCTGTTGCCACGCGCTCATCTGGCTGAAACGGTTAAAGGTCCTGTCGGCACTGGACTGCTTGTACATACGCCCCGGACGCAGGTATACATTATTGGCGATAAACGATGGCTTGAACCTGTCCGAACGGGAGATGATGGTAAGACCCCGGGTCATCGTGGTATCGACGTTGGTCAGGGTAGCCGTGTCTTCCAGGACGAGCAGGTCAGGGTATACGGTGACATTCCCGATATAATATTGCCGGGTGTGACCGGAGTCCTTTGGGGGACGCTGCTCGATGACGACATTGATCGTAGGCTTCTCTCTTTTTCTCTGGAGCTTTTCCAGCAGGGCGGCCTGTTCGAAGGGATCCAGTGTAGGATCGATGAGGGCGGCTACCACCGTGTCGATGACGGCAACCAGGTCATCCTTGGTGAACTTGTAATATCCATTCTCGTGGAAGAGGCTGACCAGTCTGTCCCGCTCGTCCGAGATCAGCCTGTTTGAATAGGGCTCTCCTTTTTTGAGCAGGGACTGCCCTTTTGTTTGCAGGGCCAGCGCCTGCAGGGCAGGGGTATGCAGGTCAAAGCCAACGGAATCCAGGTGCATTTGTTTGCCCGGCCATACCCTGAATTCAATGGTCACCCGGTATTGATCCTTGATAGGATTCCTTTTATGGACCGTATCTATGCGTACCGTATCCTTTATCGAGGTGGTATAATACCCCAGGGCATTCAGCAGGACGACCATGTAGCTTTTGCTGCGGCTCTTATTGGTCGAATCATAGGCCGGGGGATTGACGATCTTGGTATAGATGCCGGCTATGGACGTCTCCTGCGTACGCAGGCTGTCATCCAGCTGATTCGCCAGACGCAGCGCAAGGTCCTTTTTTTCGCTACGGGGTATATCCCCTTCTACTTTTATATTTGTGTGATAGACGAAAGGCTTTCCGTACTGGTAGCCGGTGACATGATGGAACCCGGAGCAGGACCACAGAAAAAGGGACGCCGGGAATGCAATCAATAGGTAAAGGAGAGAAATACTAACTTGCCGGCGGTATCCCATAAAGAAATTAAACAAACCCGATAGGGGTTCACTTTTGTATATAAACGAAAAGCAATGCTTGCAAAATCGCAGGTCAAATATATTCAAAGTTTAGGCCAGAAAAAATTCCGGGATCAGGAAGGGGCGTTTGTGGTAGAAGGACCCAAGATGGTAAGGGAGCTGCTGGCCGCACCCAACCTGGAGCTGGTGACCCTGGTCGGGGTCGCTTCCTTCCGGGAGGCTGGTATCCCTTTTACGGAAGTAAAGGACAGCGAGTTTTTACGTATATCCTCCCTGTCGACCCCCAACCAGGTGCTGGCCGTATTCAGAAAACCCGTCTTTGAAGAGCCGCGGTTCGGGGACGGCGTCAACCTCGTCCTGGACGGGATCCAGGACCCCGGCAATCTCGGCACCATCGTCCGGATCGCGGACTGGTTTGGCATCCGCAGGGTGGTATGTACGCCGGACAGCGCCGATGTCTTCAACCCCAAGGCCACCCAGTCCACCATGGGCAGCGTTAGTCGCGTACAGGTCCTGTATGAAGATCCCCATGCATTGATGCAGCGCCATCCGGACCTGCCTGTTTATACAGCCGTACTGGAAGGGAAAAGCATCTATGGGCAGCCCGCCGTCGGGAAAGGGTGGATCGTCATCGGGAATGAATCCAAAGGCATCCGGGGAGAACTGTTGCAGCGAGCTACCCATCCTGTCACCATACCCAGGATCGGACAGGCCGAGTCGTTGAATGCGGCTGTCGCCACTGGGATCATACTTTCCCACCTTTTGGGGCATTAGCCGCGACGATGCGTCAGCGGAATTGTATCGCCCTGGCAGGCTGCATCTTCCGGACCACCAGGGTAGGGATCATCAGTATGAGGAAGCTGATGACGAAGGTCCCACCATTCACCACCACCAGATGCCACCACTCCAGCCTGCCGATGGCCTTTGAGATAAAATAAGCATCTTCCGGCAGCGTGATAAAGCCATACTTATCCTGTAGCCAGTACAGCGCCAGCGCAAAAACGTTGCCGATGACCATCCCGAAGAGGGTGATGATCGCGCCCTGGTAGAGGAATATTCTTTGTACCGAGGCGGTAGGGGCGCCGATGGCTTTCAGGATGCCGATCATACGGGTACGCTCCAGCACCAGGATGATCAGACAGGTGACGAGGTTCAGGGTGGCGATGACCGTCATAATGATCAACACAATGAGGATCGTGACGTCCTGCAGGTTCAGCCAGTCAAAGATATTGGGCGTAATATCCGTAAGGGTACGGCTGCTCCAGGCCACCGGCAGCTCGTCATACAGTCTGGAGTTCACCGTATCGGCCATTCTGTAGTCCTTGATAAAGACCTCATACCCGCTGATCTCATCGGGGGCCCAGTTATTCAGCCGCTGGATCAGTTTCAGATCTCCGATAGCCACCAGCTTATCGAAATCCTCGATGCCGATCTTAAAGATGCCTGCCACCGTCAGTTGTCTCACCCGTGGCGAACCCTGGGGCTGGATAAAATAGACGAGGACCTTGTCACCGACCTTTAGACGCAGCTGGTCGGCCATATAAGAGGAGATATTGATCTCGCTGCTGTAGCTGCTGTCAGGCCAATGGATCCAGCGACCGCTCTTCAGGAAGCCATCCATATTGCTGAAATCATAGCCCTTTTGCACACCCTTCAGCAGGATGCCCTGGATGCCTTCGCTGCTCCGGAGGACGGCGTTCTTGATGGCGTAAGCGCCGATACTTTTTACATCCTTGTCGGCACGCAGGACGCGCCACACCGTATCATTTTCCGCGACAGGAAGCTCTTCGGAGATAGCCGCCCGGTTGGGTGCGGCATATTGTACACGGATATGCCCCCAGAGACTAAATACTTTTTGACCCACCGTATATTGAAACCCCTTTGTAAAGGCAAAGGTCAGCAACATAGCCGCTATGCTAATGGCCGTAGCCGTTATCGCCAGCCGGATGATGAATCGGGAAAATGATCGTTCCCGGTTGAAAGCCACACGCCGGGCGATAAATGCTGCTACATTCAAACCATCTTTAGTTTAAGGGCCAAAACTATAAAAGTTTTTGCTACATTGTCAAGCAATTCTTTTCCCATGAAGTACCTTTTATTGCTTTTTGCCGGCAGCATGGCAGTCCTGATGACGGCGGCCCAGACGCCGGATTCCATCTATGCTCAGAATATCCGAACGCCGCAGCTGTTCCGGGCCGGCAACCAGCTTGGCTATCCCGTTCTCCGGCTGAATGGCAATGATCAGCTGGAGCTTCATTTTGACGATGTGGATGGAGACGTAAAGAATTATTATTATACTTATCAATTGTGCAATGCCGACTGGACCCCGGCCGTCGTCAGTGAATTTGACTATATCCGGGGCTTTTCAAACGTGAGGATCTCCAACTACCAGGTATCTTCGGTGGCCCTCACACATTACACCCATTACCAGGCCGTGCTGCCCGACCCCAACTGCCTGCCCATTCACTCGGGCAACTACCTGGTCAAAGTCTTTTTGAACGCAGATACTTCCCAGCTCGTCTTCACCCGTCGCATGCTGGTGGCGGACAGGAAGATCACGATCGGGGCCGAGATCACACAGCCCTACGACCCCAACATTGCGCATACACATCAGCGCCTTGTCTTCAAGGCAAATGCCGCGGCGCTGAACCCAAACAATGCACTCGACCAGATCAAGGTCGTGATACTGCAAAATCGCCGGTGGGACAATGCCATCCGGGATATCAAGCCTACTTTTTATGTGAACAATACACTGGACTACAACAGCTCCGATGGCATTGTATTTCCCGGTGGCAGCGAATGGCGGTGGCTCGATCTGCAAAGCTTCCGCTATCAGAGCGACAGGGTGCAGAATGTGATCTATGGCAAGACATCGACAGAAGTGTTCTTAAGGCCGGATGGAGACCGAAGCCGGCAACCTTATTTATTTTATAAAGACTATGACGGGTTTTATTTTATACAGACCACGGAAAGTATCAACCCGAATTTTCAAACAGACTATGCTACCGTGCATTTTTATTTCGCACCACCGGACCATTCACCATGGCCCGACAAGGATGTTTATCTGCTGGGCCAATTTACAGGCGGCGCCCTCAACGACAGTACCCGCATGACATTCAATGCAGAGAAGGGGAGATATGAGCTGTCCTTTCGGATGAAGCAGGGATACTATAGTTATGCATATGTCACCGTCGATAGGGCGGACCCTGACCACAAACCCTCTTTTGAATTTACAGAGGGCAATCACATCGAGACGGAAAATGAATATACGATACTGATGTATTACAGGGCGCTGGGAGCAAGGGCCGACGAATTGGTAGGGAGCACGACAGTCAGCAGTCTCAATGTTTTCCGATGACCTAAAGGTGACCTAAAAAATTAGAAAAAATTTAAAGGAAGGATTGCTGTTTATACGTATCTTTGTGCCCGGCAAGTCTTATACGACCAGCTCCCGCTGAACCCCCCCAGGGCCGGAAGGCAGCAAGGGTAAGTGGTCGCAGCGGTGCGATGTAAGTAACTTGCCTTTTTTTATTGCGG
>Ga0105240_10005389_pt1 | contig 19074 bp, 19 predicted proteins | sample KBSC54metaG_FD_80426 | JGI IMG/M metagenome (GOLD analysis project Ga0105240, IMG submission 80426) | Corn rhizosphere microbial communities from Kellogg Biological Station, Michigan, USA - KBS C5-4 metaG | ecosystem: Host-associated > Plants > Roots > Rhizosphere > Soil | place: Michigan, USA... | reverse complement strand
TCTTCGACGCCGAGCACCTCGGCGAGGGGCCCATGGCCACGGTCCGGCTGCCCGTGCAAGCCTCTCCCCAGATTCATGGGTGGTGGGTACGTGAGGATCAGTATCCGCGGTAGCCCCGGCGGCCCGGGAGCGCCAGCCGTCCAGGGGGCGCCAGCGGTCCCGGCAGTGCCAGCGCCCCGGCGGCCGGGAGCGCGAGGCGGCCCCGGCCCATCGCGGAAATGGCGCTACTTCTTCGGCTTGCGGAACTTGAAGACCGTCTGATCGGTGAGGCCCCGCAGCCCCGGGGCGAACACCATCTTGGTGTGATCATCCTCCGGATGCGCGAGCAGGTGGCTCTCCTCCACCAGCTCGAATCCCGCCGCGGTGACTTCCTGCCTGATCAGCTCCGGATCGATCCGATGCAGCTTGTTGGTATCGCGCCGCCCCGACCCGGGGGCTGCGTTGTGATCGACGACGAAGAAAATACCGCCGGGCTTGAGAGCCTTGAAGATGCGGGCATTGAGGCTCGCCACGTCGATGTCGTTGATGGACAGGTCATGGTAGTAGAGAACGTTGAAGACGATGTCGAGGTGCTGCGGCAGCTCGAGCTTGTTGTAGTCGACCAGCTCGTAGGTGCAGTTCGGGTGCGCAGCGACGAAGGCGCGACTGGCCGCCCCGGAACGCTTTTCGGTGTACGGCAGGTCGTACATGTAGACCTTGCCCTTGGGTCCGACGATGTCGGAGAGGAAAGAGGTGAAATACTGGCCGAAGGAGGCGAACTCCACCACGTGATCGCCCGGTTTGATCCCTGACAGGGTGAGCAGCTCCGCCGGCTTGCGGTTGGCGTCTCTGGCTTTCTGGTCCGCGGGGCGGGCCGGGGATTCGATCGCGCTGCGGATGTACTTGGGCGTCCCCGCCGGAATCGCATAATCGGGCGCTGCGGCCGTTGCCGGCTCCGCCGCCACTGCCCAGCCACTTGCGGACCCCAGCGCAACGAGCGAGCAGACGATCGCGAGAGTTCGTGAGCGGATCATTGTTCAGTGCCCCCTGGGTTATTGCGGACCCGATGCGCTGCTTGCGGTTCGCAGTGCGTGCAAGGATATTACTTCAATTGTCCACGTCCGCGCCGCCCGGAGTTGACCTCGATGCGACTGGGGTTCCAGCACACTTATGCCGCCCTGCCGGGCCGCTTCTACGCGCAGGTCCCTCCGACCCCGGTGCGCGATCCGCAGCTCGTTGTCCTCAATACCCCGCTCGCGGCCGAGCTGGGACTCGATCCACGCCTCATCGAGCCGCAGGCCGCTGGCCTGTTCTCGGGAAATCAGCTGCCGGAGGATGCCAATCCGATCTCCATGGCTTATGCGGGGCATCAGTTCGGTGTGTTCGTACCTCGCCTGGGTGACGGGCGCGCGATCCTGCTGGGGGAGATCAAGGACCGGCAAGGAGTGCTGCGCGATATCCAGCTCAAGGGCGCGGGCCTCACGCCGTTCTCGCGGGGCGGCGATGGTAGAGCAGTCATTGGGCCGATGCTGCGCGAATACCTGGTCAGCGAGGCCATGCATGCCTTGGGCGTCCCCACCACTCGTTCGCTTGCGGTGGTAACGACCGGAGAGCCGGTGTATCGCGAGGAGCCGCTGCCAGGCGCCATACTCACGCGGGTCGCCGCCAGTCACGTCCGCGTCGGAACATTTCAGTATTTCGCCGCCCGGGGCGACCACGACGCACTGCGCGAGCTGCTGGATTACGTGATTGCGCGACACTACCCCGAGGCACGCGATGCGGACTCGCCTGCGCTCGCCCTCCTGCAGGAGGTCACGCGGCGCCAACTGGCTCTGGTGAGCCAGTGGATGTTGTTGGGCTTCATCCACGGTGTCATGAACACCGACAACATGGCGATCTCGGGAGAGACGATCGACTACGGCCCGTGCGCATTCATGGATCAGTACGATCCCCAAACGGTCTTCAGCTCGATCGACCGCAACGGCCGGTATGCCTACGGCAACCAACCGGCCATCGCGCAGTGGAATCTGACGCGCCTGGCCGAATCGCTGTTGCCGCTCCTCCATCCGGAGAGCGAAAAAGCGATCGGACTAGCCCAAAGTGTGCTCGATCCGTTCATGGGGCAATTTGACGAGCAGATCCTGGCAGGGCTGTGCCGCAAGATCGGGCTGGCCTCGCCCGCGGAGGGCGACACCGCGCTCGTGCGGGCCCTGCTGACGACCATGCAGCATTCTCAGGCCGACTTTACCCTCACATTCCGTGTGCTCTCACGCATAGCCGGGCAGCCGAGTGAGGACTCGGAGCTTCGCAGGCTGTTCTCGAGGTCGTCTGAGATAGAGGCGTGGCTGCGCGACTGGCACGCGCGAGTGGCACGTGATCCCCAAAGCCCAGCCGAGCGTGCCAGCAGCATGCGAGCCGTGAATCCCGCGTTCATTCCCCGCAATCACCGCGTGGAGTCGGCCCTGAAGGCGGCCGAGACCGGTGACTATAGCCTGTTCCACAGGCTTCTTTCGGTCCTGAGCCGTCCCTGCGACGAGCAGCCGGAAATGGCCGATCTGGCTCAACCTCCTGAGCCCTCGGAGCGGGTGTTGCAGACCTTTTGCGGCACCTGACGGGCGATCGCGGACCGTGCCGCCGCGGCACCGGGAAATCGCGCGCTTTAGCGCGGAGGCGCGGTCGCGGCCTCGATCGACTTCATCGCCTCCAGCATGGCGGGGGTCGGAGCGTCCCCGATGTCCTGAGTGTGGAAGATCACGACGTAGCGCTTGCGTACGATTGCACAGTACATGACACCCACCGCTTCGACACCGCCGATCTTGCCCGTCCAGGTGGCGCTGGCCGCCGGCCCGCTGGCGAGTCTCAGTTCCCGGACAGGCGAGGCGCTGTACTCGGTGCGCCGACGCTGGACTCCGCCAAGGAACTGCTGCAGATAGGCCTGCGCGGCGTGGGATAACTCCTGCGGCGTAGAAGTGTCGGCCGTGGCGCCCATGTCATAGAGGGTCACCTGCAAGAGCGTCTTGGATGAGCCGGTGCTCTTGGTCCACGCGGAGACTTCCGCGCCATCGTGATGCCCGGACCGTGCAAATTCGAACCCCTCGGGAACCGTGAACCGGATAGGCCCCACGCTTGCGGCTGTCGCTTGCGCAGAGCTCGCCGCCGCGATCGCGCAAGCCGCCACCCCCAGGATCATCCTTGCGCGCCGAAGAATGTGCCGCATCGGAGGAGCGTAGCGCGCTCCCCCATCGCTCGCTCAGCAGGTTGGAGAACGTGCGAAATGCGTCTCACCGGACGCCACCACCGGCTCTAGGCCAGTCAGGCCCGCGGCCCTGCCGGAACCGGCTAAGCGCTCATTCCCGCAAAGACGCTCACGGCAATGATCGCCAACACCGCAACACACCAGGCCATGAACTTGCGATCGCCCGCAACCAGGAAATGCCCGAGCACCGTCACTATACGCATGATCGGAAGCAGCACGACCAGCAGGATGCCCGCGGTCGTCACGGCCTTACCTGCGCTCAGCGCACCTGCCCAGCCCATCAGCAGTCCGGCCGCGATGACGAGCGAGGCAACCCACGTGCCAACGCTCAACAGTCGCGCCAGCGAGCGTGCAATGCCTGGGCCGGAGCTATCCATGCAGCAGCGCCCCCAGGTCCACGCCGAGCGCTTTGATGAGCATCTCGACCGCCAGCAGGACCAGGACAGCGACGAAGAAAATGCGCAGCTTGTCGCCCGAGAGACGCAGCATGACGTGCGCGCCCAGCGCCGCACCGAGGACCGACCCCAACACCACGGGCCCGGCGATCGACGGAGCCACCAGCCCGCGGGCCATGTAGGCTCCGGCGCTGGCCACCCCGGTGACGCCGATCATGAACGTCGAGGTGGCTGTCGACACCTTGATGGGCAAGCGCAGAGCCGTGTCCATTGCGGGAATCTTGAGTACGCCGCTGCCGATGCCGAGCAGTGCCGAAACCAGGCCGGCTCCGTACATCAAGCCCATGCCCAGCGGCAGGCGCTCCACACGATACGGCACGCGTTTGCCATCGGCGCCATCGGGATACGCGCCATCGAATGCAGCCCAGGGATGCCTGACGGAGACCTCGTGCTCGGCGAGCTCGCGCCGCGGCCGCAGCATCTGGTACGCGGAGAGCACCAGGATGGCCGCGAACAGGCCGTACAGGCCGCTCTTTGGCACGAGGCCGAAGATCAACACCCCGCTCAAGGCCCCGAGCGTGGTGGCCACTTCCAACACCACGGCGAGGCGAATGTTCACCAGGCCGGCGCGCAGGGCCGCACCAGCTCCACCACACGAGCAGGCCACGACCGAAATGATGCTGGCGGTGATGGCGGTGCGGATATCCAAGGCCAGCAGTCCGACCAGCAGCGGCACGATGAAGATGCCGCTGGCCATTCCCAGCACACCGCCCAGAAGGCTCGACAGCAGCGAGATCGAGAACAATTGCGCGCCGAGCGCCAGCGTCATTGCCTCGCGCCTCAGGCCAACTGCAGGCGCGGAGCCGGGATCGGGCCCAATACCTTCTCCAGGGACAGACCGATCCCGAGCAGCTTTCGGTCCATGCCCGGTTGCGCGTCGAACTCCAGGCCGACGGGCAGCCCTGCGGCGGTGATGCCCGCCGGAAGCACCAGGCAGGACAGGCTTGCGCAGCTTCCGATGGCCACCTGCCGTCCAATCGCGGTGAACGGCGGCATGGGCTGGCCGTTGATCTGCAAGGTGGCGGGGTCCCCCTGCGGAAATGCCGGCGTCAGCGAAGGCGCAAAGGCGAGCAGGTCGATGCGGTTCGCACGCCAGAACGCGATCGCCTCCGCTTTCATCTGCCGCTGCTTGCGATCCTGCCGGCGATACTCCTCCTCGCTGAGCGGGTGGCGGCTCTCGTTCAGAAGCCCCCGGAGGTTGGCGCCCGCCTGGGAGAGCAGCTGATCCAGGGTTACTCCGGTTCCCTCCTCGGCCAGGAAGCTCGTCATGCCCGGGAACAGCTCGTTCCTGAGCAAAGGCAGCTCCACGTCCACGGCGCCGCGCAAGGAGGCGGGCAACTCCACGGGTACGATCTGCGCGCCAGCGGCCTTGAGCCGCTCGATCGCGGCCGTGACGATCCGTCCGCACTCGGCATCGATGCCTTGCATCAGATACTCGGAGGTTCCGATCCTCACTCCCTCCAAGGGCGCGGCGCTCACCGCCGAGTGCTCTCCGGTGAGGACGGAATCGAACAGGAGGATATCGGCGACGGAGCGCGCGAGCGGGCCGACCTGGTCGAAACGCCTGTGGCTGAGGGGCATCATTCCCCCATCCGGGTATCGCTCGAAGGTGGGCCGTAAACCCACGAGGCCGCAGAACGTCGACGGCACGCGGATCGAGCCGAACGTATCCTCGCCAATCGCAATGGGAGCGAACCGCGCCGCTACCGCCGCAGCGGAGCCCCCACTGCTACCCCCCGGAGTCCGCGTTCGATCGTAAGGGTTCAAGACGGGACCGAAGGTCGCGTTGTTGCTGGTCCAGCCGCAGGAGAGCTCGTGGAGGTTGGTCTTGCCCATCACGATCGCGCCCTCGGCAAGCAACGGACGCAGCACCGGGGCATCCGCCTTGGGCGTAAAGCCCTTCAGGGCGCGCGTGCCGTTGGATGTGGGCAGAGATTTAGTATCGATGCTGTCTTTGACTGCGATGGGCAAGCCATGCAGCAGTCCGAGCCGCCCGCCACGCGCTCGCAACTGGTCTGCGGCCCGTGCGGCTTGCATCACCTCGTCCGGACGCAGAGTAATGAATGCATTGAGCGCCGACAGTTTCTCCGCGCGACTCAACAGTGCCTGTGCGTAGTCCTCCGCCTTGACGTCGCCGTTGCGCAGCGCCGTCACGGCCTCCGTCGCGGTGAGATCCGTCAGACCGGCGCGAGCAGGACGCGGCGGCGTGGCGCCGCTGACCAACGGCGCAACCGTCGCCGCGAGCGCTAGCAGGGACGACTGCTGCATGAAGTCACGCCGGGTGAATGAGCGCTGGATGGATTTTCGGTTCATTGTTTTCCCGCCGAAGAGTAACGCAGAGGACAGGGGCGGCCCTGACCGTCAAGCGCAGAACGGCCGTTGCGTATGAATGATGAGCGCATCGCCCGCACGCCGCCAGACTTCCGTGACCCGCGCGCCGTCAGCCGGTGTCGATTGATTTCAGGTGGCAGCGCCGAGCGAAGGGGCTCGGGGAGGTGATGCGGACCGGAGGGCAGGCTATCATTCGCCCTCTTCCATAGCCAATGCCAAGGGGAAGGTCCGCATGAACATCCGCGTCCTCGCCATGACCGCAGTGACCGTCGCGCTCTCGAGCGCTTTGCCGGTGCTCGCCGCACCGCCCACCGGCGTGTCGCTGAATGCCGCCCGGGTGGGGGCCGTCAATGTTGCCGCCGACGAGAAGTTCTATGAGGCCGCCTTCGGCCTGCACGAGGTGCGACGCTTCGAGTTTCCGGGAGGCGTGGAGGTGCTGATGAACTTCGGCAGCACTCCGGATGCGGCCAAGATCAACAGCGCGCCGCAGATTGTCATCATGCAGCGCAAGTCGGATACGATCGATGATTCGATCCCGCATCTGATCTTCACCGTCACGGACATCAATGCCACCGTCGCCGCCATCAAGGCCGCCGGCGGCAAGATGGACAGCGAGCCGAAAGAGTTCGGCAAGACCGGCATCATGATCGGCATGGGCATCGACCCGGCCGGCAATCGCATCGAGATGATCCAGCAGCCGAAGAAGTAATGTCAGTGAGCCAGCGGCCGCTCGCCGGCCGCTGGCCTCAGCAGGTCCGCTGCCCGCGGCGCATCCCAGGGCACGTGGATCGAGCAACGTGCCGGGGTGTCCTGTCCGAGCTGGAACTGGAACCCGGCGTCGCGGTTGAAGCGCAAATCGCCCAGATACCAGAGGTCGCCCTGTTGAAACGCAAACGGGGCCCGCGCGAATTGCATCATGGCCGCGGCATCACAGTTGCCGTCGACCAGCCGCACGAGTTGTGCGCGCGACATCGAATGCTCGCCGAACCAGACAGTCGAGGGTGAATTGGGCGCGGGCACGGGCGTCATCGGTGGCGCCGCCTGCCGCCTCGCGGGCGGGCGCCGGGGAAAGACTACCGGACAGCGGCCGATGGGAACGACCTCCGGCGTGATCGACAGTACGCCGTCGCGAACCATGTACAGATCGCCGCGAGTCTGCAGGGCCAGCACTTCCCAACACAGAGGGTAGGCAGGGGTTGGCATCAGGATGCGGTCGATGCTGCGGTCCCCGGGGAAGCGCGCGGCGAGGATGCCATCGATCCGCGTGGCAGCGACGGACCCGCAGGCCACCGATATCGCGATGACGCCAGCCATCGCCGCAACGCTGGTCAACGCGGCTGCGCGAGCCGAAGCCCAGCGGCCGACAGCCATCAGCCCCAATGCCGCGGCGACAATGGCAACCCAGGACAGCGGCTCACCCCGGTGCATCCAGCCAACCCCGAGCAGGCCGGCCATCGTGGCAAGCGACAGCAGCACGCGCGCGAGCCACGAGCGCACCAGGAAAATGAGCGGCGCGCCGGCGAGCCAGAAAAGCGGCTCACCAATGAACAACGAGTCGCCGTAGAACCAGCGATTGTCGAACGGCCAGAACGGGTGCACGCCGTAGGTGTTCAGCGCATCCATGCCCAGATGCAACAGCGTTCCCACGACTGCCACCAGGGCCAGGTGCCACCGATCTCTTGCCGCCGGCACGACTCGGCGCCTGTGCATCCACCACTCCGCCCCGGCGTACAGCAGGCCCGCCAGCACCAGACAACCCAGTATCGTATGGGTGTACCCGCGATGCTCGAGCATGTAGCCGAAGCGCCGGTCCGAAGCGGCGTAGCTCCACGCCAGATCCACATCGGGGGCGTTGCCGCCGATGGCGGCCAGAGTGACGAACAACGAGCGGCGCGCAGCCCGGGGAAGTCCCCCCTCGGTCGGGCGCGTACAGCGGGCGAAGGACTCGCCGGCGGCAAGCCCGATCAGGGTGTGAGTGAGGTTTTCCATTCGGGCACAGGCATTCTAATGCGCAGCACTCTGTTATAGAGTCCTGTCAACGTACAACAATTCAGGGGTCGACCCGTGAACAGGCGAACAACCTTCCCTCGCACCGCCGTCGCCGCGACCTTGCTCGCCCTTGGCCCCCTCGCCCTGGCGCCGACTCGTGCGGCTCTGGCTGACACTGCCGGATCGGCGGGCGCTGTCTCCGCCGAAAGGCATGCGAGCCGTGCCGCAGCCGCCGAGCTCTCAGATGTGCTGACGGCGGCCGTCGAGCGCGGCGACACTCCGGCCGTCGTCGGCCTGATCGTCGATCGGCACGGCGTGCTGTACGAAGGAGCAGCCGGCACGCTCAACGGCTCCGGCGCGTTGCCGGCGAATGCGATTTTCAACATCGCTTCGATGACCAAGCCGGTCACCTCGGTGGCAATCATGATGCTCGCCGAGCAGGGCAAGCTGTCGATCGAGGATCCGGTCTCCAAGTACCTGCCCGGATTCGACCACCTGCAGGTCATCACGAAGTTCAACCCCAAGGACGGCACCTACGAGACGCGCCCGGCGAAGCACGTCATGACCGTGCACCATCTGCTCACTCACACCTCCGGAATCGGCTACGGGTTCACCAACCCGATCGTGGCGCGCCTGCAGCAGGGCACTCAGAAGCAGGAGTGGGAGCTGCCGCTGCTGAGCGAGCCGGGCGAGCAATGGCACTACAGCGCCAGCACGCGGGTGTTGGGTTTGATCCTCGAGAAGGTCACCGGCCAGGACCTGGAGAGCTGGTATCAGGAGCACATCTTCCGCCCGCTGGGGATGACAGATACCTCGTACGCCGTGCCCAAGGACAAGCAGGCTCGCCTCATCACCCCCCTGGCCCACAAGGACGGCAAGTTCGAAGCGCGTGCCGGCGGACCGGTGCCGGCGACGCCGACCCCTCCCTATCGTGGCGACGGAGGTCTCTACTCGACGGCCAGCGATTACGGAATCTTCATCCGCATGCTCCTCAACGGCGGACGTCTCGGCAACACGCGGATCCTCAGTGCGAAGTCCGTGCGGGAGATGGGCAGGAACCAGATCGGTTCGGTGCTGGTCACCTTGCAGCCGGATGCCATGCCCGATCTGACACGGCCGTTTCCGTTGGGAGCCGGCCATGACAAGTTCGGCCTGGGTTTCCAGGTCACGGCCGACACGCCGGACGCCCAGACCTACCGGCGGCCCGGGAGCCTGAGTTGGGCGGGCATTTTCAACACGGAGTTCTGGATCGATCCGCGCACCGGCCTGGGTGGCGTGCTGATGATGCAGTTCCTGCCCTTCTACGACGAAGGCGCCATCCGTACCCTGCGGGAATTCGAGGCGAGCACGTACCGGCAATTCGCCCGCTGACAGCGGGCCGGGCGCCTGCTGGCGCGCCGCGGGGTCGAACCGAGGACGACGCTCAAGAGGTGCGCACCGCCAGTGCCTTCTGGAACTGAGCACTCTGCAGCATCGAGCTCACCGTGTTGACGAGGGCATCGCTGAGAACCTCCTCGTAGTTCTCGAGCTTGTAGGAGCGACCGAAGCGAGTCGCCTCGCCCGACGCCAGCCCGCTCCAGAGGGTACTGCCGTCGCGCCCGAGGACCGTCAGGTGCACCGCGACCTCGGCCTTGTAAGTGCCGGTCTCGCGGACGAAGAACTGCCTGACCTCGCCGCGAATGCTCACCGCAGCGTTGCTATCGACGGTTTTCAGCCCGGCCCGGTCGAACAGCTCGCGCATGTGGCTGCTCACGAACGCTCCGACATCGTCGCGCGTCGTGACGGGCTTCGGATGAGCATCGTCCTCGCGATTCTCCCCGATCGCTGCCTTGTCCGCGCGCGCGTCTTCGAACGCCTCGAAGTGGATGGGGGTCTGTGGCATCTGTACGGCGCCCAGCTTGAGCTCCGAGGTCGGCTTCCATTGCAGAGACACTTGCTCCAGAAGAGCCGCCCCGGCTTGGGCTGCAACCACCCCCAGAAGCAAGAGAAGAAATCGCGCACGCATGAGGCAGCTGTCCCCGTGTCCGCATCGGATTCAAATGATAACCCGGTCGCTGCGACCTCTCAGCCCCGGGGGACGATCCTGAGCAGCGCCCCATCGCCCGTCAGCAGGTAGATGTCGCCGTCGGGGCCCTGGCGAACGTCGCGGATACGTTGATTGCGATCGCTCAACAGCCGCTCCTCGCCAACCACCCGCTCGCCGTTGAGAATCAGTCGCATGAGGGCCTTGCCGGCGAGGGAGCCCACGAACAGGTTGCCCTTCCATTCCGGGAAACGGTCGCCGGTGTAGAACATCATTCCCGAAGGGGCGATATCGGGGAACCAGTAGTACAGTGGCTGCTCCATGCCGGCCATGGCCGTTCGCCCCGAGCCCACCGGCTTGCCGGTCGTGTATTGCAGCCCGTAGGAAATCACCGGCCATCCGTAGTCGCGTCCCGAGCGGATGACGTTCAGCTCATCCCCTCCAGCCGGACCATGCTCGACCTCCCACAGCTCGCCGGTTTTTGGATTGATCGCCGCGCCTTCCGGATCGCGAATGCCGAATGCGAACACATCCGGCGGCACCAGCGGATCGCTCAGGAACGGGTTGTCCTGCGGAATCGTGCCGTCGGTGTTGATCCGGCTCACCCGTCCGGCGAAGTTCTTGCGGATGGTGAGGTTCGTCTCGTAGCCGTTGCGTCCACCGCTCAAGTCGCTGTTGTAGAACCGAAAACGGTCCGCGCCGGTCGCATAGAGCGTTCCATCTGGGGCAAACGCCAGGCGCCGCTCCGCACCCTGGAGGATGACCGCGACGCTCTCCAGGTGCGACTCATCGTCGCTCAAACGCGCGCGTGCCACCTGCTCCATGCCCAGCCGCATCCGGCGCCGCTCGGCCACGGACACGTTGAACACCCGATCGTAGGCGAACTCGTTCGGCCAGAAGCCCGCGGCTTCGCCCGGCGGCGGAGCGAAATAGGAAAAGTAGATCAGGTGGTTATGGACGAAGTCAGGATCCAGGACGATGTCGTGGAAGCCCTGGGCGGCCACCGTCTTGACCGGCGGCACTCCCTCCACGGCCGTGTGAACTCCCTCCTTCGTGACCAGGCGCAGCGTCCCTTTCATCTCGGTGACCAGCATCTTGCCGTCCGGCAGAAAGGCCAGCGACCACGGCGAGGCCAGCCCAGTCGTCACCGTCTGGACAGCGAAAGCGGTAGCGGATTTGCGCGCCGGCGCCCCGGTCTGGCCCGGGAAAGCCGGCTTCGGCCGGGGCATCGAGGCGGGCGTCTGCTCGTCGGCCGTGAAGTTGTTGGGAGGTGACTTGGAGGCGGCGGGCGCAGCGTCTGCCGAGAAAGCGGCGGGAGCCATCGCCAGCGCCGCGGCGGCCGCCGCGGCGTACCAACGAGAATGATTCATGATGTCTCCGGTATCTGCGCCGCGACGCGAGCGCCGGCGAAGCGTAGCTCAGTCCTCGCGCGGTTGCTCGTCCGGAGTATCGACAGGGTCGGGATCGTCGACTGGCGGCGGCGGTTCGGCCGGGATGTCAGGGATCGACCCCGGAATGTGCGGCTTGGGATGCTCGGCGAACACACGCCTGAGTATAGCGAGTGAAGCACGCGCGTGCAGACGCCACCTGCGGCGCAGCGGCCCCGTCTGGCCCGTCAACGGCGGAACAGCCATGCGAGCACCGAAATGACCAGGCTGATGAGCAGCATCGTGGTGAGGGGGAAGAAGAACTTGAAGTGCGGCCTGTCGATGACGATGTCGCCCGGCAGATGAAACAGCGGGAGGCGCCTGATCCAGGGCCACAGCAACCCTGCGACGATCAGGATGGTGCCGAGAATGACGAGCGGACGGCTCATGAGGTGGCGGACAACGGCACGCTCAGCCGTTGCCGCGCTGCTCGCGAAACAACCCGAGCTTCTCCTGCACGATCTGATCGGAATAGCTGAAGATCACCGCTTCGCTCGCGGCTTCCAACTCGAAGGAGTGCCAGCTCGGCACGACGAACAGATCGTGGGGCTGCCAGGTAAAGCGCCGCTCGCCGATGCGAACGTGCCCGCTCCCCTCCACGATGACAAAAACGGTGCCGGACGTACAGCGATACGCCTGACTCTTGAACCCGCGGGGCAGGAGCTGCATCGCTGTCGACAACGTCGGCATGGCGGGCCCGCCGTTGACGGGGTTGATGTAACGCATCTTGTAGGAATGACATTCATCCGGATCACGCAGATGCGTGAGCCTCTGCAGCGCCTCGCGGGTCGCGCCATACGGATAGTTGAAAATCGGCGAGGTCTGTCCGCCGCCCTGGAAATCGACCGGCAGCAGATTGCGACCGGCTTCGGCGTAGGCGCTTCCTTCGGGGCGTGTGACCGGATAGGCCCCGCCGGGATAGTCCTCCCGAAAGCTGGCGTCGAGCAGATTGACAATGTGCATGTCCAGCCCGTCGAGCCAGACCATCGGGACGTCGGACTCGTTGCCGTGGTCATGCCAGGTCCACGAGGGAGTGATGACGAAGTCCCCGGGCTCCATCATCGTGCGCTCGCCATCGACAGCGGTGTAGGCGCCTTTACCCTCGATGATGAACCGCAGGGCTGAGGCCACGTGGCGGTGGGCGGGAGCGATCTCCCCGGGCCGGATGATCTGCAGGCCCGCAAACAAGCTGCGGGTGATGCGGGACTGCCCCGGCATTCCCGGGTTCTCCAGGATCAGTACGCGCCGCTGCGCCTCCTCGGTGGAGATCAGATCGCAGGCCTCGATGAGATAAGGACGGATGCGCTCGTAGCTCCAGTGAGCCGGCAAACAGGGGGTCTGGGGCGTCTGGGTCACCAGGCCGTGCAGGACTCGCCACAAGGGTGCGAGGCTCTCCTGGGCCGCCCGCTCGTAGAACTCTCCCCTGCCCGCCTCGGCCGCGCGATTCACGGTCTCGACCATGCCGTCGTCGCTCACGTGGGCCCCTTCTTCCGACGCTCGAATGCGAGTGTGCTACGAGGGTAACAAGCCTAACACGTGCAAGCACGGGAGACGGAATGCGGCGGCTTTCGCGGACGGAATGCCGCGGGCCGGGGCGGGGCTCGCGGGAAACGGAATATCGCGAGCCGGGGCGGGACCCCGGCCCGCTGCGCACGCGGCGCCTCTGTTACTTGGGGATTTCCTTGGCGGCTTCCTTGGCCTCGTGGGCGTGGTGGTGGGCCTTCGCCTTGTGAACCCGCGCTTTGGCCTTGTCGATGCTCTTGTCCGGCTCCGAGGACACCGCCGCCTTCACATGGTCGCCGGCCTCCTTGGCCGTCTCGGCGGTCGCCTTGGCGCCCTCCTTGACCGTGGTACCGACCTGCGCAAAGGCGCTGCCACAGACCAATATCGCTGCCATGCCCATCACGAGTTTGTTCATAGGTAGCCCTCCAGTATCCGGCCACTGCCTGCCATAACGCGCACCCCGGCCAATGGTTCCGCTGGCGTCCGAGCCGCGCCGGTGATCCCTCCTGCTAAGATCGCCACCTCATCGCCAGGGGGCTTTGGACATGAGCGCTCGCACATTTCTGGTGGCTCACGGGGCGTGGTCGGCGGGCTGGGCGTGGAAGAAAATGCACCCCCGGATGGCCGCGGCGGGCCACCGCCTCATCACTCCGACTTACACAGGGCTCGGCGAGCGCGAGCATCTGGCCAATCCGTCGATCGACCTCGAGACTCACGTGCAGGATGTCCTCGGCGTCATCAAATTCGAGCAGCTCGATGACTTCGTCCTGATCGGCCACAGCTATGGCGGCATGGTCGCTACGGTCGTCGCGGACCGGGTCCCCGAGCGCATCTCCCGACTGGTCTATCTGGATGCGTTCGTGCCACGCGACGGTCAGGCGATGATCGACCTGCTGTCAGCGGAAAACGCCGCGCGCGTGCAAGCGGTCCTCGAGAGTGGCGAATGGCGGCTACCGTCCAATCCGATCCCACCCGACACCTCCGCGGAGGACGCCCGGTGGCTGCAGTCGTTGCGCCTGCCGCAGCCGCTGAAAACCCTGCAGACACCGGTGCGACTGCGCAACGGGGATACGAAGATCCCGCGGACGTATGTCTACTACACTCGCACCGCCCCCGCCGATCCGTTCCGTCCTTTCGCCGAGCGCGCGCGCCGGGAGCGCTGGGACTATCACGAGCTCGACTCCAGCCACTCCGCGCACATCACGGCCCCGGATGCCCTGATGGACCTGCTGAGCTCCCTCGTGGCCTGAAACGTGATCACCCGCTCGTTGTTGTAATGCGTGTAGCTTCTGCTGTAGGTTCGAGCGCGCAACGCGCTCAATCTGAGTCTGATACGAGCGGCCATCAGCATTCCCCCGTGGCCTACGCCCGGCAATGCCGTTTCGAGTAGACTGATACGCACAGAGGGCGGCCCCTGTTCGCCATGCCAGTCATTGCCGTGTCCCCGATCGCATCCGTGGGCGCAGTCACATCCGCAAGCGCCATCCCATCCGCGGGCCCGCTTGTCGGCGCACCGCGGATCGCCGCGACTCGCCGCGCGAAAGCCGCACTCCTGGCAGGCCTGATGGGCGTCTGCGCCGCCGCCAGCACACTCGCGCAGTCGGTCCCGCCGTTCGGCCTGTTTCGAGGCCAGGGCAATGTCGTATTGGGTACGGCGGTCCTGAACAATTCCCGCCAGTCCCTGGATGAGCTGACAGCCCAGGCCCTGAGCGCGGCGATCGGCAAATCCGCGGCGCCGACTCCACCGCCGGCAGCTGCACTGCCCCCGCCCACACTCACCTACGAGCCCGATGCACGGCTCAGCGACTGGACCCGCGCCCACATGATCGACGCGTTGGACCCCGACAATGATCCCAAACTGCGCCGGCAGATCGAGCAGGCCTTCGCGGGCAACGCGGTGCTGAAGAATTTCGACCGCTTCATGTCCGATCGCGGCTACTCGAGTCACGACCTCGCCGACGACACCGCCGAGCTGCTGCTCGTTTCCTGGCAGATCGCCACGAACGATACGGCAACGCACTCGCAGGCCGCGGGGGTTCACGAACAGGTGCGCTCGGTGTTGCTCGCCGCTCCACAGATGCAGACGCTGACGGAATCGGACCGCCAGCTCATGGGCGAGCAGCTCGCCTATCAGATCGTCATCACGTCCTCGGTGAACACCGAGTCCTTGCGTCACAACGACGCTGCGCAACAGCGCAGATTGCGGGAGTCAGCGACACAGATCCTGCGTGCGCACGGCGTGGACGCGGCCCAGGTCCACCTCACCGACCAGGGCTTCCGCCGCTAGTGTCGGGCAGCCGCGGGATCCGGCACGTCCGACTCTCGAGCTGACAGCCGACCAGGCCCTACTCCCTGAGTTTCTCTCCCAGGGCGACCCCGAGTACTTTCTCCGAGGCGCTCGGTGGCCACCCTGCCTCTCCCGACACCGGTGCATCGCCCTCCACGATCGTGTTCTCGAGGCGGCCGAGTCCTTCGACCTCGACCACGACGACATCGCCGGGGTTCACCGGGCGTGAATTGGCGGGCGTGCCGGAGAGAATCAGGTCTCCCGGGAGCAGCGTCATCATGCGGGCCAGGTCGGTCACCAGGTACGCCACATCCCAGATCATTCCATCGAGGCTGGATTCCTGCACGATCCTGCCGTTGACGTAAGTGCGCAGGATCTGCCCCGCGGGACGCCATCCTGTGACCAGGCCCGGCCCGACCAGTCCAAGCGTGTCCGCACCTTTCACGCGCAGCATCGAGCCTCGATCGGCATCGCGAAAATCGTGCAAGGCGTAATCATTGGCGAGGGTGTAACCCCCGATGTACTGGTGCGCATCCGCAATCCGGATGTTATGTGCCCTGCGGCCGATCACGATCGCCACTTCGCCCTCATAGTTCAGAAAGCGGCAGCCTTTGGGGCGGACGACCGCACCGCCGTGCCCGAGCAGACACGAGGGGGGCTTGGTGAAATAGTTGGGGGCCGGCGGGCACGGGGCCTGCAGCTCCTCCAGCCGGTTGCGATAGTTGAGGTGAGCGCACAGGATCTTGCTGGGCTGCACGGGAGGCAGGTGCACCGCGTCCCGCACGGCGATTCGTCGTCCATCGGCGGTCAGCAGCTCCTCGCCCTGGCGAACGACTTCGAGCGCGGAGCCGTCGAGCAGAATCCGCCGCGTCTCGTGCATCACGGGGCCTTCATCGGATAGCCGCGGGCCGCGTAGTCGAACCCGCCCAGCTCGAGCGCGCGCAGCGAAGCATCCTGTGGAGAGGCATAGTAGGCGCGAATCTCTGCGATCAATCCACGCTCGCTGAATTCGTACCATTCGTCGCCGCGCAGAATCACTCCCTGCTTGCGCTTGAAATGAGTCCACTCGATCACGGCCCGCCGCCGCGCCGGATCACAGACCATCTGGTCGACCGTCCAGTACGACCCCAGGCTCTGGACAGCCGCGCGCCATCTGGCGCCGATCGTACGGGCGCCCCGGAATGGACCTTCGTACATGCCGGGCGGAAAGTAATGAACCGCCTCCGGCTCGAAATGCGCCGCGATGCGCTCGACATCGCCGGCGTTGCAAGCATCGAAATAGTGGCGGATGCGCGCTTCCATCGCTTGCGAGGTCAGCGCGTCAGGAGCCATTGCGCTTCTCCCCCGTCATCGACACTGCCGCCACTTTGCTCTTGGCGGACACGGGCGGCGTGGGCAGCCAGGATTCACCGGGCTCGAGTACGTACGTGTGCTCCAGGCTGTACCACGGCCCCTTGACGTCCGCATCCGGCGCGGGCTCATTCTCGTGCAGGACATAGTGTCCGACGGAGTCGAGGGTGACGCCGAACTGCGAATCCGATTCCAGGGTCTCATCGTCACCGCTGTAGGTCTGCGTGGGAATCGTCTTGTAGCCCTCCTTGTAGATGAGGGCGTGCAGATGCGCAGGCCGGAACGGGTGACGATGCTGTACTTTCAACAGCTGCTCGGTCGGACCGCCGGCCGGCACGGGATAGCCGGCAGGCTTGATGCTGCGGTAACGAAAAATCCCGGCGGCATCCGTCAGGAACCGCCCGCGCAGATTCCACTCCGCCTGAGTAGGATCCTGATTCTCGTAGAGGCCGCGCGTGGAGGCGTGCCACACGTCCACGTTAGCTTGCGCAATCGGGTTGCCCTGGCTGTCAACCACCCGACCCGTAAAGAACAGGGGGGCCCCGGGCGTCGGCGAGCGCACGATCGAGCCGCCGTTCTCGACGAACGGCGCTCCCTGGCGCCAGAACGGACCCAGCAGGTTCGCCGAAGTGACGCCGTTGTTCATCAGGCACACCAGCGTCGACAGGCCGAGCGAGCCGGCGATCAAGCGCGTCTCGTTGTGGTTGTCGTTGGTGAGCTGTCCGAGCCGGCTGACCAGGTTGATCGCGGTGTTGAATTCCCGCTCCGTGAGACGCACCTCGCGGGCGAAGGCATGCAGATGGCGGATGAGCGACTGCAGGATCTGCCGCGTGCGCGGATCGGCGACCTGGCCGGTCTCGCTCAATACCGCCTCGGTAACCTGCTCTTCCCGCTCGATGATCATGCCGGCCGTCCTCGCCGCCGGTGCGGCGGCTGCGTAGAGAGCCTGGAGTATACCGGTTCCCTGGTGCAGGCCCGCCGCACGCCCGCGATCGCCCGCTGCGCGGGGCCATGGCTTGCAGCGCTGCTACCTGGGCACCTCTGCCATGAGCGGCGGCGGCGAAAACACACTCAAGGGCGGCAACGCGCCCGGATATCTCTCGATCTGCACCAGGCAGCTGTTGGCGGAAGGTCCCTGGGCCAGGGAAGAAGTGCCTACATCGTGGGTCACGGCGTTGGGATTGCCGTGAATCTCCAGACTCAGCGGATCGGCGGGATCGAGCATGTCGTACCAGGCCCCCGTGGAGATCTGCACGACCCCGCGCCGCAGCGCGTCCGACAGATGCACGCCGGCGAGAAAGGCTCCGCGATCATTGAATACGCGCACGACATCCCCCTCACGAATGCCGCGTTCGGCGGCATCGGCGGGATGGACTCGCATGGGCTCCCGCCCGTGAATCTTCGACTCCTGGCTGGTGATGCCGTGGTCGAGCTGGCTGTGCAACCGCGTGCGCGGTTGATTGGACATCAGGTGCAGGGGAAAACGCCGTGCGCGGGGGCTGCCGAGCCATTCCTGCTTGTCGTACCAGGCGGGATGGCCGAGACAGTCCGCGTAGCCGAAGCCGGCGATGGTCGCGGAGAAGATCTCGATCTTGCCGGAGGGGGTGCGTAACGGGTGGGCCTGAGGATCGGCGCGAAAGCGCTCCAACACCGGCACGCGATCCTGCAGCATCGGCCGCAGATCCAGCGGTGGCCCGGCGTGAAACGCCTGGAAGTCCGGCAAGGCAATGCCGGCGACCGCTGCGTTCTTGCGAGTGACTTCCCAGAGGTGCTCGACCCACTGCTGCGCATCGCGCCCTTCGGTGAATTGCGCAGCGAAGCCGAGTTTCCGCGCGAGCTCCGCAAAGATGGCGTAGTCGTCGCGCGCCTGGCCGAAAGGCTCCAGGGCACGCCTCATCGGCGTCAGCCAATGATCCATGCTGCCACCGGCGAAATCCTCGCGCTCCAGCGGTGTCGTGCAAGGCAACACGATGTCCGCCATCCGTGCGGTCGTGGTCCAGTTGATTTCGTGGGTGACGATGGTCTTGGGCCGCGACCACGCGCGCCGCAGCCGATTGATGTCCTGGTGATGATGAAACGGGTTGCCGCCCACCCAGTAGACGAGATCGATCTGCGGAAAGGTGAGCGTGCGCCCGTTGTAGGCGCAGGTGCCGCCGGGTCGCTCCAGCATTTCCGTCACTCGCGCGACCGGAATGAAATCCTTGACGGGATTGGGCTGCTGCGGAATGGTGCCCACGGAGAACGGCAGGTAACGCCGCTGCATGGTGTTCATCTTGCTGACGCCGGCGCCCATCAGGACGCCCCCGCCCGGCAGCCCGATGTGCCCGAGCGCCGCCCCCAGCGCCCAGGCGGCCCAGTAGGTCTGCTCGCCGTGCTCGGCCCGCTGCAGCGAGAAGGTCACACCCACCAGGCAACGCTCCCTGGCCATGAGCCGGGCGAGCTCGCGGATCTGCTGCTCCGGAACCTCCGACAGT
>Ga0105240_10005388_pt1 | contig 19075 bp, 20 predicted proteins | sample KBSC54metaG_FD_80426 | JGI IMG/M metagenome (GOLD analysis project Ga0105240, IMG submission 80426) | Corn rhizosphere microbial communities from Kellogg Biological Station, Michigan, USA - KBS C5-4 metaG | ecosystem: Host-associated > Plants > Roots > Rhizosphere > Soil | place: Michigan, USA... | reverse complement strand
GCGAAGGCGCGGCGAGAAGGACATCTCGCGGCGCACCGCGCCGACGAACACGTTCCAGCCGCGCGCGAGCGGCTCGCTCCAGAGGAGGACGAGGTCCAGGTTCAGGAACTTGCCCCCACGCCGCGCGAGGATCGCCTCGAGGAGCTTCGGGTCGCGGGGCGCGGATTGCGGGGTCCAGGCGGGAATGCGCATGCGGATCTCGGCGTCGAAACGGGGAAGCTTATCAAAGCTGCTAGAATTTCCGTCCTTCGAGCGTCGCCGGAGAGGTGGCAGAGTGGTCGAATGCGGCAGACTCGAAATCTGTTGTCCCCCTTTGGGGGGACCGTGGGTTCGAATCCCACCCTCTCCGCCAGTTTTCCTTCCCGGCCCCGAAGTAGGAGCTCTCCGACGTCCCGGCGCGTGCATCGCTGGCATCGCTCGCCCGCCGGAAGCCACAAACTCGCCACACCATGAGCCCGAAAGATTCCCCTGCGGCCTGCGCGCTGACGCCCATTCCGGTCGCGGCGAGCGTGCGATACGCGGACTGGGAGCGACCGATCCGGATGGCGACCGACCTGGACCGGCTCGTGCACATCGTCCGGGCCTATCTCGCCGCCTGGCGGCCCGAGCAGCTTGCGGTCCTCCCGCTCGCGGTGGGCGCGATCCCGCTTTCCGGCTCGGAGGAGATCGCCGTGCGCGCGGTCCTCGCCGCCCATGCCGAGCTGAAGGCCCATCCGACCTCGCCGGACGGCCAGCTGCTGCGTGAAATGTCGCTCACGATGGGCGCGGCCGCGTCGCGCCTGCGCTACCTCACGACGCTGCGAAGCCGGGAAAGAGTGCGATAGATCATCCCGCGTTTGTAGGATAATTCCTACATCCTTCGGTACGGCAGGTGCGATAATGCCTGCCATTCCTTCGCGGGAGCGCGCGTGAGCACGAAGGTCACCGTCTATCGTTTCTGCCGGGTCGCCGACGGCCGCGAGATCAGCCCGCGCCACATGCTGGGGACTCTCGAGGCGATCGCGATGCTCGACGGCTGCCGCCCGATCTCCACGTCCGCGCGCATCGTCGACGCGAAGCTCCTCGAGGGCGGCTTCTTCTTCGAGTCGACCAACACCATCTTCACGCACATCGACGAGCCCATCGCGGCCGCCGTCGGGGACGACTAGCTTCCCCTGTCGCCGCCTTCCTACGCGGCGATCGCGCTTTCCACGTCCGGATCTTCCCACGCATCGGCGCGGCCCGCGCCGCTGGACGCCTTCGCGCCCGCGCGCGACGCTGGGCTGGTGACTCGGATGAGGACACGATCATGAACGTGAAGATCGTTTCAGGGCTCGCCGCGCTCGCCTTCGCCGCCGCGCCGCTCACGGGCCATGCCCTCGGCAAGAACGAAAGGGGATGCCTGGTGGGGGGCGCCGCGGGCGGCGTCGGCGGGCACCTGTTGGGCAACCACGCGCTGCTGGGCGCGGCGGCGGGCTGCGCCGTCGGCACGTATGTGGCCCGGGACAAGGCGCTCAAGGAACGCCGTGCGGAGCAGCGCCGGCGCCAGCATGCGAAGGCGTCGCATGCGACCGCGAGGCAGCGGCAGGCCGCGCGCGAGGCGGCCCGCGGCGAGAATCCGGGCTCGTAGGGATGGGAGGCGCGCGCTAGGCGTTGTCCTGCTGGCGGGGGCCGATCACCCGCCGCTGGAGGTCGTAGAGGCGATCGCGCCACCGGTCGATGCGGTAGCCCTGGGCCGCCGCCTTCGATTCGGTCGCCGCGTCGTCGTAGGGCACGCGCAGGAATCGGAGCTCGAGGCGCTCGCTGTCGAAGACGGCGAGCTCCGCCAGCTTGTGCGCGCGCTTCCGGGAGGCGTCCACCGATCCGGGGTTCACGAAGTAGAGGCGATCGTCGCGCAGCCGGATCGCGTCGCCGCCCCCCGGCTCGCGCACCGCCTCCCCGTCCACCTCGTAGACGCGCTGCTCGTGCGTGTGCCCGAAGAAGCAGACGCGCGCCCGCGGAAAGTCGTGGCGGAGGTACGCGGCGTTCTCGGCGATGTGCCGCGGCTGCGTCATGTACTGCTGCACGTCGCGCACTCCGCCGTGGGTGAGGAGGATGAAGCCCTCGATCGCGCGGTGGGACGGCAGCATCCGCAGCTCCCGCGCCGTCTCGGGGGAGAGTGCCCGCCGCGTGCGCTTGAGCGAGTGCATCGCCTTGTTCGAGCAGCGCTCGAACCCGAGGCGCCCGGTGCCGATGAGGTCGTGGTTTCCGGCGATGCAAAGCGCTTTGCGCTCGCGCAGCATGCGCACGCACGCATCGCCGTCCGCGTTGTAGCCCACGAGGTCGCCCACGCAGAGGAGCTGGCCGATCCGGAAGTCGCCAAGGCGCTCGAGCGCCGCGGCGAGCGCCTCGCGGTTGCCGTGGATGTCGCCTAGGACGCCGTAGATCGCCATTGGCGTACGCGGGTGAAGAGGCGCCTGGAGACGCGGCTCACGCGCCGCGCGACCCGCAGGCGCCAGAACCGGATCCAGGGGCCCGGATCGCTCCACGAGAAGAGGTCGAAGACGTTCCGCGAGAGCGCGATCGAGGCGATCCAGCGGCCGAACGTGAGCTCGCCGCTCTTGCGGAGCGCCCGGCAGGCGCGCCAGTCGAGCTCGAGCGAGAGCCAGCGGTAGGTGGTCGCCGCGGCGGGCGCCCGGGGGCGCACGCGGTCGAGGAGATAGTCGTACGCGACCTGGACCAGGTTCAGCCCATTGCGCGCGCCGAGGTAATGCCACAGGTTGAAGCGCGCGTTGATCTCCAGGAGGAGCCACCGGCCGTCGCGCGGGTCCTGCTTGAAATCCATCTTGAACGCCCCGCGCAGCGGAAGCCGCGCGGCGATCTCGCGGCCCAGCGCACCGAGCGCGGCGTCTTCGGCGATCTCGATGAACGCGCTCTCGCCCGTGAGCGGCGGGTCCGTGCGGATCTTCCGGCCGACGAAGGCGGCGAGCACCTTTCCGTGCTCGTCGGCGAAGCCGTGGTACGACCAGAGCGAGCGGTCGTCTCCGGGGATGTATTCCTGGAACGCGAGCTGCTCGCGGAAGTGCGCGACGCCGGGGTCGGCCATCGCTTCCTGTCCATTCGCGAAGATGCGGGCCTTGCCGCCCGCGCCGAAGAGCCGGTCGTGCAGGTGCGAGTCGTGCCAGTCGACCTTGGTCTTGGGCTTCACCAGCACTTCCACCTCGGCCCCGGCGAGGCGCAGCGCACCCTTCCCGTCCCAGCGGAACTCGCGCGGCACCGGCAGCCCCCGCTTCGCCGCGAGGGCCTGGAAGCGCTCCTTGTCGATGAGGGCGGTTGCGACGGCGGGCTCGTTCAGCAGCATCACGAAATGGCGCTGGAGCCGGTCGCGATGGGCGCAGAGGAGCTTCAGCGCGTCGTCGCTCCCGCACATGAGCGGAATCCTGCGGCCCGCGATCGCGCGGAGCTTCTCGCCCAGGGCGAGCAGGCGGTTCACCGCCTTCGGGTGGTCGTAGGGCGGGATCACGACCGAGCCCCGGCAATACCGGGAGGCGAACGCAGGCTCCGTGGGATCGGGCGAGGCCACGATCGCCGGGATGCCGGCGAGGCCCAGGCACCGGACGAGGTTCACGCCGCCCAGGAGGAGGACCGGGACGCGCGAGCCCTCGAGCGCATGGAGGCTGGGAGCGGGAGGAGTAGCCATGGATCGACCGGCGATGTAAGACCTTCCGACACTGTATTTCCGGACGAATACGACAGCGCTGGCGGCCGACAGCCAATCCCTGGTCCATCCAGACCATGGGAGAACCCATGGCCGGAAAGAATGGATTTGTAGCCTGCAGCCATCGACTTTCCGAAAGGCTCGCATGCTCGTCGCCATCCACCAGCCGAACTTCCTGCCGTGGCTGGGATATTTCGACCGCATGGTGAACGCGGACCTCTTCGTCCTCCTGGACCACGTCCAGTTCGAGCGGCGGAACTACCAGAACCGGACGCTGATCCGCCTGGAGGACGAGGCGCGCTGGCTCACCGTTCCGGTGGTGCAGGTCTCGCAGAAGGAGCGCATCGTCGAGAAGCAGGTGGACAACACCCAGGGCGAGGGCCCGCGCGGGTGGGGTCCCAAGAGCTTCATGACCCTGCGCTACGCCTACCGCAAGGCGCCGTACTTCGAGACGTACGCGCCGCGGCTGCGGGAGATCCTGGAGGCGCACTGGGAGAAGCTGGTCGACCTCAACATCGCCACGCTCGAGCTCGTGCGCGACGCGCTCGAGATCCGCACGCCCCTGGTTCGCAGCTCCGAGCTCCCCGTCGAGGGCCAGCGCTCGGGGCTCCTCCTCGACATCTGCCGCAGGGTGGGCGCCACCGCGTTCCTGGGCGGCATGGGCGGCTCGCGCGAGTACCTGGACAAGGCCGCCTTCTCGGCGGTCGGCATGGGCGTGGAATGGCAGGATTTCCGCCCGCCGCAGTACCCGCAATGCGGGGCGGGACCTTTCCTCCCCGGGCTCTCCGCGCTCGACCTCCTCTTCAATTGCGGCCCGCGCAGCCGCGAGATCGTCTGGCAACGGGCGGTGGGACGCGATGCACTCCTCGCAGCCTGAGCATGCCGCGCGCTGGTACGAGGACAAGGTCCGGCGCTTCGGCTTCGACTATCGCGGCCTCGGCTTCCGCAACAAGTCGTCGCAAGAGAAACGCTTCGAGGCGCTCCTCGCCCTGGGCGACTTCTCCGGGCGCCGCGTGCTGGACGTGGGCTGCGGCTTCGGCGACTTCCTTGCCTTCCTCGTCGAGCGCGATATCCACCCGCTCTACACCGGCCTCGACGTGTGCGAGCCGATGGTCGAGCGCTGCGAGGAGCGCTTCCCGTCCGGCGCGGGGCGCTTCGTCGCCGGGGACGTGCTCGACCACGAGCCGGACCAGCCCTACGACTACGTGGTGGCGAGCGGGCTTTTCGGGCTCGATTCCCCCGGGGGTCGCGAGCGGATCGTGCCCACGCTCGAGCGCATGTTCGCGTGGTGCCGCGTGGGGCTCGCCGTGAATTTCCTGAGCGCGTGTCACGAGAAGCACGCCGAGGGCCGGATCTACGTGGAGCCGCCGAAGGCGCTCGAGGCCGCGCTGGCGCTCACGCCCGCCGTGCGCCTGGACCACAACTACCTTCCCAACGACTTCACGCTGCACCTGTACAAGACGCCCGCCTGGCTGGACGGGTCCCCGAGGATGCCATGAAGCGAGCGTGCGAGACCGAAGTCCGTCCGGCGGCGCAGTCGCTGCCCCACCGGTATGCCGGCAAGACCGTGGTCGCGGTCGGGGCGCATCCCGACGATCTCGAGATCGGGATCGGCGGCACGCTCGCGAAGCTGCAGCGCTGCGGCGCGCGGGTCGTGATGGTGATCGCGTCCATCCCGAAGGACTTCGACGTGCGGAACGCGGAGGCGAAGCGCGGCGCCGAGATCCTGGGTTGCGAGCTGAAGGTCCTGCTCGACGACGGTCCCAAGCGGCTGGAGGACATCAAGACGTGCGAGCTCGTGGGCATGCTGGACGGGCTCATCCGCGACTACCAGCCGGCCGCGCTCCTCACCCACAGCAGCGTCGATTTCCACAACGACCACCTGCTCGTGTACAACGCGTGCCTGCCGACGCAGCGCCTCGCCTACTTCGATTTCTTCTCCTACCACCCGACCAACTGCCGGCCGGTCCCGATCGCGTTCCACCCACGCGCCTACGTGGACGTGAGTGAGACGATCGACGCGAAGATGCACGCGATCACGGCCCACGCGAGCCAGTTCAGCGGCCGGGGCCTCGACACCGAGATGTACCGCGAGCATGCCCACGTCCAGGGCCGGATCATCGGCGTGCCCTACGCCGAGGGCCTCGACGTCGTGCGGATGGTGCTGGCCTAGCTCCTCCGTCGTTCCCGGCACCGCCGCTGATACCGCGTTAACCGCCGCGCGTCGGTTCCTCCCTCCCAGGGAGGGAGGGGCGGTATCATTTACCCGCCATGGAGCCCCGTACCCGCCGATCCGCGCCGTGCCGCCCGCGCGGCTTCACGCTCATCGAGATCGTGGTGGTGCTCTTCATCCTGGGCGTGGTCATCACCATGGCGGCCGGGATCACGAGGGCGCTCACGGCGAGCCAGAAGCTCTCGGTCACGACGACGCGCATGGCGGCGATCGATATCGCGATCGTGCAGTTCGTCATGCAGCAGAAGCGCCTGCCGTGCCCGGCGGACGGGACGCTCCTCTCGGCGGACAACAAAGCCGGCCTCGAGACGGCGCGCACGCTGGGCGCGGGATGCACGACGAACGAGGCGGGCGGCGTGGTCCCATGGCGCTCCCTGGGCCTTTCCGAGCCCGATGCGACGGACGGCTGGAACCACCGGCTCACGTACCGCGTGCAGCCGGCGCTCGCCGCGGACGGCGGCATGGACATGTCGTGGTGCGACCCGGCGGGTACGGAAGCGGCGGCCGGGCCGAAGGCCTGCAACACGGCATGCACCAACGCAACGCTTACCTCGTGTACCCCGCCCGCGACCTTCCTGACCGCTCGCGGCCTCACCGTCCATAACGTGGCCGGCGTCACCATCATGGATCCCGCCGCCGCGCCGAATACCGGTGCGGCCTATGTCGTCGTGAGCGCGGGCTCGAGCGGCGGCGGCGGTTACCTCGCGAGCGGCCAGCTTTCGGCCACCACGACCGTGGACGGCACCGAGGAGCAGAAGAACTACGCCAATGCGGCGTACGCCGTGGCGGGCTATTACGTCGACGACAGCATTTCCGATGGCCCCGGCGCCACGCATTTCGACGACGTGGTCTCGCGCCCGACGGTCCTCACGGTGATCAACAAGGCGGGCCTGGGGCCGCGCGCGCACTGACATGGCGCACTCGCAGCGAGGCGCCAGCGGCCTCTTCGTGGTCATCGTGCTGCTGCTCGCGTTCGCCGCGATCGGCGCCGTGATCATGTTCCAGCGCGGGACCGACGAGGTGGCGAGCGCGAACGAGACCCGCGCGAAGCTGGCGCTCGCCGCGACCGCCGTCGAGCAGTACACGTCCACGGCGCTGCGCCTGCCTTGTCCCGCGGATCCCTTTCAGGATACGGGCGACGAGGTGCCCCCGGCCGGCGGCCAATGCGGCAACAACACGGGCACCATCCCGTGGCGCACGATCGGGCTCCGCCACGACGATTCGATCGACGCCTGGGGCCGGAAGCTCTCCTTCCGCGTGTACAACCCCAACGCGGGAGGGGGAAGCCTCGTGCAGCCGAACGGCGCCAGCATGGTGAATTGCTACCCGGACACGGCGGCCGGGAGCGGCACGGACGGGAACGGCCTTTGCAAGGCGGACCACACGACGTCGTCCTTCGACTTCCTCGCCGGCAAGGGACTCAACCTCACCGACTACGGCACCGCGCACAACGACACGGCGTTCGTGGTGATCAGCCATGGCGCCACGGGCTACGGCGGCTATACGGTGTCCAACTCGCGGCTCCCCACGCCGCTTGGAGACGAATCCTTCAATACGAAGGCCGCGGGCCCCTTTTCCATCGACCCCTTCTCGGGACCGGACGTGGGGGCGGGCTCGCCGGCGTTCTTCGACGACCTTCTGGTCTATCGCAGCGTGGCACTCCTCGCGGCCCATGCGAACCTCGGCCCCCGTAACTGGCCCGCGCCGGTGACCGCCGCGGCCGCGCTGGACGCCGCCACCCTCTCGACGGCCCTCAAGAAACCCGTCACGCCGGGCGACACGGGGCAGTCGACGATCGACCTCAGCTCGAACGGGCTGGGAATCGGCGCCAAGATCGAGGGATTCAGCGGAAGCAACTCCAACACCGACCTCTCGTACGACACGACGAACGGCAACGCCGGTGTCGGCGTCGTGGGCAACGGCACGAACCTCATTTCCAGCACGGGAAGCGAGTACGTCCGGCTCGAGCTCTCGACGAATTCCCGGCTCTTCGGCGTGACGTTCAACGATTTCGGCACGCGGGTCGTGGGAGGGATCACCTATACCGAGGAGGTCCAGCTCGTCTTCAAGCGCGGCGGCTCGATCGTCCTCACGGTGACCAAGCCGGCCTGCGCCTCCGATGGCGGGCTCGCGAGCTTCAGCATCCGCGCGCCCAACGATTTCGACAGCGTGGAGATCCATCCGCTGGACGCGACCCCGGCGGCCACGCCCACGCAGGCGACGCAGCTCGCCATCTCATCCTTCGCGGCGTGCCTCGCGGGCGGCACGTGCGCGACGACCCAGGCGACCACCGCCAATACCTGCCCGTGAGCCGTCCGTCGGCCCGGCCTGCGAAGCGTTGCAAGTGCAACCCGCCCGCGGGGTCCGTGTGACCTGCTTCATACGGGTGCCCACCCCCCGCCCGTAAGCTCCGGGCACCCAGAATACGCGGCGCGCCGCGCGCCCGAACGATGCCGCACTCGATGCCCAGCACGCCGCCCGTCCCGCCGATGGTGACCATCGTGCGCGTGGCCATCGTCGCGGTGACCGTGGGACTCTTCCTCCACTCGACGTTGAGCGCGATGCTGGGCCAGCGCGACATCGCCGTGCTCTCCGCGCTCGCCACGCCGCTCGGCATCTCCGCGTGGGGCTTCGCGCGCGCGGGCCACCACGAGGCGGCGATCATGCTGCTCTCCTGCGTGCTGATGACCGTGGTGACGCTGGTCCTCGTCTCGAATCCCCTGGGCGTGCACGACGTCTTCATCACGGCGTACGGCGGCATCGTGCTGGTCGCGGCACTCCTCCTTTCGCGCCGGTACTTCGCGATCATCACCGCGCTCACCGTGCTCGCGTCGGGCACGGCGTTCGACCTCGAGATCACGGGCCGGACGCACAACGCGGTCGCCTCGCTCTCGCAGTGGTCGCAGTACGCGGTGTTCCTCCTCGTGACCGCGGTCTTCGCGACGATCGGGCGAGTGGCCTCCGAGTCGCTCTTCGGAAGCCTCGGCGCCGCGCGGCTGGCGGCGGTGGGCGACGCGCTCACGGGCCTCGCGAACCGGTCGGGCTTCGTCGCCCGCGCCTCGGGCGTCGTGGGGCCGGGCGGATGCTCGACCCTCGTCCTGGCCGACCTCGACGGCTTCCGCAAGATCCGCACGATGGTGGGGTTCGCCGCGACCGACCGGCTGGTGGTGGAGGCGGGCCGGCGGCTCGCGAGCGTGGCGACCACCGGCGAGATCGCCGCGCGCCTGGGGGAGCACGAGTTCGCGCTCCTCGCCCAGGGCGTGGACGGCGACCGGGCCGCGGAAGAGCTCGCCCGGAAAGTGCACCAGGCCTTAAACTTCGACTTTTCGGGCGTGGCGGTACGCTGCGCGGTCGGCTTCGCGCGGTATCCCCGCGACGGGGAGGGCCTCGAGGCGCTGATGCTCGCCGCCGAGGGCTCGCTCGTGAGCGCCAAGGCGGCCATCGGCGAGCGGCTGGCCGGGCCCGCCGACCGGATCTAGGACCCTTGCCGCTTCACCAACGCCATCCCCGCCTCGTGGGCGCGGTACTCTGCGCCATCGCCGCCGTCGCCTTCTCCGGGAAGGCGGTCATCATCAAGCTCGCCTATCGCCACGGCGTGGATGCGTTGACGCTGCTGGCACTGCGCATGCTCTTCAGCGCTCCGCTCTTCGTGGCGCTCGCGTGGTGGTCCGGACGGCGCGACCGCGCCCGGCCGCTTTCCGGGGCGGACCGGCGCGCGATCGTGGTCCTGGGCCTCGTGGGCTACTACCTCTCCAGCTACTTCGATTTCCTGGGGCTCCAGTACATCACCGCGGCGCTGGAGCGCCTGGTGCTCTTCCTCTATCCCACGTTCGTGCTGATCCTCTCGGCGATCCTTTTCGGCCGGCGGATCACGGCCCTCGACGTCTTCGCGGTCGCGGTCTCCTACGTGGGGATCGCCGTGGTCTTCGTGAACGACTTCACGACGCAGCCGGGGAACGTCGTGCGCGGCTCGCTCTGGGTGGTGCTCTCGGCGCTGCTCTATGCGACCTACCTGCTCGGGAGCGGGCGGCTGGTCGGGCGCGTGGGCAGCATGCGCTTCGCCTGCTATGCGGGCGTCGTCTCCTGCGTGGGCGTGGTCGCGCATTTCCTCGTGGCGCGCGACTGGCATGGCATCCTGGGCCAGCCCGCGCCGGTCTACGGGCTCGCCGTCCTCATGGCGGCCGTCTCGACCGTGATGCCGATCGTCCTCACGTCCGAAGGGATCCGGCGGATCGGTGCCAGCCACGCGTCGATCGTGGGGTCCGTGGGACCGGTCGCGACGATCTTCCTGGGGTTCTTCTTCCTGGGCGAGCCGATCACCGCGGTGCAGCTCGCGGGCGCGGTGCTGGTGCTGGCGGGCGTGATGACCGTGTCCCTCCACACGCGCAAGTCCGCCGATTGATCCGCGGCAGGGCGCGAAAAACCCTCGCGTATAATTCGAAGGTTTCCAGCCTCGAACGTCCCCAGGAGCCTTCCATGAAGAAGCCCATGCGCGTCGCCGTGACCGGCGCCGCCGGCCAGATCGGCTACAGCCTTTTGTTCCGCATCGCGAGCGGCGAGATGCTCGGCCGCGACCAGCCGGTGATCCTGCAGCTCCTCGAGATCCCGGACGAGAAGGCGCAGAAGGCGCTGAAGGGCGTGATGATGGAGCTGGACGATTGCGCGTTCCCGCTCCTGCAATCGATGATCCCGGCTTCCGATCCGAAGGTCGCCTTCCGCGACGCCGACGTGGCGCTCCTCGTGGGCGCGCGCCCCCGCGGCCCCGGCATGGAGCGGAAGGACCTCCTCGAGGCGAACGGCGCCATCTTCGTCCCGCAGGGCAGGGCCCTGAACGAGGTGGCCTCGCGCGACGTGAAGGTGCTGGTCGTGGGGAACCCCGCCAACACGAACGCGCTGATCGCGATGAAGAACGCGCCGTCGCTCGAGCCCACGCAGTTCACCGCGATGATGCGCCTCGACCACAACCGCGCGCTCACCCAGGTCGCCCAGAAGACCGGCAGGGCCGTCACGGCCGTGAAGCACATGACGATCTGGGGAAACCACTCCGCCACGCAGTACCCGGACGTCTTCAGCGCGACGGTGGAAGGGAAGCCCGCGGCGGGGGTGGTGAACGACCCGGCCTGGATCGAGCAGACCTTCATCCCGACGGTGCAGAAGCGCGGGGCGGCGATCATCGAAGCGCGCGGGCTTTCGTCCGCGGCGTCGGCGGCCAACGCGGCGATCGACCACGTCCGCGACTGGGTCCAGGGCACCCCCGCGGACGACTGGGTGTCCATGGGCATCCCGTCGGACGGCACCTACGGGATCGCCGAGGGAATTCTCTTCGGCTATCCGGTCAAATGCTCTGGCGGGCGCTTCGAGATCGTGAAGGGCCTGGAGCACAACGAGTTCGCGAAGGGCAAGATCGCCGCGACCCGGAAGGAGCTCCTGGAGGAGCGCTCGGCGATCGAGCACCTGCTCAAGTAGGCGGGAAGGGGGTCAACCCCGCCCCGCCGTTCGGCGTTAAACTGGGTTGTTCCATTCCCGAGGAGGCGTCATGAAATCCCTGCTCGCCCTGTCCCTCACCGCCCTTGCGGCCTGCGGCTGCGCCACGACGTACGACTCGCAGTACGCCCAGAACGACGAGTGCAAGGTCGCCCCCGTCGTCACCACGGGACCCGGCGCCCAGGCACGGGTGACGGACCTCGACCGGCGCTATGCCGAGATGCAGCTCGCCACGTCGAACTACCGCCTGCGCAACCTCCAGCGCAACCCCGCCTACGGGAGCAACAACCTCGAGCAGAGCCTGCAGGACTGCGCTAGAAGGTAGTTTCTTCCGCGAGGCTCTCGGTCATCGCGGGCTCCTGCGGCTGGGGGAGCTCGCGGATCAACCCGAGCGGCGTGAATCGCAGCACCAGCGGTACCAGCGCGAGCGGGCCCACCGCCAGTAGCGTCATCGCGGTGCGCAGTCCCCAGTGCTCCGCGATCCATCCCCCGCCCAGCCCGCCCAGGGGCGCCGTCGCCACCGTGAGGCAGATCATCGTCGCCGTGACCCTCCCCAGGAGGGGGTCCGGCGTCGCCGCCTGCCGCAGCGACAGGTAGTTGATGAAGAAGACCATCGCGGTGAGATCGAGAAGGAAGAGTCCCGCCCCGAAGATCGCCGAGGCCATCCACGCCGGCCCCGCCGCCGAGGCCACCACCAGCCACGCGACGCCGGAGCCCGCCATCCCGGCCAGCATCGTGGGGCCCATGCCGTAGCGCCGGTTCAGCCGCTCGGTGATGTTCGCCGCCATGAGCGAGCCCACCCCCGCCGCCATGAAGAGGAGGCCCACGTGGCCGGCGGAGAAGCCCAGCACGCGCGCGCCGAAGATCACGACGATCGCCACGAACGCGTGGCGGAACATCTGCCAGAGTCCGATCGACCAGACCAGTGCCCGCAGCGTGGGATTGCGCCAGATCGCGGCGACACCCTCGCGGATCTCGCGGCCCACCGCGCGGCGCCGGGCTTTCGGCGCGTCCGTCTCGCGGGCGGGAATGCCCCGGAGCATCCACGCCGAGACGAAGAAGCTCATGGCGTCGACCAGGATCGCGAAGGGGGCCGTGAGCGCCTGGATGAGGGCGCCCGCGATCCCGGGTCCCACGAGCTGCGCCGCCGAGTCCGCCACGCCGATCTTCGCGTTCGCCTCGACCAGGTTCGCCCGCCCCACGCGCTCCGTCATGAACACCTGGTAGGCCGGCCAGCCGATCACGCTGCCCAGGCCCACGAAGAAGTTCACGGCGTAGAGGAGGGGCATCGTGAGGACGCCGAACCAGGCGCAGAACGGGATCGCGAGGAGTGCCAGGCCCCGGCCCACGTCCATCGCGACGATGACGGGGAGCTTCTTCGCGCGGTCGACCAGGACGCCCGCGAAGAGGCCGAAGAGCGGGTAGGGGAGCGCCCCCATCGCGGTGAGGATGCCCACCTCGAGGGCCGACGCGTTCAGGAGGAGCGCGGCGGTGAGGGGCAGCGCGAGGAACGTGATCTGCCCGCCGAAGTGGGTGATCGTGAGCGAGCCCCAGAGCTTCAGGAAATCCGGATTTCGCCAGAGTCCGGCGAGCCAGCGGGAGGGGCGAAGGCCTGAAACGGCGGTACGGAGCGTGGAAGGCAAGCGCCGGATTATAGGGCATACGGGCGTCCCCCCGCTTTGCTACACTTCGCCTGCCTTTCCACCGCCAGCGCCCTTTCGGGACCTCCCATGTTCGGCCGCCTGCTCCCCAAGGAAGGTCGGTTCTTCGACCTCTTCAACGCCCACGCCGCCCAGATCGTCCGCGCCGCGCACGAGCTGGTGGCGCTCCTCGCGAACTACGACGCGAAGGAGGAGCGGGAGCAGCATTCCCGCGTGATCGACGATGCGGAGCACGCCGCGGACCGCATCACCGCGGAGGCGATCCGGCTCCTCCACAAGACGTTCATCACGCCGCTCGACCGCGACCACATCCACCAGCTCGTGAACGCGATGGACGACATCTGCGACCTCATCCAGGACTCCACCCAGGTGATGAGCCTCTACGACCTGCGCGCCATCACGCCGGAGACGACGCGCCTCGCCGACATCGGCATGAAGTGCTGCGAGCGCGTGAAGGACGTGGTCGAGCTCCTGGGCAAGCAGGACGGCAACTTCGAGGCGATCCTGCGCACCTGCGAGGAGATCGACCGCCTGGAGAGCGACGCCGACCGCGTCATGCGCGCCGGCATGTCCAAGCTCTTCCGCGAGGAGCAGGACGTGCGCGAGATCATCAAGATGAAGGAAATCTACCAGCTGCTCGAGGCGGTGACGGATCGCTGCCTCGACGTGGCGAACCTGGCCGAAGGCATCTCGCTCGAGAACTCCTGACGCCGCACGAAAGCCTACGGCCATGACCGGAATGGAGATCGGGCTCGGGACCCTCGTGTTCCTGGTGGTCCTCGCGCTCGCGTTCGACTTCCTGAACGGGCTGCACGACGCGGCCAACTCGATCGCGACCGTGGTCTCCACGGGGGTGATGAAGCCCCACCAGGCGGTCCTCATGGCGGCGACCTTCAACTTCGTGGCGCTCTTCATCTTCCACCTGAAGGTCGCGACCACGGTGGGGAAGGGGATCGTCGACACGGCGATCGTCGACCAGTACGTGGTCTTCGGCGCGCTCATGGGGGCGAGCGCCTGGAACGTGATCACGTGGTGGGCGGGGCTTCCGTCGTCCTCCTCCCATGCCCTCATCGGCGGGCTCATCGGCTCCGGCGTCGCGAAGGCGGGATTTTCCTCGCTCGTCGCCTCCGGCATCGCGAAGACGGTGCTCTTCATCTTCCTCTCGCCCGTCATGGGGTTCGTGCTGGGCGGCTTGATGCTGGTGCTGGTCTCGTGGATCTTCCGGCGATCGCCGCCCGCGCGGGTGGACCGGTGGTTCCGGAGGCTCCAGCTCGTCTCCGCCTCGCTCTACAGCCTCGGGCACGGCGGGAACGATGCGCAGAAGACGATCGGCATCATCTGGGTGCTCCTCATCGCGGCGAACGTGGAGGGCGCGAAGGAGCACGTGCCGGCGTGGGTGGTCATCGCGTGCTACGCGGCGATCGCGCTGGGGACGTTCCTCGGCGGCTGGCGCATCGTGAAGACGATGGGACAGCGGATCACGAAGTTGAAGCCCGTGGGCGGCTTCTGCGCGGAGACGGGGGGTGCCATCACGCTCTTCCTCGCGACCGCGCTGGGAATTCCCGTATCGACCACGCACACGATCACCGGCGCGATCGTGGGCGTGGGCTCCACCCGGAAGGTCTCCGCCGTGCGCTGGGGCGTCGCGGGCAACATCGTGTGGGCCTGGATCTTCACGATCCCGGCCTCCGCCTTCATGGCGGGCATCGCCTGGTGGGCCGCGACGCAGGTCCTCTGAAACGAAAAAGGGGTCAGATACCTTTTCCGCAGCGGAAAAGGTATCTGACCCCTTTTTCGGGCCCTTTTCGGGGACTCAGCGGTAGGTGATCGCGAGGTCGCCCACGCCGTCGACGTGGCCCTCGAGCCTGTCGCCCGCCTTCACGGGGCCCACGCCCGCGGGCGTGCCGGTGAAGATGAGGTCGCCGGGCTGGAGCGTGATCATCTTCGAGAGGTAGGCGATCTGCTCCTGGACGTTCCAGATCTGCTGGGCGAGGTCGCCCTGCTGCTTCACCTGGCCGTTCACCTTCACCCAGATGGCCCCCTTGGCGGGGTGTCCGATGACCGAGGCGGGCTTCAACGCCGAGCAGGGGGCGGATTCGTCGAACGCCTTTCCCATCTCCCAGGGGCGTCCCATCTTCTTCGCCTCGCCCTGCACGTCGCGGCGCGTCATGTCGAGGCCCACGGCGTAGCCCCAGACGTGGTCGAGCGCCTTCTCGACGGGAATGTCGCGCCCGCCCTTGCCGATGGCGACCACCATCTCGATCTCGTGGTGCACGTCCTTCGTCTGCACGGGATAGGCGATCGTCGAGCCGTCCTGCACGATGGAATTCGCCGGCTTCATGAAGAAGAACGGCGGCTCGCGATCCGGGTCGTGCCCCATCTCGCGCGCATGGTCCGCGTAGTTGCGGCCGACGCAGTAGATGCGTCCCACGGGAAAGCGCTGGTCGCTTCCGGTGACGGGGAGGGACGGCGTGGGGCCGATGTCGATCGCGTACTTGGCGTTGCGGAGGTCGTCTTTCATCGAGGTTTCCTGGAAGTGTGGAAGAAAAGCGTTGGGGAGCGGGGCCGGGTCACGGCCGGAGGACGGCCGCCCGCCGCGCGAGGCTTTCCGCGGGCCAGATCTCGCTCGACTTGTAGTACTCCGGCACGGCGCGCGCGCCGGGCGGGATCACCACCCACGGCTGCTTGCTCGCGGTGAAGATGTGGATGTCCGGCGGGAAGGCGTCCGGATCGTCCAGCGTGCCGACCCGGATGAAGCGGATCACGTCGCCCGCCCCGCCGTAGTTGCTCCAGAGCGCGATCCGGCATCTCGGGCAGCGGGCGATCTTCTGGCCCTTGCCGCTCGCCGAGGGCGTATCCACGATCTCCGGCTGCCCCTGCAGGAGCGTCACGCGGTCCGACTCGACGAGCGCGTTCAGCGCGAACGAGGCGCCCGTCTCCCGCTGGCACCAGCGGCAATGGCAGCAATGCACGAACATGGGGCGGCTCGCCATGCGGTAGCGGACGGCCCGGCAGTCGCAGCCGCCCTCGAACGGTCCGTCGCTCATCGCCCGCCGGTCACGCCGTCGCCGCCGCCGCGGGCGATTTCGCGACGAGGTCGCGGAGCACGTAGGGCAGGATCCCGCCATGGAGGTAGTAATCCACCTCGATCGGGGTGTCGATCCTGAGGAGGAGCGTGGCCTCCTTCTTCGAGCCGTCCTTCCGGTGGATGGTGAGCTTCACGTCCATCTGCGGGTGGAGGCCGTTCTCGAGCCCCGTGATGTCGAAGGTCTCCTCGCCCTTGATGCCGAGGCTCTCCGCCGAGTCGTTGCCCTTGAACTGGAGGGGCAGGACGCCCATGCCCACGAGGTTGGAGCGGTGGATGCGCTCGAAGCTGCGGGTCACGACCGCCTTCACCCCCAGGAGCTGCGTGCCCTTGGCGGCCCAGTCGCGCGAAGACCCGGTGCCGTACTCTTCGCCGCCGAAGACCACGGTGGGCGTGCCTTGCGCGATGTACTTCATCGCCGCGTCGTAGATCGACATCTGCTCGCCCGAGGGCTGCAGGAGGGTCACGCCGCCCTCGACGCGCGTGCCGTCCGGCCGCGGCGGAAGCATCAGGTTCTTGATGCGGACGTTCGCGAAGGTGCCGCGCATCATCACCTCGTGGTTGCCGCGCCGGGCGCCGTAGCTGTTGAAGTCCGCCTTCTGCACGCCGTTGGCGAGGAGGTACTTGCCGGCGGGCGAGGTGTCCTTGATCGAGCCCGCGGGAGAGATGTGGTCGGTGGTCACCGAGTCGCCGAAGACGCCCAGCGCCCGCGCGCCCTTCACGTCGTGCGCCGTCCCCGCGTTCATCGTGAAGCCCTCGAAGAACGGCGGCTCCGCGATGTACGTGGACTTGGGCCAGTTGTAGACCTGCCCGGCGGAGGTCGGCACCGCGGCCCACATCGGGTTGTCCTTCGTGAAGTCCGCGTAGAGCCTCCTGAAGACCTTCGGGTCGAGGGCGAAGCGCAGGAGCGCGTGCACCTCCTCGGACGTGGGCCAGATGTCCTTCAGGTACACCGGCCCGTCCTTGCCCTGGCCCACCGGCTCCTTCTCGAGGTCCTTCAGCACCGTGCCCGCGATGGCGTAGGCCACCACGAGCGGCGGGGAGGCGAGGAAGTTCGCGCGGATGTTGGGGTGGATGCGCGCCTCGAAGTTGCGGTTGCCGGAGAGGACGGCGCAGCAGACGAGGTCGTTCTCCACGATCGCCTGCTCGATGGGCTCGGCGAGCGGGCCCGCGTTCCCGATGCAGGTGGTGCAGCCGTAGGCCGAGACGAAGAAGTTGAGCTTCTCCAGGTACGGCAGGAGCCCCGCGGCCGTGAGGTACTCCGTCACCACGCGCGAGCCGGGTGCGAGCGACGTCTTGATGTGCCGCGGGACGGTGAGGCCCTTCTCGACGGCCTTCTTCGCGAGGAGGCCCGCCGCGATGAGGACGCTCGGGTTCGACGTGTTGGTGCAGGAGGTGATCGCGGCGATCAGCACGTCGCCGCTCCCGATGTCGTGGCCGTCCTTCGTCTTCGCGCGCTTCGCCTGGTCCTCCGGCTTCTTCGAGAAGCCGCCGGAGAGGACGGGCGCCGAGTAGAGCTCCGTGAACCGGCTCTTCATCCTGCCCAACTCGATCCGGTCCTGCGGGCGCTTCGGGCCCGCGAGCGACGTGCGCACGGAGGAAAGATCCATCTCGATCACCTCCGAGTACTCGACCTCGCCCACCTTCGGGATGCCGAACATGCCCTGCGCCTTGAAGTACGCCTCGATGGCGGCGACCTGCTCCGGCGCGCGGCCCGTGCCCCGGTAGTACTCGATCGTCTTCTCGTCCACCGCGAAGAAGCCCATCGTCGCGCCGTACTCCGGCGCCATGTTGCCCAGCGTGGCACGGTCCGGCACGGCGAGCGAGGCCGCCCCCTCGCCGAAGAACTCGACGAACTTGCCCACGACCTTGGCCTTGCGCAGCATCTCGGTCACCGTCAGCACGAGGTCGGTCGCGGTCACGCCCTCGCGCAGCTTCCCGGTGAGGTTCACGCCCACGACGTCCGGCGTGAGGAAATAGACCGGCTGGCCCAGCATTCCGGCCTCCGCCTCGATGCCGCCCACGCCCCAGCCGACGACCCCGATGCCGTTGATCATCGTCGTGTGGCTGTCGGTTCCGACGAGCGTGTCCGGGTAGTAGACGCCCTCCTTCTGGAAGACGCCGCGCGCGAGGTACTCGAGGTTCACCTGGTGCACGATGCCGATGCCGGGCGGGACCACCTTGAACGTGTCGAACGCCTGCATGCCCCACTTGAGGAACTGGTAGCGCTCGCGGTTCCGGGCGAACTCGACCTTCATGTTGAGGTCGAGCACGTTGGCGGCGCCGTAGTTGTCGATCTGCACGGAGTGGTCGACGACGAGGTCGACCGGTACCAGGGGCTCCACGACCTTCGGGTTCTTGCCCATGCGGGCGGCCACGTTGCGCATCGCGGCGAGGTCGACCAGGCCCGGCACGCCGGTGAAGTCCTGCAGCACGATCCGCGCGAGGACGAACGGGATCTCCTCGGTGCGCGCGCCGCCGGGCGTCCAGCCGGCGAGCTCCTTCACGTGCTCCTCGGTGATCTTCTTCCCGTCGACGTTGCGCAGCACGCTCTCCAGCACGATGCGCAGCGACACGGGAAGCCGCTTCACGTTGGGGAACTTCTCCGCGAGCGCCGGGAGCGAGTGGTAGCGGCCCGTCTTGCCGGGGCCGACCTGGAAGGATTTCAGCGTGTCGAAGGCGTTGTGGGCCATGGCGATGTCTTCTTGGTGGAGTGTCGGTGATTGGGAGCGCCCGTGCCTAGACCGCCATCAGGTCCACGAACTCGTGGACGGGGGTGGCTTCGAGCTCTTTCGCGTTCATGCAAAGCTCCATGATCCGCTCGCGCTGCTTCTCCGGGAAGCGGCGGGCGAGGTTGATGCGGAACTTCTCGACCAGGATCGGCATGCCTTCCTTCCGGCGCCGCTTGTGGCCGATGGGGTATTCCACCACGATTT
>Ga0105240_10005387_pt1 | contig 19076 bp, 17 predicted proteins | sample KBSC54metaG_FD_80426 | JGI IMG/M metagenome (GOLD analysis project Ga0105240, IMG submission 80426) | Corn rhizosphere microbial communities from Kellogg Biological Station, Michigan, USA - KBS C5-4 metaG | ecosystem: Host-associated > Plants > Roots > Rhizosphere > Soil | place: Michigan, USA... | reverse complement strand
GGCTCGCTCTTCGCCACCAGGGAGCAAGGCAAACAGCAGGACGCCGCCTACTCCGGGCTCGGGCTGAGTCCAGAAGCATACTGCGTCATGGTCATCGTGACCGCGCATCAGGAAAAGCTCGTCAAAGAAGTCCTCGCGAAAGCAGCGTAGCGTACGCCTCCGGCCAGGCCTCCGGCCTGCGAACGAGTTTGGACATTTCCGTCGGTAACACCGGCGATCTTTGTCGCCGTTGCCGAGCGCCAGTTCGGCCGGTGTTGCGGCCCCAGTAGGATAGACGATTCGCGAAGCGTCGTCTGTCCAGCCGGGCACCGCCCGCCCTGCGCATAAGCCTGGGCTGAGCTGGCGCTCGGCTGGACAGGCTGAAACCTATCCTACCCTCTTCAAAAAGCGCTTCCGCCCCGCGAGGAGCGATTCCGCCGCGCGCGTTCCGGACGCGATCGCGCCGTGCACCGTGGCGCTGTGGCCGTTCTGTTCCGTCGCTTCACCCGCGAAGAAGAGGGTGCCCTGCACGGGCTCGGCCAGCACCCTGCGAGCCGGTAACGCATTGACCGGCACGTAACTGTAAGCGCCGCGGAAGAATGGATCGGTGCGCCAGTTATGAAAGTACATGGCATCCGGGGCGGGGATCTTCCGATGCAGGATTCGCGACAGCGATGCCAGCGCCTCCGCCGCGATCCGGCCCGTATCGGCTGAGCGGAAGCGCTCCGCGGCGGATCCAGCCATCCACGCGGTCAACAGCGGCGAGAGGATCGGATGGCTCGTCCACCAGGTGAAGAACTGCTTCTCCTGCGACACCAGGAAGCCGGCGCTCTTGAGCTTCTCGTCGTCCTCCCAAAAGGCGCTGCGAAACCGGAACGTCACCCGATACACCTGGCCGAAACGGAGCGACTTGGCAGCTTTTAGGATGCCCCCAGGCTCGGGGTCGAACAGAATCGCGCCCGGACTCGCGGGAGCGGCCTGCAGCACTCCCAGCGGAACGGTCACGATGACTTCGCGGCAACGCACAACCGCGGCCTGCCCATCCAGCCTCGATTGATAGTGGACGGCCGCCGACCCCGCGCGCCAGAGGATCTTCTTCACCATCGCATTCAGTTGAATGGTGGACGCATGCCCGGGGATCGATCGCAGCAGCGCGGTCACAAGCGCATCGTATCCTCCAATGATCCGGAACGACCGGTCGCCGTCGAGCTGATCGGCGGCTTCCGCATCTTGCGTCAACGAGGCCACGCTGACTTCATCTTTGCGCGCCGCGTTGAACCCCTCAACGTGCACACGCGCCCAGTTCTTTGCCTCGGCTGGTTGCCGGGAATGGCCGAGGTATTCTTCAAAGCTCTCGTCGTGGCGCCTGTCCGATTTCTTCATCTGCTCCAAGATTTCATCGGCAGCCTGCCCAACCTCGCCGGCTTCTACGACTCGGCCGCGATCGAGATGCAGCGCGTCGGCCGTATGTTCGAAGGCTGTCAGACCACTGCCGCGGATCACATCCCATATCTCGGGCGGCCTGCCGTGGACGAACTCAGCGCCCAATTCGATCGGCAACGGCGATAGCGGGTCGTGAATCGTGAGAATTCGCCCGCCCAGGCGATTGCCGGCCTCCAGGCAGCGAACGTCCACCCCGGCTTTCTTCAGAACGGCGGCGGCGGACAGCCCCGCGACCCCTGCTCCAACGATCACGACATCGCAATCCATCGTGTAGAGTACTGCTCGTGGGGGTCCGATGTACAAAGGATCTCGTGCTACGCGTCACGCTCCTACGGCTTCGACCAGACGCGCGACTTCCCGCACCATCCGTGTGCGCGGAAACCAGGCCCGCTCACCGTGGCCGGGCAGCACCCACTCGAAAGAGTACTCTTCCAGCCGTTGTACCGAAACCACTTGCTCAGGCCAAGAGTACCAGCAGACATCGCGCGATGCGGTGAGGCGGCCGCGGCGGCGGCTCCACCAAATGTGATCGCCGCTGAACAGAAATTCGTCCTCGGCGAGCAGCACGCAGTGGCCGCGCGTATGACCCGGCGTCGGGATGGCCAGAAAACCCGGAGCGAGTTCGATCGGGTCGAAGCCATCGATGAAGCGTTCGGCGTCGGGCTGGGCCGAACGTTCCAGGCGATGGATGATGCGCTCGGCGCCGAAATGCGCGGCATACTTATCCGCGTCGGCCACATCGTCGCGATGGGAAAGGAAGATGTAGCGGATTCCGCCCATCGCTTCAAACCGCCGGGCCAGGGGCTCCACGAACCGGGGCGCATCGATCATCCAGTTGCCGGCCGGATGCTGCAGAAAGTAGCTGTTCCCGCCGAACGATTTGCGCGAGTTGAAACCGCAGTAATAAAGTCGCGGCGCCAATTGAAACGGAAACTCCCGCACTGCCGCGGCGGCGCCGGTTTTATCGACCGCGCCTATGGAAGCCGTGGGGCATGCCACCAGCGCCCGATAAGCCGCGCGACGCTCTTCCTCTGAGCGCGGTTGAAGTTGGACGAACGAGTAGTCGTCGGTTTCGCCGAAGGTCGCGGGAGCAATCTGCCGGCAGGTGTCGCAGTCGATGCAGGTAGTGTCTACGAAAAACGGCCCCTCGACGTTTTCCGGCACCCGATTCGCACGGTCCGCCATAACTCTAGTATCTCAGGCCATCGGAGCCGCGCGTCAGCAAGCGTTAGTGGTGAACTTATACCGCGGGACGGGAAAGCAGCGGATCGTCAGCCAGTTCCGTGGGGTCGGTATACGACTGCAGAGAGTCCAAGGACTCCAGGACGCGCTCCAGCAGGCTGTCGGTTTGGGACACGGTCGTTTTGAGGACGTCAATGGAGTGAGCCTGGGTAGTGAGGCGATTGTCGAGCGATGCCATCGTTTTCGACAGTAGTTGCTCCATGGCGGCAACGATCTGGGCGGTGGAGGGGATTTCCGCCAATTTCGCGGCATGTTCATCGAGCCGGGTTTCCACTTGTGCGAAACGCTCCGTAGTGGCGGCTTGCTGGGCGGCGATGCGCGCTTCCAGCCCGTCCAAAGCCTTCTTTAACTCCTGGTCGGAAGCGGAATGGTCGACGGAGCGTTCCCTCCGCGAGTTGCTGATCGCCCCGGCGGCCACCCCGGCTAGGAAAATGGCTACCCGAGGCACGTAATTGAGAGCTTTGGACATCGGTGCTTCACTTATAATACGGATGCGCAACTGCTTGCAAGTACTAAACTTAGTAATCAGAGTACTAGGTACGTACCCGCATTGCGATCAAGGGGATATGCTGCGATGCTAGCTAGGAAAGATCTTAGGAGACGCCAGTTGGAGCTACGGCTTGAAGACCGGGCGCGTCTGGAAGAATACATTCGTGAGTGCTCCCTTGCTGTTGGAATGCGAACTGAACGGCCACATCGTGTGGATGAGTGAGCAAACCAGAGCCACGCTGGGAGACACTGGGAACGTCGCTGAAACGCTTCTCTCTGACCCCGGCCGGACTCATCAGACAATCTGCTTTCGCCGCGTCTGGGCCACTTCGGACCGTGTTCTGTTGACCGGCGAGTTGTTCGATACCGCCGGATTCCGCGGCGCGGAACTGCTGCCCATCCAGAACGATCTGCTCAGACATTTCTTTGAACTCCAGCGTGCCGAGCGCGAGTTGCACGCCCGCATGGCACGGCTTCGCCGCGGCGGCAGGTCGTCAGCCATCCGCCAATTGGAATTGGAGCGCCAGAGGGTCGGGCGGGAACTGCACACGGGCGTCGGCCAGTTATTGGCGGCGATCCGCATGCAACTGGAGGTGATTGCGTCGCAATTGCCCGATCCCCCTATTCCGGTCGTGCAGGCTCTGGGCAGGATTTCGACCCTGGCCGCGGACGCTTTGGATCAGGTCCGGAGCATTTCCAAGCGCCTGCATCCGCCGGAATGGCAGCGGTTGACTCTCGAAGCCGCACTCCGCCAATTGTGGGAGAACAGCGGCATTGCCGATCGATTCGATGGGGCGGCCGACATTCAGCCACTGCCGGGCGAACCCGACTTAGAGATCAAAACGTTGATGTACCGGGCCGCTCAGGAGGCCATCTCCAATCTGATGCGCCATGCCCGAGCCACTTCCATCAGCCTTTCGCTGCGGCCCGGGAATGGAACCGTGGCGTTGACAATTCGCGATAACGGCGTCGGCTTCGATGTACGTGCCCTCTTTGCCGCTCCGGCAAGCTTGAGTGCAGGCATCGGCCTGCGCTCAGTTCGCGATCAGGCGGCGGATGTGGGCGGGAATTTCGAGATCGAAAGCGGGCCGAATGGCACTACACTGGTAATTAAGGCCCCGTATTCGCCGGCGGGCACACAGCCCTGAGACGGCTTTTCTCTCCCGCGATGTTTAAGGAGCAAAATGCAGGACTTGCAAGCAACCGTAGTTCTGGCTGACGACCATGCCATCGTGCGCGAGGGTATCGCGGCGCTCTGCGCTTCCAACGGGATGACCGTGCTGGGCCAGTGTTCGGACGGGGCGGCGGCGTTCGAAATGATCTCGAGCCTGAATCCGGATTTCGCCATTCTCGACCTGCACATGCCCCTCATGACGGGCGCGGAAACCATTCGCCGGCTGCGGTCCGTGGGCTGTGCGGCAAAACTGATGATCCTGTCCATCAGCCGCGACGAGACAATTGTCATGGAAGCCCTCCGCGCCGGTGCCGATGCCTACCTATTAAAAGATGGGCCCGGACGCCACCTGCTGGACGCCATCAGTTTTGTTCGGGATGGGGGCGTTTACGTGTCGCCGTTGCTCCGCGGGGCAGGCCTGTTCACGCGCGCCGATCAGCGGCCGCCGCAGGACCCGCTGGGTGGCCTCAGTCCCCGAGAAATGGAAGTTTTCTCGTACCTGGTTAACGGCCTGCGCGCCAAAGACATCGCAGAATTGCTGGACATCAGTCCAAAAACCGTGGATACCTACCGGGCAAGTCTCATGCGCAAACTCAATGTGCATGACCTCGTGGGACTGGTAAAGTTCGCGATCGAGCGCAATCTTACGAGCACTTCCGCGCAGCGGTAAAGTCCACGGACCGCGACAGCCGGGCCTCTCTAATCTTCTGGTAGTCTTCCAGCGACTGGATAAGTGTATCTACCGCTGCCCGCCGTTCATAGAGGCGGTCCAGGGCGCGGCGCCTCATCAGATCGACCGCTAAGATCCGACTGCGTTCCGACGAATTTGAGAGAGGGAGGTTGATGGTCGTCATTATGGGGTTTTTCCTAGTTACGTATCCGATTAATCAGATACGAGCATCCGTTTAACCTGATGAATTGTCAGGATAAACGACTTGGCCATTGTAATCAAGGAAAATCCGACCACGCCTCGGTATTTTCTGTAACGGAATCAAAAATAGTGATTTTATCTACATTTTATGACCTCTAAGGGCCAGAACAGATCGCAATACGATATAATATAGATGAATGGAGGAGATCAGCACGTCCGATTACCAGGCGCTGGGCCACTTCCGATACCATATCCGGCGCTTTCTGCACTTCAGCGAAGCGGCGGCCCGGGCCGAAGGCCTCGAACCACAACAGCACCAGATGCTGCTAGCCATCCGTTCCGAACCTGAACCGGATGGACCCACTATCGGTAAATTGGCCGAGAACCTGTTCTTGAAGCACCATAGCGCTGTCGGTTTGGTAGACCGCTTGGTTGAACGAGGGCTGGCCGAGCGGACGCGTGCAGGAGAGGACCGCCGCCAGGTCCGGGTCCGCCTCACGCCGACCGGGTTGGAAAAGCTTCTGCGTCTCTCCAGCGTTCACCGGGAGGAACTAGGTTCATCGGGTCCGATTCTGGTGAACTCTTTGACGGAACTACTCAGCGGACTTCCGGCGGAAGCGCCGCATCACTAGCTATGCCCCATAAAACATCCTTACCTACCCTGGGCGACTTCACCATGACGCCCCGCGCCGTTTCCATCTCGGGGCTGGCGGTCCTGATCGGCTTCGTCAGCGCCTTCATTGCGCTGGTATTGCTCAAACTGATCGGCATTTTCACCAACCTGTTCTTCTTCCAGCGATGGAGCACCGCCATGGTTTCGCCGGCGGGCAACCACCTGGGCCTATGGGAAGTCGCTGTCCCGGTCGTGGGCGCCCTCATCATCGGGTTCATGGCGCGGTACGGTTCGGAACGGATTCGAGGCCACGGCATCCCGGAAGCCATTGAAGCCATCCTGATCAGCGGCAGCCGCGTGGAGCCCAAGGTAGCGCTGCTGAAGCCGTTGTCCAGCGCGATCTCCATCGGGTCCGGCGGTCCTTTCGGGGCCGAGGGGCCGATCATCATGACGGGCGGCGCGTTCGGTTCGATGATCGCGCAACTGTTCCGCCTCACCGCCACCGAAAGAAAGACTCTACTCGTGGCCGGTGCGGCAGCCGGAATGTCGGCGACGTTCGCTTCGCCTGTAGCCGCGGTGCTGCTGGCGGTGGAACTGCTGCTGTTCGAATGGAAGCCCCGCAGCTTTATCCCGGTAGCGCTGGCCAGCGTGACGGCCGGCGCCGCACGGCGGTACATCCTGGGATTGGGACCACTCTTTCCCGTGCCGGCACATCCCGTATTCATCGGACCGCAAGGGCTGATGGGCTGCGTCGTCGCGGGCGTTCTGGCGGGTGCGCTTTCGGCGCTGCTGACGCTGGCAGTCTATGCGGCCGAAGATCTCTTCGGCAAACTGCCGATCCACTGGATGTGGTGGCCGGCGATCGGCGGCCTGGTCATCGGACTGGGCGGCCTGGTCTTTCCGCAGGCTCTCGGCGTGGGCTACGACACGATCGGCAAGCTGTTGCAGGGCGACGTCCCACGGAATCTCATCCTCGGCATCCTGCTGGTGAAGTCCGTGATCTGGGCGGTTTCGCTGGGCTCGGGCACATCCGGCGGCGTGCTGGCGCCGTTGCTGATGATGGGCGGCGCGCTGGGCGGAATGGAAGCCATGTTCCTGCCCCATGAAGGCGCGGGCTTCTGGCCGCTGGTGAGTATGGGAGCCATCCTGGGCGGCACCATGCGATCGCCGTTCACCGGGATCATCTTCGCGCTCGAACTGACGCACGACGTCAACATGCTGGTGCCGCTGCTGCTGGCGGTGACGATCGCGCACGGCTTCACGGTCCTGACGCTGCGCCGCTCCATCCTGACGGAGAAAGTCGCGCGCCGCGGCTATCACTTAAGCCGCGAGTACGCGGTGGACCCGCTCGAGATCCTGTTCGTGCGCGAAGTAATGCGGAAGAACATCGTGGCCCTGCCGGCCAGCGCGACCGTGGCCGATCTCACCGGCTCGCTCCACACCGGCCATGAGCGGCGCGGCCAGTTGCTGTATCCGGTGGTGGACGAGAGCGGTATGCTGGCTGGGACGGTTACCCGCAACAAGCTGCATCCTCTGCTCGAGGGCGAACCGCACGACATGCGATTGGCGGAACTGGTCGAGAAGGATCCGGTGGTGGCGTACGCCGATGAGCCGCTCCGGTTGGTGGTGAATCGAATGGCGGAAACGGGCTACACTCGTTTTCCAGTGGTCGAACGTGAGGACGATCGGAAGTTGGTCGGCATGGTGGCTCTCCACGATCTGCTGCAGGCGCGCACGCGCGTGCTGCACGAAGAGCGGCGGAGAGAGCGGGTGCTGCGCGTCCATTTACCGTTTGGCCCGCGCGGCAGTGTCACAGAGACGCATCCTGCGTGATGACCATCGGCCATTCGAACCGGCCTCTGGAAGAGCTGATCGCGATGCTGCGGGCGCACGGTATCACCACACTGGTGGACGTCCGCACCGTACCCAAGTCGCGCCACAATCCGCAGTTCAATCGAGAGGCGCTGCCCGGTCCTCTCGAAGCCGCGGGCATCGCTTACCGCCACATGCCCGGCCTCGGCGGACTGCGCCATGCGCGTAAGAATTCGACCAACACCGCCTGGCGGAACGCCAGCTTTCGCGGGTATGCGGACTACATGCAGACCGAGGACTTCGAGCGCAGTCTGGACGAGTTGCTCGCGGTGCCCGGCGATGTGGCGGTGATGTGCGCGGAAGCCGTGCCGTGGCGATGTCACCGGTCGCTCATCGCGGACGCGCTCACGGCACGAGCCGTCCCGGTCTGGCACATCATGAGCGCGCAGTCGAAGAACCCCCACAAGATGACGTCGTTTGCGCATGTGGAGAACGGGCGCGTGACTTACCCCGGCGAAACGCTCGGGCTGTTCGACTCCGCCTCGTAGAATCGCCAGATGTTCTCCACGGCCATGCGCAAGCCGGCTTCGAGAGCTTCCGGGGTGATACCCGCGCAGTGCGGTGTAAGCACGGTATTCGGAAGAAGCGTGAGCGGGTGTGCGGGCGGGAGCGGCTCCTGCGAGAAGACGTCCAGCCCAGCGCCTGCGATGCGATTCGTGGATAGCGCGTCCAGCAGCGCGGCTTTGTCGACGATGGCGCCCCGCGCGGTGTTGATCAGGATGGCGCTGGACTTCATCAGGCCGAATTGCGGCGCGCCGATGAAGTTGACCGTCGCCGGCGAAAGGCGCAGGTGGATGCTGACGACGTCGCTCATGCGATAGAGCTCGTCGAGCTCCACCATTTCGATGCCACTGTCGGGCTGGGGATGGAATGTCCAGGCGACCACACGCATGCCGAGTCCGGCGGCCAGTTTCGCGAAGCGTTTGCCAATCGCGCCCAGCCCGATAACGCCGCACGTCTTCCCATTCAGCTCGACCGACTGTCCCCGAGGCCATTCGCCGCGACGCGTGGCGGCGTCCGATAGCGGAATCCGCCGTGCGACGGCCAACAGCAGCGCCAGTGCATGCTCGGCGATTGAGACGGCCGAAACTCCGGGTGTGTTGGTGACCACAATGCCGCGGCGTTCGGCGGCGGCAAGGTCCACGTGATCGGTGCCGGTGCCCCACACGGAGATGAGCCGCAGTCGCGGACACGCGGCCATAACCGCATCGGTGAAGCGCGAACTGGCGCGGATATTGAGGACCGCACCAGCCGCGGCGATCCGCTCGATGAGGCGGTCTTCCGAACCGGGCACGGTGTCGTAATAATCGAGTTGTGCGCGCGCCGCCAGGCCGGGCCAGACTGCGCTGGAGGCCAGCACCGGCGGCGCATCGTCGGGAATGGCGATCCGGATCAATGCAGTATCATAGCGCAGCGGCACTGGTACACTGAGACAGACAGGAGTCTCGTGTGAGGCAACGTTGTCTGGCGTTTCTGCTATCGAGTATCGCCCTTCTCTTCTCTCAGGACCTTCCCAAATTTAAAGCCGATTCTACACTGGTGCTGATCCCGGTGAGCGTGACGGACCATTCGAACCGCTTCGTCTTGGGGCTGCACAAGGCCGACTTTCAAATCCTCGAAGACGGCGTGGCGCAGAAGGTCGTAAACCTTTCCGGTGAGGATACGCCGCTCTCCGTAGGACTGCTGTACGACCGCAGCGGCAGCATGGGCGGCAAGCAGCAACTGGAGCGGCTGGCGATCTCGCAGTTCCTCAAGACGATGTATCCTCCGGACGAGGGATGCCTGGTGACGTTCGCCGATCAGGCGGAGTTGGCGCAGAGCTTCACCACGCACCCGGACGAGTTGGATTTGAAACTCGCGTTCCTGCAGCCGGGGGGCCTCACAGCGCTGCTGGACGCCGTCCATATGGGGCTGCGCGAGATGAAACAGGCGAAGAATCCACGCAAGGCGCTGCTCATTGTGTCCGATGGCGGCGACAATCACAGCCGCTACACCGCCAAGGAGATTCAGGGATTGGTGCGCGAGGCGGACGTGCAGATCTTCGCCATGGGCGTGTTCGAACCCACGCTGACGCTGGGGATGAGCACCGAGGAGGTGAGCGGCCCGCGACTGCTGGCGGAGATCGCGGAGCAGACGGGCGGACGGGCCTTCTCGGCGACCGACGCGACCGACCTGCCGGGCGTGGCAGCGCGCATCGGGATCGAACTGCGGAATCAGTATGTGCTGGCGTATCAGCCGTCGAATCAGGAGAAGGACGGGAAGTACCGTCGCATCGAGGTACGCATCAATCCCCAGCCCGGTTTGCCGCCGTTGAAGGCGCACTGGCGGCTAGGTTATTACGCCCCAGGGAAGTGACCCGGGGCTCAGGTCGACACACGCTTGCGAGGCGTCCGAAACCCGGATCGATCGTCCGGACCCAACGCAAAATACGTCTTCACCGGCGTCCACCATGGACGGCGGGGGCCGCGACCGGAGGCGCGGCTCGCGGGACAGAAGGCGTGGCGATCACCCCTGGACGGGAAATTGGGAATGACACGGCCGGGGGATGATAGCCCGAGCCGGCTCCCGTAGTCGTGCCCGGAATGCGGATGGGCAGCGGAGGTAGTCCGGTCGTGCGATTGAGACCCGGCAGCCCGGGATAAGCCGACCGGCCGGGGAAACTCAGCGTCGGAAATCCGCCGATTCCGTAACCGTAACCGCCGTAACCCATCCCACCGTACATGCCGCCATACCCGAAGCCCGCTCCGTAAGGAGCCCAGATGCCGAAGTTGCGGGGCGCGTACATGCTGCCGTAGCTCATGTAAGGATTGCCGAGCGTCGGCGGGAAATACGTATAGCCTGCCAGCGACAGCCCGGACGCATCGGCGAGAGTGGGGTAGAGCGCCGGATCGTCCACGATCTGCGCCGCGGTGGCGTTATCGGCGGCGACTGCTTCGCTGCGATCGAAGGCCCACCCGTTGAAGGCATCGCCCGGCGCGCCCAAAGTCTGCTCAGGCACCAGGACCAAAGCGAACGGCAGCGTCTGGCCGGCCTTAGCGACCACCGGAGTACCTTCACCCGCGCGGACTTCCACGTTGCCGTCGTAAACCCGCATCTGCGGCGGGTTCGAATCGACGCGGTAGACGCCCTGCTTCTGCACGCGCACCTGCCAGTCCTTATAGGTCATCGTGACGGAGTTGCCGGGCTGGGGCTCCTTGGCTTGTAGGATGGCGCTGCCGGACAGTAGCTCCAACCGCGTATCGGTCAGGCTGGTCGAGATCATCTTGAGGGCTGTATCCTCGGCAACGCGCAACATCACGCCCGGTCCCAGCAGAATTTCGGCGCGACCCTGTGCCGTGCGCAGTTCGGCACCTTCGGGAACTTCGGGAAAGCGGCCAAACTGCGGCTGCAGAGGCTTGCCGTCGACGGCGACGAGACCCTCGAAATAATGGATCACGCCGGCATGCGTGGAGAGCACCGACTGCGCCCCGGCAGGCAGGCCAATGAGAAGGAGACCCGAGAGTATGGAAAAGTACGCGCGGGGACGAAGCATGTTACCCCCTTTGAGAACGAGTATCTGCCCTTTGCCCTGCGCCGTCAACCGCGTCTTGTAATGAGATATGCTGATGCGATATGAAAAAGCCCGTGCTCGCGTTTGCCACTGCCTGCCTGCTGCTGGCGCAGGACAAAGTCGACGAGACCAACACCGCGCGATTCCGCAGCGAAGAGATGGAACACAGCGAGATCCTCCATACCCTGCATATGCTGACCGACCGTTACGGGCCGCGCGTCACCGGCACGCCCAATCACGAAGCCGCGGCGAAGTGGGCAGTCGCGGAAATGACCAAGTGGGGGCTGAAGAACGCGCATCTGGAGCCGTGGGAGTTCGGCCACCCGGGTTGGACCAACGAGCGCGCGTACGGCTTCATCGACTCGCCGGTGCGGGAGAACCTGAAGTTCGAAGTGCTGGCCTGGACGCCGTCAACCAACGGGACCGCCAGCGGGTCGGCGATTCAACTGGAGTTGCCGCAGGGTCCTCCGGCGCCTGTGCAGGAGGGTGCGGACGCACCGGGCCGCGGCGGACGCGCAGGCAGGGGCGGACGCGGTGGAGCGGCGCGCCTGGGTCCGACTAAGGAACAGATGGACCAATGGGTCTCCGAGAGCAAGAGCAAAATCAAGGGCCGGATGGTAATGATCGGCAAGGCCGCAGTGATTCCGGTGTCCTTCGATGCCCCCCAGAAGCGGCGCGACGACGAGCAACTCAAAGCGCAGTACGACCCGGCCGGCACGGGCACCGGACGCGGCGGACGCGGTAACGGCGGCGCAGGCGGCGGCAGGGGACGCGGCGCGCAGGACCCGTCGCGCATGACGGCAGCGCAGGTCGCCGACGCGGTGGACGCCATGCTGATCTCGGGAGGCGCGCTCGTCAGACTGAACGACGCCGCGCGTGCCGACGGAATCATCGTCGCGCAACAGCATCGCGCGTACGATCCTACCAAGACCATTCCGACTGTAATCCTTCGCAATGACGATTACGGCCGCATCGAACGCCTGCTGGCCGACGGCGAGGACGTGAGGCTCGAATTCACGGTCACGAATCACGTGTATCCCGAGGGCAAGACCAGCTACAACGTGGTCGGCGAAATTCCGGGCAGCGATAAGGCCGACGAGGTGGTCATGCTGGGCGGACACCTGGATTCCTGGCACAGCGGGACAGGCGCCACCGACAACGCCATTGGATCGTCCATCATGCTGGAAGCGATCCGGCTGATCCATGCGCTCGATCTGAAGCCGCGGCGCACCATTCGCGTGGCTCTCTGGTCGGGCGAAGAAGAGGGACTGCTCGGGTCGCTGGCCTATGTGAAGCGGCATTTCGGAACGTTCGAAAATCCCAAACCGGAGTTCGCGAAGCTGGACTGCTACTTCAATGTGGACACCGGTACCGGCCGCCTGCGCGGAGCGGGGATCTTCGGACCGCCGGAAGCGGCCGCCTTATTGCGTCCGGCCCTGGCGCCTTTCACCGATTGGGGAATGTTCGGCGCCAACACCACCAGCAGCCGCGCTACCGGCGGCACGGACAGCACGTCGTTCAATAACGCCGGTCTGCCGGGCGTGGGTTTCTCGCAGGACCCGATCGAATACAACAGCCTGACGCACCACACGAATCTCGACACGTATGAGCGCATCATTCCGGACGACGTAAAGAAAGCCGCGGCCGTAGTCGCAGCCGCTGTATGGCACGTCGCGAATAGCAAGGAGATGGTGCCGCGGTTTACGAAGGAAACGATGCCCGCACCGGTCGAGGCGCGATAAGTTCTACGCTTTGCGGCGAGCCTTGCCGACTTCAATAATCGTGGGCAGCAGCGAAAGGAAGATGATCAGCAGGATCACCTTGTCGAAATTCTGCCGGACCACCGGGACGCTGCCGAGTTCATAACCCAGCATCGTCATCATGAAGACCCAGCCGATGCCGCCGCAAACGCTGAACGGCAGGAAGCGCAGGTACGGCATCTGCCCCACGCCCGCAATGAATGCCGCGAACGTGCGTACGATCGGTACGAAGCGCGCGAAGATGATCGTCTTCCCGCCGTAGCGGTCGTAGAAGACTTTCGTCCGAGTCACGTATTCCTGCTTGAAGAAACGCGAGTCGGGACGGCTGAAGATCCGCGGACCGGTTTGCCGTCCCAGCAGATAGCCGGTGGAATCGCCCAGGATGGCGGCCAGCATCAAAACGACGTTGACCGCGACGATGTTGATTGCGCCCGCGCCGGAGACCACCCCGATCGTAAACAGGAATGAATCGCCGGGCAGGAAAAATCCCACTAGCAGACCGGTCTCCGAGAAAACGACGGCGAACATCGCCGCATATCCCAGCCAGCCGGACAAGAGCGTGCCCAGCAAGTGAATCAACCGGTCCGGGTTGGTCAGGGACCGGTATAGGTCGAGCAGTTGGTGAATCATCCGGCTGGTTAGCTGCCGGACTGGTAATTCGCGATCAGGCGCTGCAATGCCTGATTGTTGACCTTCAGCTTGCCGGCCTTGATCAATTGATCGCGCACGCCGGCTTCGAACAGCATGTTGCGGTCGCGGGCCTTCTGCTGCTTCAGGTCGTCTCGGAGCTGGCTGCGCTGCGCATCCAGTTGCGACATATCGGGCGCGACGTGGCTGACCACCTTGGCGACCACTTCGCCGTCCGGAATGTTGATGGGGCCAAAGATTCCGCCATCGGGAGTGCGGAAGCCATCCTGCAGGTAGGTGGCAGTGCCGAGACCTTCAACCGTGCCGGTGCGGCCGAAATCGTCGCTGGTCTTCACTTCCAGACCCATCGCCTTCGCCGCGGCAGCCAGATCGCCGCCCATCGACTTGGCCTTGTTCATCAGGTCCGTCGCCTTGTTCTGCACGATGCGGTTCACGCGCGTGCCGATCATGGTTTCTTTGATGCCGTCCTTGGCTTCATCGAAGGTCTGCTGACGTGCCGGAACCAGGCCGGCCACAACTGCCAGAGCGAGTTTGTTGCCGGGCAGGGCCACAGGTTGCGAAACTTCGCCCTGCTTGAGGCCGGCGACCGATTGGTCGAAATCATTATTGACGCCGACTTCCGGCGCGGCCGTCCCAGGAGTGTAATTGTCCGCCTTCACCACCTGCATGTTGTACTTGGCGGCTACGGCTTCGGGATGGCTCGGATCCTTTTGCAGATCGGTCTGGACCTTATCCGAAATCTGCTGCATCACCGTGGCGGCACGCTGGGTCTTCCATTCATTGAGCAGATCGGGTTTGGCTTCCTCGAAACTGCGCAGGTGCGCGTCCTCGTGCTTGAGGACCTTCACCACGTGATACCCATAGGTGGTCTTGATGACATCGCTCTCGCCGGGTTTCAGGCGGAATGCGGCGGCCTTGAATTCGGGCACCAGCCCGCTATCCTGCTGCACCCAGTATTCGCCGTTGTTCTGCACCTTGCCGGGGTCGTCCGAGTACTTCTTGACGAGCTCAGTCATATTGGCGCCGCTCTTGACCTGCTTTAGGATATCGTCGGCCTTGGCCTTCAGCTTGGCCTCTTCCTCCGGCGACTTACCCTGCGTGTTCACCAGGACGTGGACCACCTGCACGCGCTCGGGAGTCTGGAACTGCTGCTTGTTCGCGTTGTACATGGCTTGCAGTTCGGCGTCCGTGGGTGTCTGGGCTTGCATGATCTTGGCCTGATCGGCCACCAGGATCACCAGGTTCTTCTTCTCCTGTACGGTGTACCGGCTGGGGTTGGCCTGGTAATATTTTTGCATCTCGTCCAGACTGGGGGCGGCCTCGGCCTTGAATTTGTCGGTCACGAGCTTGACGTACTGGATCTTGATCTTCTCGTTCTTCTTCTTGTACTCGGCTTCGATTTCCTGCGGCGTAACCACGGTGCCTTCCATGGCAACCTGGCGCAGACGGTTCACCAGAACCTGGCGCTTGAGGTCGGCCTCGAAGTCCTGGATCGACATATCCTGCTGCGCAAGCATAGCCGCGTAGGTCTCTTTGCCGACGAACTTACCATCGGGGAACAGGTTCGGAATCTGCTGCCGGATGACGTTAGCAACGTCGGCGTCGCTGACCTCAAAGCCCAACTTGGAAGCCTGGTAGGCCAATGCGCGGTCGGTGATGGCTTCCTGCACCATCTGCGGGATGAAGGTGACGATGGCGCCCGGCGGCAGTTGCCGGTTGCGCATCGTGCCTTGGATGATCTTCTGCATCTCCAGCGTAGTCACGGTTTCGCTGCCGACCGTCGCGATGACGGTTTCGGGCTGGGCAGTGTTCCCTTCTCCATACGTCGGAATCAGGTAGGTAAGCATGGACAGCGCCACAAGGCATAGCAGAGCGCCCAAGAGAATGCGCACCGATTTTTCACGGCTGCGAAACAGATCAAACATGCGAGAGAAAACTCCTGTGTTCTAAGTGAGGAAAGACCATTATAGCGAAACCTGGGCATTACGGGCGGGCACTGACCCCTGTCGTAAGAGAGGGGTTACCTACGGTACCTGCCGCCGCTTGGGTTTGGGAACCCCCGTATCCTTGCTGGTGAACGGAAAGACCGGCACCGGCGGACGCTGCCCCAATCCGCACTCCGCGTGCACCGCCTGGACGGCCTTTTCCAGCCCGTCGCGCCGCACCACCACCGCGATGGTCAGTTCGCTCGCCCCCTGCGCGATGGCGATGATATTGACGTGGACGCGCGAAATCGCCGTGAAGATGCGGCCGGCCAGTCCGGGCTTCCCCTGCATCCCCTCGCCCACAGCGGCGAGCAGGCCGACGTTGCTATCCACCTGGATGGGGCTGAGATACCCGTGTGCCAGTTCCAGCGCCAGGCTCGATTCCAGCGCCTGCATGGTCCGGTCCAACTCCTCGGCGCGGACCAGGAAACAAAAATTCTGCCGGTAACTGGAGCTCGAAACCACCAGGATCTCGACATCGGCGCGCGCCACCGCATCCAGCGCCCGGGCCATGATTTGGACCCCGTTCAGTTCGGGTCCGCCCGGCTCCACCGACACCAGCGCCACATTCTTCATGGACGTGACGGCTCGGGCGCCCAATCCTCGGCCGGCAATGGCCGGTACAATGCGGGTCCCCGGCTTTTCCGGCGCGAAGCTGTTTTTGCTCCACACGGGGATCTTCTTCTCCGCCAGCGGAGCGAGGGTGCGCGGATGCAGCACCTTGGCGCCGTTGTAGGCCAACTCGGCAGCCTCGACGTAGGTGACCTCGTCCAGCACTTGGGCGTCGGGAACGAGGCGCGGATCGGCGCTCATGATGCCGTCCACATCGGTCCAGATCCACAGTTCCGAGGCATCCAGCGCGGCGGCCAGAATGGAGGCTGAGAAATCCGACCCTCCGCGGCCCAGCGTAGTCGGGCGGCCATCGGCGGTAGCACCGTTGAAGCCGGTGAGGACCGGCAGTTTTCCTTCTTCCAGCAGCGGCAAGACCACGGTGCGAGCCTTCTCGCCAGTCGGACCCATGAGCGGCGATGCGTTGCCGAAAACGGCGTCGGTCACCACGACCGAGTAGGAATTGACCGCCGCGGAAGGCGTGCCCGTGACGGAAAGATACTCGGAAACCAGCAGTGCGGAAAGCCGCTCCCCGATGGCCACCCCTTCGTCCACCGACCGGGGCGGCCGCTCGTTGAGCATGGCCATGCCGTTGACGATGCGCTCGAACTCGCCGATCAGTTCCTGGATCCGAACCAGCACCGCGGGTTGCGCCGTCTCGGGCAGCAATTCGCGGCAGGCTTGCTCGTGGCGCGCGCGCAGGGTCACCAGGTTGGCTCCGATTCCGGCATGATCGCCGGCTTCGGCATGCCGCATCGTGTCCAGCAGAAGGTCGGTGATCTTCGACATGGCCGACACCACGATGGCGACGGGCCGTTTCCTGCCTTCCGCGGCTGCGAGTCCGGCGGAGATTCGCATGCGCTCCGCGGAACCCACGCTGGTGCCGCCAAACTTCATGATCAACAGGTCCTTCAACTGAAATCCTTTCCGTTCGTCACGCGATTCCGCACAATCTTGAGCAGCGCTTCTTCCACTTCGTCCAGGCTGAGATCGGTGGAATCCAGATAAACAGCGTCGGGCGCCTGCGAGAGCGGCGAATCGGCCCGCGTGCTGTCGCGCTGATCGCGTTCCCGCATTTGCGCAGCCAGGGCGCGCTGATCGGGATTCTCGCCTTTCGCCCGCATCTCCTCGGCGCGGCGGCGGGCGCGTTCTTCGGGTGCGGCGTCCAGGTACACCTTGACGTTGGCCTCGGGGAAGACCACGGTACCGATGTCCCGGCCTTCCATGACCACGCTGGCGCGCTGGCCGATCTCGCGCTGTTTGGCAACCATAGCGCGGCGCACACCCGGGATGACGGCCACCTGCGACGCTCCGTTCGACGCTTCGGGCGTACGGATGGCGTCCGTCACATCTTCGCCGTTCAGCGAGATGCGCCCGGGCGCCAGTTCGATGTCGGCGGCGATGGCAAGCTGCTCCATGCGGTGCATGTCCGTCATTTCGATGTGCTGCCGCAGTCCCCAGAGGGCGACCGCGCGATACATCGCGCCGGTATCGATATAAATGAAGCCGAGCCGCGCGGCAACGCGTTTGGCCAGGGTGCTCTTGCCGGCTCCGGCAGGCCCGTCGATGGCGATTACGATGCGTTTTTGATGGGAGTCGTTCAACAAATCAGAATAACAGGGACTAGGGCGCGGTTTTCACCCAGCAGCGCAGCACCTCGGCCACGCTCCAGGCCTGGGCGATGCATCCGCGTGGCGTATACGGCGGATCGGCGTCGAAGATCTCGCTGATGGTGCCGATGCACTGCTCATTGAAGTGCGGCTCGAAGCCGATCAGGAATTCGCGAGCCTCGGCGCGCTTCTCGGGATGCAGTTTCAAATAGGCATCGACGTAGGGGCCGATCAGCCAGCCCCAGACGGTGCCCTGATGATAAGCGGCGTCGCGCGAACGCAGATCGCCGTAGTATTTCGATTTGTAATCCGGGCTGCCCGGCGCGAGCGAGCGCAGGCCCACGGGCGTGAGCAGCCGCTTCGTCACCACATCCATCACGGCCGCCCAGTGCGATTCATCCAGTACCGGATGATCCAGCGAGATGGCCAGCACCTGATTGGGACGGCAGGAATCGTCGTTGCCGCCGGTTTCGGCATCCACGATGTCGTACAGATAGGCGCCGGCTTCGTACCAGAATCGGCGATTGAATGACTCGCGCACCCGCTCGGTCAGCGTGGTGAGTTGTGCGGCGCGTGGTACGTCATTCGACTCCTGCAGCCACTCGGCCAGCAGGCGGAGAGCGTTGTACCAGAGAGCGTTGATCTCGACAGCTTTGCCGCGGCGCGGAGTGACCACCCAGTCGTCGACCTTGGCGTCCATCCAGGTGAGTTGATAGCCTTCGGCGCCTTGCAGCAGCAGGCCGTCGGAAGGATCCATGTGGATGCCGAAGCGCGTGCCCTTGACGTGGTAATCGATAATCTCGACGAGTTTGGGGAGGAGCAGCTTGAGCGTAATGCGGTCGCCCGTGATTTCGACGTAGCGATGGATGGCGTGGAAGAACCAGAGCGTGGCGTCGGCCGTATGGTACAACCCATCCTTCTGGCCTTCCGGAAACATGTTGGGGATCAGCCCGTCGCGCACGTAGTAGGCGAACGTGCGAAGAATCCAGGCGGCCTCGCTTTTGCGGCCGGTGGCCAGCGTGAGGCCTTCCAGACTAATCATGGTGTCGCGGCCCCAATCGGTGAACCAGTGGTAGCCCGCGATGACCGTGCGGATCTCGTCGCCGGCGGCTTTAGCCCGGGCGGCGTCCTCCACGCGGCCGACAGGCGTGATGAGGAACTGGTCGGCGGCGAACACCAACTCCGCGCCCATCCCGGTCTGCGCCTCTTTCGGCGCCGTGGCGAGCAGAAT
>Ga0105240_10005386_pt1 | contig 19078 bp, 14 predicted proteins | sample KBSC54metaG_FD_80426 | JGI IMG/M metagenome (GOLD analysis project Ga0105240, IMG submission 80426) | Corn rhizosphere microbial communities from Kellogg Biological Station, Michigan, USA - KBS C5-4 metaG | ecosystem: Host-associated > Plants > Roots > Rhizosphere > Soil | place: Michigan, USA... | reverse complement strand
TAAAGCTCGGACAACTGCCGATTATCCTGGACCTTGAGCCCGAAGCGAATGCAATCGACGGTGAATCCGCTATCAGGTGGACCGAAGACGTTTGCCGCCCGAGGCACCCACTCACGCAACCCCTGGTTCACCTTGTCGGTGCCGAAGCGCTTGGCCGCATCCATTAACTCTGTGGCTGCAAAGGTGTCGTGCTCTTCCTCGTCTTCCAGGATGGCTTTTGATGCATAGCTATGCGGTGCGTAACTGGATTGCCTATAGTTCGAGCTGATCATGATATAGCCAGTCGTGTCGAGGCTCATGCTTGCCAAAATTAAGTCTAGTTCGCCTTCCGCGCGCTCCGCGAAGTAGCATGGAGCGTCGAAAGACGGCGCCCTCAGGGCTAGAGTCATCGAACGATCGGCTTCAGCTTCCTCGATGCCCAACTCTTTTAGGAGTCTATAGACGAGGCGCGTGTGTTCGCGTTCCTCAGCTAGATTCTTCTTAATTGTCCGGCGGAGCTGCGAATCAGCTACGGTCTCGAGTGCCCGCGCATATCCGGCGGCACTCAGTTTCTCCTGAAGCGCGTGCGCAGCCAAGAGCCGAATCAGGACGACCTTATAATTCGTTTCCACACGACCTGACTTGACGTCAGCGGCGTCAAATGCGAGAGGAGCATACTGTCGGCTCAGCTCTCCTTCTTGCGCGTCTATGCAGCGCTTCATCTCATCTGTGAATCTGCTTGCCATTGGCTGCTCCTCCAGAGTTAAATTATTTGTCGGTCCGCGCGTCCCGGAGTCACATTACGACCGACCGTCCTGATTCGCGTTCGTCGTCGCTTTTTGTCAAGCTGCCGGCATCTCACGTTCTTCGTTCTGCAGCACATTTCTAAAGTTCGGCACCGCGGCACGGAGTAACGCCAGCACCGCCAGTTCCTCGCCTCTACAGGCCAGCCGCTCCAGCAACGCCACCCGTCGAGCCAGACTTATAGGATCCGGTCTGCTGAGCGCCCGCACCTGGAGAACATGTGGAATCGAGGATGCTTCCACGCTTTCGTCGGGGCCGACCAACTCTTCAGACAGCTTTTCGCCGGGTCGAAGACCAACGAACAAAATCGAAATTTCTTCGTCTGGAACAAAACCAGCTAACCTGATCATATTCCGTGCAAGTTGGAACACGCTGACTTGCTCACCCATCTCCAGCACATACAATGCGTTGGGCTCCGCCACCGATGCCGCATGCAGGAGTAGCTGGGCGGCTTCAGGAATTAGCATGAAGTATCGTCGCATCTCTGGATGAGTGACGGTTACAGGCCCACCGGCCTTAATCTGTTTCAGAAACTGCGGGACCACACTGCCGTTGCTCCCCAACACATTGCCAAATCGCACCGAGCTGAACCGAGTCCCGCTGCTTTCGGCCATTGTCTGAATTATTAACTCAGCAACCCTCTTGCTAGCTCCCATCACACTCGTTGGATTCACGGCTTTGTCGGTAGAGATCAGAATAAATCGTTCGGCACCGTACCGCTCTGCTGCCTCGGCTACCACTCGGGTGCCGGTCACATTGTTTTTTACTGCCTCACTCGGATTGAGTTCCATTAGCGGAACATGCTTATGCGCCGCCGCGTGAAAGACGATTTGGGGACGGTATTCCGCAAACACTGCCGCCACGCGTTCTCGATCTGATACATCGCCGATTCTCGCTATGACAGGCGCCGATTGAGCCTTGGTTGCCAGCTCATTCTCGATAGCAAATAAACCGTTTTCGTAACGTTCATACAGAATCAGAAGCTGCGGCTCCAGTGTTGCGATCTGACGACACAGTTCAGAACCGATCGAGCCCGCCGCGCCTGTCACTAGAACGCGCCCTCCCTTTATTAGCCGACTAACAGCCTGGGCATTCAGCTGCACGGGTTCTCGCCCCAACAAGTCCTCAAGTGACAGGTCGCGAATCTGGCTGAGAGCTCCACTTCCATCGAGAATCTCTCGCAGTTGTGGCACAGTCTTGATCGGCACCTTGAACGGTTCCAGCGATTGTACGATTTGTCGCATGGCGCCGGCCTTTGCACTGGGGATCGTTATGAGGATCTCGTCAGGGTGTTGGTCTGCGATGATGGTCGGGAGATCCTTGCGTCCTCCTAACACCGGTAACCCATGAATACGTCGACCGGTTTTTAGTAAATCGTCGTCAATGAAACCAATGGGATTCCAGCCGCCTGAAGGACTCCGCATTTGCTGAATTTGCCGAACTGTCATCTCGCCCGCATCTCCCGCGCCAAAAATCAGAACGCGTTTGCCACCGCTGCTGGTGCGTCGGTCATAATAAAGTCTTGGTAGGAGACATACGCCGCTTACAAACGACAACAGCAAGAGAGGATTCAATATAAACGTAGATCTTGGATATAGAAGGGAGGGAAAGCAAAGCCGAACTAGTATGAAGATTGCCAGATTACTTGAGACGATGGCGTATAGAAGATTGCGCAATTCGCATATTCCCGTATAGCGCCACAAGCCCGTATGAAGGCCAAAGACGACAAATGCCACACCCTCTATGGCTAGTAACCATGGCAGAACGGTCCACCAAGCCTCTAAGGCTCGTGGCGGAACGAGGCCATCGAATCGGAGCCAAAATGCAGCGTAGTTCGCTAGTACGAATATCGCCAAATAGCCAGCAAAGATGGCTGTGCGTGGACGCTTCAGGACCGCCAGTACTGACATGGCTTTCCCTGTAAAAGCTAACAATTCGATTGAATCGAAGGGTACGACTCGGAGCGAGTCAAAACAAAACAGCCCGGACCCCTAAGACGACGCCTGCGCTTCGGCACGCGTGATGGCGGTCTGGCGACCGACTCGAATCAAAGTGTCACTCACCCGATCCACCTGGCTCTCCAACATCGTAGAAAAGAATGGCAACGCGAGAGACGTCCGCGCCAGCTGTTCCGTTACCGGAAAGTCTCCACGGCGATATCCGAAGCGTTCAACATAGAATGGCTGAAGGTGGATCGGCTGGAAGTATGGTCTCGAGGGTATGCCTTCTGCTTGGAGCGCACTCATTAGACGGCTTCGGTCTACGTGCGGAGCAAGCCGAACGACGAATACGAACCAGGACATTCGGGTGGTAGTTTCCGCCACATGTGGTAATTCGAGCCATTCGATGTCTTTCAGCCGTTCCGTGTACCACTGCACGACCCGTTGCCGTTTTGACAGCAGTTCGTCTAGTCGATTCAGCTGGGCGAGTCCCAAGGCGGCACTCATTTCGTCAAGACGGTAGTTGTAACCGAGGCGAGAATGATTCAACCACGCATCGAACACGTCACGACCCTGATTTCTCAGACTGCGGAACAGGTCCGCCCAACGGTCATGGTTCGTGACGATCATTCCTCCCTCCCCAGTCGTCATCTGCTTGTTCGGGTAGAACGCGAAGACGGCGGCATCACCAATCGAGCCGGCTTGCCGTCCTCTATACTGCCCGCCGATCGCTTCGCATGCGTCTTCCACAACTACTAAGTCAAACATGCATCCGATCTCGCGCATCGCATACATGTTGGCTGGCTGGCCGAAGACATGAACCGGCAGGATGGCTCTCAGCGATCCATGGCGGGTCGAAGCTGCAGCACGAAGGCGCGACGGCAGCCATTGGCGCGCCCGTTCCCCACCGTGTTTCAGGTCACTCGCCGCCTGCGCTACCTGATCTGGATCAATGTTGCCGGTGCCCGGTTCGGCATCCACGAAGACCGGTATGCCGTCCTGGTAGAGAATGCAGTTTGCCGAAGCAACAAATGAAAACGGCGTGGTTATCACCATGTCACCGCGCCCCACACCCGCTGCTATCATGGAAAGGTGTAGTCCGGAGGTGCCCGAGTTGACCCCCACAGCGTGGCGCATACCTGTGAGCCGGCTCACGCTGCCTTCGAACGCCTCGAGCTTAGGCCCGATGCTTAACTGGCTGGTAGCTAGCACACTCGCCACCGCTTCGCGCTCCGCCTCACTAATATCGGGCGCCGACATCGGTACACCTTTTTTCATGAGAGATTCCTACCTCCACCGAAAGCTGTTCAACCGACTAGGAGTCGGCACTGGCTCTCACCGAGCTGTTGTTCCTCGGCTGAAACTCCTCCATCGTTGCATGTCCCGGTTGGTTGACTCCCTCGCGAACCAGACTTATCCACACAGTCATACCGAGTATCTTCAAGTCGAGGCCTAGGCTTGTATGGTCCACATACCACGTATCTAGGGCGAACTTTTGTTCCCATGTCAGCGCATTGCGACCATTTATTTGTGCCCATCCGGTAATCCCCGGTCGGACCTCATGGCGCCTGGCTTGTTCGGCCGTGTAGCGATCAAGGTACTGCATCAGCAGTGGCCGCGGTCCGACGAGGCTCATCTCTCCACGCAGTACATTCATCAATTGGGGTAGCTCATCGAGGCTGAAACTTCGCAGCAACCGCCCGGTCCGTGTAAGCCTTAGATCGTCTGGTAACAAACGACCATTTTCGTCGCACGTGTCCATCATGGTTCTAAACTTGACAAACGAAAATGGTCTGCCATGAAGACCTGGACGTTGTTGTCGAAAAAGCACAGGGCTTCCGAGTTTGACCCGAACTAATATTGCAGTCGCCGCGATCAATGGGCTAAGTGCTATCAGGCCTATCGTCGCGAGAGTCAGGTCCATTATCCGTTTCGCAGACATGTTCTTGCCTCGATGCATACTCTATTTCGCGTCGTTCAGGCCTTCCGTGTTGGTATATTCACGCCCTTGTTTGGTTTGGCAAGGCCCCCTCTCGATAGTTTGCGATTCCCTCAACATGGCGCGCGTAGTCCTCGAACATCGTCTCTGCTTGAAACTCCCGATTGAACAGCCGGCGGACATTCAGCCCCTGCCTCTCTCGAGTCGCGCGATCTTGGGTAAGCTTTACGAGATGGCTCATCAGCGTCTTCAGATCGCCGCAGCGATAAGACCAGCCCGCGTCATACTGCATCAACAGTTGTTCCACCTCCCCCTCAAGCGAAGAGATCATCGGCAGCCCAGCCGCTGCATATTCCGCTACCTTGTTGGGCATGGCGTCCATCACCATCCTGCACGGCGCGAGTCCAACATGTGAAAGCAACAGAACTCCCTTTACTTCTTCGTTGTCCAGCCATCCGGTCACCGTCACGTTTGGTAGCCGTTTTGCGGCCCTAGTGACGGCGTCGTACTTCTCGCCGGCGCCTGCCAACAACAAATGAAATGTGTCGAGGCCTTTACTCTGAAGGCATGTTGCGGCTTCGCACAACAGCTCGAGCTGGTACGAATTACCAAAACTACCAAGAAACGTGAATACGACTTTACCCGCCACACGCCGACGGAGCTTCTCCAACCGCTCTGACCATACCACGTCGTCGGATTGTAGGGCCGGGAAAGCGGCGTGAAACACTTGGTCGCGCTCGGTCATTTCACGCTTGGCATAGCGCAGTGCCCAATTAAGACATCCCCTGGAGATTGCTGTAATGCCGTCTGCACCTATAAGTACTTGTTCCGTCTTGCGAAAATCGCCAACAAGCGCCAGTCTTGCTAATGATCGTGCGACCCGAGGTACCTCATCCAGAAAGGTGTCCGGCCATAGGTCCTGGACGTCAACTACTATTGGGATGCTTCGGTTCCTCGCATACTCCACCGCCCTGTGCGCCAGATCGATCAGCGGAAATGCACAGACTATGACGTCGGGCGGCGGCTGCTTTGCTAAGCCCTCATAAAAGCGCTTTGCGACCTTGCGATGATGCTTATAGCGCTTGAGAGAAATATTTTTTGTGTACGCGCCCGCGTGTATAAGGTTAAGCCTGAGCCTAGGATTAATTACAATCTCCTGATCGCTATTGAAGAGGAGCTTTTTCGTACCATGTCTGAAGGTACTAGACCACCAGGTCACCGAATGCCCGCGCCTCTCCAAGGCTTGAGCAATCATGCCGATGCGCATTGGACGATCGCCGGCCTGAATTGGTAGGGGCTCGCTATCTTTAATCAACCATACTAACATGCGTCATCGCCCTGCCAGGATCATTTAGAACGCACTGACCAGATGAACAGATGCTACACGTGGCCGGGCCGATGCCCGAGGACCTGTGCTATGCGCACATCAAAAGGAGTGGTTCTGGAGTTCGAAGGTGTCGAAACATTCTAACGCGCGAAGAGCAGCCTCGTATACCGTGCTGTATTCCGGATAGTCCAGTAGAGAAGAGTTGTGCCATAGAAGGGTGAACACTCCTCCTACTATTTCACAGCACCCGATCAAATCGAGGATGGTTTTCTTAACCTCGCGAGGGCCAAGCTTCATGATATTGATTAGGGTCACATCCATCGCGATCAGTGGTATTTCGAGCAACTCGCTTTCTCGATTGAATCTAAAGAGCCAGGGACGATAGGGGACGCAAGTCCCTGCACGAAAGCCCACGCGGTCGGCGTACCCAACGCTGCTATCGTATGCGAGGCCGCAACGTTCCCAGTCGTGCCAAGTATCCGGGTTCCACCTAAGGTAGTGCTGCCTTCCGCCGAGCGGTCCTTCACCCAGGATCTCTCGAAGGACCGCCACCTCCGCCTTAAGTGCTTCCGGTTGGCCAAAGGTGAAATAGCCGGGATGAACCCCGCTTTCGAGTCCCTGTTCCCTCAGCCACGAAATAGCTGCAGCAGCTGCACCCCGTCGAGGGTCGTACCCGCTGTCCATCGGACTTCGGGGCCCTGCTTTCCAGTAAACTGCAGAACGCAACGAGTGTTGTTTGGTGTGCACGCAAATTCTTCTAAGGGCGAGCAGGTAGCTCGGATCGACACCACAAGCCAGACTTGCCAAATCGCGAAAAGTGCAGAACGGAGATCCCGACCGCACAGTATGGCCTACGGCTGACTTCAAATACTTGTGAAGCGGGCGATAGGGCAGCCCGATCATGTCCGCATCATGCGACAACTTTACCCTTAGCTTTCGTTCTGAAGGCGCCCAGCCAGGCAACAGTTGCCGCAGGCCTTGCTCAAGCGCGAGTCCATATTCGTCGATAATGGGGCGGTCCAGACAATTATGCTGCGCTGCGACGCTCGCTGACCCAGGGAAGCGTCCGTGAATGTCGCGCACAGGAGATATCTGTTCCTCGTATCGAGTGAGCGACAGAAGCGTAACCAGTGGCAGGTCAAACGCACATTCAAGAGTATTATCACGAAGCGTAAATATAGGATGTCCCTGAAGCCGAGAGTCTCGGCAAAAAGGCACGCACAGATCTGATACTAGCCGACCAGGGTAATTCGGCGGCGACCCAAACCACGAAGCGCAAACAACACTGCGGGCACCAATGTCTGCATGCTCCAGAGAAATACTTGAGAATCTGATTCGCTTCCCAGTCTCGCCAATCCTGACAATGACGTGATCGTTAGCGAAGTTAATGTCATATGATTGAAACGATTCCCGCTTTACGCCCGCCCTTCGAAATAGCTCACGCAGACCATAAGCTCTGGCATCTCGAGTCAACATCCCGGTGTCGAAGGATGGAGCCGTTCGCATGCTCGGCTGCGAATTGTCATCATACAAGCCAATGTGTGAAGTGCGTCGCTCTGAACGTTGTCAAATCTCGTTTGTCAGTCGAGCGCAGGGGCCTGGATTCCTGCTCGGGGAAACTCGTTCGAATGAAACACCGCATTGAGGAAGTTGGACTTGGCAACTCGTTGCAGGCAGCCTGATATTTGGAACAACACAGTGATCATGGATCAGTCCGGGAACGGAAGGAAATAACCTTCTTCGAAAAAATCCGCGGCTCCGTAGTAGTCTCGCTCACAAGTCGACACTCAAGTCGCTTTGATGCTCTCTTTGATCACACCGGCGACACGCTCGATCTCGACCGGAGTGAGGTGTGGATGCATGGGCAGCGAAAGCACGCTGTTCGCGAGTCGCTCGCTCGCCGGAAAGTCGCCAGAATGGTAGCCAAGGAACCGACAAGCTGGCTGTAAATGTAACGGCACGGGATAGTGAATTGCACATTCGATTTGTTCGAGCAGAAGTGACTCGCGGATATGGTCGCGTTTGGAAGAGCGAATAACATATAAATGGTTACAAGCCTCTGTCTCCTCGGGTTCGGTTGGCAACTCTAGCCCCTCTATCCCCCCCAACAGCTCACGATAATGTGCTGCAATCCCACGACGACTCTTATTCCATTCGTCCAGGCGCTCGAGCTTTGCACGCAGCACCGCGGCCTGCATGGCGTCAAGCCTGGCATTGTAGCCCAACTCGCTGTGAGCGTAATGTGATAATCTTCCGTGATCGCGTAGGCTCGAGACCCGCTCCGCCAGGTCCTCATCGTCAGTGACAATGGCGCCGCCGTCACCCCATCCGCCCAGGTTCTTTCCGGGATAGAAGCTGAAACATCCTGCATCTCCAATAGTTCCCGCCCGCCTCCATCCGGTGTGGTCTCTGAGCCGTGCACCATGAGCCTGGCATGCGTCCTCGATCAGCCTCAGATCCCAGGCCCGCGCAATTTCCCTGAGCGACCCCATCGACGCCGGCAACCCGTACAGATGTACCGGGATGACCGCCTTCGGGCCGTTGGGCGTGCTGAACCGATTCGTTTCGAGATAACGCAGCATCGCCGCTGCACTCATGTTGCCCGTTTGCTGGTCAACGTCGACGAACGCCGGTCGCGCGCCGACCTGTACGATCGCTTCGGCTGAGGCGATGAATGTCAGCGGAACCGTGATCACTTCGTCGCCCGGTCCCACCCCCGATGCCAATAGTGCCAGGCGGAGGGCGTCAGTTCCGCTGTTCACGCCAATAGCCTTCCTGACTCCCAGATAGGATGCGAATTCGCTCTCGAACGCGCTTACCTGAGGTCCGCCGATATAGCGGGCTCGCGAATGAATCTCCTCAAACTCGCGGTCGACCCGTTCACGAATTTCTCGGGTTTGGGCTGCCAGATCCACGAATTTGATCGTCATGCTCCTTGACCTCCCCCCGAGGCTGAACGTTCTCACAACCCAGCCCGAGGATATCTCGCGATCCTGGGTCCTAGGCGTGACCTTCAACCCGGACTGGATGGCCTCCGTTCTTAAGTGAGCGCTCCGCGGCTTCGAGCACACTGACAACTCGCATCCCGTTGATCCCATCGGTCGACGGCACGCTACCGTTCCTAATGCAATCAATGAAATGCTCGCACTCGACCTTGAGCGGCTCCACTTCTTCGATCCGCGGGATCTGGATGTCGCCGTAGCGGTAAGCGAGTTGGAATTCGCCGAACGTGTCGTAGTACGGCATTATACTAACGCCCTTGTCGTATATGCGGATCTTCTCCTGCAATGCGGTGTCGTCGTAAACCAGCATCCTCTTAGAACCGGCGATAGTTGTGCGCCGGATTTTGTTCGGATCAAGCCAGCTGACGTGTAAAAACGCTATCACGTTGTGGGAGAAATTGAGGGTAAGCATAGCGACATCTTCGACGTCCGCTCGGTAGTGACTCTGGCCGTGGCAACTCGCGGTCTCGGGGACGCGCTCAAGCAGTTTAAGGATGATCGACACGTCATGGGTCGCAAGATCCCAGACCACATTAATGTCGTGCTGGAACAGGCCCAAATTGGCCCGCACGGAGCTGATATAAAATACGTCGCCCAGCTCACCTGAACTTATGATCTCACGCATCTTCAGAATTGGCGTGCTGTACTCGAACGTATGGCCTACCATCAAGGTCTGCGCGCGCTCGCGTGCAACGCGAGTCAGCTCAGCAGCCTCCTTGCAAGAGGTAGCAAGAGGTTTTTCGACCAGCACCGACTTGTCGTTCATAAGCGCCCGGTGCGCCAGGCGATAATGCGTGCCGACGGGCGTCGCCACGATAACGCCTTCGATGTCGGAATCCGCAAGTACCTCATCGAGGTCGCCTGTGGCTTCGACTCCGGGATAGAGCTTCTGCATATGCTCGCGTCGTCCCGAGTCGAGATCGCAACACACCAAACGGTTACAGTAGCCACCGTGATAAAGATTCCGCACCCAGTTCGGCCCCCAATATCCGAGCCCCACCACTGCCATCCCATTGAGTGTTCGATGAGTGGACACACCCGATGTCACGCTCAGCGCGGCCGGCGCAGATGTCTCACTGGAATCAAGTTCTGCTTTACTCATCATTGTCCGTCCGACTTACGCCTCACATTACAAAAGGCTGTCATAGAGGCTAAGGAGTTTTTGCTGCTCACTTCCCCAGTTGTAGAGTTCTTCAACCGCAGCTCGCCCTCGCCTACCCATCGACTCCGCCTCGGCCGGGTCGTTGACTAAGACACGAATGGCCTCGGCTATATGTTTCGGATTTAAGGGATCCACGAGGATTCCGCATCGGAGACTACTGACTATCTCGCGCCATATCTGGAAATCAGAGGCTATGACAGGGATCCCGGCGGCCATGTACTCGAACATCTTTATAGGATATGCATGCGGAAATTGAGTGTGCGGATGCGGTATCACCAACCCGGCCTGCACTTGGCCTAACAGCTCAACCGTGGACTTACGCTCTAACACTCCCATAAAGTCGACCTGCTTCCAGCCTGGCAGCGTCGAGCTATCTTCAAGCAGGCGTGCCGGGCTGAAGCGCCCTGCCAGTTTCAGCCTGATGTCCAGCGAATCAGACAACAATCCGACAGCCTCAACCATTTGCGCTATTCCTCGGTTCGCCGAAATCTGACCAACATAGGCGATCGAACGGCCTCTTTCTTTCCAACCGATCCTGTTGACGGCGCCCATCTCCTCCAGTCGGGGAAAGTTGCTAACCCTAACAACGCGTGAATTAACCCTTGCAAAGCGTTCTGCTATATGGGGCGTGACTGACACGATGGCAGAAAAATATCGGGCCGCCATCGGTTCGATATGCGTTGCAAGCCAACTGAGCACGCGCCGCCACCGGAGCGGTAGGTACCCTTTGTCCAATATATCCTGAGGTACATCCTCGTGAACATCGTAAATGACCTTTCGGCCGCAGACACGCAGAAATAAACCGACTGGAATCAACTCGGGATCGTGAAAGTGATACACATCCGCGTGCTCGGCGAGTGCTTTCCACAGTATGCGTAAGGCCGTGCCCGTCATGCGCCACACTCGGCGCGTGCTTCTTGGCACTGCCCGTATCGCAACTCCTTCAACCACCATATCCCCTTCGTGCTCTGCAACTACGCTCACTCCGTAACCTGCCTGAACCAAAGCCTTGCACTCTTTGTGAAAAATCCGTATGTCGAGCGGCGAGTGCACCGACGTAAGGACGCATACCCTTCGCTTCTTCTTCTGGCTCGAGTCTTTCGCGGGCACCGCGGGCGCGACACCGTCGACATTTGCCCTTTCATCCATCAAGGAGAATTGAAAAACGAACAAGTCAGACCCGAAAGCCTGACATCGTTCCTTTTGGAACGGCCGTCCTTACTCACACGCGTAATAGAATGCTATGTTGCAAGCGACCTACGGTTGTCAGACATGACTAATTCTCGCGGCGGGCCGATCACCTTTAACGCAATGCACCCTTTTTGGTCCGACGATACACCGCGCGCCGATCGTTCCAGGGTTCATCGCCCCGACCCTAAGAAGCGACCCTATCTCAGACATTGCCTGATGCTGGCAAGCGAATCAGCGACGACCGTACGAATGTCAGCCACGATGAGTCCAGTTTTGTCAGCCCGGCACAATAGAGAGCGAACACAACAATCTCCAGCAGCAGTACTTCCTTCATTCCCATTTCTGATCCACGAAGCCAGCGAACCATAACGCTCAGCCCGCACAGAGCGACAGCTAAGATGAGCGGCCAGAGGCATTCGCGATACAATCCATCTACATCGAACAATTTGTGCGCGGTCCGCAGAGTCAGACAAGCCAATGTTCCGTAGGTCAGCATCAGCGCGGCGGCCATACCTCCAACGAAAAAGCTCGGAGGCGCGAATTTCGCCACCGCGGCAGCGAAGAACAGGAACAGGATAAGAGAGCTCACATAATTGCGGCCATTCAACGCTTTCTCACTCGCCGCGTCGATAAAGCTACGGCTCGCCACCCAAGCCAGGTCGAAAGGGATGCTAAGCAAGACAATTCGAATGATCCAGACGCCACCTACAAATGCCGGTCCCAGCCAGGTCCGCACTACCACATCTGTACACGTCTCCAGTTGAAGACAGGCAAACACTGATAGTTCGACCATCGCAACAAAGAGATATCGAAAACCCTGTCGCACTTGCTGCGTGCGCTCCCGAACAAGCAGTTGCGACACCTTTGATAGCAGGATCACGCTGAAAGGGGCTACTGCAAGCTCTGCCATTGACAGTATACTCATGCCAAGCAACAGATACGTCACCTGAGACATTGGCGCGAAGTGTGTCGCAACGATTGGTCCAGCTACTAAAATCGCGTTAAGCGCGAAATCACCAGGGACGCGTCGAACCCCGAATCGCAGAAGTTCGCTGCCCAACGCCACCACGCCAGAGTCCCTTCTCGCACGCGCACGTATTTGCCGACTACTCAGTTGAGACATTATTGAGGAAGCGAACAATGCGGTGCACGCCAGCATGGCAATGCCTATAGCGCTGATGATCATTACTACCGAATGGAAGCGACTTAGCAATAGGACTGCGGCCAAAGGAACAACCGCCAGGTTGCAGAGCTGCAAGATGTTAGCTTTGCCCATCGCGAGGCAGCCGCGATAATAGCCATACACCATCATCTGCGGCAGGGTCGCCAACAGTAGTAGCGTTAACGGAAGAATCAGGTCGGCGCGCTCGCTGCCGCCGAACAGCCAACGCGCAAAGAATGCCGGCGCGGAGTTAAGAATCAGGGCTATAACCCCCGCCATCGCGCCACCGCAGAGGAGCGCGGCAATGAAATAGTTTGCACGCTTACCAGTGGAGCTCTCTCCTACACGCGCGACGTACCGCGGCAAAGCTATACCCAAACCTAGCATGGCGCTGGAATTCATCCAGGTCATCACGCGCCTCACGAGCAAGTATTCGCCCAGCGCAGCGGACCCAAGCTTCCGGCCTAACAAAGAGACGATCAAGGGGCTGATTGCTACGATTACGACCAACGCACCCGCAGTTAGTCCTGCATCGCGGAGAAGCGGGTGGACATTTATCTCCCGTTGTTTAAGCGGCCACACCGGCTCGCCTTCCACAGCATCTAATGGCGGACCCTCTGCCATCGGTGCATTGTTGTTGTTCCGCATCCGTAGCCGCAGAGCGATGCCTCATGTCCACACCTGGTCTGTAGCTGCCGCACCTTCCGATGGCCGAAAGGTGACCATGACATCGTTCAGACCGTCATCGACTGTATATGCTCGGTTTCTCGCTTGCGCCAATCTGTGGCCCGTAGCACTCAATCCCCCGATGAGCCCAATACACGCAAATAGCGTTCTGTTTCCATTGATATCGCCGGAGATACAACTGTTGATAAGCTCGAACACCAGCATCCCGAGAAGCGTATAACTGATGTGCAAATCGCTCGACTCGGCACGGGCGAAATCTCGGAGCCTCCGAACGGCCCATGTCAACATCCAGACAAACGGGATCAGGCCGATGACACCGAGCTCAGAACCTATCTCTAAAAAAATATTATGAGGATAATCTCCCTCTTTCGTGTCATATCCCGCGAAGGCGGCCACGAAGCCCCCGATCCCCACACCCGTCACGCCGGTGGGCCAAGTGGTAATGATCGCCTCGGCCAGCTCATACCTTGGGACGCGTCCATCCGAGTAATCTCCGCTTCCGCTGGACAAAAGCGTCAAGCGATCCCACGTCGCCGTAAAATATGCGGAGTAGACGCTCACGACCAATGCAGTTAGCCCCGCGACGGCGAGCATGACAAACGTCATCCTAAGCTGTGCAGACTGCGGCCGCGATCGAAACATGAAGCCTCGTAGAAGAGTCAGGCATAAGGACGCGAAGATGAGTCCCACCGTCCCCACCGCGCCTAACAAGGGAGCTCGACCGCCACTTAAAAACGTACCCATAGCCAGTAGCGTGCTGACGCCGATGTAGAACAGCATCGCCAGAGCGTTGCGCGCATATACAAGGTAGCAGAACATCACAATGACGAGGGCCAGTCCGGTCGCCCGGCCGAGTGACAGATAGTCTCCGCCAAAGGCGCCGCGGGTTTCGAAGACCATTGGCTGAACGCCCGTTTGAAAGACGTCAAACAGCATAGCCATCGCTATGACGACGAAGACCGTAAGCGCCCGCCGCAGTACGACCGCATCGAGCTGAAACATAAGAGGCGCGTAAAGCGCGAGCGAAGTGATGGTCGCAAAGCGCAAGAATTTTTCCGTGCCGTAGGTCGGGGCAGTCGTGAAGCTCAGACTGATCCCTGCCCAGGCCGTGAACAGCACATATGGAAGCAGAAGCTGCGAAGGTGGTAGTGCAAGAGGTTTTCGGCGAACAGCCAGGTTGTAAATGATGCCGACTAGAGTCAACGCACCGAAGGCGATTGTTAGATCTAACCATGCAGGAATTATCGATGTGAGCGACTGATCCCCTTTGAATAAGCCCGCGTCGACAAAGATCGCGTATACTATTTCGGGAAATTTGCATGCAACATAAAGCGCGACCGGCAGTAATGTGACAGCCACTAAGACCAGCGCGGAACCATCCGCGCCACTCGCCCAGAGACAGGCTCTAACCGCTACAAAGAGCGCCACCAGGGTAGCTATAACAATCGTCGTGCGATTCATCGTGCGGCGTCGAGGACACCTTGGAAATCGGGGCAATGCGAATCGATTCAGGCTGAAGGCGCTGCCGTGAGAATTCGCAGTCGTGCAACCCGCGAATCAGGGATACGACTCATATCGCGCATAGTAGCGCGCGTAGTAACGTCGATGCTCAGGGTCGACGTTGTTCAGGACGACGCCTGAGATCTGCGCTCCAACATTGAGCAGACGTAAACAAGCATCTCGGACCAGTTGTTTCGCCGTGTCACATCCAGACACAAGCACCACACTGTCGGTTAAGGGCGACAGAATTACTGCGTCGCTCACCGGCAAGATCGGAGCGGAGTCAATCAACACGTGCTCGTAAGAAGACAATGCCTGATCCAGAAGCTCACGCATCTTTGCCGAACCCAATAGTTCGCTCGGATTGGCAGGACTTGATCCCGCGCTTAGTAGAAAGAGACCCTTCACACCCGTCGGCCGAACACTTTCTGCAAACCTTCCGACGCCGGCCAGAACCTCTGCTAAACCCGGATCAACCTTCTGGTCAAGAATCTCGTGGCAGCGGGGGCGCCGCAGGTCGGCATCGATCAACAAAACTCGATCCTTCATGTTTGCGAATGCGATCGCGGTATTAATGGCCGTCACCGACTTGCCTTCTCCCGCCATCGCACTGCTAAAGAGTATGATCTTGAGCGGTCTATCAGAACGCGACAGCAGTATTGAAGTTCGTACAGCACGGTAGGCTTCGCCGGCGGCGGAGTGGTACGGACCAACTACAGGCACCAACTTATTTGTGCCGTTCGCAACGGCGAGCTGCTTGCCATTACCGTTCGACAAGTACATCGGCAGCAATCGTTTTGATGAACTCCCGGTTTCGCCCCCTCTTGTGAAGCGCGGTACTGTAGCTAAAGTGGGAAGATGCAGATAGCCATATACCTCCTCAGCGCTCTTCAGTGCGTTATCCGCACCCTCCATCCAGAAGCTTGCCCCTACCCCCAGGAGCAACGCCAGAATACCGCTCACAACCAGGCTCAATCCCTTGCGCGGACTATATGAAAATACGGGAACGTCAGCTCTGTTGACGAGCGATATATTCGTTACGTGCGCCTCGCTGGCCATCCCGAGCATCTTGATTCGCTCGAGGACGCTCTGGTACAGAGCACGGTTCGTATCGACCTCGCGTGCCAATACCACGTCGCGCAAGGATGCATCCTTAAGCGCCATCGCATCGGATTTCTCTCGCTCGAGATCACCTCTCAGCTCCTTTTCTTTTTCGAACGCCTGTTGATATCTCGCCTCCATACTGTCGATTACTCGTTTGGTCTCTTGGTGCAGGCGTGTTTGTGCCTCGAGCATTTGAGCATGAAGCTGGACGAGCGGTGGGTATTCAGCCGTAGCTTGACTAGCCAGGTTCGCGTATTGTCCGCCCAGCCGCGACAGCTGAATCTTGAGGTTCTGTATCAGAGGGTTGCTGACCACAGCGGGCACAGAATCGTAATCGTTACCTTTGATCGTCTGTACATCTGCCTGAAGTGCAATACGTGCTTCTTCAGCCTTTACGAACGACTGGTTGAGGTCCACTATCCGATCGCTGACCATTTTGTCTTTATCGTCAATCGAAAATGCGATTATTCCTCGCTGGCGACGGTAATCGTTCAACGCGGCTTCAGAGCGTTCGGTACGCTTTTCCAGCTCGTCGAGATTACTCTTTAAAAACTGTAGCGCGAGAGAGTTGTTTTGGGCGTGTATCTCGTACGTTTGGCGAACAAACGCGCGAACGTGAGCATTCGCAATTCTGGCCGACAGCACCGGATCGGGGCTGCTGTAACCGACCCTAATCAGGCGAGTCTGGTATGCAGGCTGTATGTTTAAACCCTTCAAATACGCATCGATAACCCGTGGTTCGACACCCAACAACTGATCGTCCTGCGAGGCATGCGTGGTATGTTTTGATCGGAGGAACGAACCGAGCCAGGACAGCAGAACAGTCATTCGTGCCGGTTTGGAAAAATACGGGTCCTTGTCCAGCCCGAGATCGTGGATGACTCTGGCCGCCAGACCTCTGTTCTTCAAGACCTCGTATTGGGTTTTATAGAAGCTGTCAGCGTTGGGATCGTATTGTTGCTGAACAACCTTGTTTTCGAGTAACTCGGGCATCTGATCTTCAATGACGATAGTGCTTTCTGCTTTGTACAAGCGGGTCATGCTGAGGACGACTACGGCAGTCAAGATCTCCGCGACAAAAAACAAGCTGAGGATGAGCCGGGAATGCCGACCTATAGGAATCCAGTACTGCCAGGGATCAAAATCCGCTTGCCGCGCAGATGTGAATGGCTGCACCGACGTGGGTTTCGGCAGCGAAGGCCAGGGCATATGCTCAATCCAATGGGATGGTAGCTGTTGCACGTAAAGACCTGCCGTTAAAGAGACTTGGGATACAGCTTCCGATCGAGATGGCGCGCTCGATTATGCCGTTACAATGGCCCTTAGAGCATAGGCATAGCGAATCCGAGTCCTAGCTTGTTGATAAGGAAATACGCTGAATAAGGTACAACACCCGTAATAGAACGTTCCACGACCACTACATCGCCGCTTTGTACGGCCATGTCGGCCTCAGCTCCGCTCTTTATCTTGGCAAGATCAAGCGGGAACTGATGTTTGATACCATTGCCTTGAGGCCGCAAGAGAGTGGCTGACGAAGTGAATAAGGCGCCCCCGGCTGCCGCGATGGCGCTTAGGACCGACATGCCCGGCGTGATTTTAAAAGGGCCTGGCTTATCCACCCAGCCTTGTACGGTAACTTCTCCCGCCTCAGGGACAATGATCACGTCGCCAGCCCTCGCTGGAAGTTCGAGGTACCGCTGGTTATCAGAACGGGATAAATCGATAACCCACCCTTCGGGTCCAGCATGATTGGAGGGCATATCGGCGATACCGACTCGGCTCATTGACACGCTTACGAAGCTTTGACTTTCCTCGGCCACGGGCAACGCCGCGCCAGGATTAACTTTGCTAGGCGCGGGGATCAGGAGAATTCGCGAGGCGGCCCCTTCGGTTAATCCACCCGCACGGCCTATCATCGTAATGATCCTGTCAGAATGCCCCGCCAGCCTGTAGCGGCCAGGGGCCTTAACCGAGCCTAAAACCGCTACTTGCCTGTTCTCCGTATGCTCAAGGAAGACTCCGACTTGAGGATGATAAAAATATTTTCCAACGCGACTGCTTAGATCGTTTCGAAAATCCTCCTCGGTCATGCCCGTAACATTGATTACCCCGAGCAGCGGCAGCGCGACTGTGTCTTCTTCCGACACTCGTACCGTGCGGTCCTTTATCTGATCGATTTGAGGAAGAGAAATTCGCAAAACATCACCGGGACCAAGTGCGAAGTCGGCATCTGAATCGTTCACGGATGATGCCGTTCGGGTCTTCCAGAGGCTCTCCAGGGCCCCGCCGTTAGCGTCCCCGGCCGCTAGAACGTTAGCCTCTGCGGACTTATCCACACTCGCCACTGCTGGAGCCATTAGGGCAGGCCCTTGGACAGACTGCTGTGGGGCCACGGAACTCGCGCAGGCAGTCAGGAACATCAGCCAGCCGAAACAGGTCAGCCCGAGCACGGCACGAAATGTTCCAAACATATTGTCCATAAGAAATCTCGGTCCGCAAAAACAGAGTCACGGTCGGTTAGACGTTTGATTGGTCGCGGCAACAGGCTCGCTACGCGGAAGAGGATAGGGACGGGATTTCTCCACTGAAGCAGATCCCGCTTCTGCCCACGCGTCCGCCCTCCCCTCGAGGGCATCGTGAGGTAATCCTATCGATGTGCGCGACGACTAAAGTACCCCGGGACGCTCCAGTGTCCTTTCGGTTGCCCGCTCGCTCTATTTGTTTTTGACGAGAATTGGTGATGATCCGTCAGAAAGTATGAAAAAAGCATTTTGAATGGTGAATTTTTGCGCAACAACAATGCTCATTTGGCACGAAGAGCTTGCACGAGAATCTACAGAGACGATTCAGCGTGCGAGTATCCTGAAACATCGAAGGCAAGTCAGACCCAATCGATTAAAAAGCGAACTGCCGGTACCGATTTTTGAACAGTCAGACGACAGCATCAGGTTAAGATTTGCGACATCGAGACGAACTGCAAAGCGCTATCGCCCTGCAGCGCATTTCTCGGGCGCTTTAGTCGCTGGGAACGAACCCCACCCCACGCGCAACCCTTGCGCGGCCGCCTCGCTAGCGACCAGATGAGCGCTACTTCCAGAGCAAGACCCAACTGTTCCGGCGCCGGTCGGCGATCGGCGAAGCCAATTGGCCGCATTGGTCACGGGGCATCGGCAATTCGAATCTTCGAAAGCCGGAGAGGCCATTCGAATCTCCTAACTCGTTAGGTCAGATTGCCCAAGGTGGCAGGGAGCGCGCTCAAATTGCATACCGTTTCCCCGCAC
>Ga0105240_10005383_pt1 | contig 19086 bp, 13 predicted proteins | sample KBSC54metaG_FD_80426 | JGI IMG/M metagenome (GOLD analysis project Ga0105240, IMG submission 80426) | Corn rhizosphere microbial communities from Kellogg Biological Station, Michigan, USA - KBS C5-4 metaG | ecosystem: Host-associated > Plants > Roots > Rhizosphere > Soil | place: Michigan, USA... | reverse complement strand
TGCGTCTGGACGCCGAGTGCGTGATGTGGCGGTGAGGGTCGATCCGAGAGAGATGCAACAGTTCAGGCCGGTTGCGCAACCTCAGGTAGTAGCGCCGCAAAGGCCGATCATTACTCGCCCGGTGGCGCACGTTCCGGCAAAGGTTGAGCGGCCGATGCTGATCAACCAGCGCGGGCAGGAGATTGCTGCTAGACCGAGAGCAGTACCGGTTGCAGCTCCGGTGCGGCAGGCGCCTCCGCAGAGGCCATTGCCTGGACGTACAGTGGTTGCGGCCCCGGCACATCAAAATCCGAACGGCCGCGGTCCACAAGGTCCGAATCAGTCTCCGGCCGCGCGGGGGAACCAGGACCAGCAGCGCAACAACCAGCCGAATCAGCCACCGATCGGGACGCCGCGTGCGAATCCGGCTGGAGCCGTGCCGGGATATCAGCGCGGGGTTGAGCAGCGGCAGGGCAATCAGCCAAATCAGAATCAGCCCGGCGTGAATCCGAATGAACGCCAGGATCGCCAGCTGCCGGGGCAGCCGGCGGGAAGGCCCGTTCCGCCAAACAACCAGCAGCAGGAGAACAGGCCGAACAACCAGCCGGTTCCACCCAATTATCAGCAGCAACAGAGGCCCAATCCTCCACAGATGAACCAGCCGGATCGTGGCCGTCCAAACGATCAGCGGCCGGGGCGTCCGGACAATCCGCAGCAGGACAGACCGAACAACGAGCCTGTTCCGCCTAACTATCAACAGCAACAGAGGCCGAATCCGCCACAGATGAACCAGCCGGATCATGGCCGTCCAAACGATCAGCGGCCGGGCCGCCCGGATAATCCGCAGCAGGACAGGCGGAACAACCAGCCTGTTCCGCCGACCTATCAGCAACCGGTTCCGCCGAATAGCCAGCAGCCAGCTCGGCCGAACTATCCACAACCAGATCGGCGGTCACAGCCGAATGATCAGCCGGTGCCGAGGCCAAATCAGCCCCAGAATCCGCCGCCATCAAACCAGAACCGGCAGGATTACAGGCCGCCACAACAAGACCGGCCCCGGAATGTGGCGCCTCCAGCTCCTCCACAAGGAAGACCAGAGCAGCCTCAGCGGCAGGATCGGCAGTACACGCCGCCTCCGCAGGCTAGACCGATTCCGCCGCCACAGCAGGACAGGCAGTTTACGCCTCCCCCGCAGCGGGCGAATCCACAGCACGAGGAGCGCCAGGCGCCTCCTCCACGCTCGTTCGATCAGCCGCGGCCGAATCGCGAACCTCCTCAGGCGAGGCCGCAGCAGAACGATCGCCAGAATAACAGGGATCAGAAGAAGGATAAGAAAGAGGATAAGAAGCCAAATTAAGAGCTGACGAACGAAGGGCCGCCGCACAGATCAGCAGTGTGCGGCGGCCCTTTGTATTTGAAGCGAGATGTTGCGGTCACACTTATCGCCAGGTGGTTCGCGAATTCCAGTTATTCCCGCATGTGTCCGGCGCTGCTCTCGGTGGGCTGATGGCTATCTGGATTGCTGCGGGTTGCCCAGAGGATGCAGCCGAAGAACACGATTACGATGACGGGCACGACGACGAATGGGGAAGCGATATCCATGGTGGTCCAATCCCTCACTATCAAGATTATCAGAGCGCGAACAGGCGTTTGTGGTTGCTGTGTATATGCGCCGCAGCGCTTCTGACGCATGCGGGTTTATCATGAGTTCGCCCGCAATTTGTTCTTCAGGAGCAATTCCATGAGCGAAAAGAATCCAGCTACACCGCGCAACCGGGGGCGTCGGGATTTTTTGAAAATCGGCGGCGCTGCAACGGCGGCGTTACTCACTCCTTCTGCTTTTGCTGCGAATCCGGATAAGACTCTGGCGGGCCTTCCGTTAAATCCGCGCACGCACGGCGCGATGCCGACGCGAAACCTCGGCAAGACGGGCTACAAAGTTGGCATCTTCTCGCTCGGCGGGCAGGCTGCGCTGGAGCGGCCGAATAACTTCGAGGTGGCTGTGCCGATCATCGAGCGCGCACTGGATATTGGCGTCAATTACATCGATACGTCTTCGATCTACGGCGGGCCGGATCGATGGAGCGAGCAGTACGTCGGCAAAGTGATGGCCAAGCGGCGCAATGAGGCGTTTCTCGCGACAAAGACGAAGGAGCGGACGCGCGAAGGCTCGATGCGCATGATCGAGAAATCACTGCAACTGTTGCAGACGGATCACGTGGACTTATGGCAGTTGCACGATGTGGGCACGACCTATGACGTGGACCAGATCTTTGCCAGGGGCGGCGCGATGGAGGCGCTGCTGGAGATGCAGCAGCAGAAGGTGGTGCGGCATCTCGGAATTACGGGACACTATCGCCCCGAGGCGCTGATCGAGTGCATTCACCGGCATGACTTTGACTGCATCCTGATGGCAGTGAATGCGGCTGACCCGCATCACTACAGCTTCAACGACGCACTGCTGCCGCTTGCTGTGGAGAAGCAGATGGGCATCATTGGCATGAAGATCCCGGGTCGCGGCCGGATTCTGTCGACGTGGACGCCACCACCCATTGAGCAGCAAAAGCACTCGTGGGAGGGGATGACCATCCAGACCGACAAGCCGGGCACGCTTACGATGCGTGAAGCGATGTACTACACGCTGTCCCGGCCTGTGAGCACGGTCATCATCGGGTGCGACAACATCGCGCAGCTCGAGGAGAACGTTCACCTCGCGCACAATTTCACGCCAATCACGGAGAAGCAACAGACAGAGCTGGTGGCAAAAGCCGAGCCGTGCGCCAAGCCCTCTTTGTTCTTCAGGTTTTACGATCGGCCGTAACGGCAAATAAACCCGCAGAGTGAATGGCGGACGGGTGTTCTCCATCGGGTCGAAATCATCAGAGCCTCCGGATTCAATTCGGCGGGGGCAAGAGGCGCCGTGTGGGTTCCGGGTGGCGGCTTGCGATGATCCGCAGCGCTTCAGCGAAGCGAGATTCGTGGATGTTGTGCAGGAGTCTCCTCCAGTGGACCATGCCGGAGAGGATCTGATCATGGGCGTCTGCGAAGTTGACTTCGCCGGCCCAGGCGCGGCGGTGAAAGTCTTCGAATGAGGGCAGCTCCTCAATCTCGCCGATCGGTTTGCCTGCGGATCCGAGGAGAAGGAAGACCGACGCGGAGAGCATGTGCAGCGCCTGACGCATGAGGAAGAATCGGGCGCGCTGGTATTCGTCGGTCGGCTGGGCGAAGTAATGGCCGAGGTAGGCCGCCTCATCCGCGTCGCTGGTGACCACAAAGTTGGCTGCGACGGCTAGATCGAAGTAGCGGTCGTTGACGAAGCCGGCCTGCCAGTCCACGAGCCAGATGCGCTGGCCGTCGAAGAGGATGTTGTCGGGCTTGAGGTCCATGTGGCACGACACCATGTCTGCATCAAGACGCGGGTAGGTCGCGCAGAGCTGTTCGTAGCTGGTGAAGGCATCGTCGATTTCGACTTGCGGAACAAGAGATGCTTTGCGGAATCTCCAGATGAAGTAGTTGTGAGCAGTGACGTAGTTGAACTCTTTAGGGAAAGGCGGAAGGGCATGAAGGTTTCGCAGGGTGCAGGGAATCAGATGCAGGGCTTGCGAGGCCGGGAGTGGCAGGTCTTCGACGAAGTCGGTGACGGAGATTCCATCTTCAGCGCTGGTGTAGCGGACCCGCGGCGTGAGGCCGGCGTCTGAAGTGGCGTTCATGCAGGCAAAGATGCGGCCAGGGTCCATCTGTTCGTTCATTCGCGTCATGATGCGGAGCAGGTAGGGAGAGCCTTTGACGACGATGCGAAAGACGAGGTCGGAGCTGAGACCTTTGGTCATTTTGCGGATGTCGTCGATGGTGGTGGCGCCGAACGCCTGCTGAATGGCGCGCGAGACAGCGGTGTCCTTGTCCTGAGGGATCATAAGCCTCCGGTTTCGGTGTTTGCAGATTGAGCTTCGATGGCCGAGATTACCGGAAAGCAGATAAAAATACAGTCTGTTTTGTGGGGCGGGATCTTGCTATTCTAATAATGGCAAGGGACGAGATCACTGTTCCGAATCATCGCGAAATTGCAGAGGCCGCCCACATGGGCGGTTTTGTTTTGGGTTCCCATCCAGGCTGCAAAAGAGCAGCGTGGATGGACACCCGGTTGAGTCAGCGACCCGCATGGTGCTTGTGAAGTGGTACTAGCGGGGCTTGCGGCTGTTCTGGCGGATGGTTTTGATTTCCGCGGCGGGGATGTGGAGGAATTCGAGAAACTCCTGGTGCTCTTCGGGCGCGGAGGTTTCGAATTCAGTGTGCCAGCGATTCATCTGGTCTTCCGTGAATCCACAGGACTTCATAATGGAGACCCATTTTTCCTTGGTGATCATATCGGCCTTTCGCAGCGCTCTCGTCCCCAGCAATTTCACAATCGCCTGCTGATGAGAGCGGAGCTGGTTGATTTCGGCGTCCAGTTCGACCAGACGCCGCTTGAGGACCCCGGACGCGTCACCGTCGCGTAGGGAACGCGTCTTGAGGATCGCGCGGATGTCGTCGAGAGTGAGGCCGGCGTTGCGGTAGGCGCGAATGGCGCTCAAGCGCTCCGCGTCTGACTCTCGATAGCTCCGGTAATTTCCGTCGCTGCGCTGCGGCGGGGGCATCAAACCGATCGATTCGTAGTACAGCAGGGCGGTGCGGCTGACGCCACATCGCCGGGCGAGTTTGGTTACCGTCAACATCGTCCATCTCCACTGTGAACCCTATAGTTATAGACGGGTCAAGAGGGATGGGGAAGTTTTTTGCGCGGCGCTGCGCAGAGGCTTTACACGGTATCGTCGTCGAGGACAAACGGCAGATTCGTAATGATCTTTTTGATCGTGGTTCGATCACCGGGCGTTTGCTCAAAGCGAAAGGCCAGCAGTCCATTTTCGGTGTTATGCGCCAATATATGCGGGTAGACCGTGAAGACATCCCCGTTGGTCTTGTAAAGAGTCAGAGTTTTCATGCCGCTCCGTTGGAAGTGGATTGTAGAGATGATTCTAACCGCTCCGTTTTTAGACACGGGATGCATCGCTGACGCCGGATAGTTGTGTTCGGGGTTCCCCTCTACGGTTTCTTCACGAGTGAGGACGCCGGAAGCGTGAGTGTTCCGATGCGGCCGGTGTTTTCGTCGATGACGATAATGCGGACAGCGCCGGAGCCGGGCAGGTTCTTGACAGGTTCGTCGATGTTGATGCCGTCTCTCAGCACCTTCTCGTAGGTCGAGGGCTTAAGTCGCAGCCCTAGGGTCTGGCCATCGATCTTCGCGTGGAAGAGAGCGTCGTCGCGCTGGACGAGGAAGATATCAAGCTTATCCATCCAGAAGCCGGCCTGATGTGCGAGGGCGAGGTCGGTAGCAGCGACATTGAGCTTGATGGCGGCGGCGTTGGAACTGGCGGATGGAGTTGCGGTGAGAGCGATTTCGCTGAAGTCCGCGGGCCGCCAGACGGCATTCTGGAATCGCTCTTTGAGAGTGGCAGGTTCTTTCTCGTAGAGGTAGCCGGTGCGATAGCGGAGCGTGATGTCGCGACGCGTTGCGAGCTTGACCGTGAGGTGATGGTAGGCGCCGTCGGCGGGAGTGTCCGGAGTGAAGCTGAGGGTGTATGCCGCGCGGCCGTCGTTCACGATGGAGTCGAGCTCGGCGGCGATGTCGCTGGCGCGTCGAAGTGCGCGGCCGCCGGTAGCTGCTGCGAGTTCGCGGAAGGTCCCCTGGATGGGGTGCGTGTCCTGCTGCAACTGCGCGGTGAGACGGCCGGGGTTGATGTCTCTTCGGGCTTGCTCCATCGCCTGCAGATCTTCTCGATTCTGCGTGTCTTTCGGAGCGATGGATGAAGTTCCAATCTGCTGGGCAGCGGTTGAGGTCGGGTTTACCTGCACATTTCCGTGCTGGAGATTCGCCCCTACGACACTAGACTCGAGCTGAGAAGAATCGAGCGGATAGATGCTGACCTGGGCCTCGTTGAGAGCTTCTCTGGCTTTAAGCGAGAGGGGATCGAGATACTTGTCGCCTTTCTCATCTTGCGGCGCCTTTTCGCTGAAGTCGGCGAGCACGTTGTCACTGGCAACCCAGATGAGGCTCTTATGCCCCTTGAATGCGGCGACGTGGCGCGCAACCCAGACGAGATATTGCAGTGCGTTCTGCTCCGGAGTGTCACCCAGTGAGCGTCTCTGAATGTCCGGGGCGGATTGGTAGTCATCGGAGCCGGTAGGGGTCTTGCCGTTCATTGCCAGCATGTCGAAACTGCTGCGGACGTATTCCATCTGCTGCCGGTTGCGCATCTCTTCCTGCTGCGACAGGGAGAGGTCCTGAGCGCTGGGCAGCCAATTGCGAAGCGTGGCGGCAAGCTGGTCGTGGTCGGTCGTTGGCTCTGTGAGAACGTCGAAACCATACTTCCTCAGCGCATACAGGGCAACGGGCTCGTCGGCCGGGACGCTCTTGAGGAATCGCAGCATTTCGCTGCGGGCGTAGGTGAGGTCAGCAAAGGCGAGATGGCTGGAGTCGATGAGGAAGATGGTGGTGTTGGCACTGACGCGGCGCGGGGAGACGGCTGGCGTTGTTGATGCGGCGGCAGGCCGGTTGGTGAAGAGTGGTTCGGCAGGGGCGGCGCTGCCAGATCTGGAGTTTGCGGCGAGAGGAGGCCCGGTCTCGGCGGACGCCTGGGTGAAGGCGTTGATGTTCTGCTTGCGGCCGTTGTCGTAGATTTCGAGATCGGTGGGTTTGAGGTCTGTGACGGGGCGACTTTTTTTGTCGAAGGCGACGACGGTGACTTCGACGAGTCGGGAAGTGGTGCGGAGATGGTAGCCGGTATCGGCTGTAGCGGGAACCGATGCCGCGGGAACGTCGGGCAGGGTTGAGGCCGCGGCGGTGCTGATTTCGGGAGTGGCGGGCTCTTCGGGCGTGGCTGCCGGAGGAGAGGGTGCTGAAGCGGCTGCGATGGGCGCTGGTGCGGGTTCGGCTTTGGAGTCTGCTGGAGCAGAATTTGCAGAAAGTACGGATTCGGGTGGCTTTGCAGATGCGTGCTCTTCGGCTGCGGGGACGGGGGCGGGCGTATTGGCCTGGGCCTGCTGGACGAGGTCTGCTTCTTCGGGTGTGAGAACGCGCATTTCTGAACGGAACATGTGGTAGTCGCCAAAGGACACGTCATTGAGCGAGGTCTTGAGCGGCTGGATCTGGTTGGCGACCGGGTACTTGTATACCGGGTCAAGCTGAACGGTTTGAGCGACTGTACTGGAGAGGCTGCGCAGTGGGCAGGTGTAGGTCTTGCCGCCAATTTCGATCGGGCCGTAGTCGACGAGGATGGAGGCTATGGTGACAGGGTCTGCTGGTTTCAGTTCGGCTTCGACGACCAGGCGCAGGATTACTCCGGTGGACGGGTCAACGGTCATGGAGCCGCGATAGGGAACGATTCGCCGGAAGGGATGCACGTCGGCAACCGCCGTAGATGCCTGCGTCACATAACAGCAGTAATTCACTTCGTAATGGGATTTCTGCTGGGGAACCTGGAAATCGAATACCGCGACCGGGCCGGTGGCGCCCTGTTCCCAGTGGCTCCATGCGAGCTTGCTGGTGGCGGCGTCGACGAGGACGGACCCGAGAATCGGACCGAAAACGCCCCATGTGGTGAGTCCCTGATTTGATGGCTTTGGTTTGCCGGCATTGCCCTTGGTATCGACCACTTCGCGGCCGTTCTGATAGAAGACTGAGGCCCGCGATCGGGTGAGGAAATGCAACGGCTCGTGAGGGATGAAGAACTCCGCTGCGCGCTGGAGTTGAGGAGTGTCTTCGAAGTGGTCGGTGGTGCGGGTTGCGAAGAAGTTGGGCAGCTGCGGAATGGAGTTCTTTACATAGATAGCGACGAGGCCCATGATGCGGCGTTGCTCGGCGACGGAAGGCGCGGGATTGGGCGGGATTTCCGAGGATGGTGGATTGAGGAATTCGGATTGATCGGCGATCGCGAGAAGAGCGTGACGGGATTTCTCACCGGGCATGATTTGCGTCAGTGCAATGAAGCGCTGTGAGCTGAGGCGTTCGGTAAGTTGGAGGTCTGAGAGGCGGCGCGCGGCGTCGGCATCGGGGATGCTCTTGAGTTCGGCTACGGTTTGTTCAAGTTGCGCTACGGAAATGCGCTTTTCGGCTTGGGCGGGGATCACGCCGGTGATTACAACGAAGGGGCCCAGAACAAACAGCAGCGAACGTTTCATCGGGAACTCCGCTTACGACTTTCGATTCACCGACATGATTCAGGAGTGATGCTCAATGCAGAAACGATACAGCGTCACGCGCTCCGATCTTCTGACGGGAACCGGACGCGGCACGTTCCTTTTTTATCAACTTTGTTTTGCCGGTCGATGATCGGTGTCAGGCGGCTGTGAAGCGGCACGATGAGACTGCATCGTGCTTTTTTTGAGGCCAGCCTGGAGAATCAAGCGGGTGCTGAGATTACGCATCGAACGGCGTATCTGCATAGCTTGCATGTGGTTTGCACGATCGCAATTGTGAAGAGCAACAGATTCTGCAGGGAGGCGAGGTGAAGGCGGGACGATGGTGAGCAAGATACGGCCGCTGCTGCTCTCTCGAAAGCCGGGAGCGCAGCGGCTCAATTCGTGGTGGGCTGTTGCTACGCGGGCTGGCCGGCTTCGCCCGGGTTGACGAGATCGCGAAGCTCTTTGGATGGTTTGAAGTACGGCACGCGTTTGGCGGGGACTTCAACACGCTCGCCGGTTTTCGGGTTGCGGCCGATGCGGGGATTGCGCTGGCGAATGCGGAAGGAGCCGAATCCGCGGATCTCGATTTTGTCACCGCTCTGCAGTGCAGAGATTACAGAATCAAAAACTGTCTCGACAATTACCTCACCATCGCGCCGTGTAAGGTCGCCCAGTCGGGTCACCTTTTCCACCAGATCTGCCTTCGTCATGTCCTCTGGCCTCCGCACAACAGGATAAACGCATTCGGTACATGGAGTTAAGAAAAAACCGAATCTTCTGTGGAAGGGGCCTCGGGAAATTACCGGGGTGGATACCCCCCAGATTGGAACTGCCGAGATGCCCGGCGAAGGGAGCTATAGGGCGTTATATCATGTCCTGAGTCTTACATTGCGGCGCGGACATCATGAGGGAAGGGGCGGACGGGTTCGTGCAGTATCCCAAATACAGCATCATTATCCCGGCCTACAACGAGAGTGCGCGTATTCCGGCGACTCTTGAGTCGGTAGTCGCGTGTATTCGGGAAAAGGGATGGCCGGCCGAGGTTGTGGTGGTCAACGATGGCTCGACCGACTCTACCGCACGGCTGGTAAAGGACTTCGCGTTGCATGCGCCGGAGGTCCGGCTCCTCGAGAATCCTGGAAACCGCGGCAAAGGATACAGTGTCCGGGCCGGGATCCTGCAGGCGCAGGGCGAGGTGGTCATGTTTACCGACTCTGACCTTTCGGCGCCGATCGAGGAGGCAGAACTGCTGTTCGCGGCGATTGCGAACGGGGCGGATATTGCCATCGGATCGCGGTGGCTGGAGAGCGGCCGGCAGACACACCGGCAACCGCTCTATCGGCAGTTCTTCGGGCGCTGCTTCAATATGGTGTGCCGGATGGTGATGAACCTGCCGTTTGCGGATACGCAGTGCGGATTTAAGGCATTTACGCGCAATGCGGCGCAGACGGTGTTTCAACTGCAGACGATCGAACGATGGGGATTCGATCCGGAGATCCTGTTCATCGGGTTGAAACGGGGATACCGGATCGTCGAAGTGCCGGTGAGCTGGGCCCATGATGAGCGCAGTCGAATGAGCTATCTGAAAGACGGCATGCAGATGCTGAAGGAGCTTGCGATTGTGCGCTGGAATGCGATGACGAGGCGGTACAGCAAGCCCATCGAAGCCATTCTCAGGACGGGCGAGAGCCGTTAACTAGATAACGCCGGTCTGAATTTCGGTGAAGTGGGCGTGGAGCTTGCAGAAGCGCTTCCACCCGGCGCTGCAAGCTCCCCCGGTTTCTGACAACCCAGTTCCCACCTGGACCCGGGTAGTCGATTCGCCATCTGTTCCGGATGGCATCTCAGCCAAGGCGATCAAGGTAAAGGGGGATGCAGTGACGCGTCCCCAAGCTGCGGTTCAGGCAGAGCGTTCGCGCTTTGTCTTGTCATCCACGATTAGCTCTTCGTGGCGAACGTCGCCGGTCAGGTCACGTACCTGCTCGACTGGCTTTTTGCTGACGGAGACCTCTTCGCGCACGACGGTGGATTTGTCAATCGACGCACGTTCTTCGCTGAGAGGAACGCGAATCTCCTCCTCTCCCAGGGTGCCGGTTGCGGGCCGCTGATCTGTGACGGGCCTGCGTTCGACGACGAGCTCTTCGCGTTCGACAGGAACCTGGATGGTCTGGTTCTCGGTAACAACTTCTTTGCGGATGCGAGCTTCTCCGCGGTTGACGCGATCTTTGTGAACGCGAAGGACCTCACCGAGCAGCTGAATGTTGCCGGGGCTCTCGTCAGTAAGAGTGTCGTTCACGTTTTTGGTCCGCCGGCTGTCTTCGGTTCTGTAAGCGCCCTCTTCCTGCTGTGAGTAGTCGTATCCTGAGGCGTTCTCTCCGAAGTCAGCGTTGTAGCGCTGCAGAATGGATTCTGCTTCGGCCTTGCGATCACCGGCGACAACCGTGACCACCGCGCCATTCCGGCTGCGTCCGAAACGATGAGAGAAGTAGCGGGCGCGATCCTGCGGGATGTTCATGGCGGTAAAGGAGCCATGCAGATCCGAGGTGTCGTCGTAGCCTTCGTCGTAGCGTTCAGACGGTGGAATCACTTCGCGCTGAGCGGGGTCGCGATCCAGCCGCTCATCTGCATACGGCTCTACGTCTTCGCCGCTGAACCAGGACTTGATCTTGTCCCAGGTTGAAGGGCCGTTGTCATCTGTCTCGCGAACGACCGTGTTTCCTTCGATTGTGGATGTGCCTGTGTAGGAGCCGCGATGGGCAATGCCGAGGTGAGCAGAATTGAAGCCCGCTTCCTGCAGGGCATCGACGGCTTTTCGTGCGTCACTGCTGTCTTCAAAATACGCGGCGAGGGTGTCGGTATAAACCTGTGTTTGAGCCATAGATATCTCCGTGGTCTGGGGAAATTAGAAACGTAGGAATCTCAGGAGTGCTGCATCGGCGGCACTCTGAAGCTATTCGCAATTGTCGAGTTTTAGGTCGTGCTGCAGTCTTAGGATGCAGGGGGATGGAGATGGTTTTCCGCGCCGTGAATGCGAAGTGCAAAAAGAAAAAGGTACTTACGTTGAGAGACTGCGATCCGTTTGCAGCGCGATAAATCAGCTCTGAATCAGCATTCAAACCGGGGATCAAGCCATCGCTGTTTTTGCAATGGATTGAAGGCCGCGCGATTCGATTTCCATTTCGCGAATGCGATATTTCTGGATTTTTCCTGAGAGCGTCGCTGGAAATTCATCGACGAAGCGCACGTGCTCAGGGATTTTGTAATACGCAATCTGGCCCTGGCACCACTCGCGGATCTCGGATTCAGTAGCTTCGATGCCGGGGCGCAGGCGAATCCATGCGACCACAATTTCGCCGAGTCGCTCGTTGGGGATTCCAACCACCTGCACTTCGCCGACTTTGGGATTGGTGTAGAGGAACTCTTCGACTTCGCGGGGATAAATGTTTTCGCCGCCGCGAATGATGACGTCGCGGGAGCGGCCGGTGATGTGCAGGCACGCGTCGGCGCGCATGACGCCTAGGTCGCCTGTATGAAGCCAGCCATCGGGCTTGACGATTTGAGCGGTTCCTTCGGCATCGCCATCGTAGCCTTTCATGACGGCGTATCCGCGGACGCAGATTTCGCCTTGCATGCCGATGGGGAGTCGCGCGCCATCGGTGGTGGAGATGACCTGGATTTCGGTTTGCGGCATGGCGCGGCCGACGGTGTTGACACGGATTTCGAGAGAGTCGCCTGCGTCGCTCATGGTGACGACAGGAGAGGTTTCGGTCTGGCCGTAAGCGATGACGAGTTCGCCGATATGCATCTCATTGAGCACGCGCTTCATCAGCTCAACGGGGCAGGGGGCGCCGCTCATCATCCCGGTGCGGAGGCTGGTGAAGTCGAAGTTGGCAAATTCGGGCAGCGCGAATTCAGCCACGTACATTGCAGGCACGCCGTAGACGGAGGTGGCGCGCTCGTCGTGAATAGCCTGGAGTGTGGCGCGGGCGTCGAATGTCCACTGGGGAAGGATGAGAGCGGCGCCGGAATTCAACACGCTCATGGTTCCGATGACGCACCCGTAGCAGTGGAAGAGCGGCACCGGGACGACAACCTTGTCCTGCTCGGTGTAATGGAATCCACGGGCGAGAAACTGGCCGTTGTTGACGACGTTGTGGTGCGTGAGCATCACGCCCTTGGGCAGGCCGGTGGTGCCGCTGGTGTACTGGATGTTTGCGATGTCGTCGGGGGCAACGTGATCGGGGAGGCGGCCTTCGGCGTCGAGCAGGGCGGGCCAGTCGGACGAGTCGAAGAAGATGGTGTGCTGGAGATCGAGTTTGAGGCCGTGGCGAGCGCGATCCAGGACTTCCCCGTAGTCGGCGCGCTTGTCTTTGTGCCAGAGGAAAAGGGCCTTCATGCGCGAGCGGGTGAGGGTGTACTGGAGTTCGTGGGAGCGGTACGCCGGGTTGACGTTGACGAGTGCGGCGCCGGCGCGGGCGCAGCCCATGTGCAGCATGACCCACTCAATGCAGTTGGTGGACCATAGGCCGACGCGATCTCCACGGCGAATACCAAGGGACCATAGACCACGGGCTACGCGATCGGCTGCCTGGCCGAGTTCGGCCCACGTCATACGACGCAGTTGGTGTCGCGATGCTACGGCGAGACGATCGGGGAAGCTGGTGGCGGTGCGGTCGAGGAGAGCTCCGATGGTGAGGTTGAGGAGAGGGAGGTTTTCTCCGCGGGAGTAGCTTAGGCGTTCAAAGTCTTCGTCAAGGGGCATGCGGCAAGCTCAACCCGCAGTGTACGGGAACAACTCACAGCGGGGTGTGATCTGGTTCACAGATCGCGGGGCAGCGGAGGCGAATCGTGGTTGCATGTCAAAGTCACGTCGGGAATTTTTGCAAACGGGCGCCGCGGTTGCGGCAGGGCTGATTGGTGGTTCGCAACTGCTTCATTCAGAATCAGCAGGGCATCAAGGCCCGGCCGGTACGGCGGCTCAGCAGGACTCGTCAGTGCAGCAGGTGGCGGGTGCGCCGGTGCAGGTGCCGCGGATGAAGTTTGGGAACGTGGAGATCAGCCGGATGGTGATCGGGGTGAATCCGCTGTATGGGTTCTCGCACTACAACAACAACTTCTCACGGACGATGGCCGAGTGGTACACGCAGGAGCGTGTTTGCGAGGTGCTGCATCGGGCGAACGCGTACGGGATCAATGCATTCAATTATGTGACCTGGAAGAGGTCGCCCGAGGACTGGGCGCGCTTTGTGGCCGAAGGCGGCACGATGCACCTCATCGCGCAGGTCGCCGCGCCAGATGATGTGGCAGCGCTGGTTCGGGATCTGAAGCCGCTGGCGGTGCACAGGCAGGGCGAGGTGGTGGATATTGCGTATCGCGAAGGGAAGATGGACACGGTTCGCGAGTGGTGCAAGCAGGTTCGCGACATGGGCGTGATGGTCGGGGTGGGCACGCACAAGCCGGAGGTGATCGCGCTGGTGGAGGAGCAGGGGTGGGATGTGGACTTCTATGCGGGCTGCGTCTACAACCGGACGCGGACTGCTGAGGAGTGGAAGAAGGTGCTGGGCGGCGAGATCCTCGAGATGCCACGGGAGATATATTTGCAGAGCGATCCAGCGCGGATGTATGCCGTGATGCGGCAGACGAAGAAGCCATGCTTTGCATTCAAGATTCTGGCCGCGGGGCGCGTCGAGGATCAGGCGATTGCGGGGGCGTTCCGGACGGCGTTCCAGAGCATTAAGGCGAACGACGGTGTTTTCGTGGGAATGTTTCCGCGGTATAAGGACGAAGTAAAGGAGAACGCCGAGATCGTGCACCGGATCCTGGCCGGAGCGTGACACGCAAAAGATCACGTTCAGCTGTGTACTGCAATGTAACTCCCGGTTAGCGGACCATACGTTCTCGGGCGTTTTCCGCCGGAAGGCAACCAACGTTTCGCAGTTCTCATTCTAAGTACCTCGTGCTACTCCGGATGCACGCTGGCTAGCCCGGAAGCCCACGGTTGGCCTTCTTCTCACTTCCCCGGACGATTGAAGAGCGGGTCAGCACATCTGATTGTGGAGGACAATTATGCTGTCAGCCTTCAGGGTTTCCGGCCTTGCCGGTGCTCTCGCATTCTGTTGCACCCTTGCGGCAGTTCCGCCCAGTTCAGCCCAGTCAACACTGGCACACGTCTACGTGCAGTCATCGGGGAACTCGGGGCCGGTCTATGGCTACAACATTCTGTCTAATGACACATACACTTTGATATCCGGCTCCCCCTTCAAGCCGGGAACCAAAATCGTGGGCGGAACAGGTTCGAAGTTCTTTACCATCGGCAAGACCCTTCTGCACAGCTTTGCCGTCGGCTCGAACGGAGCACTCGGCTCCCAGATATCGCAGATCGGTATATACAACTACGCCGGCGGATCGTGCGGCAGCACTGCTGACCCGGTCGGCCCGCAAGCCGTTCTCGATCACACGGGCAGGAGCATCTATGTGCTTTTGCAGGGGAATGGCGATCACCTCTGCGCTTCCTTCCAGACGTTCAACGTGAACAGCGACGGCAGTTTCACCTTCAATGGAGATGCGCAGGTGAACGAGGACTCAGGAGGCTATGCGTCAGTTCCCTCCATTCTGGGAAATGAGACGTTCGCGTATGCCGACAACTTCGTCCCCTTCAACAATCGGGTGATCGGATTTCGACGGGAAAGCTCAGGGACACTTCAGTACAACGGCATCGTGAATCCCACGTTCAGCGGCGACGCAGGTTACGTACCGTATCGACCTACCGCTTCTCCCACCGAAAACTTCGTCGTTCTTCGGGAAGTTCTGAACGACACTGGCTACCCGCAGCTCGGCAGTTTCAGCGTCGGCTCTAACGGAGCGTTAACCAGCACGAATACCGCCAGCAACATGCCCCAGACAAACCTGAATGTAACCCAAACTGCTTTCTCCCCAGACGGAGTCTTCCTGGCTGTCGCGGGTGATAACGGGATGGGCCAACCGGGCAGCGGACTCAAGTTATACAAGTTCAACGGAGCCTCCCCTATAACACCTATCAGCTTCACGGTGATGGACCCAATCGACCAGATCGCATGGGACAACAGCGGGCATCTGTACGCAATGTCTACGATCGAAAACAAGCTGTTCATCTTCGTCGCGAATTCTCAAGGATTGGTGCCGTTGACGTATTTCTCGATTCCGAGCCCCGTGAATCTGGTTGTGGTCAGCTCCACCGCATCCTCCTGCGGCGAGTCCACCGTGAATGCCGTAAACGTTTGTTCACCGACGGAAAACTCCACAGTGTCTTCGCCGGTGAAAATCAACGCTGCGGCAAACATGAATGGCGGAGTCTACCGGTTTGAATTGTGGTCGGGCAGTACGAAGCTGATAAGCGTTAGCTACAGCGGAGTCATGAATCAGTCCCTTCCACTGGCTCCGGGAACCTACCACCTGATCTTCGTCGCACGCAACACGCTCGGTCAGAAGGCGACCGCAACCCGAGACATCACTGTGAAGTGACTGTCATCCCAATCCCGTTGAGCGGACGGGTCGGTTGATGACCTTCGGTCCGCCGCACACGGGCAGCACGATTTCGTATCTTTGCGCGCCGCCAGTCCGTTCGTCTTAACTCACCGTTGCTACTGCGTCGGCGTCTCCCACCGGCTCGTTTCGGCGGAGCGAAAGATGGCTTCGATGACGGCCATGTTGGCGATAGCATCTTCCAGGGGAACGGGGACTTCGGTGTTGTCGAGCACGGCGCGGGCGAAGGCGTCGCCCTGCATGGTGTACTGGTCGGCGGTGGGGAAGGCTTCCGTCTTGATGCCGCTGCCGAAGAGCTCGCCGGTCTCATCAATAAAGATACGGGTAGGCCGGTCTTTGGGCGCGTTGAAGGGGATCTCCATCTCAATGCGGCCCTTGGTGCCGAAGAACTGGACGCGCTGGTAGGGCACGAGTTGCGTGCTGCAGGTGAAGATTGCCTGGCCGGCTTCGAAGTCGAGGAGCGCCGATGTGAGGCGGTCAGTTTTGAACTTGGGGTCGCGTTCCACTAGACCGATGACGCGCCTGGGTTCCTGGCCGAACCCGTAGCGCGCGGCCTGGATGCAGTAGCAGCCGATATCGAGGAGCGCGCCGCCGCCGCACTCGACGTGGTTGCGGATGTTCTTGGGGTCGTCGTTGTAGTAGCTGAAAAATCCGGCGACGGAGCGGAGCTGGCCGATGCGGCCGGAGCGGAGAATTTCCCCGACTCGGAGCCACTGCGTGAAGCTGCGAATCATGAAGGCTTCGCCGATTTTGACGCCAGTGCGTTCGCGAACAGCGAGAAGAGTCTTTGCTTCGGCGACGGTGAGGCTGATGGGCTTTTCGCAGAGGACATGCTTGCCGGCTTCCGCGGCTTTGGCAGTCCAGGGAACGTGGAACTGGTTGGGCAGGGGATTGTAAATAGCGTCGATGTCGGGGTCGGCGAGTAGCTCCTCATAGGAGCCGTAGGCCCGGGGTATGCCGAGTATCGCGGCGGCCTCTTTGGATTTTTTGAGGTCGCGCGAGGCAATGGCGTCGACGGTGGTGAAGCGGCCTTGCTGCATGGCGGGCAGCACTTTTTTCAGGCCGATGTTGGCAGTGCTCAGGACTCCCCAGCGAAGCTTCTTTGACATGCACAGAATTCTAGCCTGTCATTCGGCAGTTAGAAATGCGGCTAGGGCCGGCCTCGCAGATCGGCTGGTTGGGCCAGCATGCGTCGGCGACAAAATCCCGCTTTGCGAAATTCACTTGAGTCGCAGGGAACGAAGCCGCCGCCCATGTCCATCAGGCGCCCGGGAACTTTTCTGTTGCGTTCCCGACGCCCTTAGATGTGCAGACTAGGTCTGCCTGTCTATCTATTTCGGAGGTGCGGGGGTAAAAATTTCGCGCCTGCTTGGCTCGGGTTTCGGTTTGGGTTTTGGTGCCTTCTTTGCTTCTTTTCTGCCTTTGTCTTTGCTTCCCATAGCAGAAATCATGACACAATCCGACTCTGCCGAAAAGGGGAATCGAGACAGCGGTGCTTCAGTGTGCACAAACCGAAGCACCACTTTGTCCCAGGCACTATTTCTTCTCATCAGCGGCAGGCGCGGAGGACGCGACGTGCTGCAAGTGGTCGTGGTTGAGGATGGCGTTGAAGACGAGGGCATAGTCGCCGATCGTTTCGCCGCGATAGACAGGATTGTTGCCGAAGAGAAGAACGCTGCCGGTGCCGAGGTGCGCGTTGACGACGACGGCGTGTTCGGCGATGGACTTGCCCTTGTCGAGGAGGCCGTCTAGGAGCAGGTTCTTCTCGTCATGGAAGCGCAGGATCACCTCCGGCCGGAGCTGTTCGGGGATAACCGAGAAGTTGTTGCGCATCTGCTCCTCATTCAGCTTTTTTGCCTCCCACGGCTGGGTTTTCTGAAGAGGCTCGGCTTCAACGGATTTGCGACCGAGAGGCTCGTCGTTCTCTTCGAGGCTGCCGCGGCCGGTGGGACGTTCTGAGTAGGGATCCATCAGAAGACGGCCTCCACTGCGGCCGATCGTGTTGCTGATGTTGAAGGCCATGCCATTGGCGCTGATGACCGGCAGATTTCCGCTGTAGCCGAAGGCGATCGGGTTGTCCTTGGCCACGAACACAGCATTGAGCACGGTGCCGACAACACGTGCATCGGCTTTGGGAACGATGCTGACTCCGGGGGCAAGGCCGGTTTCGACGGCGAACTGTGACGTGTCTTCTGAGGTGATGAGGAGCCCACCCTTCTCGATAAAGGTACGGAGGTGCTCCAGGCCGTCGCTGCCGAGACCGGGGCGGATGTCGTCGGTGCTGTCATCGCCGATCTGGAGATTCGGTGTGATGTCGGACTTCTTCCACGGCATGGGATTGTTCCAGCGAGGAAGACCGTTAAGGATATCGAGCGTTGAGCCGTGGCCGACTGGGGCGAAGATGATGACGTCGTACTTCGAACGGAGGTCATCTTCTTTGGCGGCTGTTTGGGTGCTGATGTAGTCGAAGGGGATGCCTTCAGTGTCGAATGCGTAACGCCACCAGCCTTCGGTCTGCGTGGCGAGCCAGGTGTGCATCATAGCGATACGCGGCGCGGTGCCGTCGTGCGTTGCCACGGAAGGCGCGGCGGAAAGCCTGGTGCCATCGAGGGCGAGATCGCGGAGAGTGCCATCAATCTTGTCGTCCGTGCCCCCATTGCTTGCGTTTGAGATGAGCAGCGAGCCCGCGGCGAAGTGTTTGCTGTCCGCATCGAAGGGCTTTTCGGCGACCTGGATTTTTGCGCCTTTCAGCTTGTAGACAGCAGAGAGAAGCGAGACCTGGCCTGAGTTATTGATGGCGATGACCGAACCGGAGCCGTCGAGTTTGCCCGTGAGCGCTGCGGGATCGTCGAACGGCTTCATGTTGGCTTTGAGCACAGCCGCATCGGTGACGCGGACGACCTTGACATTGAAGAGGTGCGTGAATGACCAGCCGGTGTCGTCGTAGGGATGTTTCTGCGGATCATCGGGAGCCCAGAACTGGCGATCGAGCAACGCATCGGCGACGCGGGAGTAGGGCTGATCCATGCGGATAACGATGCTGCCCGACGGAAAGGTTTCTTGTTTGGGTTTGTCGCTCCGCTTTTCGCCCGGTATGGAGCAGGTGATTGTATCTGAGAGCTGCTGAACTTCGACGTGCTGGCGCTTGAGGACCTTCAGGAGTTCGACTTCGCGGTTTGCGGCAGCAGCATCGGGAGCAATCACGTATGCTGCCGGCCCTTCGAGTGTAGGCTTCTGAACCGCGCGTTTGCTCTTCGAGTAGTAGTTCTCCAGAAAGTGGTGGGTGTGCTGCGCGAAGTAAGAGATGGTGGAAAGCAGCGCGGTCTGTTCGTAGTTATTGTTATCCCGCTGCGACCAGTTGACGATGGG